>Ga0210406_10008652_pt1 | contig 10181 bp, 9 predicted proteins | sample IncBWC30MmetaG_FD_155454 | JGI IMG/M metagenome (GOLD analysis project Ga0210406, IMG submission 155454) | Forest soil microbial communities from Barre Woods Harvard Forest LTER site, Petersham, Massachusetts, United States - Inc-BW-C-30-M | ecosystem: Environmental > Terrestrial > Soil >... | reverse complement strand
CGAACACGAAGTGCATGCGCCGATTCACAGCGGCACGGCAGACACAGGCTCGCATCCTGCGGTTGAAATACACGTGAATGCGCGTGCGCTGCGCGTGATCGACAAGGGCGAACCCGAGAAAGATCGTGCCGAAGTGCAGAAGACGATGCTAGGGCCGGAAGTGCTCGATAGCGAGCAGCATCAGGAGATCGTGTTCAAATCCACAGGCGCGGAGCCTGCCGGCCAGGGGCGGTGGACGCTGCATGGGAATCTTACGCTGCACGGGCAGACGCGCCCGGTCACGGTGCATGTTGAGCTAAAGGACGGCCGTTACACCGGCGAGACCATCGTGAAGCAGACCGATTTCGGGATCAAGCCTCCTGGAAAAGCGGGCGTCAGAGCCAAAGACGAAGTGAGAATTGAATTCGACGTCCGGCTGGCGTCGTAAGGCGTGAGTGGCGGGTGGCTCTCTCATAACGGAGAAAAAGGCATGGCCGCTAGAGAAATTCCGAGCGTTGGTTACGAATCCAAGTTGTTGGGCCGAGTTGAGGTGGCGGAAGGTACGATGGCCTTTCACTTCGAGAAGCCACCCGGATTCAAGTTCAAAGCAGGGCAGTTCGCCGATGTGACACTCATCGACCCTCCGGAAATTGATGCCGAGGGAAACACACGCACTTTTTCCATCGCGAGCCCTCCGTTCGAAAACGAGTTAGTCTTCACCACCCGGATGCGGGACACTGCTTTCAAGCGCTCACTGAAGAAAGTGCCACTGACCACGCAAGTGACAATAAACTCGGCCGCAGGCTCTTTCACCCTACACAAAAATCGTGCCAAGCCGGCCGTGCTCCTCGCAGGTGGAATCGGCATCACACCCTTCCTCAGCATGGCACGGCAAGCTCATCACGACCGCCTCCGGCACCAGTTGTATCTTTTCTATTCCAATCGGCGTCCCGAAGACGCACCTTTCCTTGACACTCTGCAGAACTTGGAGAAAACGAATCCCAACTTCCACTTGGTCTGCACGATGACAGAAATGTCGAAATCCAAGAAGGAATGGAAAGGCGAGACAGTTCCGATAGACCACGATATGCTGTCCAGGCATTTGGCCATCTTACAAGGCCCCATCTACTACAGTGCGGGACCGCCCGCCATGGTTGCTGGCATCAGGGCGATGCTAGTGAGTGCGGGCGTTGACGAAGACGACATCCGAACGGAAGACTTTGCCGGATACTGAAGCTTGTCCTTGCCCGCGCGGACAATTGCGCTCGGGCCAAACAAGAAGGAATGGGGTCCTCGGAGGTGCACAATATGCTGACAAATAGGCCTAAGACGAAACTTCTTGTAGACGGTGGAGACCCCGAAGAAACCCTCCGGATTAAGAACTTGATCGGGTTTGTTGATGGGCAGACCACCAATCCATCTCTGATCGCAAGAAACTCGGAGATTCAAAGGCGCCTCGCATCCGGTCAACCATTGAGTGCGCAAGAAGAAAAGGACGCATACAAGAAAATTGTGCAAACCATCTCGCCACTTGTGGGAGACGCTGGCGTGTCCATCGAGGTATTCGCAGATCTTGATAGCCGTGCCATGGAGATGCTCGCCCAGGGCCAGGAAATGTTCACCTGGATTCCCAATGCCTATGTGAAATATCCGTGCACCCACGAAGGTTTGCGAGCCGCAGAAATGTCGGTGCAAAAAAGTATTCGGGTCAATATGACTCTGTGCTTTTCGCAAGAGCAGGCCGCTGCCGTATATGCCGCAACACGGGGATCGAAGGAGCCAGTGTATGTATCACCATTGTCGGGCGACTCGACGATCAAGGCGAAGACGGCATGGACCTTGTCCGAAATATCAAGAAAATGTACTCAAGCAGCGATGGCCATGTGCATGTCTTGGCCGCAAGCATACGCACCATCAACCATTTGCTTTTTTCCTTCGCTCTAGGTGCTGAGCTTGCCACCGTGCCGAGCAAGGTACTACAGGAATGGGCAGCAGCAGGTTTTCCTATGCCCGACCAGAATTTCAATTACAAACCGGTCGACGCGAAGGGCAAGGGCCTGGAACCTATCCCGTATAAAGAACTGGAGTTGGACCAGCCGTGGGAGAGCTTCGACCTTGCACACGAACTCACAACCAAGGGGATTCTTAAATTTGTGGCTGACTATCGGAGCACTCTGAAACGATCCGCATAGCGGTCTACAGCTCGTCATAGCTATCGTTATTGCTACGACGAATTGAGTCTATTGTTTTAGGCGGCTTTCGGATCATCGGCTGTGCTCTCTTCACCTTCTTCGGGATTGTGCCAGCCGCCCACGTCGAGAGCTAGACGGTCCGCCTCGCGTGGTCCCCATGAGCCCGGCTCGTACGGATACAGGGCAGTTTCATTTGCGAGTATGGGGTCGATAATCGACCAAGCAGCTTCTACAGCGTCTTCCCGAACGAAGAGCATGCCGTCTCCACGCATCGCATCCCCCAGCAGACGCTCATACGCGTCGACCCCGTCCGCGGTGGGCTCCTCGACTACTGAAAGATGCGCAGGCTTGGAGACAAGTTCTTCGCCGGGTCGCTTCACTCGGGCACTGAGGCTAAGCGAAATTTCCCCTGGACCGAGACGAAAGCGGAAAAGATTGTTCGATTCGTTCCCCAAAATATCCAGGGGAGGTTTCCTGAGTTTGACCAGTACTTCCGTTGTTGTAACTGGCAGGCACTTTCCGGCGCGTATCAGGAACGGGACACCTGACCACCGCCATGACTGAATCTCCAGACGCACGGCAGCAAATGTCTCGACCTGCGAATCAGGTGCGACTCCTTTTTCATTCTTGTAGCCCTTGAATTGGCCTCGAACCAGATGTTTTGGGTCGAGCGGTAAAATAGTGCGGAATACTTTGACCTGTTCATCGCGGATGGCGTCGCAATACAGCCCAGTGGGAGCCTCCATGGCCAGAAAGGCTACAACCTGGAGCATGTGGTTCTCGACCACATCGCGGATGGCCCCGGTGGCGTCGTAGAATTGCCCTCGCCCCTCGATGCCGAACTTTTCCGCCATCGTGATCTGCACACTTTCGATGTAATTCCGATTCCAGATCGGCTCCAGAAAGCTATTGGCGAAGCGAAAGAACAGAAGATTGAGGACTGCCTCTTTGCCGAGGTAGTGGTCGATCCGAAATATTCTCGTTTCCGGAAGCGCCGCATGAAGTGCGACATTCAATTGCTGGGCCGAGAGAAGATCGTGCCCAAAGGGCTTCTCGACAATGACCCGCGCATTCTTGATGCAATTCGATTTGGCGAGAGACTCGACGACGCTTGTAAATAGATTGGGTGGAATTGCCAGATAATGCGCCGGGCGACTAGCGGAGCCAAGCGTTTTCTTCAGTAGGTCAAAGGTTCCAGCTTTCTCATAATCGCCGCCGACATAGCGAAGCAACCTCAGCAGTTTGGCCAAGGCTTCTTGATCGATCTCGCCACCTTGCTGCTGGATGCTTTCGCGCACGCGTTCTTTGAGATGCTCGTTCGTGCGTCCGGCCCTGGCCACCCCAATCACCGGCACATCCAAGCGACCATGCTGGACCATGTGATAAAGAGCGGGAAATATTTTCTTCTGAGCCAAGTCGCCCATGGCCCCGAATAGAACCAGAGCATCGGCTGGCGCTGTATCTTCGGTGCTCTTTCCTGATGTACACCCCTGTTTGAGATCTGGCATGAACACCTCCTAACCTTAAAGGGGCCCTCGCGATGTTCAAACTTGGCTCCCCAACATTCGATCCAGATTGAATGCGGCGCTGATCAGGGCTAAATGCGTAAAGGCCTGTGGGAAGTTGCCCAACGCTTCGCCTTGCGGCCCGGTTTGTTCCGCGTAAAGCCCGAGATGATTGGCATAGCCCAGCACCCGCTCAAACAGCAACCTGGCCTGATCCAGTTTTTCGGGAAAAGCCTGGCCGGCGCGGGTCAGGGCCTCTACCAGCCAAAAGGAGCACATGTTGAAAGTGCCTTCCTCGCCCGGCAATCCGTCGATGCGGGGTTGTGGCGGATAGCGATATACCAGGCTATCGCTGAGAAGGCCCCCGTCGCGGGGATTCTTGAGAATCGCGTCTATGGTACCGATCATCCGCGGATCGTTCGGAGCCATGAAGAAGACGAGAGGCATGATTAGGAGTGACGCGTCCAAGTCCTCGCTGCCATAAAACTGGGTGAAGGCGCGCCGTTTTTCGTTCCATCCTTTGGTCATGACCTCTTCATAGATCTTGTCTCGCTCGCGCATCCATTCGGCGCGATCGGCTGGAAGCGCGCGCTTGTCCGCCAGGCGGATACCCCGATCCAAAGCAACCCAGTTCATGACCTTCGAGTAGACGAAATGTTCCTCGCGATTACGCATCTCCCAAATGCCAGCATCAGGAAGCTGCCAGTTCTCGCAGATCCATTCAAGACGTGCGCGGATCTTTACCCAAACGTCGTATGAGGTGGGGCTGACATACTTGTTGGACAAGTAAAACGCATCCATGAGTTCGCCGTAGATGTCTCCCTGGAACTGCGAAACGGCTGCGTTGCCGATGCGCACCGGCCCGGACCCTCGATAGCCTTCCCAATGATCCAACGTGTGCTCGGGAAGCTTCTTTTCGCCATTGATCGTGAAGACGACTGCGCCGCGCTCCCTGGGGCGCGCGTACTTGGATGCGTAATCTTCGATCCAGCTCATGAAGGCAGCGGCTTCGTCTCTGAAACCGATGCGCAGAAATGCATAGACCGTGAAAGCGGCATCGCGCAACCAGGTGTAGCGGTAGTCCCAGTTGCGAGCGCCTCCGACGACTTCAGGCAAGCTCGTAGTGGGCGCGGCGACAATCGCTCCGGTAGGTTCAAAGGTGAGAAGCTTTAGCGCCAAAGCTGACCTTTGCACCTGATCCCGCCAACGCCCATGGTAAGTACAGGCGGAGAGCCAGTTTTGCCAGAATTTCACAGTGCCTCGCAGCAACCTCTCAGCCTCTTCTTCGGACGGCGGACATGGCACTCCGCCCTCGTTGCAGTCGTCCCTAAGAATGAAGACCTGTGATTTTCCTTCCGAAAGCATGAACTCGGCGGACACCCCTCCGCGCCCATCATTCCTGAGTGGCACTGCAGTTGAGAGGGCCAAGGTCAGGCTGCCCGTCTTGAATATCGCTCCGTTAGCTTCTATCAGCGTCTCGTGGGTCTGCCGTCCATAGTCGAAAGCGGGACGGCAAGCAACGGAAATACGCACTGATCCCCTGACGCAACGAACGCGGCGGTAGATATGGCGATACTCAGGTGAGTCGGAAGGCAATCCCACCGGCATGAAGTCTTCTATTTCAGCGATTCCGTCGGCCAGCAGGAAGCGCGTAACCAACACGTTCGTGGAAGGCCAATAAAACTGCTTGTGCCGCACGCCATCGGCACCGGCGGATATTTGGAAGTAACCTCCCTTTTTATCATCCAGGATCACGCCGAAAATACTGGGCGAATCAAAATGTGGATAACAGTACCAGTCGATCGAACCGTTCATGCCAACATGCGCAACCGTACGCATGTTGCCGATGATTCCGTAGTTTTCTATCGGCTGATACGCCATCGTTCCTGTTCCTTCCCTCGGTCCGAAATGAAGTTGATTCGGCACCATCCCATGTTCGTATTCTTCGCACAACTAGCGAGTTTTGCAAAGCCGACCTAGATTCTCCGGGACTTCTACCAAAGCGCACTTCGCTCGTGAGTCAGAAACCACAATTGTGTGCAAAAGTGAACAGATTTGGTAATCAGGATTTTGGGAGAATTCGATGGAGTGTATTTCGCAGTTTGGAGCAATCTTTGGGTTCACCCACCAAATCCGGCACGAATAGGCGCGACTTCGACCCCAGGAAGTTCCTTGCCACCATCGGCGAGGGTAGGAAAGTTGTGGCCGTAGCCAAGAAACAATCAGTGTTCTCGCAAGGGGATGCAGCCGATGCAGTCTTCTACATCCAGCAAGGCAAGGTGAAACTCACGGTTGTATCCAATGGCGGCAAGGAAGCGACACTGGGCATATTAAGTGCGGGTGATTTCTTCGGAGAAGGTAGTCTAGCTGGACAAGCTGTGCGCATGGGGTCCGCGACCGCAATGACGGACTGCGAAATGTTGCGCGTTGACACGAAGGCCATGATGCTGGCGCTTCACCGAGAACACACATTCTCGGATCTGTTTGTAGCGTATCTGCTGGCGCGAAACATTCGATATGAAGAAGATTTGGTGGATCAACTCTTCAATTCGAGTGAAAAGAGACTTGCTCGGCTCCTGCTGTTGCTAGCTCACTTCGGCAAGGAAGGCGTGCCTGAGACCGTAATCCCCAAGATTAGCCAGGAGACCCTCGCAGAGATGATAGGAACGACCCGGTCGCGAGTCAGTTTCTTCATGAACAGGTTCAGAAAGCTAGGCTTCCTCAACTACGGGGAGAGTGGGATGCAAGTTCATCGTTCACTTCTAAATGTCGTTCTCCACGACTAGCTTTCGGGCCGCAATCCCAAAAAACAAGGCTTCCAGACAGCAAATGAGCACGATCAGGAGTTTGCTGGGTCTGGTCCAGGAAGCCGCACCATTTTTGTCGCCACGAGTACCTCCAACAGAGTTGCCGTGTTTCGAACGCTTCCTGAGATGCTAAGGAGTGCTTCTGAAACGAGAGGATGTTGCTCCGCCAGCGAGTCAAGACGGTCACTCACGCTGTAGAGTTTCTGGACCTCGAACAGGATATCGTGCGAAGGCATGAAAACGCGCCTTTCATAGAAACCTTAAGGAGAAGAAAACTTCAGGTGGGCTTAACTTAGTTCAGGAAACCGGAAGAGGGCTCGCGGGTCTCCTGTTCGCCCGAGTCGATCCCTCTCATGAATGCGCCACAATAGAATCTAAACAGGATAAAGTGACGCGTTCATCCTGTGATTGCGTTAGCCGCGCCAACGAGAGTATCCCCAACCCCCGCCGCCGAGCAAAAACAGCACCAAGAGAACGATCAATATAGTTGACATGTTGTACCTCTTTTATGGGAGGAAGCTGACGGGCCTTTGTAACGGTCGTCTCACTTCTTCATAACAACATCATAGAAGTGGCCAACGGGGATGTCTGATCACATTGGACCACTTTGAGCGCAAGCGCTCAATTTGTACGGCGCTACATGTAGGATTGTGGGCGGATTCGCGCTGTGATTCACAAGAGCGATACACGCGCCCACTTGCTCGTGCCGACATTTGCCCCAGTTCGATGGATGCGATTGCTGTTGAGATCGCTTGGACCGGGCGTCATCACCGGAGCTGCTGACGATGACCCATCCAGCATTGCCACATATTCGGTTGCCGGCGCGCAGCTCGGAACCAAGCTTCTTTGGACCGCACTCCTGACGTGGCCACTGATGGCCGCCGTTCAAATGATGTGTGCCCGAATCGGCAAGGTGACGGGGCAGGGTTTGGCTGGGAATCTTAAGCAGCGATTTCCACGTTGGCTGCTCGGTGTCTTCATTGTGGCCCTGCTTGTGGCTAACACGATTAACATCGCGGCGGATCTGGCCGGCATGGCGGATGCCGCGTCGAAGCATAATGCTTGTGGCGGCCCCGTGTACGGAATTAGCGAAGCAACTGAATCACGTGGTGGATTCGGTACACCCAGATGCAGATCAAGCCACCAATGACAAAAGCGAGCACTAAGCCGCCGACGAGCCTGCGCCCTGTACGGTTGATTTTCAGAGTAAAAACGGGCCGCGCTGTCCCCGCAGGTTCCGTCTCAACGCCTCGCATTAAAAGCCCCAGCAAACCGCTAGAGCACATCATCCCCAACCCCTGACCAAAGCTCGATGAGTGTAATGGCCTGATTACAAGAGTCAGAGACTTCTGCTCGGTGTGCAAGCTGAGATTGCCGTTTAGTGCGTCAGGCCGACGCGTTGCATAAGGTCGTGGAAGCGAGGATCAGAACGAAGTGGATCGAGCCTGAGGTCAGCCTTCAAAAAGTAAGGAATGTCTGGCGATCTCTCTTGATAGGCCTTCTCCAAAAAGCTAAATGCTTTATCTTTATCGCCAAGTCCCGTGTATATCGTGGCGATCATGTAGGGCGAAATATAACTCTTTTTCGATTGTCGCAACATGTCTGCGAGAATCTCCTCGGCCTCAGCCCGTTTGCCCATCGCTAAGTAGCCGTGTGCTAGTCCAGCCGCAGTGTCCGTATCGCCGTGCGATAGCTCAACAGCCTTCTGATATTCGGAAATGGCGTCTGATTCCTGGCGTAGACCGTCATAACCGACAGCCAGGAAATAGTGACCAGGCCAGGCATCCGGATTGACCGCTACGAACTTCTGGCTTGCTTCGACCAGCTTCTTGTAATCGCGCTGGTGATAGTAGACGCCCGACTCAACGGCTGTGCGGGTGCTCGAAGCGACATCAAGTCTGACCATGTTTGCCAATGCTGACAATGCCTCGTCTCTCCGACCACTCCACGCGAGGAACCAGCCAAGCTGCTCCTGACCGGCCACATAGTTAGGGTTTAGATCCAGCGCAAGTCTGAATTCTTTTTCCGCCATGGGCCAGTTCCAGTCGTACCGCCAACTCAGCCATCCCAGTGAGCTATGGGCCTCACCGAGAGTCGGATCTAGCTCCAGCGCCTTATGGAGGGCCTCTCGGGCATTCCCATAGGCCTCCTGCGGAGCTACCCATCGTTGTGAACCCATATACACATAGCTGTCTGCCAGGCCCACATACGCAAGAGCAAGATTAGGGTCCTTTTGAATGGCCTGTTGGAAAAACCTCTGAGCCAGTCTGAACCCTTCCACCGAATTAGACCCCCACACGAAGTACGACCGCCCTTGTAAGAACGCGTCATAAGCCGCAGGATCCACTCTCGGCGCGGAATTGAGCCGGGCCTTTTGTTGGGGAGTGAGTTGTACCCGAACCTGCTGCGCGATGGTCTGTGCCACCTCGCTCTGCAACCTAAGCACGTCGCCAAGGTCGCGCTCATAGGTTTCAGCCCACACATGTTGGTCTGACTGTGCGTGGATCAACTGGGCAGTGATCCGTACCCGGTTCCCTGAGCGCATGACAGATCCTTCGACCACCCCGTCCACATTCAGTTCGCGGGCAATTTCCGGCAGGGTCTTGTTCGTGCCCTTGTAATGCATCGCCGAGGTGCGGGATACCACCCGCAACGCGCTGATCTTGGAAAGGTCGGTGGTCAGTTCGTCCGTCATGCCGTCCGCGAAATATTCCTGCCCGGGATCACCGGATAGGTTCTCCAACGGCAGAACAGCGACAGAACGAATCGCAGGGCCGTTGGGGAGCAACCTCTCCCGCCAGCCGCCTACATTTGCCGCAAACAATCCGAGTATCACGACCACGGCCACCACAACGAAGGCCAGCATCGCCGAGCGCTTGCTTAGCCCACTTTTTGCAGATGCTTGTACTATTTTCGCTGTCTCCGTGTCGCGCCTTAGGCGTTGCAGATCTGTACCAATGTCGGAGGCGTGCTGGTAGCGCAGGTTCCGATCTTTCTCCAGGCACTTGTTAATGTTTCTCTCGAGTTCGGCGGGTAGTTCGGGATTCAGTCGCACTGGTGGCACGGGCGTCCCATCCAGAATGGCTTTGAACACCACTCCAGGGCTTTCGCCACGAAACGGCAGTGTTCCGGTCGCCATCTCGTACAGAACCGATCCAAAGGAAAACAGGTCGGTACGTGCGTCAAGTTCCTTGGCGCGAACTTGTTCCGGAGACATATATGCGATTGTGCCAACCGCTGTTCCGGGACTGGTAAGGTGCTCTTCCAGCGTCACAGTGGCTTGTCCCGTCGTTCCGGCGTCTTTCATGTTGGTGACAACGGGAGTGACTTTGGCCAAACCGAAATCGAGAACCTTCACTCGCCCTCGTTTTGTGACGAAGATATTCGCTGGCTTGATGTCTCGGTGCACGATGCCAGCGCTATGAGCGGCGTCGAGCGCATCTGCGATCTCAATGGCCAAGGAAAGAAGAACGTCAGTTTCTACCGGACGCCCCGCAATGCGGTGCTTCAGAGTCACTCCGTCGAGGAACTCCATGGCGATGAATGCCTGCCGGTCCTGCTCGCCGACGTCATAAATCGTGCAGATGTTGGGGTGGTTCAGTGCAGATGCGGCCTGGGCTTCGCGTTGAAAACGGGCGAGTGCCTGCGGGTCCCGTGAAAGCTCCTCGGGCAAGAATTTGAGGGCGACGAACCGATGC
>Ga0210406_10008651_pt1 | contig 10181 bp, 7 predicted proteins | sample IncBWC30MmetaG_FD_155454 | JGI IMG/M metagenome (GOLD analysis project Ga0210406, IMG submission 155454) | Forest soil microbial communities from Barre Woods Harvard Forest LTER site, Petersham, Massachusetts, United States - Inc-BW-C-30-M | ecosystem: Environmental > Terrestrial > Soil >... | reverse complement strand
GATTTCCAGTTGATCTGGGCGATGACCCGCGGCGGCCCGGTGAACGCCACGCATCTGATGGCGACCCTGTCCTATCAGCGCGCGATCATCGCAGGGCAGTTGGGCGAGGGCGCCGCGATCTCCAGCGCCATGATCCCGTTCCTGCTCGCCGCGATCATGGTCTCCTGGTTCGGGCTGCAGCGCCGCAAATGGCAGCAGGGAGAGAGCAATGACTGATCTTGTTACTGATCTCGTTACTTCCCCGTCGTCCTCGCGCACGCGAGGACCCATACCGCGGAATCTCTCGATAGGTCCGAGATCGCAGACGATGTTCGTCACAACGACGTCCTGTGGTTATGAGTCCCTGCGTTCGCAGGGACGACGGTGAGAGGGTCGTGCCATGACTGATCTTCCCGCACCCAAGGTCGACCTCAAATCCATTCTCTCGACTCCGGCGCGGGTCGATCACAGCGAGGGCATGAGCTATCTGCAGTCGCTGCCGAGGCGGCTGGTGACGCTCTATCTGCCGCTCACGATCATCGTCCTCATCCTGCTGTTCCCATTCTACTGGATGGCGCTGACGTCGGTGAAGCCGGATGACCAGCTCCTCGACCTCGACAAGTTCAATCCGTTCTGGACCTGGAATCCGACGTTCAAACATTTCCATAAGCTGCTGTTCGAGAGCTATTATCCGCACTGGCTCTGGAACACGATGTATGTCGCGGTCTGCGCCACCGTGCTCTCGATCATCGCAAGCGTGCTCGCGGCCTATGCCATCGTGCGGCTGCGCTACAAGGGCGCCACGCTCGTCGGCGGGCTGATCTTTCTCGCCTATCTCGTGCCGCCGTCGATCCTGTTCATTCCGCTCGCGACCGTCGTGTTTCAGTACGGCCTGTTCGACTCGCCGCTGGCGCTGATCCTGACCTATCCGACCATCCTGATCCCGTTCTCGACCTGGCTCCTGATGGGCTACTTCAAGACCATTCCGTTCGAGCTCGAGGAATGCGCGCTGATCGACGGCGCGAGCCGTTGGCAGATCCTGATCAAGATCGTGCTGCCGCTTGCGGTGCCCGGGCTGATCTCCGCCTTCATCTTCTGCTTCACGTTATGCTGGAACGAGTTCATCTACGCGCTGACCTTCCTGCAATCCACCCAGAACAAGACGGTGCCGGTCGCGATCGTCAACGAGTTTGTCGATGGCGACATCTACCGCTGGGGCGCGCTGATGGCCGGCGCGCTGGCCGGCTCGCTGCCGCTCGTGATTCTTTACGCCTTCTTCGTCGAGCATTATGTGTCGGCCATGACCGGAGCCGTGAAGGAATAGGCGCGCTGGCCGGCGCACAAAGACAAAACAAAAATAAAAAGGAGTTGGCTCTTGCACATATTGGTCCTGGGCGCGGCCGGCATGGTCGGCCGCAAATTGGTCGAGCGGCTCCTGCGTGACGGCCGGCTCGGCAAAAGCGATATCAGCCGCCTGACCCTGCAGGACGTCGTGGCGCCCAACAAGCCCGAGAAAGCCGGTTATCCCGTCGATGTCGTGGCTGGCGATTTCGCGGTGCCGGGCTTTGCGGAAACGCTGATCGCGGGCCGGCCCGATGCGATCTTCCATCTCGCCGCGATCGTCTCCGGCGAGGCGGAGCTTGATTTCGACAAGGGCTATCGCATCAATCTCGACGGCACCCGGATGCTGCTCGATGCGATCCGCCTTGTGGGCGGCGGGTACAAGCCGCGCGTGGTGTTCACCTCCTCGATTGCGGTCTTCGGTGCGCCGTTCCCCGACGCGATCGGCGACGAGTTCTTCCACACGCCGCTTTTGAGCTACGGCACCCAGAAGGCGATCGGCGAATTGCTGCTGGCGGATTATTCGCGCCGCGGCTTTCTCGACGGCATCGGCATCCGCCTGCCGACCATCTGCATCCGGCCAGGTCTGCCGAACAAGGCGGCGTCCGGCTTCTTCTCCAACATCCTGCGCGAGCCGCTTGCCGGCAAGGAAGCGATCCTGCCGGTATCGGAAGACGTCCGGCATTGGCATGCGACGCCGCGCTCCGCGGTCGGCTTCCTGCTACATGCGGGCACCATGGATCTCGCCGCCGTCGGCCCGCGCCGCAATCTCACCATGCCCGGCCTGTCGGCGACCGTCGGCGAGCAGATCGCGGCGTTGAAGCGGGTGGCGGGCGAGAAGGTTGCGGCGCGGATCAAGCGCGAGCCGGACCCCTTCATCATGGGCATTGTCGATGGCTGGCCGCGGAACTTCGAGGCGAAGCGGGCGCGCGAGCTTGGATTTACGACCGCCGAGCATAGCTTCGATGACATTATCCGCATTCACATCGAGGACGAACTTGGTGGTAAGTTCGTCGCCTGACATTTCGCATTTCGGGAGAGCAGCCATGACAGCCAGCATCGTCGGATGGGCGCATACGCCATTCGGCAAGTTCGATACCGAAACCGTCGAGAGCCTTGTGGTCAAGGTGGCGAACGAGGCGATCGCCGATGCCGGCATCTCTGCTGCCGATGTCGACGAGATCGTGCTCGGGCATTTCAACGCCGGCTTCTCGCCGCAGGACTTCACGGCCTCGCTGGTGCTGCAGGCCGATCCGGCGCTGCGCTTCAAGCCGGCGACGCGCGTCGAGAATGCCTGCGCCACGGGATCGGCGGCGGTGCACCAGGGCATTCGCGCGATCGCGGTCGGTGCGGCCAAATTCGTGCTGGTGGTCGGCGTCGAGCAGATGACGCGCACGCCAAGCGCGGAGATCGGCCGCAACTTGCTGAAGGCCTCCTACCTGCCTGAGGATGGTGACACGATCGGCGGCTTCGCCGGCGTGTTCGGCAAGATCGCGCAGGCCTATTTCCAGAAATATGGCGACCAGTCCGATGCGCTGGCGATGATCGCGGCGAAGAACCACAGGAACGGCGTCGCCAATCCCTATGCGCAGATGCGCAAGGATTTCGGCTTCGATTTCTGCCGCTCCGAAAGCGAGAAGAATCCTTATGTTGCCGGTCCGTTAAAGCGCACCGACTGCTCGCTGGTGTCGGACGGCGCAGCCGCGCTGGTGCTGACGGACTCCGAGACCGCGAAGAGCATGAGCAAGGCGGTCAATGTCCGCGCCACCGCGCATGCGCAGGATTTCCTGCCGATGTCGAAGCGCGACATATTGCAGTTCGAGGGCTGCACGGTCGCCTGGCAGCGCGCGCTGGAAAAGGCCGGCGTCGCGCTATCCGACCTGTCCTTTGTCGAGACGCATGACTGCTTCACCGTCGCCGAGCTGATCGAGTATGAGGCGATGGGGCTGACGCCGAAGGGGCAGGGCGCCCGCGCGATTCTGGAAGGCTGGACGCAGAAGGATGGCAAGCTGCCGGTCAATCCGTCCGGCGGGCTGAAGGCCAAGGGCCACCCGATCGGCGCGACCGGCGTCTCCATGCATGTGATGACCGCGATGCAGCTTACCGGTCAGGCGCCCGAGGGCATGCAGCTCAAGAGCCCGCAGCTTGGCGGCATCTTCAACATGGGCGGCGCCGCGGTCGCGAACTACGTCTCGGTGCTGGAGCCGGCGAAGTAAGCCAAAAAATCTATGGTCGCCCCTGCGAAAGCAGGGGCCCATGACCACAGGCCTCAGTCATTGCGACAGGCGTTCACCCGAGCGCCTTGTCCATAGATTACGCGGTATGGGTCCGGCTCGCACGACCCATCGGCTCATCGCGCTGTAGTCCCAATACGCGTTGATGTGGATCAAAAGACCCCTTACCGGGATGCCGGATGCTGGCCTCGTGCCGACGCAAATCGGCCGGAAAGGGAAGCTGGAATGCGCAAAACCGCCTGCACGCTGATGTTGCTGGTCGGATTTCCGGCTTTCGCTTTCGCGCAGTCGGCGCAGCAGCCGGCGGCGGTTCCTGTCCAGGTCGTCACGGCGGAGCGGAAGCCGGTGACGCGAACGCTGGACCTTGTCGGTCGCGTCGAAGCCGTTCATCGGGTGGAAGTCAGGGCCCGGATCACGGGATATCTTGAGGAGGTCTTGTTCAAGGAAGGCGATCTCATCAAGGAAGGAGAGCCTCTCTATACGATCGAGAAGGGCTTGTTCGAGGCCGCCGTAGGCCAGGCAGAAGGTGTGCTGGAGAAGGACAAGGCCGCGAAAGCCCTGACCGAGGTCCAGTTGCAGCGCGCCGAGGATCTGTTGACCAAACAAGCGGGCACCCAGGTTGCGCGCGACCAGGCCTTGGCGGCCGATCAATCGGCCCAGGGCTCGCTGCTAGTCGACGAGGCAAATCTCCAGACCGCGAAAATCAACCTCGGCTACACCAAGATTGCCTCTCCGATCGCAGGCAAGATCGGCAAGACAAACATCACCAAAGGCAATGTCGTCGGTCCGCAGAGCGGCGTCCTGACCACCATCGTCAGTATCGATCCCATATACGTCACCTTCCCGGTCAGCCAGCGCGAGTTCATTACGGCGCAAAAGGAGAGCCGCAGCGTGGACATGAGCGGAATCAAGGTGCTTCTCTATTTCGCTGACGGCAGCCCCTACAAGCATTCCGGCAAGATCAACTTTGTCAACGTCAGCGTCGATCGCGGCACCGACACGGTTCTGGCGCGCGCGCTCTTTCCCAATCCCGACGGCGTGCTGATTGACGGTCAGCTGGTCCGCATCGGTCTGCAAAGCGGGACTCCGGAGGAGGGGATCGTGATCCCGCAGGCCGCGCTGATTTCCGACCAGGAAGGCATCTACGTTTTTGTCGTGGATCAAGGAAAGGCGGCCGTGCGCCGCATCAGGCCGCGCGGCGCGAGCGGCACGGGCGTCATCGTGGATGAAGGCTTGAGCGGCGGAGAGCAGGTGATCGTGGAGGGAATTCAGGGCATACGCGCCGGCAGCGCCGTCCGTCCGACGCAGCTCGCGCCGTCGCCTGACCGGAGCTGAAGCGATGTTGTCCGCGATTTTCGTCGATCGTCCGCGTCAGGCCATCGTCATCGCGATCGTCACGACGATCGCCGGCGCGCTTGCGTTTGCCGCGATGCCGGTCGCGCAGTATCCGGATATTGTGCCGCCGCAGGTTTCCGTCACGACGAGATATCCCGGCGCAAACGCCGCCGTCGTCGACGCCACCGTCGCGCAGCCGATCGAGGCGCAGATCGTCGGCGTCGACAAGATGATCTACATGAAGAGCACGAGCGGCGATGACGGAAGCTATACGCTCAACGCCTCCTTCGAGCTCGGCACCGATCCCGACATCAATGCGGTCAACGTCAATAACCGCGTGCAGACGGCGCTGTCGCTGCTGCCCTCGGAAGTCCGCCAGCAAGGCATCAACGTCAAGAAGAAGTCGACTGCCATCCTGGCGTTCGTGACCGTCTTCTCGCCGAACAAGACACACGATCCCCTGTTCCTGTCGAACTACGTCACGATCAATCTTCTCGACCCCATCAAGAGCACGCCCGGCGTCGGCGACGCGGCCCTGTTTGCGGCGCAGGATTATGCCATGCGCGCCTGGGTCCGGACCGACCGTCTGACCGGGCTCAATCTGACGACCAATGACATCATCAATGCGATCCAGTCGCAAAACATCCAGGCCGCCGTCGGCCGCATTGGCGCCCGGCCGATCTTCAGTGATCAGCAGCTTCAGCTCAATATCCAGTCCAAGGGACGGCTGAACTCCGTCGCGGACTTTGAGCAGATCGTGATCCGCACCAATCCGGACGGCTCCATCCTGCGTCTGCGCGATGTCGCGCGCGTCGAGCTCGGTGCGGCCAATCTCGATCGCGACACCAGGTTCAATGGTCAGGATGCCGCTGCGGTCGTGATCTATCAGTCGCCCGGCAGCAACGCCATCGATACGGTCAATGCGGTCCGCAAGAAACTATCGGAGCTGGAAAAGCGCTTTCCGGACGATCTTGCGTGGAAGGTCACCTACGATCCCACGATCTTCGTGACCGATACCATGCATGAGGTCAAGAAGACGCTGATCGAGGCCTTTATTCTGGTGGTGCTGGTCGTCTATCTTTTTCTCGGCAGTTTCCGCGCGACGCTGATCCCGACCGTCGCGGTGCCGGTCAGCCTGATCGGCGCGTTCATCGCGCTCAAGGCGGTCGGATATTCGGCCAACACCGTATCCCTGCTCGCGATCGTGCTTGCGATCGGCATCGTCGTCGACGATGCGATCGTGGTGGTCGAGAACGTCGAGCGCGTGATGGAAGAACATCCGGAATTGTCGCCCGCGGATGCCAGCAAACGGGCGATGGCGGAGATCACCGCGCCCATCATCGCGATCACGCTGGTCCTGCTCTCGGTGTTTGTTCCGATCGCGTTCATTCCGGGCATTTCCGGCGAGCTGTTTCGCCAGTTCGCGGTCACGGTTGCAGTCGCGATGTTCCTTTCCGCGATCAATGCGCTCACATTGTCGCCCGCGCTTTGCGCCATTTTGCTCAGGCCCGCCCATGGGCCGAGGCGTGGCCTCATCGGCTGGGTCATGCGCTCGATCGACCGCGTCCGTGACGGCTACGGCGCGGTCGTCGCGCGCATCGTCCGATGGTCGGTGATCGGCATTGCGATGGTCGCGGTGGCGGGGGCGGGCATTCTGGGCCTTGCCAGGATAACGCCGACAGGCTTCCTGCCGGAAGACGATCAGGGCGCAATCTTTGTCGTCGCTCAATTGCCCGGCGGCGCGTCGGTCGGCCGGACCTCCGAGGTCGTACGTCAGGTCGAAGCCGTGCTGAAAGATGACCCTGCCGTCGCCGAATACACCTCGATCATTGGACTGAATTTCATCGACAACTACTCGCAGTCCAATGCCGCCTTCGTGGTCGTGACGCTCAAGCCCTTCGAGGAGCGCAGGAGTGCGGATCTCGGCGCCCGCGCCGTGATCGCCAGGCTCCGCACCACGTTCCGCCAGATACAAGCCGGCACCGTGGTGCCGCTGGCTCCGCCGCCGATCGTGGGCCTTGGTACGGGAGGCGGCTTTACCTATGTGCTTCAGGATCTGCGGGGCGGCGAGCCAGCGGAGCTTGCGCAGGTTCTGCGTGGCCTGGTGGTCGCGGCCAATGCGGACCCGCAGTTGAACGGCGTCTTCAGCACCTTCTCCGCGACCAATCCGTCGATCTATCTGGATATCGACCGCGACAAGGTTCAGATCCTCGGCGTGCAGTTGAAGGACGTGTTTCAGGCGTTGCAGGCCTCGCTCGGCGGCTATTTCGTTAACAACATGAATCTGTTCGGACGCACCTGGCAGGTCCAGGTGCAGGCGGAGGCCGCCGACAGGTCGATGGTCAACGACATCTATCGCATCAATGTGCGGAATACGGCGGGCGAGATGATCCCATTGCGAAGCCTGGCCGAGACGCGTGTCGCCCTCGGCCCGCCGGCGATCATTCGCTACAACAACCTTCGCGCGGTCACGGTGCAGGGCAGCCCGGCCCCGGGCGTATCGTCCGGCCAGGCGCTGAAAGCCTTCGAGGCGGTGGCGGCGAAGACGCTTCCACAGGGTTATGCCGGCGAGTGGACCGACACCGCATTCCAGGAGAAGCGCGCCGAAGGAAAGACCGCGATCATTCTCGGCTTTGCGGTGCTGTTCGCCTATCTGTTCCTGGTCGCGCTCTATGAAAGCTGGACCATCCCGGTCCCCGTCCTGCTGTCGGTCGCGATCGGCATTCTCGGCTCATACGGCGCGGTCGTCCTGAGCGGGCTCACGATGGATTTGTACGGGCAGATCGGCATGGTCGTGCTGATCGGGCTGGCTGCGAAGAACGGCATTCTGATCGTCGAATTCGCCAAGGAGAAGCGCGAGCAAGGCGTTCCGCTGCACGAGGCGGCGACGGAGGGTGCGCGCCTGCGCTTCCGTCCGGTGATGATGACGTCGTTCGCCTTTATTCTCGGACTTTTCCCTCTGGTCGTTGCATCCGGCGCTTCCGAGCTTGCCCGGCGCGGCGTCGGCACGCCGGTGTTCGGCGGAATGATCCTGGCGTCTTTCGTTGGAATTTTCGCGATCCCGCCGCTTTACGTGATGTTCCAGGCTATCCGCGAACGGCTGAGGCCGGGGGCGCGTCCCGCCGACAGGCAAGCATCGGAGCAAGCATCCAAGCCGCGAGATGAACATGTCGCGGCCGAGTAGGATCGGCCGCGGGCTCAGAGTCCGTAACAGAAGGGAGACATGCGATGCGTCTTTTTAACAGGTTTGCCGCGCTTGCCGCCGCGTTGCTCGCAACGGCGGTGGTGTTGCCGGCGCGCGCCGGAGCTTTCGATCTTACCGGCGCATGGTCGACGGACGCGGACCTGTGCAGTCGTGTGTTCACCAAGAAAGACAATCAGATCGGATTTGCCGAGCTTTCTGACCTCTACGGTTCGGGTTTTATCGTCGATGGAGACCGGGTCAGGGGAAAGGCCACTCAATGCACGATCGAGTCCAGGAAACAAGAGGGTGATAGCATTGAACTGTCGGCCGCCTGCGCGAGCTCGATAATGACTCAGAGCCTCAAGTTCAGCCTGAAAATCATCAATGACAATACCATCGACCGCATCTTTCACGAGATTCCCGGAATGACGCAAAAATACACAAGGTGCAATCTGTAGCGCCTGCCGGGCGGTGTTGGGCCGCGATACATGGAGCCGGCGATGAATGCGCAAGCGTCTGGTTTGACACACGCCCGGCTGCGAACGCCGCGAGCCGCCGCGATCGCCGGAGTTGTGTTCGCGGTTCTGCTGCTGGCGGTGTTCTGGCTCATTCGACGTTCCGTGCCCAGCAATCCGCTTGACCCGGGTGGATGGCTGCGGGGCGGGGAAACCTATGTGGCGATTGCGCTGAATCTGGTGCCTTTTGCTGGAATTGCATTTCTTTGGTTCGTCGGCGCATTGCGCGACAGACTTGGATCGCGCGAGGACCAGTTCTTCGCAACCGTGTTCCTGGGAAGCGGATTGTTGCTGCTGGCGATGCTGTTCGCGGCGGCGGCCGTCGTAGGCGCCGTCATTCTTGCCTTCCATGCGGCGCCCGAGGCTCTGATCAATTCCACGACCTTCTATTTCGGCCGCGGGCTGGCCTACGTGATGGTCAACATCTATTTGGTCAAAACGGCATCGGTCTTCATGATCACGACGTCCACCATTGCGCTCTATACGCGGCTGATACCCCGCTGGCTGGCGATCGGCGGCTATGCGGTCGCGGCGGTGCTTCTGTTCGGCAGCTATTACTTCGAGTGGAGCCTGATCGTATTCCCGCTCTGGGTCCTGCTGGTCAGTGCATGTATCCTGGCGGACGGCGAAGCGGCCGCACCGCCAAGTTCACCGGCCTGACCTCGCATCAATGGCCGCTGAGAACCAGTGTCTTGATGGGCAGCAGCAGCGCCTGGATCCGCAACAGCATGGCATGCACCAGGCCGACCGTATCGATGGTGTGCAAGACAATACGTTGAGATGTGGTCGTATCCTTCGCCGAAATCTCCTCGTGATTGCTGGTGTAGGCGTTGACAATGCAGGAGCTGCCGGCCGTCACATCCAAAAGACCGTCTTTTTGCATCGGCTCGAGAAACGCCAGGAGCGTGCCCGGCCTCGCGACGCTGGCATCGACGAGCTGCTCGCCGCCCCGGAACTGACCTGCCGCGATATAGTCCTGGATGCCGGTGATGACCATCGGAATGATCTTCCATGGCAGGGATACACAGGTTGCCTCGGCAACCATTCCCGGCTTCAACACTTGCGCTTCGATCTGTCCGAATCCAGCCTGCAGCACACGCTGGCCCGCACCCTCCGGTATCAAGATCCCGGCGGGCCGCATCAATGGATTCACCACGTCGCCCGGCCGAAGCAGGAACTGCTCGACGCGTCCGTCGACTCCCGCACGGATGAAAGTCTTGTCATACTCGACCTGGGCCTGCGCCAATTCGGCTTCCGCGCTCGCCTTGTCGGCGGGCAGCAACGTCGACACCCGGGTCTCAGTCGATTGCTTCGCCGCGGACGCCGCATCGATCGCGGCTTGGCGTCCATCGGCGAGAACCTGCAGCTTTTCGATGTCGCGCTGCGGGACGATCCCCGGATTGCGCCGCTGCAGCTCTTTCTTCACATCCAGTTCGTCCTTGGCCTGCTGATAGTCGCTCTTCGCCTGCTGCAGTTGGGCATCTGCCTTGGTGATGTCCACGCGCGCGGAGACGAGCGCGGCTTCCACCTCGGCTATTTTGCGGCGGGCCGTTTCCATGGCCGCTTGCTGCTTTGAACTGTCCAGCGTGAACA
>Ga0210406_10008650_pt1 | contig 10181 bp, 10 predicted proteins | sample IncBWC30MmetaG_FD_155454 | JGI IMG/M metagenome (GOLD analysis project Ga0210406, IMG submission 155454) | Forest soil microbial communities from Barre Woods Harvard Forest LTER site, Petersham, Massachusetts, United States - Inc-BW-C-30-M | ecosystem: Environmental > Terrestrial > Soil >... | reverse complement strand
TGCGCTGGTAAAAATACTTGACCGCAAAGCGATCCATCGAATTGAAGTTGTAATCAACGTTTGCATTCACCTGATCGGCTGTAAATGTGCCGGGAGGCCCCTGCGCTGTCGCATTGTGACCCTGAGCAGTAGACGGGGCGTTAGTGAGGGGGGTTGGAATAAAATACGCGCCGTTTGGCGTCTTGGCTTGTAATAGCGCCAAAGCAACGGGGTCGACCTGACTGGCCAGCAAGCAGGGAGGATTCCCTGCGGTACCGCAGCCGGAATTGAAATCCGTGTTCACCATATTGGCGATTCCCTGGGCGGAACGGTCATTGGTCAAATCCGGGGGAACGGGCAGCAGCGAAGTTGCGTAGGTTCCATCGGTGACGCGCGTCCCTTGATACGACCCAAAGAAGAACATTTTGTCGTGGATAATCGGGCCGCCCAGCGTTGCCCCGAAGCGGTTGTAATGCAGCGTGGGCCGCTGCTGATGCAAGCCGATCAGGACCGGGTCATTGTTGCGGAAAAATGGCACCGCGTTCATCTTGTCGGATTGATAGTACTCGTACACCTGGCCGTGATAAGCGTTTGTGCCTGACTTCGTGATCTGCGCAATGTGGGCGCCGCTGTTGGCTCCTTCAGACGCTCCATACATGGCGGTATCTACCCGCAGTTCTTCCAGTGTTTCCGGCGGCGCGGAAGGAAGACCCTGCCCGATGGCGTTGTACACAGACATGTTGGTCTGGATGTCTCCGCCGCCGCCAACCATTTGGCCAAAATTTTCACCGGTGCTCAGGACGAAGCGATTCGCGCCCACCTGGCTGGAAGACTTGCCGTTGAAAATATTATTCGCATTTATTCCGTTGAAGGTGAAGCTGTTGCTGGTGTCACGCTGGCCGTTTGCCCAGATGTTCTGGTTGCCGAGACCCGCATTTGCGCCTGATCCACCCAGCATATCCGCGCTGACACCCGGGCTTAGGATGGCCAATTGCGTAAAGCTGCCGGTGCCGAGAGGTACGCTTTGGATCAATTCCGAACCAAGCGTGTAACCGATGGTCGTGTCGGTTTGATTCAGTAAGGGCGTAGCGGTGACGGTGACGGTCTCGAACACGTGCCCGGGATCAAGTTGGGAATTGACGGTGGTAGTGAGTCCGCCCCGCACAAGTATCTCCGTGAACTTTTCCGCTTTGAATTTGTCCTTCGTGACGGTAACAGCGTAGGTTCCGATGGGGAGGTCCACAATGCTGTACGAGCCGTCATTTCTCGTCGTCGCTGTCTGGACCAGGTTTGTCCCCACATTTCGAGCTTCCACTTTCGCTTGAGGAACGGCGGATCCGGTGCTGTCCGTTACCGTACCGTTGATCGATCCGGTATTCTGTTGCGCGGCGAGCGATGCGCCGAGAAAAACTGCCAATAAAAACACGTAGATTAACCCGCGTGCAAATGAAGAAGCCATCCCCTCACCCCTTATCATCGATCGAATTTCTTGCACCTGGAATTGCCGTCTTGCCGGCACCGGTTGATGCGAGCAAAAGACTTCCGTTAGAACCACTTTCGAAACGTCCGATGTTTTACGGCACCCAAGCGCGGGGAGGGCGCCAAATATTGAGTAAGGAGATAACACATCATTGTTTCTGCATCAAGAAAAATGGCTGAATGAACTTTCAGATGGGCCGGAACGATAGAGACGCTTCGAATTGAAGTCCAATGCAAAGAACCGATGATCGGTATCACAACTTTACAGCCCGCTGCGTTTCCCCTATTCTTGGACCATCATGTGGAATGTAAACGAACGATTCGAAAAGAAGGCCATCGACAGCCTGGCGGCGCTGGGCTTCGGCGTGGGCAGCACGCGGGGCGTTGTCCGCGTGGAGAAGTATGGCTGCGGGGCTGAGTTCCGTCAGGAACCCGACGGGCGCTTTCACATGACGGTATTGCCAACCATTATGCTGAAGGGGAAATTCACCCGGCTGTGGGACGCGGGCTACCAGAAATTTCTTTTGACCGACGAAGGATTAAAGGTGCCCGCGCTGGCGACGCACCTCGAAAACCTGCGGAAGTTCAACGAAGAGCTGCGGACGGCTCTGGGAGTGCCCACGTTTTATAATGAGGCGCTGGGTTCGGTAAGCCAGGTGAGCGTCTACGATCGCGTGAAAGGCCGCAAGGGAGACGTTCCGGACGAGACGGTCGGCGTGCACAGCCCCGTCGCGGGACATTAAGCTCCTTTTTTCCGAACCATCACCAGATGCGATTGTTCCGCGCTTTCTTTCGCTTCCTTCAATTGCCGGCGGAGTTGCTTCACGTTGATGCGGTGCTTCGCGGCCTTTCTGGTGCCGACGAAAAGAACGGGAATGTCCCAACCGTAGCGTTCGGTAAGCACGGCGTCGCCGTCAATATTGATTTCGTGCAGTGTGGCGCCGAATTCCGCCAGCAGCGGATGAATCGCGGCTTTGGCGGCTTCACAAAGATGGCAACCGGGTCGCGAGTAGAGCGTGACGTCCAGCGGTCCCGCCCCGGCCAATCGCAGATCTTCAGGATGTTCGCTCATGGCTTGGGATTCGAGTACCCCTGAAACGGTCCGGCATGCGGATAGAACGCCTTCGCGCGGTACAGCTCGGCGATCTGCCGCAAATGCCCCAGATCATGATTAGCAAGTTCGTTGAGTAATTGCAAAAGGGTGATGGCTCCCATCTCGGGGTGAATTCCCGTGCGGGAGCCCGCGGACGAAGGAATGCCATGCCAGAAGAAATAATGGGCCTGGCGCAACGCGACAAAATCCCCAAGGCACTGGCGCGGTGTCCTTTTGCGGATTTCGGCTTCGTCGGGAGCGGCGTATTTGGCCAGCGTGGGATTATGATCCACAACGATTCGCTTGGCGCGATCCCCGTACAACTGCTCGATCACCAGCAGGTGCGCCAAGACTTCGGTTATCGACCACCGATCCTCTGCGGGCTTCCAGTCGAGGACGTCCTCGGGAACATCGCGGAGGAGCATCTCCAGGATGGCCGGCGTCTTCTCCAGCAGGGAGACGGGTGGCTGCAGCAAAGAAGAAGCTGGCGAAAGAGCTTGCATCGCTGTCCTCAGGGGGGCACGCTGATTGTAATACCTCGAAGGCTGCCGGGGAAAGCCCCAGCACAGGTTGTGAGAGATAAGGAGAAATCCGCATGGGCCGCGTAGCAGCCTTGATTGACGATCTGTTTTTCCAGTTGAAAGTCGCGGAAACCGCCAAGCAACTTGGAATCGAGTTCAAGGTGGCCAGCAATCCGGACGCCCTCTTCACATTGCTTGACCCGCCGACCAAGCTGGTGATTGTGGATCTGAACTCCCGCAACCAACCTGTGGCAACCATCGAAAGGTTGCGCGCAACTCAGAAGGAGTTGCGCGTGGTGGCTTTCTTATCCCACGTGCAAACCGAACTGGCCGCCCAGGCACGCGCCGCTGGCTGCCTGGAAGTTATGCCGCGCTCGGTATTCACGCAAAATCTGGCGGCCATACTTCAGGCGGCGAAGGATTAGTGCTCGTGCTTGCAAATTTTCCCCTTTCCCTTTTTTCCAAACGGTCCTTGGTATTCGTCCTTATACTCCTGGCGGCGACGGCCAGGACGCCCGGGCAATCACCTGCAACGGACGGCCCCTCTACCGCACTGCGTGACGCCCTGGTGGCCGCTTGTTCGCAGAACTCCACGGAATTCGTGCGGTCCCTCACCGTCCGCAATGCCGAGGCTTTTGGCCGCATGACGCCACCTGCCCGCGAAACCTTGTTGAAGCGATTTGTCCTTCTCGATAAACCCGGGAAACCCCGAACACAAAATGAAGCCTCGGGAAACGTCATGGTTTTCTGCGAGACGTCCGAAGTCACTACCCAGATGGAAATTGATAAGCCGGAACTTCGCGACAATCTCGCTTATCTACCCCTCACCGTCAAAGACTCCGGCGACGCCGCGGGTCTCAGCGCTCATCGCGTCACCATGGGCATGGTTCGCGAAGGCGGGCAGTGGAAGATTTTATCTCTCGGACTGTTGTTCCTGGATCTCCCCTCTCTGGAAATCGAGTGGGATCGCGCGGAAATCAAGAGCAATGAGCAATCGGCAATCGCCTCTCTCAAAACACTTGTCGAAGCCATCGAAACCTACCGGAAGACCTACACCCGCTTGCCCGAATCGCTTAAGGCCCTGGGGCCGGAGGTGAAGAACGCGCCCAAGAGCGACGGCGCCGGCCTGGTGGACGAAGGTCTGGCCGGAGGCCGCAAGGATGGATACTCCTACCGCTACGTGATCGTTGGAGCGAATACTTCCGGCGCGCCTGCCAAGTATGAGGTCGCGGCCATTCCCTCTGAATACGGGCGAAGCGGCCTGCGCTCCTTTTTCTGTGATTCCACCGGCCAGTTCCACGCGGGCGACCATAAGGGCGCCGTCGGCAGCGATCTGGACCCGAAGCTGGAAGAAGGCGGTGCGCCCGCTGCGGATCCGCAACATTAACTGTTTCGCCCCTTCCGAACCCGACCGCGAATTTTAGAGAAAGTAAACTCTCAATATGTAGTCGGCGGGAGTTGCGTTACTATTTCCGCTCCGGGTATGAACTTGCTTCTTCTGCGATTCTCGCTGCTGTTGACCATGCTTCTGATTCCGGCTGTTGCGGCTCCTCTCAGCCGGGGACAGGAAGTGGAATCCGGCTACGGCCCGTTGCCGGTATTTGAGTTTCACAGCGGCTTCTGGATGAATCTCCACCAGTTTCTCTACCACGAAGCCCGTCTGCGGGAATCCACGCCGGAGGCCAAAGCTGCGGCGGCAAATACTGCCGGCCCTGTGATGAAGCAAAATCCCATCTCCCTGACCGCCGCGGAGCAAAAAACCTGGGAACAAGCCATTGCGTATTACCGCGCGAACTATGCGGGGAAAGATCCGCAAATCAACATTGACCTGATCCTCCTGAAAAATCAGCTGGGCGATTTCGAGGATTGTGACGAACTGCTGGGGCGAAAGAAGAAAGGCTGCGACGCCGGACTGCCGGGCAACATTGGGGTCATCTTGGAAGCGGCCGCGCCGGTTTACCGGACCCACTGGTGGGCGAATCAGGATCGCGCAAACCGCCGCTGGGTCGCGCGAGTAGCGCCGCTGATCCGTGAACAGGGCGTGGGACTCTCTCAGCGGCTCGCTGACATTTACCAGTCCACATGGCCAAAAGTAAAGATCCGCGTCGAAGTCTGCGCATACGCCAGTTCGGCCGGCGCCTTCACGACTCTCGAGCCTCTCCGTGTAACCATTTCCAGCACGGAGCCGCGCAATCAGGCTCCGGATTCCCTGGAGGTGCTCTTTCACGAAGCCTCTCACGGCATCGCCATCCCTGTGGAGGACGCCATCACGCGCGAATGCCGTCAGCGCGACAAGCCCATTCCCCGCGATCTCTGGCACGCCTTGATCTTTTACACCACCAGCGAAGTTCTGGGCCCCGTGATGCAAGAGGCCGGGCCGGATTCCCAATCGGGCGACATAATCCTTCCCCGGAAGGCGAAGATGTCTCTCATGCCGCCCGACCTTCGCGAAAAGTTCACCCAGCGCGGGTGGGAAGAGTACATCCGCCTCCTAAATGTTTATTGGCAGCCGTATCTCGACGGCAAGGTCAATTTCGAAGACGCGATTGCCCACCTGGTCTCCGCCGTTTAACTGCCTGACCAGGCCGTTTGAATGGCAAGGTTCTGTATGTTAGGCTTTCTTTTGCAAACGTAAGCCCGGCCGTAAGCCACGCAAGTCCCAACGCTCATCGACCTTCCCTTCATTCGTCCCTGAAGAGTGAACCGATGGTCAGGTCGTCTCCGCGTGCCGCATTCCGGGGTTAGAGGAACCAGAGCCCATGGCTGCACGACAAGTGGCATCCAAAACCGAAAAAGAGCCTCGCGAGATCAAGCTGGCTCATTCGCCCGATTCCGATGATGCGTTCATGTTTTACGCGCTGGCTACCCACAAGTTGCCCACGCCGGGTTACAAGTACACGCACATTCTTTCCGACATCCAGAGCCTTAACGAAGCCGCGCTGACCGAAACCTATGACGTTACCGCCGTCAGCTTCGCCGCGTATCCCTCTCTGCGTGACAAGTACATCCTGCTCGATTGCGGCGCGAGTTTCGGCGAAGGCTACGGGCCGATCGTCGTCTCCACCAAGGCCATGCGGCCGCAGGACCTCAAGGGAAAGCGCGTCGGAGTCCCGGGCCTGAAGACTTCCGCGTATCTCTCCTTGAAGCTCTACCAGCCGGATTTTGAAGCCGTTGTGATGCCGTTTGACAAAATCATCGAGGCGGTCAAGAACGACATGGTGGAAGCGGGCTTGCTTATCCACGAAGGCCAACTCTTCTTCCCGCAACTGGGCTTGCACAAAGTAGTCGACCTCGGAGTCTGGTGGCAGGAGCTTACGAGTCTTCCCTTGCCTCTTGGCGGCAATGCGGTGCGCCGCGCGCTCGGCCCGGATATGGGTCGCGTGATCTCCAAAACCATTCGCGACAGCGTTTCTTACGGCCTCGAACATCGCGAGGAAGCTTTGAACTACGCGATGCAGTTTGCACGCGAGATGGACACGGAGCTGGCCGACAAATTTGTCGGCATGTATGTGAACAAGTGGACGCTGGGCTACGGCGAAAAAGGCAAAAGAGCTGTCCGCGAACTCATCGAACGCGGCACCACTGCCGGTCTGCTCCCCGGCCCCGCCAAAGTCGAATTCCTCGAAGAATAGACACCCAAAAATCGTTACTCCCGGATGGCCGACCACCCGGATTGTCTACCGTAATTTGGATTTGGATTGCAGTCCGTTCCACGCCATTCGGTGGAACAGTTCGTCCATTGCCTTTGGTGACTCTCTGGCGCCGCGATCGAGCCACCATTTCAGAAGTGACAGCAGGTTTCCGGCGAGCGCATGCGAGCGAGCATCCAGTTCGCTTTGAACAAGATTCTTCAGGCCCATGTCCTTCAGACGTCGGGCGATCCCGCGAGCGAAGTAGCCCTGCGCAAGTTCGAAAAACGCGTGGATACGTCCGGAATCGACCAGAGCGCGGTAGAGCTTCTTCGCATCACCGACATGCATAAAAAATTCTGCCACGGGTGCGACGCGGTAGGATTTCTCCTGCTTCCTGAGGAGAGCAGTGCTCCACATTTCCAGGCCGTCCTCTAGCACGCAGAGAAATAGGTCGTCCTTGTCGCGGTAATGGAGATAGAAAGTGGACCGGCCCACTGTCGCCCGATCCAGCACTTCCTGCACTGTGATTTTGTCGATCGACTTCTCCTGCATCAGCTCGACCAGCGCATTGCTCAGTAGGCTGCGCGTGCGCCGGATGCGCAGGTCAGGCTTGCGTCGTTGCTTGTCCTTTCTCCTCTGCCCGGTAAGCCCTATGGGTAACGGAGAGCGTTCATTGTTGGACATCGGCCACCTTTTTGTTCAGCAACTCAACCGATTTCACTCACCGCTATCGACTCGGCTTCGTTGCATCGCTACAGTGCACATGGTACGGCAGCTCTCGCGAGCACAAGCAAAAAAGGAGAGAGACCATGAATCGAATTCGTTTACTTGCAATCGGCAGTATGTTGTTAATTGCGCCAGCCATGCTGGCACAACAAACCGCACAGACCGGCGGGCCCGCAAAAGGCGCCGCCCAGGGCGTCGGCCTGCCAGACGTCGGAGATCAGTTGAAGGTGCTGACCCAGAAGCTTGATCTCTCCGTCGATCAGCAGCCCAAAGTCAAAACCATCCTGCAGGAACTGCATAATGCCTCGCTGAGGCTCATGCAGAACGAAAACATATCGCAGGATGAGCTCCTGAGTAAGGTCAGGCCTTTGCGCATGAATGCCGACAAGAAGATCCGCGAAATCCTGACCAATGACCAGAAGAAAAAACTCGATCTATATTTGCAGGGACCGCACTCTGAAATGCACGGCAACCTGCACGGGGCAACGCCTCCGGCGACAGGGAAACCACAGCCTTGAAGAGATCGACTTCAAAGCGCGTGAACGGCGCCAACTCGCTCTGTCGATTCCAATAACTTAACTGATTAAGGCGGTAATCCATGGGTACCCTTTGTGAGGAGCATGCACAGCGAAGTTTACCCTGAGATGGCTTCAGTCTTGCAACGATTCGTCGGTGGCGTTCAGACTGCATTGGGAAGTAACTTTCTCGGCGCCTATCTTGTCGGCTCGCTCGCAACGGGAGGCTTTGATCTCGACAGTGATGTTGATTTCCTGATCCTCACCAACGAGGAGTTAAGCGATGCGGAAGTGCGATCATTACAAACAATACATCTCGACATCCATGCTCTCGGATGCTATCCAGCCGAGCATCTGGAGGGGTCTTATATAAGTACGGATTTGCTGAATCGGACTGAGCTGGTTGGAGTAGAACCGTTATGGTTCGTAGACAACGGAAACACATCGTTGGAGCGTTCGATTCACGACAATCGATGGCACGTTCGGTGGATTCTTCGCGAACGGGGCATCACCATCATCGGGCCTGATCCGAAAACTCTCCTGCACCGGGTACCAGCTGGAGCCTTGCGCTCCGAGGCCGTCGCTGCGATTCAAGAGCTCAAGAGTCGTTTTGTCACTGAGATCGATCGGCCGCTCGGATGGTTCAACACGCGATTCGGTCAGTCATTCGCCGTGCTAACTTGTTGCCGGATGCTTTACACGTGTAAAAGCGGCACTGTGCAATCGAAGCTTTCTGGCGTGAAATGGGCCGAGCAATCTCTCGACCCCGCATGGTGTGAGCTGATTCGGAAGGCATGGACAGAACGCACGGGTGTCCGCTTTGGCGATAAGGTTCGTCAGCCCGCTCAGACGAGGCTGCTGCACGAAACCGCTAAATTCATAGCGTATGCTCAGAGCCTCGCTGAGACTTCTCGGGGCCGGACCCGAGACAACTCCTGGTAAACGGGCAACCCGGAAGTTGCTAGCCGGTCTACGCAAAGAATGCAGTGGCGGCTGGTGGCTTCCCGATTCGGCCCCCCGGCTTGACGCATCTGGGCGAATCTCATAGTGTCGTTTCTTCGCCATGCGTCCAATATTTCTTCCTGTTTCCCTGACGGTAGTTCTTCTCACTTCCCTTTCCATTCGCACTTGCGGCCAGGCAGCAGCGGAATTTCGCGATCACCCGGATATTCCGAAAGAGTGGCCGCGCGAACCGGTTCGCGCCACCCGTGGCATGGTTGCCACGGACGAACCGCTCGCTTCACAGGCAGGCGTGGAAATATTGAAGCGCGGCGGAAATGCGGTAGACGCAGCCATCGCCACCGCCTTCGCCCTTGCGGTTGTCGAACCCGCTGCCGGGAACATCGGAGGCGGCGGATTCATGCTGGTTCGTCTCGCGGGCGGCAAAACCACATTCTTCGACTACCGTGAAGTGGCGCCGGGCAAGGCCACCCGCGACATGTATCTCAAACCCGATGGCAAGCTCGACGAGCAGGCCTCCACGATTGGCTATCGCTCCATCGCCGTGCCCGGCACCGTGGCCGGACTGGCGCTGGCTCTGAAAACTCACGGCACCATGAAGCTTGCCGACGTGATGCAATCCGCCATACGCCTCGCCGAACAGGGTTTTCCCATCAGCGAAAAACTTGTACGCGAATTCGCGGAAGAGCGCGCGGGCCTCCAACAGTTTTCGATGAGCAGCCACATCTTCCTGAATGACGGCAAAATGTTTCGAGCGGGCGACATACTCCGGCAGCCAATTCTCGCTGCTACCCTCAAGCGAATTGCAAAAAAAGGGCCGGCCGAGTTTTATCGGGGCGAAACTGCGCGGATGCTGGTGCGTGATATGGCGGCATCCGGCGGATTAATCACGATGGACGACCTCGCCCACTATCAACCCAAAATCCGCGATGTTCTCCATGGCAGTTACACCTCCGACGGCCAGCGCTGGGAGGTGATCTCCGCTCCCCCGCCAAGCTCCGGCGGAGTGGCGGCGATCGAGGCTCTGAACATCCTGCAGTCCGTTCCGCTGAAGGGCTGGGACGACCCGCAGAGCGTGCACATGGTTGTGGAAGTGATGCGCCGGGTCTTTGCCGATCGCGCGGCATATCTAGCTGATCCTGATTTCACCAATGTTCCCGTCGCCGGGCTCACCGATTCCTGTTATGCGAGAGAGTTGCTCACCACGATTGATCTCCATCGCGCCACTCCCAGCAAAGATGTGCACGCAGGAAATCCTCACGTCTGCAGTCAGGGC
>Ga0210406_10008649_pt1 | contig 10182 bp, 5 predicted proteins | sample IncBWC30MmetaG_FD_155454 | JGI IMG/M metagenome (GOLD analysis project Ga0210406, IMG submission 155454) | Forest soil microbial communities from Barre Woods Harvard Forest LTER site, Petersham, Massachusetts, United States - Inc-BW-C-30-M | ecosystem: Environmental > Terrestrial > Soil >... | reverse complement strand
TCGATGGGTGGGACTCGGGAGCGTCCACGTGGTACTGAAAACGAATCGATGAGTCCGGTCGAAACTGGCACGTCCCCAGCGTTGTGACGGAGAGTTTTGGTCCCCATAGGTCAGCGTGTTTGCGGCAGAGATGCCATTGATCTCCGCGCCGTCAGTGTCAAGGGTCTTGGAGAATGTATAAGAGATGAGAAATTGAAATCCGTAGCTCAGCCGTTTCGTTAGGCTCGCCTCTAAGGCGTGGTACCAGGAGATGCCACCTGCTTCCATCTGACGGATCGAATCCGGCCTTATTCCACGGATGCGTACTCGCAACGGAATATTCGCTAAGGTGTTCGAGGTCACTCCTCTGATCGGGTGGTCTGGTGATGCGGCCAGTGCTTGGTTCAGCGCGCGCAGACGTTGCAAATGCGTCCCCCGAGAACCCACGTATCCTGCTTCAAACAGCCAGCCTCGTACTAACTCTGCTTGGAGATTCAACGAGAACTGTTGGACGCTGGCTGGCCGAAAGTCTGACGTAAGAGCAGTGATTGCCGTGTTGGTAGTTGGCGTGTAGGGTGTGAACAAGGGAAAGGAAGCGGGAGTCGGAAATGGCTGAGCAAATGGGGCTTGGAATGTTGCGTCCACATTCCCCGGCCCCGAGCTCACGCGTGCCAAAGCGAATGGAGCTGCTGCCAGAGATTGTGTGAATGCCTGGCCCGTTGGCCGCGAGAAATACATGCCGTATCCTCCGCGCAGTGCCAGCCGCGTCTGCTCGGGCAGGATCTGCCACGCAAAGCCGACCCTCGGAGCAAACGTGTTTTGCCTCCGGCCATAGATCCCCGCGGTGTTGTCTGCCCGCACCACACCAGGCGGCAATACTCCAGCAAAGTTCGAGGCCACCACATACCCGCTTAGGGCGCCGTCCACGGGAGGATTTGGATCTGCCTTACTCACATCGAAGCTGGAGCTTCTGCCAAGGTTGTCGCCAAGAACTCCGGGTCGTTCATAACGCAATCCAAGGTTCAGAGTCAGCGTTCTGTTGATGTGATAGTTGTCTTGCACAAACCCCGATATCTCCCAGGCTCGAAAATGACGGTCAAACAAGCCGAACCCGTCGATTGACGAGGATACATTGCTGAAGGTTCCGGTGCCGTTGCCACTTCCATTGAAACCGAGCAAGAAATCGGGCCAGCTAAGGAACTGCACATATGAGCCCAGTCCAGCGAAAGCAATGTCGTCTTGCAACCGTGTCAATGAGCCTCCGAATTGCACAGTGTGGGCACCCGCGAGCAAACTGAAGACATCACTGAGAACGAAACTCCGCTGCGTATAGGTTCGGGGAAAGCCAGAGGCCATACTGAGGGAGCCGAGAATACTAAGACTTGGAAGCTGATTATTGTTGTTCATCAGTCCCTCGGCCACACCGACGTCTGACCAGGCAAAGGGAGCCGTAGCACTTGTCCCACTGCTAGTGCTGACAAATCCGAACCTGGCTTCATTTATACGCCCGCTGGTGGATACGTGGCTGTGGGCGAGGGAGAGGACGACGAAATCAGCATTGCCGGGACTAACAAACCCGCGAGTATTTCCTGAGGGGTTCATACCATTCCCGGGAAACGTCACTCGTTGATCGTCGTGTGCAACAAAGAAACGAACTGCGATTCGGCTTACCGGCGTAACGGTGTAGTCGAGGTTGAACAAGCCCTGTTCTTCGTTGAATTGGCACGGTTCGCTGAAGGCGGAGAAGCCCCGGCTTGCAAATGGGCGTGAGGGATCGATCGTTTGAGGAGTTGGAATCAGAAAGCTGCCGTCGGGCAGTTTGCGATTCAAGAGAATGAGAGCAACCGGGTTGATATTAGAGCCGTCGGCCTTAACGGCAACACCCCCCAAGGCGCCCCTTAATCCACCGAACAGTTGTCCAAGAGCTGCCGGTGATCGGTCATTAGTCAGGGGAGGCTCGCTGAGAGTAGCGGCACAAGCGATGCGTGCTTGACCGGAGGCAAGACCGTTGGTCTGGCGTGTGCCCTGATAAGAAGTAAAGAAGGACATTTTGTCTCTTCTGACAGGCCCCCCGAATGTAAATCCGAACTGATTCTGCTTGAGCACGGGACGCCGCTGGTGCGTGAGATTCCGGAAGAAATCATTTGCGTTCAGGGCATCGTTGCGGAAATACTCGAACAGGGCTCCGTGGTACTCGTTACCACCCGCTTTTGTGACCACACTGACATTACCCCCGGCACCTCGACCGAACGAGGCATCGTAAAGGGCAGTTTGCATTTTGAATTCTCGGATAGCGTCCGGATTCGGTGTGGGAATGCCACTGCTGCTCGATCCGGAGCCTTGTATGTCACTTACGCTTATTCCGTCTAATTGCCAATTGTTGTCATAAGAGCGCGATCCGCGGACGTAGATTCCATCGCTAGACTTGCCGATTTGGGAGAGAGCGTTGTCTCCGTTACCAAGCTCTCCCGCGTTGGTTACGCCTGCGCTCACTCCAGGAGAGAGGCCGACGATCTGTACGAAGTTCCTTGTCACTAATGGCAGGCCACTCGCTGCTTGTTCATTCACCACTCGACCGAGTGCCGAGCTGTCGAGGCTGATCATTAGCGCGTCAGCGTATACCTCACTGCGGGTAACGACCTTTGGAAGTGCAAGATGAAGTTCGACTCGAAGGGTCTCGGTTACATGTACGTCGATTCCGGAGATCGTTAGCGGATCGAAGCCCTCTTTGCTCGCGTGTAATTGATATATATCAGGCGCGACTGAATAGAATCCGAACCAGCCGTTGCTATCGGAGACCGAGGCCCCGATGTTGTTGGCATCTATCGTAGCGAGGCGAATGAGCACGCCCGGGACCACAGAACCAGAGGGATCCAACGCGACGCCGACTACCGCGCCCCTTGAGGCCGTCTGGGCGTTCGCGCGGGCGGACAGGACAATGCTGATGACAAGGGCGAGAGACAGCATCACCTTCTTTCGAGGTTCGAAACAAAGCCTTGCGGAGCCCATTTGATACCCCCTGGTTGGTCTTGAACAGGTTGGCGCTTTCGACAGATGTGTTGCGAGCCCACACCTGACAGTTTTGACAGGTGTGTTGCGAGCCTACACCTGTCAGTTTTGACAGGTGAAACGAGATACCGTCTTGATCCACAAGGTCTGGCGGCTAGGGATAAGGACCCAAGTACCGAGGTCTAAGATGCCTTGGGCGAATGGCGCGGCCCGATGAGTTCAATTGGATCTTGTGGCGCTTCATGTTAGGCATCGCGGCACAACGGAGAGGGCGGCAAGCGCGAATCACCGCGCTCGTATGTGCCGTCTTGGTGCTTTCAGGAGGTATGGAAGCCCAGACGAGACCAACCCGACGAGTCTTGATTCTCTATGAGACCGGAACCTGGTATCCCGCGATCAACACGATTGATCAGGGGATTCGTGCCGGGTTACAAGACGCGCCATATCGACTTGAGTTTTATCGCGAGTATATGGAAACAGTATTGTTTCCTGATCCTGAAACTCAGCAGGAGTTCCGCAACTTCTATCTTCGCAAGTATCAGAATCGCAAACCGGACGTGATCATCGCGGTTGGCCCATCTCCACTGCAATTCATACTGAAAACCCACGAAAGTGCGTTTGCTGGTATCCCCGTGATTTTCTGCCTTCCTTATGGGCCCCTGCCGAACACTCTTACGTTGGATCCTGGCATTACCGGAGTGACAAACGTCGTAGAGCCCGCCGCGACCTTGGAAGTCGCCTTGCGCCTCAAGCCCGAAACGAAGCACGTCATCATAGTAGGCGGAACCTCGACTCTGGACAGGCAAACCGAGGCGATGATCCAGCAGGGGCTGCGCGGTTATGCTGACCGGCTGGATATTTCTTATCTCACCAACCTGGCCATGCCTGCCTTATTGACACGACTCAGGCATGTGCCGAACGATGCGATCATCCTCTTCATCGGTGTCACACAGGATGCGGCAGGAACCCCGTTCATAGGATCCGAATCAGCCGCGGCGGTCACCGCCGCCGCGAGCGCGCCGGTCTTCGTCTTAACAGACTCATTCCTTGGCCACGGCGAGGTAGGAGGAGAGTTGTTCACCCGCTTCGAGCAAGGCAATATCACCGGGAATATGTCGCTACGGGTGCTCACTGGTGAAAAGCCTCAAGACATCCCGGCAGTGAATGGTGTGACTCAATACATGTTCGATTGGCGAGCCCTCAAGCGTTGGGGGTTGAAAGAAAGCAATCTTCCGCCCGGCAGCATCCTCCTCAATCGACAGCGTAGCTTCTGGGAACTGTATGGGCAGTATGTTTTGGTAGGTCTTTTCTTGCTCCTAGTGCAATCTATCTTGATTCTTGCGCTCTTGACTCAACGAACCAAGCGGAAACGATCTGAAAAATCTCTGCTCTGGCGTCTGGAGTTTGAAGGTCTGCTCTCTGATCTCTCGCGGAAATTTATTGGCCTTCCCGAGGAAGAGGTAGACGTGAATATTGAGCACGGTCTAGCCCGCGTCGGCACATTCCTCGAAATGGACCGGGTGACGCTCTTCGAGTTTTCGCAAGATCGAACTAAGTTGTCCCCCACCTACGGTTGGAATGGCCCTGGAGCGAAGGGCGCTCCACCTCTGACTACGGGCGCCGTGCCCTGGTGGGAAGCTCAAACCCTGCGGGGCGAGGCGTGTCTCACCACCCGGTTAGATGATCTGCCGGAAGAAGCATCGGCCGAGAAGGCCTATCTGCTCGAGAGAGGCGTCGTGTCTGCTGCGTCGATTCCGTTAAAAGTGGGCGGCCAGATCAATGGAGTGATTGTATTTCTTACTGAAAGCCGCGAGGTGTTTTGGACCGAGGATCTGGTGAAGCAGCTTCGGGTCATTGGCGACGTGTTTTGGAACGCCTTGAAACGCAAGCGCGCGCGCGAGGCGCTGCTCGCCTCCCAAGCTCTTGTGCGAGAGAGAGAGGAGCGCTTTCAGTTCGTCGCAAACGCAGCGCCAGTGACAATATGGATGACGGACGTCGACAGCAATTGCACCTACGTGAATCAGGGTTGGCTTGATTTTACCGGACGGTCCTTAGAGTCGCAGTTGGGAAAAGGTTGGACAGAACAGATCCACCCCGAGGACCTCACGCGGAGTTTGGAGAGAATCGAAAAGGCGTCGGTTCAGCGCGAGCCAGTCCAGTCGGAGTATCGGGTCCGACGGCACGATGGGGAATATCGTTGGATGCTGGCTTCAGGCGTACCAAGGTTCGACACACACGGTTCCTTTGCCGGTCACATCGGCTCGGCGATCGATATCACCGAGCGCAAGCTGGCAGAAGGGGTCCTTTCCACGGTGAGTCAGAAGTTGATTGAAGCGCAAGAGCAAGAGCGCACACGGATTGCGCGAGAGCTCCACGACAACATCAATCAGCGGATCGCGTTTCTGGCCATAAGCCTGGAGAGTTTGAAGGAGAACCTTCCGGCCGGGGCAGTTGAATCAATGCGACAGATAGTGGAAGCGGTCGAAGAAGTTACGGATATTGGAAAAGACATTCAGGGCATGTCGCACCGACTGTACTCTTCGAAGCTGGATCTGCTGGGGCTTGAGGCGGCGGCAGCTAGTTTTTGCAAGGAGGTTTCAAATCGCCACAGTGTTGATATCAATTTCCGTTCTGAGAACGTACCGAGAGAACTACCAAATGAGGTCTCCCTGTCGTTATTCCGCGTTTTGCAGGAGGCTCTGCAGAACGCGATCAAGTATAGCGGCTCAAGACATTTTCGAGTCTCACTCAATGGTGCAGCAAAGAAGCTTGAACTGACGGTGCAGGATTCAGGGATTGGCTTTGAACCCGAAGTGGCAATCAAGGGTCACGGGCTGGGCCTCACCAGCATGCGGGAACGACTAAGACTAGTCGACGGGGAGCTGTCTATTGACTCGAAGCCGCAGCAGGGGACTACAGTCCGAGCTCGTGTGGGATTGGTGCACGGAGCGAAAGTCCGCACCGACAGAATAGCTTCGAGTCAAAGGGAATGTGAACGAATAGCGGGACCTGTCAAGGTGTTGGTAATCGAGGACTATGATCCATTCCGCCGATTCGTCTGTGCGGCGCTGCAGCGAAGGGCTGCTGAATTTGACGTAACTCAGGCTTCGGATGGCTTGGAAGCCGTCCAGAAGGCTGTGACACTTGAGCCGGATCTGATTCTGCTGGATATCGGGTTGCCGAAATTGGATGGATTCCAAGTAGCGAAGCGGATAGGCTCGCTGGTTCCTCGCGCGAGAATTCTGTTCGTCAGCCAGGAATCATCCTCGGAAGTAATCCGAGAGGCCCTCCGCGTAGGCGGGCGGGGCTATGTTCAGAAGTCACGTGCCCACGGTGATCTCCTGGCCGCCGTCGATGCGGTTCTCGAGGACAAGCGATTCGTTAGTAGTGGCCTGGAGTTTGGTGACACCACGAGTGCCCAAACTGCGCTGCGCCACGAGCGCCTTTTCTGCACTAACGCCGCGATCCCAAAATTGGTACTAGCCGAAGACCATCCGGCCATGCGCGAGACGATTGTCAAGATTCTGCATAGCGATTTTGATGTGGTCGCTAGCGTTGAAACCGGCCTAGCCGCCCTCGAGGCAACAAACAAGCTCAACCTGGACGTTCTCGTTATCGATGTTCGGATGCAGGCGCTGGACGGAACAGATGTTGTCAAGCGGCTCAAGGGACGCGGAAACAAAGCGAAGATAGTTTTCGTCAGTGCGTCGATGGACGCCACTCAAGTTAGCTCTTGCCTGGCGGCGGGCGGCCACGCATATGTGTCGAAAATTAGGATGGCTACCGACCTTCCCGCCGCAATCAGGAAGGTCCTTGTTGGAGAGGGGTTCGTTTCTGCCGCGTAATTTGTGAGGACTAGGACTAGGCTAAATGGATCGGTGTCTAGCGCTTGTCTCTGCTGTTGCAGGCTTGGGTCAACCCCCGCCCAATTACTCGCCTGCACCGACAAGCGGATTCTTCCTAACTCCAATGCTGGCAAGAATCTGGCGGAGAGGGGGGGATTCGAACCCCCGTTGGAGGTTTTAGCCCCCAAAACGGTTTAGCAAACCGCCGCATTCAGCCGCTCTGCCACCTCTCCGCAGTTTGCTTTCAACAGCTTAGCACAGAACTTGCGATACTCTGGTGACTTAATGGTGGCTTGACGGGCGAGAAGGGCACAAAACCGTCATCGGCGTGGCTCTCGACAATTCCGTCGTCGCCAAATTTCAGTTCCAGCTGCCGTCGGTCTTTTTTTCGCTTGTCTCAATTCTTCGATCCGCGCCTGCACTTTATCTACTGCGTCAAGCACGGTACGATCGAAGACCTTAATATAGCGTTCTCTGGTGACGTGCGGCTTCGAGTGACGCAAAATGCGCTGTACGACTTTGTCCTGGGCCCCAATTTCATACAAGTTCGACGCAAGTCCCCGCCGGAAAGCGTGCCAACCGTACCACGGCAAGCCGGTGGTCTCAAGTACTCGGCGAATCACTCGCCGCCCAACTTTGTCCACACAAATGGGAAGCCCGTCACCGGAATGAAAAACGACACCTGCTTCGGGGCTACCCATGGACTTGCGGTACTCGTTCAAGATTTCCGCCAAGGCGGGAATTACCGGCGCGGAGTTACGGCTGGCTCGTGTCTTTGGAGGGTTGACTACCGACATCCAAATCGAGCGTTTGACCACCAATTCGGTGCCCGTGTAGTCGGTCCACTCGAGTCCACGCAGCTCACGTTGACGTAGCCCCGCGAGAGCGGCAGCAGCGACCAGGCTCTTTTCGAGAAGCGGAAGACGCTCTAGGATCTGCAGAACCTGGACGAGATCGTAAGCATGCGTCTCGCCCGGTTCTTTGGCATGCATGGGAATCAATACCCCATCGACAGGGTTGGCCCCATCGAAGGCTCCTTCATTCTTGGCATACGTGAAGATGGTTCTTATAACCGACTTGTCCGACTGTGCGGATGTACGAACGTGTGGTATGTTGAGCGTAATTACGGCGCTGGAGTTCTTCCAGCATTATTTTTCTGAGATGGGTCACAGGGACCTCCTTGTGACCCAAAATTTATCTCAAGCCATCGAGCAACCAACGCTCCACTACCTCACGCGAAGCGTCCGCCGCCGGGCGGCTACGTCCAAACGCGGTAATCGTCCATTTGAATTGACTTCTCCGGTTATCCGACGCTATGTCAATCCAACCCAAACGATTATTCTGAAGTGTGACTGAAAATCCAGACACACCCCCGAAGACCCCGCATCGGAAAGGCACTCTTCGATCCTTCGTGCGATGGGTTCTCATCGGAGTGGCGCTTCTTTGGTCGCTTGCTGTGCTGATCCTTGTGGCTGCCCGGTGGATCGACCCACCAACCACCGCGGTGCACATGGAGCGCCGCTTGCAGGCATGGATTCACTACACGCCGTATCACGAACGATACGAATTCGTTCCGCTGAGCCAAATCTCGCCCGATTTCCAGCATGCTGTCATCGCCGCGGAAGACGCACACTTCTACCAGCATCATGGGTTCGATTGGGACGCGATGGAAATCGCTGCTGAAGACGATATGGAAGGCGGCCGCATTCGTGGTGGGTCCACCCTTACGCAGCAACTGGTAAAAAACCTGTTCTTCGGCACCGGCCGCTCCATCCTCCGCAAGGGCGCCGAGTTCACACTTGTCCCGGTGGCCGAATTGGTCCTCGGCAAGCAGCGCATTTTGGAACTCTACCTCAACGTGGTGGAATGGGGCCGTGGTGTTTATGGTGCGGAGTCGGCGTGCCGTTACTACTACCGAACCTCAGCCCGGAGTATCGACCGGCAACAAGCGGCCCAACTCGCCGCAATTCTACCGTTGCCCCTGAAGCGACGCCCCGATCACATGAATCACTATAGCGGACTCATCCTAGAGCGGATGCACCAAATGGGTTGGTAATCGCGCATCGCATTGTTGAGAACCTTGGAAGACTTGTGACGCGGAAGGTGCCCACGGGGGCGCTCCAAGTACCAAAGAACTGAGGGTGCGAAGAGGAAGGTGCGGAACACTTCACGCGAGTTGCGCGACCGGCAACCTGAATAATCGGCCCTCAGACCCCGTCCCTCCAACCTACCATCCGTGGTCAGTGCCTTACATCCTTGGAACTCTGTACGAGACAATCTTCCCCACAACTGAGACTTTTTCTCGCTTTTCAGCGTATTGCCTCGGAAAGCGCTCGGAAATGGAAATCGAATCCACCCATATTGATGGCCGGTATCGCCGCGACAGCACATGGCTGGTCCTCGTCGAAGTTGCCCTCGTCATCGCCATTTACATTGGCCGCCAGCATCACATCCTGAAGGTTAGCGCTACGCCGTATCTCTTCCTCCTCGCATGGATTTCGCTTCGTCTTCGCAGGGTCCAATGGAAACAGCTCGGCTTCACGCGGTATCACACCTGGGCGAAGACTCTTCTGCTTGGCATCGCCTTTGGCGTCGGACTGGAGCTCTTCGACCTGTTCGGCAAGCAGCCGCTTCTCACCCGCCTCCTGGGAAAGCCGCCCGATCTCTCGAATTTTATTGCTGTCAGAGGAAACCTCAAGTTTGCGCTGGTTGCCATCGCCCTCATCTGGATCCTTGCGGCCTTTGGAGAAGAGCTCGTCTATCGGGGCTACCTGATGAATCGCGTTGCAGATCTCGGCCGCGGCACACGCACCGCATGGATCGTGAGTCTATTCGTGATTAGCGCTCTCTTCGGCTTCTCTCATTACCAGCAAGGCCTCACCGGAATCATTGAGGAGGGTTCGGATGGGCTGATCTTGGGATTGATGTATCTTGCCTATCGCCGCAACCTCGCCATTCCCATTGTTGCCCACGGAGTCTGCGATACCATCGACATCGCCCTACTCTTCTTGGGCAAGTATCCCGGCCTGTAGGCGCGCCCCCGTTATCGTACAATTCAAATCTCAGTGTCCGATAACTTACCAGTACGCCATTCATGTAAGAATGGCGAGTCACCTGGCATGCGGCTGGACGCAAGATTTTGCTGGCGGAGTACGAATTTTCTGTGGCGCCGGAAATAATGCTTCTGTGCAAGGAGAACCTGATGAGAGCAAAGCAGGTCGTCTTGTTCACTGTGGTTTGTATTGTCTTGTGCTGGATAACAGCTGGAAAGGCGCAAGTGCAAGAGCAAAAGGCACCAGCGCGACTTTATAACACGGCCAAGCAGAAACTCATGGAAGGCAAGCAGATT
>Ga0210406_10008648_pt1 | contig 10182 bp, 7 predicted proteins | sample IncBWC30MmetaG_FD_155454 | JGI IMG/M metagenome (GOLD analysis project Ga0210406, IMG submission 155454) | Forest soil microbial communities from Barre Woods Harvard Forest LTER site, Petersham, Massachusetts, United States - Inc-BW-C-30-M | ecosystem: Environmental > Terrestrial > Soil >... | reverse complement strand
GTCCTGCGTAATCACCGTCGCCGCGCCGATATACGAATAGCGCCCCAGGCGGCAAAACTGGTGCACCGGTGAAAACGCCCCCAGGGTGACGAAATCCTGCACGGTCACATGCCCGGCGAGAGTCGCCCCATTCACGAACAGCGTGTTGTTGCCGACCTGGCAGTCGTGCCCCACGTGCGAATACGCCAGAAAAAAATTATCGTTGCCGATCCGCGTGATGCCGCCGCCCTTGGTCGTCCCCCGGCTAATGGTCACATGCTCGCGAAAAATGTTTCCGCTGCCCACTTGCAGTTCGACGCGCTCGCCGCGGAAAGAGTAGTCCTGAGGATCGCCGCCAATCACGCAAAAAGGGTGGAACACATTCTTGGCGCCGAATTTGGCGGGGCCCTGCACCACGGCATGCTCTTTTAGCTCGCAGCCCTCGCCCAGTTCCACGTCCGCGCCGACCACGGCATAGGCCCCGATCTGTACGCCCGCGCCCAGCTTCGCTTCCCGTGAAACGATCGCCTGCGGATGAATGTTTGTGCCAATCCCCATTTATGCGCTTGCGGGCTCTTCCCGGTCGGCCATCACGCAGAGCATCTTCGCTTCCGTCGCCAGGCTTCCGTCAACGAACGCTTTCGCTTCGATCTTGCAGAGATCACCCTTCCACGTGACGATGTTCACTTCGATGCGCAACTGGTCTCCCGGCACCACCGGCCGCCGGAACTTCACGTCGCTCATCGAAGCCAGGTACAGCAATTTTTTCTCGCGGTCGGGAATTTCCTGCAGCAGCAGCAATCCCCCGGCTTGCGCCATCGATTCCAGGATCAGCACGCCCGGCATCACCGGCTTGCCCGGAAAATGTCCCTGAAAAAACCCCTCGTTGATCGTGACGCTCTTGATCGCCACGATGCGCTTGAAGCGCTCCATCTCGACAACTTTATCGATCAGCAGAAACGGATACCGGTGCGGCAGGAATTTCTGGATCTCGTTGATGTCGAGTTGCATTCCCACTCCTATGTCGCTCATAGCCAAAGAATAGGCTCCCTCCGTCAGTTCGCAAACCTCTTATTATAAGGGTTTTCGCCCTCCCAGACAGCTTAACATTTTGCAGCCACAGGCCGCGGCCGGCAGCCCCGCAGTCAGCGGCGTTCGTTGGGCGTGGTATCATGCCTTTTCCATGACCCAACCTCCTTTCCTTCCTTACTTGCGCAAACGGCTGCCGCAGATGATGGAAACGTTGCGCGAACTCACCGTCCTCGAATCTCCCAGCCTGGATAAAGAGCCAACGGACCGCTGCTGCCAATTCCTTGCGGAAAAATGGTTGCGCCACGGCACGATTGCACAGATCCTCCGCCAGAAACACCGCGGCGATCATCTTCGCGTGGTCTGGAAACCCACGGAGGGACGCGCCAAGTCGCAACTCCTGGTGCTCGGACACTACGACACTGTCTATCCAATTGGCACACTGGCCAAGATGCCCTTTCGCATTTCCGCCGGTAAAGCCTACGGCCCCGGCACCTTCGATATGAAAGCCGGTATTGTGCAAGCGCTCTTCGCCCTTGAAGCCATTCGCGAACTGCAGGTGCCGGTGCGGAAACGCTTGGTATTTCTGTGGACCTCCGACGAGGAAATCGGCAGCGAATCTTCGCGCAAATTGATCGAAGAAGAAGCCGCGCGCAGCGAGGCGGTCTTCGTGCTGGAGCCGTCGCTCGGTCCTCGCGGCCTTCTGAAAACTTCCCGCAAGGGCGTCGGCGAAGCGGAACTCATCGTCCACGGCCGCGCTTCGCACGCCGGCCTCGCTCCCGAAAAAGGAATCAACGCCGTGCACGAACTCGCCGCGCAAATCGGCCGCCTCGAAAAGTGGAACGATCTGCGGCGGGGCGTAACCATCAACGCCGACATCGTCTCCGGCGGTTCGCGCACCAACGTGATCGCCGACCGCGCCGCGGCCACGCTCGATCTCCGTGCCTGGCATTTTGCCGACATGCGCGCGCTCGAAAAGCGTCTTCACTCCCTGAAGCCCGTGCATCGCGGCGCAAAACTCGAAATCCACGGCGGCTTCGACCGCCCGCCGCTCGAGCGCAAACACAGCGCCGCCCTTTTCGCCCGCGCCAAAACCATCGCTCGTGAACTCGGCTTTCCCCTCGGTGAAGCCGCAGCCGGCGGCGGCTCCGACGGCAACTTCACTGCCGCCCTCGGCATCCCCACCCTCGACGGCCTCGGCGCCGTCGGCGACGGCGCCCACGCCACCTACGAGCACATCGTCGTCAAGACAATGCCCCAGCGCGCCGCCCTCCTGGCCGCGTTGCTAGCCCTGTAGCTCACCCTTCAGGGGTGCGCGTTTTCAATGCGACGGCAAAATTGTGATGGGGAATGAACCCTGAGGCCTGAAAGGCTTGCGCTACAGCTCCACGCAGTACGAGTGCTGGGTCCTCGACGCAGATTCTTCGTTGATTTATTTTCCGTAATTCTTCTTCAGGTTTTCCGCCGTCGCCTGCATCAAATCCGCGTAATTGTCGTGCAACACTTCCCGCACGGCCTGCTCCGTCGAACTCCCCGTCGCGAGGCGGTCCAGAATCCGCTCCACATCCCCCATGCCCTGCGTCTGCACGATATATTCGATATTCGCTAGCGCCCAAGCATACGCGTAGCTCGCCATCGGGCCTGGTAGCTTCATCCACGAACCTTCCAACTGTCCGAGCGGCGCGGCTTGCCCCGCGTCATACACCTGCAGCAGCACCGCGGCGCTTTCGTCGCTCCGTTTTCCCTCCATCCACTGCGCAACGCCCTCCTGAATCCACGTCGGCGCGCGCCCGTGCGTTTTCTGCTGGATGAAACTGTGCGTCAATTCGTGCCGCAGGATCCGCGATAATTCGGAATCCACCCCGCTCAACCCCTGCACCGGCACGCGGATTCTTCCATCGTTCAGCGCGCCTACCCAGCCCGGCGCCCGTGTGATATCCGCAAACCCTTCCGACGTATACAAAACAACGCCGATCGGATCCGGCGGCGAAAAATTCAGCTCCGACTCGATCTGCTGATAGTGCCCTTCCAGCGTGTGGAGCACTTCGCGCGCCAGCGCCGGTTCCGCCGCGCCGTTGTACTTCAACTGGAAATGCGCGCTCTCGTTCTCCCGGTAATTTTCTTCTTCGGTTTTGTCGCGGAGCGCCTTGTCCAGCGCCGCCTGCACATCCGCATCGGGCCTAAGTGCGAGCGATTTCTTCCACTCGGTTACGGCCTGGTCCGGGCGGTTCAGTCCGTAATACGTCCACCCTTCCAGCTTGTAGACGTCCGGGTTCTTCGGCGCGTACCGCTTCGCGCGTTCCACGATTTCGAGAGACTGCTTGAACTCGCTGCGGCGCAAATACACATAAGCCAACTCCAGCAGCATCGCCGGATCTTCCGGCGTGTAAAACACCGCCGCGCGTGCGTCGGCCAGGGCGTGTTCCAGGTCGCCCTTCCCCATTTCGAATTCCGCGGCCGCGTGATGCGCGCGCGCCGCCTGGTTCGCCTGCGCACTGCCTACGCTCGCGCCGCTCTCAACACGATTGATGTAGTTGCGGTCCACCGCGCCGTCGTGCACCGCGCTTTTGTCGATTTCAGACTCTCCCGCGGTTGCGGGAGTTTCCGGTGGCTCCAGGTTGAGGCTGGCCGCCGCGGCCGCCGGCGAACCCATCACCGGCATCAACCCTCCCCTCTCGATGTGGTCCACAATCGATTTCGGCAAAGCCATCTCGCCCGCCGAGGTCTCATAGCGGACTTTGTCGCCGTCTTCCACCACGTTGTAGGCGACGATTTTCCGGCCATTCTTCAGAACAATCTTGTCCGCGAGCGCCACGCCGGAGAGTGACAACACCAATACCAGCGTCGCCAGAATTTTCGGAAGGTGGCCGATTCTCCGGGGCATCCATCCATCTTAGCTCGCCGCGGAAAGGTGCGCCGTCCGCCTTGTTCCCGCATGCCGAATGTGTCTACACTCAATTCATGCGGCCTCGTCTCCTCCTGGTGGTTTTCGGGTTTCTGTTTCCTTCGTTCTGCAGTGCAGCGGATTCTTCCCCGCGCGAACTTCTCACCGCCCTCAATGCCCTGGCCATCGATTCGCAACACGTCTTCACGGTTTCCGCCAAAGACCGCGTGGAGCTTCGCAAAGCCGATAGCGTCCTCGCCTTTCAGGACGGGAAAATCGCTTTCTTCCAGTCCTTCGAAGGCCGCACCACCGGCTTCGTTTTTTCCGGCTTGGGCCACGTCGTGGCGTTACCGCGCGACCCGGTCGAACGCCAACAGGTCGCGCGATTCCTCGGAGCGCCCGTCCTCGACCAACAGTTTCTCTCGGCCTACGTGCGTTTCACGGACGGGACGGACCAGGATCTTCTGCGCGAACTGCAGCGAGCGGGCCTGACACCCGCCGCGGACGAACAGTTCGCGTCTCTTTGGGGCGCAAGCCTGGATCGCCTCAACCCCTCCCACTCCCTGCGCATCCTCATCGAAAAATTCTCGAAGCCACCGGCGCCCTTTTTCCACGCGGGACTCGATGGAGTGCTGACCGGCCCGTTCGACATTCTTCTGGATGGAATGCAGGACGACAATTTCAACCTGGGCCAGCCCCGGGCCGTCGGCAAATCCACCTATTACGACGTTTGGAGTGCTTACCGGACGCCCGATTCCGTTGCATTTCGCATGGGTATCGACGCCATCCATTACCGCATCGACACCACGATTCATCCCGACAATTCGCTGGAGGCGAGCGCATCCATCGAATTCCGCGCCTCCGCGGGTTCGCAACAGTTTCTTGGAGTCCAGCTTTCCCGCACGTTGAAAATAACTGCCGTCACCGGTAATGACGGCGAAGCGCTGCCCTTCTTCCAGAACGAAGGCCTTACCCCGCAGGAAATCAACTCCCGCGGCCAGGACTCGCTGATCGTTTTCCTCCCCAAGCCGCCGGGGCCGGGCAGCACGTTCACCCTGCATTTTCGTTACGGCGGCAACGTCATCGAAGACGCCGGGAACAACGTTCTTTTTGTCGGCGCGAGGGAGAGCTGGTATCCCCACTACGGCGATGCTTCCGAATTTGCGCTCTACGACCTGACGTTTCACTGGCCGAAGCGGCTCCGCCTGGTCGCCACCGGCAACAAATCCACGGAACGCGAGGAAGGCGATTCGCGCGTGGCCACCTGGAAAACCGAAATACCGGTGCCGGAGGCGGGTTTCAACCTGGGCGAATACGCAAGCACTTCGGTGGCTTCGGAGAATCGCACCATCGATGTTTACGCCAACAAGCAGCTCGAGGAATTCTTAAGAGCTCGCTTGTCGACAATCCCGCCGTCGGGAGACCCTCCCCGCCACAACTCCATCTTGCAACACCCGCTGGATAGCGATCTCCCGGCGCCGCCCCCCAGCCCATCGGCGTTGCTCAAGCAATTGGCTCGCGAAATTGACTCCTCGATCCGGTTTTATGAACTTTACTCCGGCCCCTTTCCGTTCCGGAATCTCGGTGTCTCGCAGATTCCAGGCGCGTTCGGCCAGGGATGGCCCGGGCTTCTGTATCTCTCCACGTTTTCGTTCCTGCCCGACGAGGCGCAATCTCGGGCCGGGCTGAGCACCACGGGCCGCGCCTTCTTCTCCGATGTGGTGCCGTTCCACGAAGTGGCTCATCAATGGTGGGGGAATGTCGTCGGGTGGTCTTCGTATCGCGATCAATGGATCGATGAAGCGATTTCCGAATATCTTGCGCTGCAATTCGCGGATTCTCAGAAGAATCAGGACCATCCGCTCAATACCTGGCTGGCCCGCTATCGAAAACGCCTGTCGACCAAGGCGGACGGCGAAGATCGCACTCCCGCGGAGATCGGCCCGGTCGTTATCGGGAGGCGCATGATTTCCTCGCGCTCCCCCGACGCATACAACGTTGTGGTCTACGCGAAGGGAACCTGGATCATGCACATGCTGCGCGAGATGCTCCGGCAGCCGGGCGGCTCCTCTGGAAAAGATTCTGACGCGCGCTTTATCGGCCTGTTGCACACGCTGGTTTCGAAATACGCCAGGACCGCCCTGACCACCACCGACCTGCAGCGCGAAGTGGAAGCCGTCATGACTCCACGGATGGATCTGGAAGGCGGTCGCTCGATGGAATGGTTTTTCGACGAGTTTGTCCGCGGAACCGGCATCCCGCACTATAAAGTGCAGTTCACATCGCACAGCAGCGAGAAAGGGTTTCAGGTCCGGGGCAAGCTGATGCAGGAGGGGGTGCCTCGCGCGTTCATTGCGCCCGTCCCCATTTACGCCTCCATCGGCCCCGGACGCACGGTTTTTCTCGGCACGGTTATCGCCACCGGTGAAGAAACAAGCTTCACATTCACATCCGCCGCGCAGCCGCACAAGCTGCTGATCGACCCGCACATGACCTTGCTGTGCATCCCGGAGTGACGCAGGTTTTTTCGTTGCTTCGTTGCTTCGTTGCTTCGTTACTTCATTACTTCTTTTCCTTCATCCATTCTTCTCTCAGCGGGCTCTTCGGATTTGGCTCCGCTTTGCCCTGCTCCCCCAATACATAGGGGAAGCCTGAAGGATCCAGAGGTTGACCGGTCAGCAAACCCACCTCCGCCAATTCGCTGATGCGCCACGCGCGCTGTTTTGTTCTTTGTTCGTAGACGCCCGCAATCCGATTAAGCATCCTTAAATCCATTGCCATTTTCACCAGCCGGAGATGCTCTTCGGCGTTTTTGCGCAAGTTCGCGTCCGTGGAGGTCTGATAAATATCCAGCCATAGCGCGTAGGAAGTCTCCAGGGACTCCCCCTCCGCTGCAATCTTTGCCGCCATAATTTTCATAAACGGTGGAGCATCCGGATTCCGGCTGCCCGCCTCGAACGCCTGCGACGCCTTGAGATAATTTTTCTGATCGAAGTAATAGACGTTCCCGAGATCCTGGTAAAGCCTCCAGGAATCCGGATTGGCTTTCAGGCCTCGCTCCAAAAGCTCCACCGCCCGGTCCGGCTGGCCCGCACCGCGGGGAGGCGTGTCACTTAAAAACGTGGCGCCAAAACGGTAAGCGACGAGGAGATTGGGGTCCAGCGTGGTCGCAATATCCAGCAGCGGCCAGAGTTGATCCAGATTCTGGTTGTGCTCCTGGTGCTTTCCTCCGAAATATTGCACCGCGCGCGTCCAATAGATCGCCCCCATCAGCGGGGCGTATTCGAGGCTCAACTTTTTCATCACCGCCGGCGAACGCAGCGCAAGTTCGTCATCTTCCAGCCGCAGCTCCGTTCGTTCGGCGTCCACGCTTGCCTGCAGCCTCCATACACAGACAAAGCCGGCCAGCATCGCGACGCCCACAATCACTCCGTAACTCGCTCGCCGGTTCATTTCAGGTTGCGCCGTGAAAATACCACGGCGGCTCCCATCAGCACGATCGCGATGTACAAAATGGCGTACAAAGTCGCTTGCCATACGAGCACGAACGGGACGCCGCGTCCGTGGACCACCGCGCCCATCACGTCGAAATTCTGGAAATTCGGCAACAGGTACGAAATGCCCCGCACAAACCCCAACGCAGAGGGATCGAGCCCCACTCCATGCACGGTTCGCAGGTCAGCCGCGAACAATCCCGCCACGTACATTCCTGCGGTAAACAAAATGGCCAGAAATGGGGTGGTGAAGCAGGAGAAAAGCAGCGCCAGCGCCACGATCAGCGCAAGCTTCAGCAAAATCAGGTAGACCGCAACGAGGATGTAAGCGTCGCTCTTCATCAGGGGATGCTTCACAGTCCACAACGCGATATACAAGCCCGCGGCCATCGCGGCCGTGTTCACGGAAAGCGTCATCACCAGCCCGAAAAATTTGCCCAGCAAGAATTCCCAGCGCCTCACCGGCTTGGCCAGCAAGGCATACAGCGTGCGCTTGTCCATCTCCCGGGAAACCAGCGCAACCCCCAGAAATATCGAGATAAATATCCCGATAACGGAAATCGCCGTCAGCCCCAGGCTCACAATCACGTCCTGTTGGATGCCGATGGAGATTTGTCCCACCAGGATGGCCCCGCCCATCATCAGTAGTGCGAAGAAAACCAGGTTGTAGAGCACCCGGTCGCGCACCGCTTCCCGGAAGGTGTTCGCCGCCACCGTTTGAATATTCATCATTTCCCGCTCACCTCAACGGCGCTCGCCTGCGCCCGGTCGGCTTCCACCAGGTGCATGAAATACTCTTCCAGCGTCGGCTTGATTTGCGCGACCGATAAAATCCGCGCGCCCGCGGCCTTCAGCGAATCGAGCGCCTGGTACAGCTCCGTTTCCGGCAATTGCACGCGGTAGCGTTCGCCGGTTCGTGTGGCCTGGGCCAGCAGCGGCAGATTTCCCGCCGCCCCGTAAAGTTCAAACAGGATTTCCATTCCTTGCGCCTTCACGTCCACCAACTCACCCGGCGCGCCGGTGCCGCGCAGCCTTCCGCCTACAATCACGCCGACCCGGTCGCACAGCATTTCCGCGTCGGAAAGCACGTGCGTGGAGAAAAGAACCGTGCGGCCCTCACGCTTCAGTTCCAGGATGATGTCGCGCACCTCGCGCCGCCCCAGCGGGTCCAGTCCCGACATCGGCTCGTCCAGCACCACCACCCGCGGGTCGTGAAGAATCGCCTGCGCCAGCCCGACGCGCTGCAGCATCCCCTTGGAATATTTCCGCAATTGAATTTTTTTGGCGGTATCGAGTCCCACCTTTTTCAGCATCGCCTGCACGCGCGCGGCCCGATCGCCCGCCGGCAAGCCGTGAAACCTCGCGAAGTAATCCAGCACTTCGTACGCCGTAAGGTAGTCGTAGAAATAGGGCTGTTCGGGCAGATAACCGATGGAGTTGTGCATCGAGATGTCATCGATGGATTTCCCCAGGATCCGCGCGGTTCCCGCGCTGGGAAAGATCAGCCTCATCAGCAGCTTGATGGTCGTGGATTTCCCCGCCCCGTTCGGGCCGAGGAAGCCGAACACTTCGCCATCCTCGACGCGCATGGTCAGGTTTTCGAGCGACTTTTTCCGTTTCAGGTGAAGGAACCCGTGCGGGTATTCCTTCGAGAGATTTTCAATCTCAATCGCATCCTGTGGCATACCCATATTCTTGAAAAGACGCGGAGCATCGTCAACCCGCGCTGGCGCGGTGTGTGCGCAGCCAGCAACTCCCAGGCGCAAAAAGGGCGCCCCGTCTGACAGGAGCGCCCAATGAAAATCCTCTTTCCGATTCCGCCTCTGTATATTTTGTGTACTCTGTGGTGAAATCCCCTGCTTACTTCGCGATCTGCACCAGATCGCTCTTCGCGGGCGCCGCCATCGGCGTCGGCTGCAAGGTTTGCGGCGAGCGCCAGTTGTCCAGAATTCCCACCTGTTGCACGCAGCTTACGGTGCAGCGCGATGCGCATCCTTTATGCGTGAAATATTCCCGGTGGCGCATCTCCACCGTGTAGTTGGTCAGCGGTATCCCCGGATACCCGCGTTGCTGCGAGCACCAGTGCACCAGGCCATCCTCGCAGATATACAGGTAGCGCGAGCCGGCGCGGCACTTCCAGTCGTGCTCGCGGCCCCTGGCCACGTTGTGCTGAAACTGGTTGAAGCGCGAGTACGAGCGCTTGCCCAGGGTCATAATCTCCTCAAAAATCTCCTGGTCGCGCTCGGGCAGCGGCTTCAACTGCCCGTCGTGGTCATGGATGATTCCCACCGTGCTGGTAAATCCCAGTTCCAGCGCGCGATGGGCGATCGTGAGAGCGTCTTCGGAATTCTTTACGCCGCTTCCCAAAACCGAATTGATGTTCACCTGGAATTCCGCCCATTCGGAGAGCATTTCCAGGCGCCCGTCCAGTGTCTTCAGGCTTTTCTTCGACACTTCATCCGGCGTGGCGTTATCAATGCTGATCTGCAGGTGCTCCAGCCCCGCATCGTTCAGCCGCTCGATGCGCTCCTTGTTCAGGAAAAACCCGTTGGTGATCAGGCCGGCGATCATCCCGCGCTTGCGGATGTGGCGGATAATGTCGTCGAGGTCGGGGTGCATCAGCGGCTCCCCGCCGCTGATCGTAATTACGGAGGTTCCCATGCCGGCCAAGATGTCCAGCCGCCGCTTCATTTCCTCAAGCGGCACCGGCTTCGATACATCGTCGAACTCGTTGCAATACCCGCAGTCCAGGTTGCAACGCCGCATCGGAATGATGTGCACCAGCACCGGGTGCTT
>Ga0210406_10008646_pt1 | contig 10183 bp, 12 predicted proteins | sample IncBWC30MmetaG_FD_155454 | JGI IMG/M metagenome (GOLD analysis project Ga0210406, IMG submission 155454) | Forest soil microbial communities from Barre Woods Harvard Forest LTER site, Petersham, Massachusetts, United States - Inc-BW-C-30-M | ecosystem: Environmental > Terrestrial > Soil >... | reverse complement strand
TTGTTGGGCGCGCTTCCGGCGGGGGCCAGCGTGATCCTGGTGATCGCCGCCGGGTGGTATTCGCAGCGCCTGCTCGCCCGCGGAGTGTCGAGCCGGGTCGCGCGCGGGATCTTCGGCGGCGCCTGCGTCGCGCTCGGCGGCGCAGCGCTGGCGATCATGCCGTACGTGCCGGGGATTCCGGCCAAGATCGCCCTAACGACGATCGGGGTGGCGCTGCCATCGGTGATCTACGTGATCGGCAATGCCGTCGTCAGTGAAATCGCGCCGGTCGCTCAGCGCGGCGCGATGCTCGCCATCGGTACTGCTGTCAGCACCTCGGCCGGCCTCCTGGCGCCCTACATCATGGGCAGCGTCCTCGAGACGGCGGCGACGCCGCTCGACGGCTTCAACACCGGATTCATGATCTGTGGCGTCATCATGCTGATCGGCGGCGTCATCGGGATGGCGCTGATGCGCCCCGAGCGAGAAGCAATGCGGTGGGCGAGCGAAATGCCAGCGGCGGCAGCCGGGTCTGCTTGATCGGGGGATCGTTCGCGTCCCTGCCAAGAAGCTCGCGGCGGCAGAGCTGGGCCCTGCCGCCCCGTCATTTTGAAATCCGCCTTATTGCGCGGCAGCCGCCATAGGCTGATGCGCAGCAGCGACAGGCCGATGCGCGCGCAGGAAGGTGCGGATGTGGCGCACCGCCAATGGGATCTTGTCCGGGGTGTCCTTCCACGGGTAGAGGCTCACCTGCGCGTTGGGCGCGAGATGCACGCTCTCCATCGCGACGGCGTAGGGATGCGCCGGGACGTCGTCCGGCAGCACGAGTATCGGCGTCTGGCTGTTGCGCACGAAGTCGCGCGTCACGGTGAACACGAAGTCGGCGTTGGCGCGGTACATCTTGTTGAGGAACGCGTCGACCCTATCCATCGTGACCTCGGGCCGGCGTTCGCATAGCCCCGGGCCCCAGCCCTTGATGTTGTTCTGGTAGAAGAGGTCGGGGATCGCCGGACGGAAACCGCTCGGCTGAGCCAGCACGGCGGCGACTATGCGCCCGGGCGCCCGCTTTAACAGGTTCCAAATGAAAGGGCCGCCAATGCAGAAGCCCAGCACCATGAACTCCCGGATGCCGAGGTGGTCCATCAGGCCGACATGGTCGTCGGTATAGGCGTCCCACGGCCGGTCGATCTCGAGCGGCCCCGCGGACTGGCCGCCGTTGGCGTTGCGCAAATCCGCCGCGATGACGCGGTATTCGCCCTTGAACTCCTCCATCGGGTTGAAGGGGTGGTTGGCGAGACCCGCGACCGTCGAGTTCAGCCCGCCACCCGGGATGACCATGAGCGGGAAGCCGGAGCCGACCTCTTCGTAATGAATGCGGATTTCGCCTTTTTCATAGAACGGCATGGCAGGTCCTCCTTCAGTAGGGCGGATAAGCGCCGCGCAATCCGCCGGAGATCGGCGGAGTACGCTATCGCTCTTCCGCCCTACAGTACTGCATCCCTTGGGGAATGCAGCACCAAATCCCCATTTAAGATGCCGGGAAACCGCTCGCGAGCAGTGGCCGTCCGAGACAGAGTCCGAGGCCGCGCTCCAGATTGCAGGAGGCAGCCATGTTTATTTCCGATGTTTTGCGGACCAAGGGCCATCACGTTGAGAGGATACACCCCGCCGATAGCGTGGAGCTTGCGGTCCGCAAGCTGGCTGAGCACCGCATCGGCGCCCTCGTGGTGGAGGATCGGTGGATGAAGCCGGTCGGCATCTTCTCGGAACGGGACTTCATCAAGGCGATAGCCCGTGACGGCGCCGCCGTGCTTGGCGTTGAGATCCAACAACTGATGTCGACGCCTGTCCTCACCTGCCGCCCCTCCGATCGCATCGATGCTGTGCTTGCGACGATGACGACAGCGCGCATCCGTCACTTCCCGGTGATCGAGGGCAGCGAACTGAAGGGCATCGTCAGTATCGGCGACCTGGTGAAGCACCGGCTCGACGAAAAGGAACTGGAAGCGAGCGTTCTTCGCGACATCTCGCGCATGCGCGCCTGAACGGCACCGTTGCTCCGCTGGCATTCTCGTAACTAAACTGTACGCGAATAAGCAGCCGGAGGGAGCGCGGAAGATGCAGGCGGATTACATCATCATCGGGGCCGGCTCGGCCGGCTGTGTTCTGGCTAACCGGCTGACCGAGGATCCGGCTACGAAAGTCTTGCTGATCGAGGCGGGCGGGCGCGATTGGAACCCGCTCATTCACCTCCCCGCTGGCTTCTTCAAGATGCTCGACCACGATACCCTGACCTGGAAGTACCGCGCCGAACCTGACCCCGGCACCAACGGCCGCGCGATTGTCTACACGCGCGGCCGCGTGATCGGCGGCTCCTCCTCGATCAACGGGCTGATCTATATCCGCGGCCAACCCGAGGATTACGACCACTGGGCGCAACTCGGCAATCGCGGCTGGTCGTGGGACGATTGCCTGCCCTATTTCCGCCAGGCCGAGCGCTGGGAGGGCGGCGGCAGCGAGGCGCGCGGCAAGGAAGGGCCGCTCTTCACGTCAAAGACCGACCGGCCGGCGATCTGCGCGACGGTGCTCGAGGCCGGCAAGGAGATCGGCCTCGAATACCGCGAGGACCTCAACGACCTGCCGCCCGGCCATAAGGACTGCATCGGCTGGTGCCAGCAGACCCGCGGCGGCCGCCGCCGCGCCTCGACCGCGCGCACCTATCTGCACCCGGCACTGAAGCGGCCGAACCTCCAGCTCGTCACAAAGGCGCTGGTGCACCGCGTGCTGTTCGACGGCAAGCGGGCGACCGGCGTCGAATTCTCACGGGGCGGAGTGGCCGAGCGGGCCGACGCGGCCTGCGAAGTAATCCTGTCGGCGGGTGCGATCGGCTCGCCGCACATCCTGCAATTATCCGGGGTCGGCGATCCCGAGCATCTCGGTCGCATCGGCGTGCCGGTCGTCCACGAACTGCGCGGCGTCGGCAAGAACATGCAGGACCACTATGTCGCGCGCGTCTCCTACCCGGTCGAGGGCGCCCAGACCGCCAACGAGCGCTCGCGCGGCCTGCCCTTGGCCGGCGAGGTCATGCGCTGGCTCTTCACCGGCAAAGGCATGCTGACCTACAGCCCGTCGATCGTCGCCGCCTCGGTCAAGGTGTTGGAGGAATCGGCGACCCCCGATGTGCAAGTCACCTTCGCACCGGGCAGCTTCAAGAACGGGCAGATCGGCGAGCTCGAGGAGACGCCGGGCCTCAGCGCCGGCGCGTGGCAGATGCGGCCCCTGTCGCGCGGCTATGTCGAGGCCAAGTCGAACCGGCCGGGTGACGCGCCGGCGATCAACCCGCGCTACCTGTCAGAGGAAAGCGACCGGCGCGCCATTGTCGGCGGCCTGCGCCTGGCACGGCGCCTCTTCGCCGCCCCCGCCTTGCAGCGCTTCGTCCGCGAAGAAACCCTGCCCGGCCCCCAAATCCAGACCGACGACGAGCTACTCGACTACGCGCGCCGCAACGGCGGCACCTGCTATCACGCCAGCTGCACCTGCCTGATGGGCTCGCACCCGATGAGCGTCGTCGACGACGAGCTGCGCGTGCACGGCCTCGACGGGCTGCGCGTCATCGACGCCTCGGTGATGCCGGCGGTCACCTCGACCAACACCAACGCGCCGACCATCATGATCGCCGAGAAGGGCGCCACGATGATCAAAGGCGCCGCACGGCAAAGACTGGCGGCTTAGGCGAGTGGATCCGAGAGCACCCGGGCGGATACGTCGTTCCGTCCGTGTCTAGACGGCTGTATCGCGGCGGGTAGATAGATTACAGCAGCGCTGCATTATCAGATCATAGAAAGCCAAGTGCTAACCAAAAGGATGTGAAATGGAAATAGCAAATCTCGGAGATTTTATTGGAGTTCTGAAGTCTAAACAGGAACAATCAATAAGAGCGATGGAAAACAGAGCAGATACTCGTCCCTTGGTCGGCAAGTTATTTGATTTTTGGTATCGCGGACAACGGGATCATACGTGGCATTTACAACCAAAGGTTTTTAGAAACCATTATAATGAGAGAGATTTGACTAAATAGATTTAGGGTCTTGTCAAAATCTCGACATATGCAATCACCTGAATATGACAACTATGGACTATTTCTAAGTTTGATGCAGCATTACGGACTGCCAACAAGGTTACTAGACTGGTCAACATCCCCACTGGTTGGATTATACTTCGCCGTTGAAAAGTATATCTACGAGCCGAATTTGTCACCGATAGACGCTGCAGTTTGGTTATTGAATCCATATAGATTGAATAAAATAGAACTTGAAGATCCTACTACACCATCCATAGAAGGATGGTCTGTCAGGAAATTCCTCCGTCCTGCGTTTACCAGCTACGGTCCAGCTTCGGCAAATTTTAACGAGAGTGTTGCTGAAGATTATTTGAAAGATGGAGAAGATAAAATTTGCGCTGTGATGGGGGTGGAGACTGACAGCCGAATTTTTGCACAGCAAGGCTGTTTTACCGTTCATACAGCGCCGACACCACTGCAGAGCGCTGCCGCAGCTCCTCGATTTCTCGACAGAATCCTAATCCCATCAGCTAGCGTTAGGACGATAGCTGAAGAGATGCTTCTTTGCGGGTTCCGAAAAAGCACGTTATTTCCTGACTTAACTAATCTGGCTGAAGATTTAGAGGCGCGATATAGATAGCGTTACAGTAATTTTCGATACTCCCACTCGATCGTGCCGAGCGGTTTTGAGGTCATGTTGTAGACGACGCTGTTGATGCCGCCAACATCGTTGAGTTTCCGATCAAACAGCGGCCGAACACCTGTTGCGAGAACCGGGAGCTAGTAGCGCGGGTCAGCCTTACCCCACGGCTGAGACGCGCGGCAAGCCCTTCGGAGCGACTACGGCAAATTTACCAGGTAATGCTCGTCCGACAATGATGTTCTTTCTTTGCGATCACCGCGTGATAGCGATGTCCTCCGCATTGTCGGCAGTAGCGTAATTCGATTTCTTCCTGCTCCGCGGCTTCGCTCACGATCCAGCGCCGTCTGGTAGAGACCCCTATCCACAATGCAACGCCCCGGCGCTCATCGGGATGTGAGCGGGGTGAGTACGTCTGGATTGACTTCGTGAAACCGCTCCCCGTCGTCGTAGTAAGTCTTTCCGGCACGGCGCAGACAGGTGACCCACCACGCGTCTGCGATGTGGGTGCTCACCAGGAAAATCTCGTCCGCCGCATCCGGCATCCTAGCCTCTGTGGCGACCAGAGCATCGGCGACCCGCTGATGATTGGTCAGCGATAAGTCGTTCTCCTCCAGGACGAGCACCGTCGTTGCGCCGTCATCCCGTTTCCAGGTGGCCAGCTTCGGGAATTTGTCGTCGCAGGCTTTCTGTAATCGAAGTGTCCGCGCCTCCTCCAGATCGCCCAAAACGAAATATTTAACAGTGACGCGACCGCAGAGAGGACTTCCATGGGGAAAATGGGGGCTGTCGAGCGAACCCCGATGTAGAGAGAACGGGAATGGGACTTCGGCGATACTCTCTCCGAACTAGGGGTTGGCGTATCCGTTATAGAGCAGCCTAACTGGAAGCCGAGCCGCGTTCCCCTCGATCCACTGGATAAGGGCGTCGCGGACGCGATCGATCTGTGCTCCTCTCAGCCCGGCGGACGCTTCGACGGGAACGTGAAGCTCCCAGAACTCGCGGTCTGATCGGTGGTCGAACCGCTCGCTGATCGGGCCAAAGAGTTTGCGGTTGTGAACCTCCAACTCGATCTGATTGCCGAACGGCTCGATGCCAGTGTGCTCGAAGGCGTAGAGCGCATTCCCCACCGTGCAGACATAGTCCACGCGCCGTAGCGGGTCGGCGTCGTTCAACTCGTCGGGCGACCTACCGTCATTCAAGCGCAGCACTCTGTCGCGCGCCTCGATGCGCCGAAGGACGGCATCGATGGCCTTGCCCTCATTGTACCGGCGGGCCATAGCATATGCAGCGTTTCTAGCCGCGTTGGAAGCCGGCGCGCGCGGCAATGTCGAGGACGGTATCAGTCAACTTCTCGGGCGCTCCTTCCAGGTCAGCGAGGTCAAGGTCAATCTGCGGAAACCGCTGCGCGCCAGACCCAACATACTCGCCGACCTCGCCACGATCGTACTTGTCAACGATCACGGGGATCAGATGCTCCAGGTTGCGGTTAATGAGCAGGTTCCGATCACGCGGCCTCAGAGAGAGGCGTTGAAAATAGTCGTCGATCGCCTCACGCGAGATGAACACGAGAACCATCTGCCGGTCGTCGAAGCAGTGGACGAGCACCCGGTCCAGCGGCTGGGCGTGCTCGTGCACCACTGCGAAATGTGTGAGCGACATCCTATTTAACCCCCAAAAGACATTTGTGCTTAGATGGGGTCGGACGCTGCGATAGCAATCGTGCTTCCGTTTGAATGCGGTACGCGGAGTGCACTCGGTTTCGGCGACTGCATCGGCTGGTGCTAGCAGACCCGCGGCGGCTACCGCCGCGCCAGAGCCGCGCGCACCTATCTGAACCCGGCGTTGAAACGGCCCAACCTGCAGCTCGTCGCTCACGCGATGATCCATCGCGTGCTGTTCGACGGCAAACGTGCGGTCGGCGTTGAGTTCTCGCGGGGTCGAGCGAGCCGGTGCGATGCGCGAAGTGATCCTGTCAGCGGGACGCGATTGGCCGCGCACATACTGCAATTGTCGGGTGTCGGCGATCCCGAGCATCTCGGCCGGATCGCCGTGCCGGTTGTCCATGAACTGCGCGGCGTCGGTAAGAACATGCAGGACCATTATGTCGCGCGCGTCTCCTACCCGGTTGTCGGCGCGCAGACCGCCAATGAGCGCTCGCGCGGCCTGCCCTTGGCCGGCGAGGTCATGCGCTGGCTCTTCACCGGCAAAGGCATGCTGACCTACAGCCCCTCGATCGTCGCCGCCTCGGTCAAGGTAGTGGAGGAGTCGGCGACACCCGATCTGCAATGCACCCTCGCGCCGGGCAGCTTCAAGGGCGGCCAGATCGGCGTGCTCGAGGAGACGCGGGGCCTCAGCGCCGGCGCCTGGCAAATGCCGCCCCTGTCGCGCGGCTATGTCGAGGCCAAGTCCAACCGGCCGGGCGACGCGCCGGCGATCAACCCGCGCTACCTTTCGGAGGAAAGCGATCGGCGCGCCATCGTCGGCGGCTTGCGCTTGGCGCGACGCATGTTCGCCGCACCGGCTTTGCAGCGCTTCGTGCGCGAAGAGACCCTGCCCGGCGCCGAGACCAGGCGGCGTAGGCGGAAAAGCGGAGGCGCATTCCGCCGACATCGCACTACCCGATGGCGGATTACGCTGCGCTCATCCGCCCTAAGCTTGCTGTATCATTATCGAGCGCGAGATGAGGCGTGACCGGCCGCACCGGCCGCAGGATCCCGACCGCTGTCGAGGGATCGCTTGGGGTTGCGCGCGCTGACTCTGATCAGTCGGCCCAATTCTGAATTTCCAGGCCATCAATGCGTCGAAACTCGCGCTCGTTGTTGGTGACCAGAATGAGGCCCGCCGCTTTGGCATGCGCAGCTATCCAAAGGTCGTTGTTGCCGATCATGTCTCCCCGGGCTGCCAACGCGGCGCGGATCGACCCATAGAACTCGCCGGCGCGAGACGGGAGCTCCAGCACCGGAAGCAAGCCCGCCAGCTCGGCCAGCTGGCTGCGAGCCTGTTCCCGGAATTGGCTTTTTTCCGCGCCGTAAGCAAGCTCGCCATAGGTTATGACGGAAAGGACCGCCTCCCCCGGCTTTAAGTGTCGAAACCGGGACAGAACCGCCGGCGGCCGTCGCCGCCTGATGTAGATACATATGTTTGTGTCCAGCAGGAACCGGGCGACATTCAAAGACCTTCACGCTCCTGTGGTAGAGTATCGCCGCGGTCTTCTGGCAGAACATCAGCTGGCAGGTCGGTCAGAATTTCGAAGGCTCGCACCAGCCCCTCGGCCTTTTCACGCAATACGATCTCGTCGCCTCGGCGAAAAATTTCTACTTCCGGGCCCTGCAGCCGATATTCTTTGGGCAACCGCACGGCTTGACTGTTACCGGAACGAAAAACACGGGCCGTAGCCATGTCGGTCTCTCCCGCGAGTATATACATCGATGTATATACTCGCGTGAGAAGTCAAATGCAACTTCCGTCGCAGGCGTCTCCTAACGGGTGCCGGCAATTCACAACACTTGTGGAAAAGTGCAACTTGCCTGACGAATCATCGCCGACGGCCGCATTAGCGGAAACAGTACCGGTTAAATTGCCACAATCGCATGGTACTTCGGAGCGAAACCGGGGCCCGTGGAGTGAAACGGAACGTGATGACGAATCCTGCAATTTGAGGCGAGACCCATTTCGGCCTAACCGCGTCGACAACCATTTCGAGAATTTCGACCTGTTCTCGTCCTAAAGAAACAGGTCGATCAGGGTCAGTGAGCTCAACGATAAGTTGTTGCGGCTGGGTCTTCGGCTTGGCAGCTTTAAGACCGGCCAGATCGGCGAACTCGACGAGACCCCGGGCCTCAGCGCCGGAGCGTGGCAGATGCGGCCCCTGTCGCGCAGCTATGTCGAGGCCAAGTCGAACCGGCCGGGCGACGCGCCGGCGATCAACCCGCGTTACCTCTCGGAAGAAGCCGACCGCCGCGCGATCATCGGCTTGTGTTTGGCGCGCCGGCTGTTTTGCTGCACCGGCATTGCAGCGCTTCGTCCGCGAGGAAACCCTGCCCGGCCCTCAACAAGTCCAGACCTACGACGAATTGCTCGACTACGCGCGCCGCTACGGCGGCACCTGCTATCACGCCAGCTGCACCTGCCTGATGGGCTCGCACCCGATGAGCGTCGTCGACAGCGAATTGCGGGTGCACCGGCTCGACGCGCTCCGGGTCATCGACGCCTCGGTGATGCCGGCCGTCACCTCGACCAACACCAACGCGCCGACGATCATGATCGCCGAGAAGGGCGCCGCGCGGCAAAGACTGGCGGCTCATCCAGGGCCGGCTGAACAGGAAATTGACCGGACCGATGCTTTGTATACATTGCATTTGTATACATTCAAATCAGACAGGCTCACTATCTGACATGAGCGCAGACACAATGGTCCTAACCACTAGGATCGACGCCGCGTTGAACCTAAAGCTCGAGGCATTGGCGCGGAGCACCAAGCGCTCGAAGTCGTTTCTTGCGGCGGAAGCGATCGCGGCGTACGTCGAACTCAACGAGTGGCAGATTGGCGAGATCACGGATGGAATAAAGGAGCTCGACTCAGGCGAGACTCTCTCCGAGCAACAAGCCGAGGAGCGGTATAACCGGCTCTCGCAGCCAGGGTGATCTCTCGCCGCCTCGAATATGCTCCCCGCTATTTTCGCCGACTCGAAGAGATTTACGAGCACGTTGCCGCGAATAACCCGACCGCGGCGAGCGGCATGATCGAGCGAATTCGGGCGGCGGTGACGCGTTTGGCGGCATCTCCTGGCCTCGGGCGACCGGGCCGCGTCGCCGGCACGCGCGAACTCGTCATCCCGCGTACACCGTACATTGTACCCTATCGGGTCAGAGGTGACGTTGTTCAGATCATCACGATACTGCACGGCGCCCAGCGATGGCCTGACAAGTTGCCGTGAACTTCTATGCGACGCTCAAAAGAAGCTATCGCAACCCGCAACCTACCTGCTACGGAAGGCACTCGCGCACAAGTATAATGCATTAGTCGCGCAGCAGGTGTACTCATGCTTCGAAGCAGCTCCTAGAAGACGGCGATGGCACATTCTACCTACAAGCCCAAATCTGCGCTGTTTGCTGCATTCCCGGAAATGCAGGCGCTTTCGAAGGAGGCGAACGACGTAATGGAGGGCGCCGAAGAAACGCTTTCCGAGCGCGAATTTGCGGGCTGCGACACGAGCTGGGCGAGGGCGCACGTATACGAGGCGGAATGGCGCATTAACTGCACCAGCGACTACAAGGCTGCCCAGGATGCTGTCGAGCGGCTAAAGGCCGCCGTTGTTTGCACCGACCCGCCCGACGGGCTGACGCAGGATTGCGGCGGCAGTTTCGCCCCCGGGACTGACGTTTTCTTTTTGAAACTCGACCGCTCAACGGACCAGCTCCTGGCCAGGCAGTGGCCGTGGCGCTTGCAGCCAACGTTTCTCGATCGGATCAACGATCCGGGGCGCATGGTTACTTACCTG
>Ga0210406_10008645_pt1 | contig 10185 bp, 9 predicted proteins | sample IncBWC30MmetaG_FD_155454 | JGI IMG/M metagenome (GOLD analysis project Ga0210406, IMG submission 155454) | Forest soil microbial communities from Barre Woods Harvard Forest LTER site, Petersham, Massachusetts, United States - Inc-BW-C-30-M | ecosystem: Environmental > Terrestrial > Soil >... | reverse complement strand
CGGCTGTGCGACGCAACATGCGCACCAGGGTCAACCCGGCGAGGTTCGCGCAGGCAATAAGCAGAATAAATCCCGCCGCCAGCATCAATGCCAGGACCTGTGGCTGCAAACTATCCGTTTCACCCTTCTGTAGGGGGACAGAGTAGTAGGCGATGCGCGCGCCGGGATTGCTCTTGACAAAATGTTGCACACGGAGGCTCCGGAGCCACGCCCGATTCATCTCGGCATCTGCCTGTTGCCAACTTGCGCCGTCACGCAGCCGTGTGATTGCTTGAAAGTTCGTTCCCATGCCCTCGCCTTCGTTGCTGGCTTGGAGCGCGGTATATAGATCGGCGTTTAAGGGGGTGGTTGCGCTCTCGGGCAGCACGCCAATGATCGTGTAGGGCTCGCCTTTCAGCAGCGTGGCTTGTCCCACTACATTGGGGTTTGCGCCAAAAGCCGTACGCCACAAACCGTAGCTTAGGATGGCTGCTTTCGAGCCATGCGGACGATCCTCGTCCTCCGAGAAATTGCGCCCCACAATGGTATGGAGCGCCAACACGTCGAAATAGTGAGCCGAGACTCGTCCTGCATGAAGATATTGCACCTGGGACCCCGCCTGAAGGTTCACCCCAGAGGTCCTTCCGCCAGAAACGGCGGAGATCAGGGAGGGCACGTTGTCGCGCAGCAACTCCCATTGTTCACCGTCTAGATTTCTTCGCATATCGTAGGAGTCAGGTCCAGTAGTTCGGGCGTAGATGGTCCCGATGCGCTCCGGATGGGCGTAGGGTAGCTCTTTCAGCAGTAGAGCGTTCACAATCGAAAAAATTGCCGTGTTGGCGCCGATAGCAAGCGCAAGGGTAAGGACTACGGTAACGGTGAAACCGGGGTTCCGTGCCAACATTCGCAGGCCGAAGCGAAGGTCCTGCCAGAGATGATCCCACCAGAGCCAGCGGCCGGATTCGTAGAAGCGCTCTTCCACCTGCATGACATTGCCAAACAAGCGACGTGCTACGGCTCGCGCCTCCTCTTCGCCCAGCCCCTGTTCTCGCAAGCTCTCGCTCTCCTGCTGTATGTGAGCTTCAATTTCGGCGCTGAAGTCGCTTGCCTTCCGCTTACGTCGGAACATTGGACTAGCCCTCCTTTGCGATGTCTAGGATCCGCCCTAGGGCAGCGTGCCTTGGAGCAGTTCGAGCCGTCTCCAGTTTCTTGGGTAGACATCTAATCCGAGTATGCACACGTTTGGGTAAGATATCAACCCAAAGACAATTGACATCCGAAAGCTAGCCTTCCCGGGCCGCCGGTTAAAGGCCTCTGGACGGACGGTGCCCGGTGACCATGGCGCACTCGGAAACGGTTCCAGAGCAGAAGTTCCCGTTCGAAGAAATAAGATGCTTCGGAACGCCGCTCACGCCCCGATCTCCTCGAATACCGTTGTGACCAGTATCCGGGTTATGCGTCGCATCGGGACTTACCCTAAGACCGTGATATAAACTGCTGGTCCGATTCGGTGAATCTGCGATTTTGCAAACGATGATGGCTCCTGTCATTCAAGTTTCCGGAGTTCGAAAGACTTACGGGTCAATGGTGGCGGTCGATGAAGTGTCGTTCGAGGTCAACGAAGGTGAGATTTTTGGTTTGATCGGTCCCAACGGCGCAGGAAAGACCACTACGATGGAATGCGTCGAGGGTCTGCGGACGCCGGACCGGGGGAGCATCTCGGTTCTGGGTCTTAATCCTTTCCATGACGTTTACAAGTTGCAGGACCGGATCGGAGTGCAGCTCCAGCAGGCGCAGTTGCAGAAACGGATCAAAGTCTGGGAGGCCGTGGATCTGTGGGCGGCGCTGTATCAGAAGAAGACGGTGGATGGCGAGCGGTTGCTGGAACAACTCGGGCTTGTCGAAAAGCGGAATGCCTGGTTCATGAACCTCTCCGGCGGCCAAAAGCAGCGACTGTTCATTGCCCTGGCACTGATCAACGATCCAGAGGTGGTGTTTCTCGACGAGCTGACCACCGGGCTTGACCCGCAGTCGCGGCGCGCAATCTGGGATCTGGTGCGCGGTATCCGCGAGCGCGGCAAAACGGTTTTTCTGACCACTCATCTGATGGAGGAGGCCGAACGGTTGTGCGACCGGGTAGCAATCATCGAGCACGGACGGATCATTGATATCGACTGTCCGGAGAGCCTGGTGAAGCGGCACTGCCCGGAGCGAACCGTCGTCCTGGCCACAGATGTTCCAGACGCTGCCGAGCACTTTCGAGTGATTCCGGGGGTTGAGGAAGTAATCTGCAGCAACTCGCAATTCACGATTCGCGGACGGGGCGACGACCTGGTGACCGAGGTGATTCATTGTTTGTCTGAGAATCAGATCCGGGTCACCGATTTCCGCACCGTCCTCCCCAACCTTGAGGACGTGTTTTTAAAACTTACTGGCCGTTCGATTCGGGATTAGGCTCGATGACCATGATGATGCGGGGACTTTGGAAACTGACTTGGATCGAGATCAAGATCTTTCTGCGCGAGCCGCTGGGCGCGTTTGGGACGATCGGTTTCCCGGTGCTCGTGTTCCTCGTATGGGGTCGCATAGCCAGTCCCAAAATGGTAACAACTCCGGCGGCCGCCAGCGGATTTATACGAGTGGGTCTGCCGGTTCTCGCGTCGCTGTTGATCTCCGTAAGTTCGGTGCTGTCGCTGGTGACGATTATTTCGATCTATCGGGAGGGCGGTATCCTGAAGCGATTGCGCGCTACGCCGCTCCGCCCGCAAACCATCCTTACCGCTCACGTAATCGTCAAGTTGATGCTGACGGCTGCGACCCTGGCGCTGCTGTTGTTAGCAGGCAAGCGCTATTACCCGGTCGGAGTTCAGGTTCCATTTTTCGCTTTTGCGATGGCGCTGCTGATCAGCACATGGAGCATCCTATCAATCGGATTTGTAATCGCCAGCATTGTTCCCACAGCGCGCTTTGCGCAACCCATCGGGGCCATTATTCTGTACCCGATGATCGCGCTCTCGGGGCTCTTTGTGCCCCTTGAATCGCTGCCTCCGGCGCTTCACGCGGTGGCGCGAGTCCTGCCACTGACCTATGCTGTGTCACTGCGCGAGGGAATCTGGAGCGGCGACACGTGGTTGGCGCACGTGGGCGACGTGGCGGCATTGGTTGTGGTATTTCTAGTTTGCACGGCGCTCTCGACGAAGGTGTTTCGTTGGGAGTAACCGGGATCGCACAGCCATCTGGTTCCGACGCGCGCAAATTGGGCGCCAGTGAGGGCGTTTCCTAAGACAGTGGTAAGCCCCGGGACTTAGCCGTGCCCTCGGCCGATCCGGTCCGGCAATACTTCCGAGTAGCGGAAGATGCGTACGCTGGCAGATGGTCAGCATCCAACTCGCCACGCCAACACTTGAACTGAGGCGCACGTCGAAAATAGGATGCGCAGGTCCTGCCTAACTAACACCAAATCAGCTGTAACCCCGGCATGGTCAAGCGTTGAAGCACCCTGATGAGTTGAATGCCGCCAGGAGGAAGGCAAAATGAACCCGCGCCGAATTTCCAAAAGATTTCTACAGTCGACTAGCTCCCTTTCCTTCTTTAGCTTTTTGCTGAGCGCGTTCTGGCCATCGGCTGCTGCCCAATCCTGCGGCTCGCAGGGTGTTGCGGCCCAAGTGCTTGGCTCCGGTGGGCCAGAGTTGCAAGACAAGCGTGCTTCGAGCAGCTATCTCGTATGGAAGAACGGGCAAGCGCTGGTACTGGTTGACGCGGGCGGAGGCAGTGCTCTTCGATTTGGAGAGAGTGGCGCGCAAATGTCCCAACTAGACGTGCTTCTGTTCACTCACTACCATGTCGACCATAGCGGCGACTTTCCGGCTTTGATCAAGTCGTCTTGGTTTGAAGATCGCAAACGTCCCCTGCCAATCTACGGACCGGCGGGAAATGACTTTATGCCGTCAACTACAGAGTTTGTATACGATTTCTTCGGTGAGAAACACGCTGCATATCGCTATCTCAGCGAGTTGCTGATGCCCGCAGAAGAAGGCAGCTACAAAATGCAACCTCACAACGTGGTAGCCGGCTCCACACCCGTTGCTGCCTTTCGTAGCGGCGATCTAGCCGTGTATGCGGTGCGCGTCGTTCATGGGCAGGTTCCCGCACTAGCCTGGCGTGTGGAGGTCGGTGGCAAATTCATCGTGTTTAGTGGAGACACCAACGGCGACAGTCCAGGACTTGCACAATTGGCATTGAATGCTGATCTGTTCATAGCTCACAACGCCGTGCCTGAAGGCGTTGTCGGAATCGAGAGGCGCCTGCACATGCCTCCTTCAGTGATCGGACAAATCGCCGAGAACGCTCACGTCAAGAACTTGGTTTTGTCCCATCGCATGCTGCGGACCTTGGGGAAGGAGGATCAGACCCAATCTGAGATCAAAAAACGGTATTCAGGCCCGGTAGAGTTCGCAAACGACCTCGACTGCTTCCCTGTAAAGTAAACGTTTTACGAGGATTCCAGGCGGTCGTATAACGCACTCTATTGGCTCTTTATCGTGTAATCCGCGGGGACCTGAAAGAGAGCGGCGTCAGGTTCTGCCCGCTCCAGATTGGTCATTCGGCTTTCTCGGTTTCCGGAACGTGGGTCGGAATTTTTATCCAGGAGCGTTATCCCCATCTCTAACGAAATCCAAATTTCCTGTACGACCGTTAGATCGCGATCGTTGCCTTCCGCGCCTGCCGGAATGGCCCATGTGGTTTGCGTTCCGGTCACCAAAATACCTTCCATTTCCTGGGGCTCCAGTTGTTTGACGCTCTGCTTTGACCTTGATTGCTCCGCGTGCGAGGAAGCAGAAGCCCGAGCCGAGGAGTTCTGAGGCTGGGCGGCGGCTTTCGGGTTGGTTGGGGCCTCATCCAGGCTGGTGCGGTAGGCAATCGCGGATTGCGGCCGAACCGAGTACGCAAACCCGGCCACAGGATCGTATATTTGAACTACGGTCGGTGCTGAAGGGACATTGTCGGTGATGTTCGTGGGCGCATACATCTCCCATCGAAGCCTTCCCAAGGAATCGCGGTAGATGAGATCTCTATTCTTCGTCTGAACATGGGTTCCGTCAGCCAACGTCTGGGTGCGCTCGGTTTCGATCACGGCTGAAAAGGGGCACCCGGCAAGAGAGCTCGCCCAGACAAGACGGACGGATTTTCCGGCCACAGGGCATACTGCGGATTGAACCTGTGCCATCGAGGTGTAGCCTGTGACTGAAAGCAATCCACACGCGAACAGCACATTGAGAAGAGCCTTCGTCATCGTCCCTCCTGGCACGCACTCAGGTTACTCCGAGCGGGCGATACTTCGTTGTGCGGCTATTCAGCCGCCAGATATTAAGGCACCTCAATTATCTGTAAGACGCCGCTGCGGATTAAGGCTACTTCCGGCTCGGGCGAAAGTGCCGGAGCGAGAATGTAGCTGACGTAGGGGCGCGGGACCCATTCCAACTCGAAGCCAAGTTTTCCGGAATCCCTTTTCACAATTCTGACACTTTTCAAGTTGTATGATCGTCCGCGCAGGTCAGTGATGAAAATGGGCCTCGACGGGGGAGCCCTTTCGGGTCCGAGTGTCACCGCTAAAAGCAACGCAGCTATCAAGACGGGCAAGACACATCTCCGCCGAAACACTTTGCTGGTCTCAGTACTCATTTACCCGAGGATACCACTCATGCGCCCGAGGAAAAGTGAAACGACTCGAATCATCCGTCCCACACGTGGCCCTCGATAACCCTCGTCATCAGTAATCAGCCCCGGCAGACGCAGGCTAACTCTTGATTGGTCGTGTCTCGAGTCTGCTTCTGGCCGTAACATCCCTTCAGGAGACATGGTGCGAAACAGCTGAACCAGTGCACCTATTGCGCTAAGAAAAATAGTTTGGACGCAAAACTGAGCGAAGTTATGCGGACCCGCTACAGTTCCCGCTGCACTCTCTACAGGAAAGCAAATTTAGCAAGATGCAAGCGCGGTTCTCGGGCTACGGAGGCTGCGCTTTCATTTTATTCAGCTACACACCTGCGAAGCCGCATCCTCAGCATCAAAAATGTTAGTTTCTTCGACTTTCGCGTCCCGCCAATCCGGTGGTCCATTGTGGCTGGTGAACTTGTCGCCCGCCGTGAAGTTGACGTAATCGATGACCACCTGCACGCGAAGTTTCTTGGCATTGTACTTCTTGGCCATTTCCAGCATTGCAGCGTGCGTCAGCAAAAGCGATGTGACCTCTATTTGCTCGTGTGGCTTGAAAACTCGAGCACCCGCACTATAGCTCTCGGCGTGCATTTGCTGGCTCACTCTTGTCGCCTGCAGGAAGCGCGGAGCGGGACCACTTGCAGCGCAGTTAGCGGGACGGAAAACGGACCAAGTGATAGTGAAGTCCTGCACATATCGATCCGGTGCGTTCTTCACTGTGACAGAAGCCAGCAGGTTATCTAAGGTTTCAGCGACGCTGACGATCTGTACCTGGGGCATCTTTCTGTAGGACGGCTTGGACCGGGAATTCCGTCGTCGTGATAGTCAAGTACGCTCGTTGTTTGCTGGCGCATCCAGCGAGCCGTCAACCCAATGTACAACACGGCAATCCACCTCATATCTGTCCTCCCACACGCGCGTCCGCCTTCTTCCTGCCTAGGACAATGAGACTATGCCAACAATCCCCAAAAACCAGCAGAAACTCCTTTAGAAACAAAGAGATCGAGTGGTGAACCGGGGAGGACTCGAACCTCCAACCCGTTGTTGAACTGCCAATCAGCTGAAATCAATGGCTTTCAGCGACTTCCGGGCAGTTCAAGTTTGCAGATTTGAGCGGTTCTGGTCACGGTTGCTACCAAGTTGCTATCATGGCGACGAGCTGTCGGCCGTGCGGCCTTTTCCGAGCAGCCGAGCGGCCCGATGACAGGATAGGAAAGTATAGCGAAATCTGTACGGCTGCTGGCCCGCTCAATGGTGTCCTGCGCGGCTGGATTTCCCGCCTCGAAATGCGTCGCTGTCTGCGCTGCTAAGTGCCCACCTGCCGAGAACTCCCAGACGCCAATTCTCCGCGGATCCAGGTGATACTCGCTGGCGTGAGAACGCCCATAGCCCTTGCGCAGCATCTCCCGCGGCCCGGCGCACCCTGTCGCATCAGCATAGGCCTAAAGCGGACCGCATAATATGAGGCAGGGAACGGGTAAAACGATGATGGTCCGCGTTTTCGGGCTCGGATCACTTAGGCCAGAGTCGTCGATCACAGTGAAGGAGGCAACGAATGTTCCGGGCGTCGGGTAAGTCACATTACCGGGTGTAGCAACATTGCTGAACTCTGGCTCTCCACCAGGGAATGACCAGGAATATGCAGTGATTACTCCATCGGGGTCCGCTCCCGATCCTGAGAAAAATACCGCCTGTCCCGCCAAGATGGTCACATCCCCCGAAGGACTGTCAATCGATCCCGTGGGCGGTGGATCTGAAGTGCGAATTGCCCCAAGCGCCTGGACTAAATCCAACCTGCCGTGGCCCATGCCGGGACCTACGGGCACTGCATGAGCCACGGCGCGGGCGGCTTGAGACTCATGGGTATTCGCCTGCTTGTCTAGCAGCAGCGCGGATGCGCCTGAAACAAACGGTGCGCTGAACGAAGTTCCCCATCCCGCGGCGTATGTGCCGAAGGGATAGGTTGTAACGATGGCTTCTCCAGGAGCAGCGACCCACACAATGGCATTGCCATAGTTGGAAAACGAAGAGCGCGTATCTTGGTCGCTCGTGGAGGCGACTCCCATCACATAGTTTCGCCACTCGGCAGGGTAAACCACGAGTGGTGGAGCTGATTGGCCGTCGTTCCCGGCGGAGGCCGCGCAAATGACGTTGTTCTGGTTGGCGTAGTTCAGCGCCTTCCTCAGTTCCTGCGAGTACGTCTGGGTATCAAAGCTCATGTTGATTACGTTGACGTTGTTCTGCACAGCGTAATAGATGGCACGCAAGATGTCAGAGAGGAAACCCGTGCCGTCCGAACGAAAGGCTTTCAATGGCATCAAATTCCCCGTTGGAGCAACCAAGTGGATGACACCCATCACCATTGTTCCGTGGCCAAATGCCGCATATTGCGGGTTTCCATCAAGGATGGCGGCAGAGGATTGGTCCAGAATGGCTGCGCTGGATTGGTTGACTTGAGCCGGGGAGCAATTCGGGCAGGCCGGCGCCGGGCACGAAACGAAGGGACACGGCGAAGAAGAAATATCTGTTAATTCTGAACCACCCGGCTGATTGCGCGTAAAGTCGTAGCCTGGCAATAGAACACTTTGTAGCGCGGGATGAGCGGGATCCACTCCCGTGTCAATATCCGCGACAATTCCACTGCCGGTGATTCCAAACTGGCTCTGCGCATCTGAGACACGGACAATTTGTGCGGCGGGTTGGTTCGCATAGCTATTCCACACGGTTCCGCCGGAACTCGGATAAGGCACTGGAGTTCTGTCCGACATCAGGTCTGCTGGCAATGTTGAGGGCAGCACATTCAGCGCACCAACCGGAAATAAGTTGAGCAACTGGTCCACTTCGGCATGCACAATTCCCAGCGGATTGCCCGGGAGATCTAACAAACCCTGTTGGTCAAGCGAACTGGTGATCAGGAACAGTCGCCCCAAAGGATCGCCAAGCCCCAGCACCACGGTGCAGATTGGGGGCAATAGGGGAGGGATGCAGACCGTTTGAAGTGTCTGGAGATCGAGTGTCGAGCGGATGATAAACCGGTTGTCGGCAGAGGCTTTGGCGGGCCAGAGTCCACTGAGAAAGAGGAGCACGCAGAGCGCTTTGAATTTCATAGCTTACCCTCTCTTCTTCCCTTTTTTCTTCCTCTTGGGATGCACGTCTTTCTGAGCCTCGGAATCTCCGGGTGTCTCAGGGATTTGCGATTCCTCTGTGGTCCCACCCATGACGCTCATCGAATCGGGCAAGCCGACCGATACCCAGTAGTTTTCCCTAGGCCCTATCTCCAGCGAGACGCCCGGCTCAGAATTGAATTCGAAGCGAAACTCGCCCCACTCGTTCGTCCGAACTATGCCCATCAACCCCGCAAGGCATTGAAGCACTACGGGAATGCTGCTCAGTTGGGGCTCTGGCTTGGAGGCGTCCACGACCTGACCCACTAGCATGATGCGCTGCGAATCTCTCAGCTCTTCGAGGGAAAGATCGGCAACTAGACCCTCGGATTCATAAAGGAGTCGGCGCACTGTGGGGTGCGAGGATCGGACACCGGCGAGCGACGGTTGGAGAAAACTATCAAAGACCAGCGGCGCGTGACGCGTGGGCTGTTGGGTCGTCGTCGTCCGGCGAAGCAGGGAATCCAGGCTTGGCCACAGCCCTTGCAAAAGGGCCCCTCGGGGAACCCTCGGAAGTAAATAGGCATCCAACACTTGGAGAAGTTCTGGGTCGCTCTCTTCACCCGTGAGAACGATGGCGCGACCTCGCAGATGAGCAGCCATCTTGTGGAAGGCAGCCACGATCCGAGCGGGTGTAGAATTTGCCTGCTGCGGATCAAGGATCCCAGCATCCGGCGTTTCCTGCTGAAGCAGCGTGAACGCCTCTTTGAGGGTCGAAGCGACAAGGCACTGATACCCCATACTCCCGAGCAAAACGCGCACGTTGTCGCGCACCAGCGCATTTGCGCCGAGCATCAACACTTTGGGACGGATTTGGCCGATTCCCACAGGCACCTGCTCGCGATAGCCCGTTCCAGGCTAGTACTGTCTGCCCCCAGATAAGACATAGAAGGTTTGGCGGTCAATTCAGGAAAGACCCCAATTCGGCATCGGGGCAATAGCCTAACCGGGATTCAACAGAGGTTCTTCGGAGAACTGCGGACCTGGCCCACTAAGCGCATTTTCCATCGGAGATTCAAGCCACTCGCAGAATTTTCGAGCCCATGGAGCCTACGAAGGTCAATTAGTTGTGATTCAAGAAGTTAGAAACAGTGGTGAACCGGGGAGGACTCGAACCTCCAACCCGTTGATTAAGAGTCAACTGCTCTACCATTGAGCTACCGGTCCACAGATAGTATTTGATTTTACATTGGACGCGCATTTTTGTCGAACTGCTTGGATAAGGGGGGTGCGCGACATTGAAGTGAATAGTTTTGCGAATTCTTTTTTTTGGGGCTAATATCCTAGCGTATTAGTACGTGAGGAAGAATCCAGATATCTTTCT
>Ga0210406_10008644_pt1 | contig 10187 bp, 7 predicted proteins | sample IncBWC30MmetaG_FD_155454 | JGI IMG/M metagenome (GOLD analysis project Ga0210406, IMG submission 155454) | Forest soil microbial communities from Barre Woods Harvard Forest LTER site, Petersham, Massachusetts, United States - Inc-BW-C-30-M | ecosystem: Environmental > Terrestrial > Soil >... | reverse complement strand
AGAATGAAAATCTGGCGGCAGAGAACCGTATTCTGAGGCCCACCTCCTCCAACTCGCATGTGGCGTTGAAACCAAGATCGTTGAAACCAAGGTTAAGGATATGCATGCAGCGGAACTCGTAGACTACGAGGCCAAGGGCGCGAACAATACGCGAACGTCGCTGACGCGGAATCAGCCCAAATCGTCCTATACCATCCTGTACTCGGCAACTCGCGAGCTATTTTATATCAATCACTTGCGCTGATTCTGAACCACTTAGTATAATCGCTAAGCAGCCCTGAACAGGCTGGCGTCGGCGGTTCGATTCCGTCACTGGCCACCATATTTAAATTTAAGCCCGAAGAGAGTTATGCCATATCAACCCGGCCGGCATTTCCTTCAAATTCCCGGACCCACGAACGTTCCAGACCGGATTCTGCGGGCCATTGACAAACCAACCATCGACCACCGAAGCGCGGAGTTCGCTGCTTTGGGCACCGCCTGCCTGGAAGGCTTGAAGACGATATTCAAGACCTCGAGCGATGTGGTGATCTATCCAGCCTCGGGGACGGGCGCCTGGGAAGCTGCGCTGGTCAACACGCTTAGCCCGGGCGACCGGGTCGTGATCTTTGAGTCCGGTCAATTCGCGACGTTATGGTCGAAAATGGCGACGGGCCTGACGTTAAACGTAGACTCGATTCCTGGCGACTGGCGCCGTGGCTCGGACCCCGCCGCACTCCGCGCAAAGCTCGAGCAGGATGGGCAGCACGAAATTAAAGCTGTGATGGTGGTCCACAACGAAACCTCCACCGGCGTAAAGAGCGACATCACGGCGATTCGAAAGGCATTGGACGAGGCGAAGCATCCCGCGCTGCTGCTGGTCGATACCATTTCTTCACTCGCTTCGATGGACTACCGGCACGACGAATGGGGTGTCGACGTAACGGTGAGTGGCTCGCAAAAAGGTCTGATGCTTCCCCCAGGCCTCAGCTTCAACGCCATAAGCGCTAAGGCCCTCGCTGCCAGTAAGAGTTCTCGCCTTCCCAAGAGTTACTGGCGTTGGCAGGAAATGCTCGAGACTAATCGCAAAGGATTTTTTCCATACACGCCGGCGACCAATATGCTGTTTGGCCTCCGCGAAGCGTTGAAAATCTTAATCGAGGAAGAAGGTCTCGAGAGTGTCTTCAAGCGCCATGACAGGCACGCCGAAGCCACGCGTCGAGCGGTGCGCGCCTGGGGCCTGGAAGTGTTTGCTCAGTGTCCGGACGAATTCAGCAGTTCCTTGACCGCTGTCTTGTTGCCGTCCGGTTTTGGGGAGGCGGAGTTGCGCGCGATCATTCTTCGCAAATTCAACATGTCGTTGGGTGCTGGGCTGGGCAAAGTCGCCGGCAAGGTGTTTCGAATCGGCCACCTGGGCTTCTTCAACGATCTGATGCTGGCCGGAACTTTGTCTGGCGTGGAGATGGGTTTGGAATTGGCCGGCGTGCCTCACCAGAAGGCCGGCGTAACCGCGGCACTGGCCTATTTAACCGCACAAGACGAGCCGGGCCGTTGACCGATTCGCCGGGTAGTAAAGTGCTAGTCATCGATATTGGGGGTACGCACGTGAAACTCTTGGCAACTGGCCAGAACGTGCCAATGAAAATACCTTCTGGGCCGGAAATGACTCCTGGAAGAATGGTCACGCTGGTAAAGAGAGCTGCGGCCAAGTGGAAATACTCGGCGATTTCGATCGGTTACCCCGGACCGGTGTTGCATGGGAAGCCGGTCAGCGATCCTCATAACCTTGGGCCCGGTTGGGTTGGCTTCGATTTTAGAAAAGCGTTTGGGCATCCGGTTAAATTGATGAACGATGCGGCCATGCAGGCCATTGGCAGCTACCGGCGCGGTCGAATGCTCTTTCTGGGATTAGGCACCGGCCTAGGCTCCGCGTTAATGGTCGACGGAGTTATCGAACCGATGGAATTAGCTCACCTGCCCTACAAGAAGGGTCTGACCTATGAGGATTTCATTGGACTCCGCGGCCTCCAAAGATTCGGAAAGAAGAAATGGAGGCGCTATGTGGATGATGTCGTTAATCGGCTTAAGATAGCACTGGAGGCGGACGATGTCGTGATTGGGGGAGGGAATGCGAAACTGCTCAAGAAGCTTCCGGCCGGGGCGCGATTAGGAAGTAATGAGAACGCCTTTCGCGGCGGTTTTCGGCTCTGGCAAGCTGGACGAAAGCGTGAATCGCGCGCCTGAGGCCACGGCGTGCGATAACCTTAGGAAACTCAAAAGGAGAGTCACATGCTAGGTCGACGAAGCTTTATGGTGCTTGGAGCCGCTGCGCCGGTCATTGCCGCGGCGCCGACGCTGGGCGGAGTGAAGACCCGGCGGGCGGGCAAAGTTGAAATCGCTTTCAAGTCGCCGCCCGGCTCCAAGCCGAATGGTTTACAGGCTACCAAGGATGGCTTGTGGATGATCGATCAGAGCGAGGCCAACAAGGCTTACCTGGTCGGTTACGAAGACGGCAAGGTCCTTCGCTCGTTCGGCACCGAGACGGATCGCTCGAGCGGCATCACATTCGACGACGGCACGCTATGGATTGGTTCCACCTATAGCCGCGAAATCGTTCGCTGCGACGCCATGACCGGCAAGACGCTGGAGCGGCATTTCACGCCTGGAGCCGGAGTGATTTACCAGATGGCTGGAGATCCGCCAGCGCGCAGCAGTCCCCTCGCGCCGAAGCGGCCGCCGGCGACGCCGAAGAAGCCGACCCAAAACGCTGACCCCAGCAAAGTTGGAGGATTCCAGGCCGGGCAGTTACTCGGCAGCCGTGCTTTGGGGACCGGCGCCCACGGCCAGGAGGTTCGGGACGGCAAGCTCTGGATGGCGGTGCCTCCGGCGCGCATGGTCTTCTGCCTGGATCCCAAAACGTGGGTCATCGAGAAGCGGTTCGATACGGCCGGCAATCGTCCGCACGGAATCGGCTGGGAGGGCAAGTTCCTCTGGGTCACCGATTCCAATTGGAATGCATTCTTCAAGCACGATCCCGAGACCGGTGAGATTGTCGAAAAGATTCAACTAGCCGATTCAGATCCTTTGCCGCACGGCATGAGCATCTGGCAAGGAACGATGTGGTACTGCGACGATGTAGGCGTGGTCTGCCGACTAAAGATGTAAAGGCCAGGTAATGTATAACCCGGAAGCACGTTGTGCTGCGGGAAGAGGTATGCTAAGCATCAGAGCTTTCAGAGCGGGCCCAGTGTACGGCGGTTGCCGCGCCCAACTGGCCTGAACGCAGAAAGGGAGAGAGCATGAGCACTAAAGGAAGATCACGACGATCATTTCTTGTTAATTCCATGGCAGGCTTGAATGCGGCGTGGGTAACAGCCAACTACCCAGGCATCCTGGCCGCCCAAGAACACGTGCGGAAGGCAACCCAAGCGGGTGGCGTCCCGAAGCTCGCATTCTTCACCGAAGCGCAGGCAGCTGAGGTCGAGGCTATGACGGCCCAGATCATCCCCAGCGACGAAACCCTCGGTGCACGCGAGGCTCACTGCGTCTACTTTATCGACCAGGCTCTGTCTACTTTCGATAAGGGCCGCCAGTCCGCCTACACTCAGGGGTTGCAGGATCTTCAAGCGAAGACTCAGCAACTCAACCCTGATGCCGGCAAATTCTCAGCGCTCACTTCCGAGCAGCAGATTAAGGTTCTCACGGACATCGAGAAGACGCCGTTCTTCAACACAGTCCGCAGGCACACGATTATCGGATTCTTTTCTCGCCCAGTGCACGGCGGCAACTACGACAAAATTGGCTGGAAACTCATCGGCTACGACGATTCACTGAACTTCAAGCCGCCGTTCGGTTACTACGACGCGCAGGCCCTATCCGCCAAGAAAGGGTGAAGGAGAAAATACTATGAAACAGTATCCGACATCAAGTGAGGTCGACTTCGTCGTTATCGGTTCAGGAGCCGGCGGAGGCATCATGGCCAAGCAGTTGTCAACTGCCGGGTTTTCGGTCGTGGTCCTGGAGCAGGGTGGTTGGGGAAAGTACGGTCGCGAACACGAATACAACAAGGACGAGTGGCTGAACCTCAACCTGAGCGATGACGATCGGTTGATGAGCGACCCCTCGCGCCAGCGTAACACATTCCGCCGGAGCGACAAGGACAAAGCCGCTCCAGGCACGCACAGCTACGGCTGCGTAGTGGGCGGCGGCACGGTGACCTACGGCAGCAGCAGTTGGCGCCATCTGCCGTATGAGTTCAACGAAGCCTCTTACGATCAGACCATTCCTTCCGGCACCGGCATGGCGGACTGGCCAGTCACCTACGATGAACTCGAACCTTATTACACCCAGGCCGAATGGGAAATGGGCATATCCGGCCTGCGCGTCAATTCGCCGTTCCTGGCGCCTATGACGAAAGACTATCCGGTGCCGCCGGTGCCTCTCAAAAGTTCTGGGGCGCTGCTCAATTCAGCGGCCGCCAAACTAGGACTGACCTCCATTCCCGGGCCTCTCGCGATCATTACGAAACCTTATATGGGGCGGGAAGCGTGCGTCAACTGCGGCATCTGTTCCGGCTACGGCTGTCAGGTGCGCGCGCGATCCAGCTCAGCGGTCACGATGCTACCGCTCGCCGAAAAGACCGGGCGCTGTGAAATTCGGGTGAAGAGCTACGTGCGCGAGATCTCCGTGGACAACGCCGGTCGAGTTACTGGTGTCATCTATTTCGATGCCCAGAAACGCGAAGTTCGTCAAAAGGCGAAGGCGGTGATTCTCTCCGCGAATGCCGGGGAGTCAGCCCGCCTGCTCCTGATGTCGAAGTCGGCCCGTTTCCCGAACGGACTGGCGAATTCGAACGGAGTCGTCGGAAAGTATGCGATGTTCGGCAATGGGGCCGGCGCGAGCGCGCTCTTCGAGCATCCGCTGAATGAGTACAAGGGTGTCATTTCCGGCGCCGCCATCGTGGACTATGTGCCTTCCGATCCGAAGCGCGGCTTCTACGGCGGCGGGCGCATGACTGCCCGTGGCTATCTGACCCCCTTCGAGCTTGGCTTGGGCGGGTTGTCGCCAGATGCACCGCGCTGGGGTGCGGGATACAAGAAGGCGCTTCAGGAAGAAGCGAATCACAGGATGACGATCAGTTGTTTCGTCACGCAAATGCCGCTCGAGACCAACCGCGTCGATCTGGACCCCGACGTGAAAGACGATTGGGGTCTGCCGGCCATGCGCATTACGTTGTCGTCTCATCCCGACGACAAAAAGAACATGGAGTTCTTCCGCCAGAAGTCGATCGAGGTTCTAGAGGCTGCAGGCGCGAAAAAGATTTGGGGCCAACCCGTCGGCGACAGCCGAGGCGGTGCTCACAACCGCGGCACTTGCCGGATGGGGAACGATCCCAAGACGTCGGTTGTAGACAAATATCATAAGGCCCACGACGTGCCGAACTTGTTCATCGTGGACGGCAGCAATTTTGTCACCGGTGGCCGCAATCACCCCACCCTGACGATTCAGGCGCTTGCGTTCCGGGCATCAGAACATATTATTCAAAGCGCCAAGAAGGGCACGCTCCGAACCGCCTTGTAGGCGATTGGATCATGCAGGCGTGTTTACGCCGCCGTTCTAAATTTCGATCGACTCTCGGCTGGCCGCGGCGCTGCTTTTACGACCATCAACGTAACGACAGCGGCCGCGATACCAAACGCAGCGAGGACGTAGAGCCCGGCTTTGAAGCTGCCGGTCGCATCTTTGACCCAGCCCATGATGTAAGGTCCGGCAAACCCGCCCAGGTTGCCGACCGAGTTGATGAGAGCGATGCCGCCGGCGGCCGCGCTTCCGGTCAGGAACATCGACGGCAGAGGCCAGAACGGCGCCTTGGCTCCATAGATGCCGATCGCCGCCACCGACATCCAAGTTACGGCTGCGAGTGTGTTGCCCAGGAAGGCCGCGCCGGCGAGTCCAACAGCCGAGACCATTAAGGCCAGGAACAAGCTGATCCGACGCTCGTTGTAGCGGTCCGAAAAGTAGCCCCAGAGCAGCGCGCCGATCGCCCCTATGACATAAGGTATCGACGTCACCAGGCCACTCTGCCATGTACTGAATCCTATTTCTTTGATCATCTGCGGCAGGAAGAACGCGAGTCCCAGATTGGTCGTCAGGTTAGCGAAATAGATGAAGGAGAGCCCCAGAACCCTCGCATCGATGAACGTGCGCCAGAAAGACATCCCATGCGTGGCCTGGACGGCCTGCTGTTCTTTGTCGAGCGTCTCCTCAAGCCATCGCTTTTGATCGTCGGCCAACCACCGCGCATCCCGGGGACGATCGGGCAGGACCCACAGCACAATGACTGCCAGCAGAATCGTTGGCGCGCCTTCGATCAGAAAGAGCCATTGCCAGCCTTTGAAACCCGCCAGTCCGCTCATCGCGAGAATGGCGGTCGAAATGGGCGACCCAACCGCAAGCGACAAGGGTATGGCCACCATGAAGGCTGCGATAATCCGGGCGCGGTAGGCGGCTGGGAACCAATAGGTCAAATACAGGATGACTCCCGGAAAGAGGCCCGCTTCCGCAACGCCCAGAATGAATCTAAGTACCAGGAACCCTACCCAGCCGTGGATGAAAGCTGTGCCCATCGAGACCAGGCCCCAGGTCACCATGATGCGGGCAATCCAGCGCCGCGCGCCGAACCGCGCCAACATCAGATTGCTGGGCACCTCGAAAAAGAAGTAGCCCCAGAAAAATAGGCCTGCGCCAAGCCCGTAATGATACGCATCCAGGCCCAGATCGCGATTCATCGTAACCGCGGCGAATCCGATATTGATGCGATCGAGATAAGCCAGAAGGTAACAGGCCATCAGCAACGGCATCAGGCGCACAAAGACTGTTCTGACTGTCCTGATCTCTAATTCCTGGGTCATTAGCTTTCTCAACTCCGCAGCCGGTGCCCCATCATATGAACTGTTAGTCTACATCCGCGGCCGGTTAGATGTATAATTCATGGCAACCAGGTAACTCAAACGGGCAGGTTCTGAACAGGGGGTGTTTCATGGCTACGAGATTCTACGGGGCCTTTTTTCTTTCGGTCGTTGCTTTGGCACTGGCAACGCCTGCATTCGCTCAGACATCGGGTCAGTTCACGGGCTTAGTGACGGACCCCAGTGGCGGCGTGGTGGTGAGCGCCAAGGTGACGGTCACCAACCCACAAACTAATTTCACCAGGACGGAAGCGACGAACACCTCCGGTGTGTATAATTTCCCCAACCTGCAGCCCGGGGTCTACAACATCAGGGTGGAGATGCAGGGCTTCCAGGCCGAGATCCGCAGCAATGTGGAATTGCAGGTGCAGCAGGTCGCCCGCCTGGATTTCCAACTCCAAGTCGGCGCAGTATCTCAGGCCGTCGAGGTGACCGGCGGTGCGCCGCTGCTCAACACCGAAGACGCGACCATCGGCACGGTCATCGAAAACCAGCGCATCGTCGATCTGCCTCTGAATGGCCGCAACTTTCTTCAATTGGTGGCCCTCAGTCCGAACGTGAGCACTGCGTTTGCCAATGGTGGCCAGTCCAGTTCTCGCGAGGGTGGTGATCGCAGCACCCAGCAGCTTTCCATTTCCGGCAACCGCCGCGAATGGAATTATTTCACGCTGGACGGCATCAGCAACACCGATGTCAACTTTAACTCTTATCTCTTCCTGCCATCCATCGACGCCTTGCAGGAGTTCAAGGTGGAAACCGGTGTTTATTCGGCCGAATTCGGTCGTGAAGTCGGCCAAGTCAACGTCTCTACCAAGAGCGGCACCAACGAGTATCACGGCACTTTGTGGGAGTTTCTCCGCAACAACAAGCTGGATGCTCTTCCTTTTGGATTCACCAAGGTGCGGCCCACCTCGTCGCCATTTAAGTGGAATCAGTACGGTTTCACGCTGGGAGGCCCGATCCAGATACCCAAGATCTTCAATGGTAAGAACCGCCTTTTTTTCCTAGCGAACTACGAGGGCTTCCGGCTGCGTAACCAGACTCAGGGTGTGTACAATGTACCCTCTGTCGCCATGCGCAGCGGCAACTTTTCTGAGTTGCTTCCGGGCACGACCATCAAGGATCCTCTAAACAACAACATCCCGTTCGCAAACAACATTATTCCCACGTCGCGCCTGGATCCGATTTCCATCGGGTTGCTGCAGTTTTACCCGGCGCCCAACCAGCCCGGAACATCGCTGGTCAGCAACTATCTTGCGCTGGACAACAATATTACAAATAAAGATCAGTTCACCAGCCGCATCGACTTTGTAGAGAGCGCGAAGTCAAACTGGTACGGCCGTTATAGCTGGGATGACGAATACATACTCAATCCCGCGCTTGATCTGAACGGCCATTTCACTTCGACCACGGCCTACCAGGCGCTGATCGACAATACTCGAATTCTCAAGCCGACGCTGGTGAACGAATTCCGCATGGGATTCAACCACTTCTTCAACGACATCGGTGGCCAACTCAACAATGTCCGGGATCCCATCAAGGAGCTCGGTATTCCCGTGCCCGATCCACCGGCGCTAGCCTGGGGCACTCCCGCAGTCGGTATTCTTGGTTTCAGCGGCTTTGGCGATGACTCCAATTCCCCTTACCTGAACAACAATACGACGTTTCAGTGGACCGACAACGTATCCTGGACGCGGGGCACTCATTCGCTGAAATTTGGCGCGGACATCCGCCGCGACCGGTATAACCAGGAAGGTAACCAGTTCCCCCGCAGCTCGCCCAGTTTCCAGAATCAAGCAACCGGCTATGGAATGGCGGACTACATGCTCGGTTACATGTACAACAACGCCGACGCCGCCGGTCTGGCTAATACACAACTCCGTGCCACCAGCCAAGCCTACTATGTTACCGATACCTGGAAGGTCCGTCCCAATCTGACAGTAAGCGTCGGCCTGCGATACGAGTTCGTCCCACCGTGGACCGCTAAGCACCCGAATCTCTTGAACGCATATGTTCCTCTCAACGCGGCTGTGGCTAATATAACCGATCCGAATCTTCAGCCCATATTCGTCCGCCCGGGGACCGGCGATTTCTATCAGGACATGCCCATCCGTTTCAACCCGAACCTCCCAGTGGAAAGGACTAATAGCCTTCTGGGCAGCCGCTTGATCGGCGCCAGCTACACTAATTTCGCGCCGCGTCTGGGCATTGCCTGGAGCCCCAGCTCGAAGTGGACGGTGCGCCTGGGCGCGGGAATCTTTTATGCCCAGGATATCGGCAACGCGGTATTCGACATGGGCCGGAACTTTGTCGGCCGGTTCACCGTCACCGAAAGCAATCACAATCTGACTTGGGAAAATCCAATAGCCGCTAATGGGACCACGCCATGCGGCAACATTGCTCCTCTGGTCTGCATCAACCAGCCGTTGGGGCTAGTCCACAACCATGATCACCAGACGCCATACATCGAGCAGTACGAAGCTAATTTCCAGCACCAACTCTCCAGCTCGATGGTCCTGGAGGTGGGTTATCTGGGAACGCAGGGTCACGTGCTGCAACGCTTCAGCTATCTGGCGAATCAGCCCGTCCTCGGCCCGGCTCCCGTGGCGCAGCGATTTCCGTTTCCAGAGTGGGGCTTGATTCAAGGGGTGGTGAATGGCGGCGATTCCAATTACCATTCACTTGCCGTCAAGTTCACACGGCGCCTCGCGAATGGTTTGACAATTCTGTCGGGCTACACCTTTTCGAAATCCATCGACAATGGCAGCGGCGTCCGGACACTGGGCACGGACGGCTTATTCCCGCAGAACGCCTACTGCCTGTCTTGCGAGCGTGGCCGGTCAATCTTCGACCAGCGCCATCGCTTGGTAACATCGGTGGTCTACGACTTGCCTTTTGGCAAGGGAAAAGCGTTTCTGAATCAGGGCATCGCCAGCAAAGTGGTGGGTGGCTGGCAGCTGAATTCAATCGTGACCTATGGAACCGGGTTCCCGCTTACCATAGTGCCGGGGTCCGACCGTTCCCAAACCACCACGGGCTACGATCGCACCAATGCCACGGGCATTAGTCCCGTGCTAGGCAATCCCACTCCCGGCGAATGGTTCAACATCGCGGCATTTTCTCTGCAGCCGCTGGGAACTTACGGCACCGCCGGGCGCAACGTAGCCCAGGGCCCAGGGATTTTCGACTGGGACTTCTCTACGCTAAAGAACTTCTACTTCACCGAGAGAAGATATCTGC
>Ga0210406_10008642_pt1 | contig 10187 bp, 4 predicted proteins | sample IncBWC30MmetaG_FD_155454 | JGI IMG/M metagenome (GOLD analysis project Ga0210406, IMG submission 155454) | Forest soil microbial communities from Barre Woods Harvard Forest LTER site, Petersham, Massachusetts, United States - Inc-BW-C-30-M | ecosystem: Environmental > Terrestrial > Soil >... | reverse complement strand
GCTTATCCCAATCCGGCGCCGGTGATCCTCGAGATCACTGCGCAGGCGCCCGGCCTTTCCGCGGAAGAGATGGAGCGCTACTACACCAAGCCCATGGAGGTCGGCATCTATCCCACCCCCGGGATAGTCAACATTCGTTCCACGTCGTTCTACGGCCTGTCCTTCTTGAGCGTCACGTTCAAATACGGGGTCGACTATTATTTTGCCTATACGCAGACGCTGAACAGCATTGCGCAGAACATCTCGCTTCCGGGCAATCAGGTGCCGCAGATCCAGCAGTCCAGCCTCGTCGGCGAGGTGTACCGCTACACCGTGACGGGACCCAAGGATTTCGGGACCACCAACCTGCGCACGGTTGAGGACTGGGTGGTTTTGCGCAGGCTCTACACGGTTCCCGGTGTGGTCCAAGTCAACAGCTTCGGCGGCCCGACCAAGGAGTTCGAGGTCGAGACGGACCCCAACAAGCTGCAGGCTTACAACGTGACCATGCCGCAGCTCGTCGCGGCCTTGGGCAACGCGAACGTCAACGTCGGTGGCCGGGAAATAGCCATTGGCCAGCAGTCGGCGAACATTCGCGGCATCGGACTCATCGACGACGGCGGCACCTACGATCTTACTCAGGGGTACCGCGTCTCCGACATCGAGAATATCGTGCTCGGCCAAACCAATGGCACGCCGGTGTTGGTCAAGGACGTGGCCAGGGTGTACGTCGGCTACGTGCCGCGGACCGGCATCGTGGGCAAGGACCGCGACGACGACGTGGCAATGGCGATCGTCGTCACCAGCCGCACCTCTCATACCAATGAAGTGGTGCCGCGGATCGCCCACGCGGTGGACGCGATGAACCGCGACGGCACGCTGCCGCCGGGGGTCAAGGTCGTTTCCTTTTACGACCGCATGGCCCTGGTCGGCGTCACGACTCACACGGTGTTGCACAATCTGGTCTTCGGCTGCCTGTTGGTGTTCTTGATCCAATGGATCTTCTTGGGCGATCTGCGCAGCGCGGTCATCGTCGGCGTCAACATTCCGTTCGCGCTGTTCTTCTCCATCATATTGCTGGTGCTGCAGGGCGAAGACGCGAACCTGTTGTCGGTGGGTGCCGTCGACTTCGGCATCATCATAGACGCTGCCGTCATTCTGGTTGAAAACATTTTCCGCAATCTTCAGGCACCGGTGCACCAGCAGACCCAGATGATCGAGGACCTGCACGAAGGAACCTACGGAGACGATCCCACGCGCGTCGGGTCGACTTGGACTACTCGATTGCGCCTCATTTATATTTCGGCCTTGCAGGTGGACAAGGCCATTCTGTTCTCGACCGCAATCACCATCGCCGCGTTCGGCCCGTTGTTCACCATGCAGGGCGTCGAAGGCCAGATCTTCGGACCCATGGCGCGAACCTACGGCTACGCTCTGGCCGGCGCGCTGATCGCGACCTTCACGGTGACACCTGTGCTGTCCTCGTTCCTGCTGCCCCAACACGTGAAGGAAGTCGAAACCATCGTGGTGCGCGGGTTGCATCGGGTGTACAAACCCGTGCTGCAATTTGCCCTACATCGGCGGGCGCTGGTGGTGGCGATCGGCATCGGCTTTCTCGCGCTCACCGGACTCCTGATTCCGTTTTTGGGCAGCGAGTTTCTGCCCGCCTTGGAGGAAGGGAATTTCTGGATCCGCGCTTCGTTGCCGCCCAGCATGACGTTGGATGCCGGCACGGAGGCCACGCGCAAGATGCGCGACATCCTTCTGAGCCATCCGGAGGTGGTCACCGTCATTTCGCAGCACGGCCGGCCCGACAACGGCAGCGATCCCTCGCCGTTCTCGAACGTGGAGATGTTCGTACCGTTGAAGCCCTTCGACGATTGGCCCCGCGGGCTCACCAAGGCGACGCTGACCACGCAGCTCGAGAAGGAAATGCGGACCGCTCTGCCGGGCGTCAGCTTCAATTTTTCGCAGTATATTCAGGACAACATCGAGGAGGCGATCTCCGGGGTCAAGGGCGCCAACTCGGTGAAGATCATCGGTCCGGAACTGACGGTGCTCGAGGATCTCGCCCGGCAGGTCATGGGACAAATGTCCGAGGTTCAGGGAGTTCAGGATCTGGGCGTGTTTCACGTGCTCGGCCAACCGAACCTCAACATCAAGATCGACCGTGCCCGGACGGCGCGCTACGGCCTCAATACCGGCGACGTGAATACCGTGGTTCAAGCCGCCATGGGCGGCGCCGTGGCGTCTCAAGTGCTCGAGGGCGACCGCTTCTTCAACCTCACGGTCCGTCTGGCGCCTCAGTATCGGAACAGCGTCGAGGCGATAGGCAACGTCAAGGTGGGGTACCAGACGAGCTCGGGAGCGAACGCGTACATTCCGCTGCGTGAGCTGGCGGCGATCTCGCTGGACACCGGCCCGGCCTACATCTATCACGAGGCCATGGACCGGGACATTCCGGTCAAGTTCAGCGTACGCGGACGCGACCTCGGCAGCACCGTGGCGGACGTGCAGGAGCGGATCGCCCACAACGTAAAATTCCCGCGCGGTTATCGCCTCGAGTGGGCCGGTGAGTTCCAGGACCTACAGCTCGCCAAGCAGCGGCTGGCGGTGTTCGTGCCGGTGAGCTTAGCCTTGATCCTGATACTGCTCTACAGCCTGTTCAACTCCGTGCGCGACAGCTTGCTGGCCTTGGCCGGAATACCCTTTGCCATCGGCGGCGGATTGTTTGCGCTGTTCGTGGCGGGGCTGCCCTTCAGCGTCTCGGCGGCGATCGGTTTCATCTCCCTGTTCGGCGTCTCGGTCATGAACGGCATTCTGGTCATTACCTATTTCAACCAGCTCAGGCAGCAGGGCATGCCGCCCGTGGAAGCCATGGAGCAGGCCGCCGAAAAGCGCATGCGGCCGATGCTGATGACGGCGCTCTCCGCCTGCATCGGTCTGGTGCCGGCCGCGTTCTCGACGGGCATCGGCAGCCAGGTGCAGCGGCCGCTTGCCACCGTGGTCGTTGGGGGTATGCTTCTCGGGCCGATCATGCTGCTCGTGGTGGTGCCGGCGCTCCAACTGGTGTTCCTGCGCAAGGAGAATCGCGGCGAGCCGCAACCCAAGCCGCCCACGGGGGCACCTGCCACGTGAAGTACCTTACTAAAGCGCAATCGATATGAAGGTCCTCCACATCTTGTGTGCAATGTTGGCATGCGCACCGCTAATCCTTGAAGCTCGCGCAACCGCCTCATCCGAGGACGGCGCATCGTCAGGGGCATCAGCCAACGTGGGCGAAGCAGCCGGCCGCAAAGTCCCCAGCGGAAACGCGAACACCCAGGCGCGGCGCACCGGTGACCGTGGTTCAAACCAGACGGGCGCGCAGGCTGGGAGTGGTTCGAAAGGCCGAGATGCGGCGGTCGCCGCTTCGCCAAGCCACGGCTCCGTTAAGCCGCAGGGTGCAGCCGCTCAAGCCGGCCGCAGTAACGCCGATCGCCTGCACTCACTCCTGAACGCGCAGGCGCACGGGCGCCTCGCTCGCCAACCCGGCGGTCGTGTCGGGTCGACTCATATTGTCACCCAAGGGCCGAATGATATTCGTGAACCACAAGGCGTGAGTCCGGCAGGCCAGTCCAAGCCGGCTGTATCAACTAGTGCCGCAGCGATGCCGGCAGGTCAGACCAAGGTAGCTGCGTCGAATAGTGCCGTGCCCTCGGCAGCGAGGCCGTCGTCGACTCCAAGAATTTTGGCAATTGGCGGTCCACATGCTCAAGGGCTAGGACGGGTGGGCGGTCCCGCAATCAGCCGGGCAACCCACAGCGCCACAGTTGACGGCACTCAGCTGCACCACAAATTCTGAGTTTCCCGCGTCCATGGTTACGCACGCGAGAAACTGTCACGCAGCATCGCGAGCGGAGCCCACTCGCGCAGCCTCTTCGGAAGTTGGAATCGGAAGCCGTACTATGAATCTCGATCCTACTCCCTCGAGACTTTCCACGAAGACCTCTCCGTGGTGCAAAGCCACGACCATGGAAACCAGATGCAGGCCAACTCCCGTGCCTGCGATGCCGGTGGCATTGCTGCCGCGGAAGTAACGCTCGAAAAGGTGCTCGCGATCACGAGCGGGAATGCCGATGCCGTAGTCACGCACCTGTACCACAAGCCATTCTGCCTCCTGCTGAGCAACGACCTCGATGGGGCTCCCCAGCGGCGAGTATTTGATCGCGTTGGAAATCAAATTGCTAAATGCGTGAAACAGCAATTTTGGATCACCGTGAATGGTCGCCGACAGAGACGAATAATCTTCGCTGATGATCACGCCACGGGTCGCATCGCGATGCACCTTGCATGCATCGCGCAGCAGCACACCGGGATCGAGTTCAGTTGGATGGAACACTGCTTGCCCATCCAGCACACGCGATGCGCCCAGCAAACTGTCCATGATATTCGTGATCCGCTGCACGGCACTGCGTACGCGTGCGCCTCGCTCTGCAATGTCTTTGGGATCGAGCCTGCCGCTCATCTTAATGAGCCGCTGCGCATGTCCGTCGATGATCGTCAGCGGAGTTCGGAATTCATGGGAAGTCATAGCGACGAAATCACGTTCCTGCGCCGTCAGCCGGCGCTCGTTCTCGAGCCCCTGCTCCAACGCCGCGGCTTGTTCGATCAATCGACGCTGACTATTCACCAGAGCTACTGCATTGTCGCGGAAAACAGCCACGGCGCGCGCCATCTCGCCCATCTCATCTTCGCGTCCGACGCTGGGAATCGCGATTTCGGTATTTTGATCAGCCAGCGCGTGCATGCAGCTCGCAAGCTCGAGCAGGGGGACCAAGATGGAACGCGTAATGTAGACGATCACGCCGATCAGCAGAGACGTTGCCAATAGCATCGCGGTCACAATCAGGGTTCGGGCGCGCTGATAGGTTGCAGCGGCCAGAGCGCTGTCTCTATGCGCTTTGGTAACGGTTTGGTCCGTAAGTCGGCTTAGTGTGTCGCTGGAAAGATCAAACGCGTGGCGCGAGGTTGTATTGTACAAAAGCACGCCGTCCGAAGAGTGCTCGGTGCGCGCGAGCGCGACCACTTGGGCGGCAACCGCCTGATACGCCGCCCATTGCTTGGTAAACTGGGCGTACAGCAAGGTTTCAGACGGGTCTTGAGAGATCTCTTCGTAGGCACGTTGGCTGCGGGCAACCGTGGCACCCAGCGTTGTGATTTCCTTTTCGCTTGCGGCGAATTCCAGCGGCGTCGAGGCCAGCAATTGCGTTGCCTCGGCGGTGCGGTAGTCGGACATGTAGTTGCTAAGATCGCCGAGAATGCGCGTGTCACGCAGCCAATGATTACGGATCACCTCGGATACGCGGTTCACCTCACTGAGGCGTGCAAAGCCAAAGGCGCCCAGACCGATGACTAGAAAGAAGAGCAGCGCGAAGACCGAGTATAACCGTACTCGGACTGAGCGCGGCTGCAATCTTCGAATCCAGCGTCGTGACTGCGCTACGCCGGCTGCCAGAGGTGTCGTAGTATGTTCGAGCGAAGCATCAGTCATGTGGTTCACGGGCGTCTCTAGGGTCGATGAGCCGGCTTGAGGTGGCTTTGACCACGGCCTCGGTTCGAGTGGACACGTTGAGCTTACGGCAGGCGTTTTCGATATGGAAATTCACCGTGCGCTTGCTTATGTTCAAAATAGTGGCGATCTCAGGCGAAGTTTTTCCTCGCGCAGACCAAGTGAGGCACTCCAATTCTCGATCATTCAGCGCCACATGGCGAGACCAAACTTCATTGCGCGCGCCTCTTCCCAATCGCGCCTCGATGATGGCGGCGAGAATCTCGAAATCGACCGGCTTGGTGACATAGTCATCGGCACCGAGACGCCGACCCTTGAGTTCACTGTCGCGATCCGTTCGCGCTGTCAGAAAGACGAACGGCACGGCATCGAACCGCGGCGCGAGTGCCGTCAGGCACTGCATCACTTCAAATCCCGTCATGCCCGGCATGTTGATGTCGCACAGCACGAGATCTGGACCGGTCTTCAGTATCGCGCTGAGACCAGCATGGCCATCAACTGCGATCGTCACGGCGTAACCGCGCTCTTCGAGGTCTTCCACGATCAATGCGGCGGTCTCCGCATCGTCCTCAATACAGAGGATTTTCTTACTCGGCGACACCATGGGGAAAAGCTCCTGTCTGGTACGGCGCTGAACAGGCGGCAGCAGGTTGACGGCTTCAATCCGGACGATCGTCACCCGATTTTCCGCCAACCAGACATCACCGCGAAACTGTGAATCTTCACAGCGAATCTTCACAGTAGCCCAGGTTTGGGGGTATCGACATCATAGCGCGGTGTTGCCGACGAACAAGGTTCTGCCATGCGCTATCCGATCCTTTTACCTCGACTCGGCCGGAGACTTTCCCTTCTCGGGCGCTGAGCGGAAATCCCCTCACAGCGGCAAGCGAAGGAGAGAACCTCGGGTTCGCCCGTGGTCCGACCGGGAAGCCCAGTGAATGGTGAGATTGTTCTGAAAGGGGGCAATGAATGAGCGAATCGCAAAGCGATCCTGGCCCGCCGCCCAAGGGCCAGGATTCCATCGACCGGCGCGCATGGTCTAAAGACCGCCAATGGCGAGTCACCGGCATTGCCGCCGCGGTGGTGGTCATTGTGGTGCTGGCCGTATGGCTGGGCGGCCGGGCTTTCGGTCCGCACGAGGCGCCGATCACTGCGGCGCCATCGCCTCCCGGCACGTTTCGCGCAACGCCGCAGCAGCTCAAGACCCTGACGGTGGAGGTGGTGCAAACGCATGACTTCGTCAGCCAGGAATTGACCGAAGGCAAGATAGCCGTCAACGGCGATCGCGCGACCCCGGTGTTTTCCCCGTACTCCGGCCGAGTTACCCGAGTCGTCGCCGGATTGGGGGATACCGTGCGGTCGGGCGCGCCGCTTGCGACGTTGGAAGCCTCGGAGTACGTGCAAGCGCAAAACGATCTCAAGTCGGCTGCCTCCGCGGTCAAGCTCGCGCGCATCAATGAGACGCGCAAGCACGCCTTGTACGACGCGAAAGGCGGCAGCCTGCAAGACTGGCAATCGGCGCAGGCTGACCTGACCAACGCCGAAGCTGCCCTAAGCGCAGTTCGAAATCGCCTGAGAATTCTCGGCAAATCGGACGCAGAAATCACCGAATTGGAACGGGCGGAGATCATGAATCCCGTTGCCACCCTCACCGCGCCGATCGCCGGCGTGGTCGTGGATCGGCAAGTCGGGCCTGGCCAATATCTGCAAGCCGGCGGTGGCACGCCGGTATTTACCATCGCCGATCCCACGAGCGTGTGGCTTCTCGCCAATGTGCGAGAGGCGGACGCGGGCCTAGTGAAGCTGGGACAGTCCGTGGAGGTTCGCGTTCTCGCTTACCCGAAGCGAGCCTTCAAGGCGCGGGTGACCTACGTCGCCGCGCTGGTGGACTCGGTGACGCACCGATTGCCGGTGCGCGCCGAAATCGAGAACCGTGATGGCGCCTTAAAGCCGGAAATGTTCGCGAATTTTCGCATACTCACCAGCGATGCGTCGGAGTCCCCGGCGGTGCCGGAAGCCGCAGTGATCTATGAAGGCAATTCCGCGCATGTCTGGGTGGTCGCGGGAGACTACTTGCTGAGCCTCCGGACGATCCGCGTGGGACGCAGCGACGACGGGCTCATCGAGGTGCTCGACGGATTGAAGACGGGCGAACGCGTGGTGACAAAGGGCGGTCTGTTCATCGACCAAGCGGCAGTTCCCGCCTCTTCATGAACGCCATCGTCACCTTCGCACTGCGCCAGCGCGTGCTGATCGTCGTGCTGTTGGCGATGATGCTCACCGCCGGCGCCGTGAGCTTTCTCTCGCTCAATATCGAGGCGTATCCGGATCCGGTTCCCCCGCTCGTCGACATCGTCACGCAGAGCACCGGACAGTCGGCCGAGGAGATCGAACGCTACATCACGATTCCGTTGGAAATCCAAATGGCCGGCATCCCCAACGTGCAGGCGATTCGCACCATTTCGTTGTTCGGGCTTTCGGACGTGAAGGTGCAGTTCACCTACGATTTCACCTACCAACAGGCCGAGCAATGGGTCGTCAACCGCTTGTCGCAGCTCGGGAGCCTCCCCAACGGCGCCCAGCCACAGATATCCCCGACGAGCCCGATCGGGGAGATATTTAGATATCGTGTGGTCGGGCCTCCCAATTATTCAGTCACGGATCTGAAGACCCTACAAGACTGGGTGCTGGAACGGCGCTTCAAAGCCGTGCCCGGCGTAATCGACGTGACGGGCTGGGGCGGCAAGACCAAGACGTATGACATCGCGATCGATCAGCGCAAGCTCGTCGGGTACGGGCTCTCGGTGCCGCAGGTCCTGCAAGCCCTGGCCAACGCCAACATCAATGTCGGCGGGCAAACGGTGAATTTCGGCGCACAGTCGGCCGTAGTTCGCGGAGTGGGTCTCATTCATTCGGCCGATGAAATTCGCCGCACTTTGATTACCAACAATCAGGGAGCACCCGTGGTGATCGGCGATGTCGCCGGCGTGACCATTGGAAATCTGCCGCGGTTGGGGATAGCCGGCTTCGACGACGTCGACGACATCGTTCAAGGTATCGTGCTGATGCGGCGGGGCGCGCAAAGCATTCCAACCATCAAACGCGTCGAAGCCGAAGTGGACAAGGTGAACAGCAGCGGGATATTGCCACCCGGTGTCAGCATCCAGCGCATTTACGATCGCAGCGACCTCATCCATGTCACCACGCACACGGTGCTGCACAATATGGTGGCGGGCATCGTGCTGATCTTCCTCCTACAGTGGGGCTTTCTCGGCAACATCCGCAGCGCCGTGATCGTCGCCATGACCATACCGTTCGCCTTGTCGTTCGCGATCGGACTCATGGTGCTGCGCGGTGAATCGGCGAATCTCTTGTCGGTGGGCGCCATCGATTTCGGATTGGTGGTAGACGCCACGGTCATCATGGTCGAGAACATCTACAGACACCTCGCCGAAGCGACCGCTCACTTGGGTACCGGTCCCAGTACTCTGCACCGAATCCGCGTGCGCGCCGGTTTTCGCGGCAAGACGGGAACCATCTCCGTCGCCGCCGCCGAAGTCAGCCAATCTATTTTCTTCGCCGCCGCCATCATCATCGCCGGTTTCGTGCCTCTGTTCACTCTGTCCGGGATCGAGGGACATATCTTTGGTCCCATGGCGAAGACCTACGCCTACGCCATTGCGGGCGGTCTGATCGCCACCTTCACCATTGCACCCGCCTTGAGCTTGATCCTGTTTCCGGACAAAGTGGAGGAGCAAGAAACCCTCATCGTGCGGCAGATCCGGCGCGTTTACGAGCCCGTCCTCGAGTTCGCGCTGGCGAATCGCATCATCACTTTCGCAGGACTCGCGCTGCTCGCCCTGCTGGCTTTCTTTGCGGTGCGCTCCTTGGGTTTGGAATTCCTGCCGAAATTGGAAGAGGGAAACCTGTGGGTTCGAGCCACTTTCCCTCAGTCCGTCTCCCTCGAAAATAGCGACACCTATGTGAACCAAATGCGCGTTCTCATGAGTAAGTATCCGGAAGTCCAGTCGGTGGTCTCGCAGCACGGCCGTCCGGACGACGGCACCGATGCAACCGGTTTCTTCAACGCCGAATTCTTCGTGCCTTTGAAGCCCTTTGATGCCTGGCCGTCCGGCATGACCAAGGAAAAACTCACCCAAGAGATGACGGACTCGCTGGGGCAGCGGTTTCCGGGGGTGAACTTCAACTTTTCCCAATATATTCAAGACAATGTCGAGGAGGCCGCATCGGGAGTCAAGGGCGAGAATTCCGTCAAGGTCTATGGGAATGACTTGGAGACCCTGGAGAAAACCGCCGACAGCATCGCCGCCGTGCTTGCGAAGATTCCCGGCATCACCGATCTCGCCGTCCTGCGCTCGCTGGGGCAGCCCACCATCCGCATCGACGTCGACAGGGTGCGCGCAGCGCGCTATGGCCTTGCGCCAGGCGATGTGAATGCCGTGGTGCAGACGGCGATCGGCGGTCAGAGTGCCGGCGATCTGTACGAGGGCAGCAGCGATCGCCACTTCCCGATGATGGTGCGTCTCGCCGCGCCGTTTCGCCAAAACCTCGATGCCATCCGGCACATTCCCATTGCCGCGGCCGCGGGCTCTGGCAGCGGCTTCATTCAGATTCCTCTGGAGGACGTGGCCGATGT
>Ga0210406_10008641_pt1 | contig 10187 bp, 6 predicted proteins | sample IncBWC30MmetaG_FD_155454 | JGI IMG/M metagenome (GOLD analysis project Ga0210406, IMG submission 155454) | Forest soil microbial communities from Barre Woods Harvard Forest LTER site, Petersham, Massachusetts, United States - Inc-BW-C-30-M | ecosystem: Environmental > Terrestrial > Soil >... | reverse complement strand
GCAGGCGGATTAACCGTTTATAGGTCTTCGGATGCAAGTACAGGATTCGCGGAACCATGGCACCTCCTTCCAGGAGTATGCCAGATGTACTTATCTTATGTCCTGTTAATTATGCGCGGCTATATAGCAGACATGCGCATCGGCGACGAGTTAACCGTTTTGCCGCAGGAGATTTGCCCGGAGGACGGCGTGGTTCTCGACGGCCACGGCATCATGAATGAAGCCTAGCTCACGGGCGAACCATACTCAGCTATTTCAGCGTCTACTTCGTCTTGACGCAATCAGCGCTACTCGGAACCTTGTATCTCTTCACGCGGTTGGATTGGACGATACTGCTCATAGAACACAAGTGGAAGCTCGTAAAAAGGAGCTAGCCGTTCAGCGCGGCTGCCCAACACCGAAAACAATATCCCAGACGATCGCCGATCATGGCTTCGATGGTGGATTGGCAGGCGCGGGCTGCGGTGCTGGCGGTTTTTGCGCAGGTGGCTGAGCCGACTTTATGATTTCGTTGAGATCGGAATGCAACGGCTGGCCCGCGCCGCTGCCGCTGACGCCGGGATGGCCCGGAGGCATTGTAGCCCCAGGAGGAATTTCGCCGGTCCCGGGATGCTGCAACGTGCCGCCCGCCGGCTGGCTCTTCACCACCACCCACTGAGCCCCGCGCTTTTCCAGATTGTATGCCAGTTGCATACTGCCGCCGGACGCATCGCCATTCTTAGCGTGAATCTCCACCTGAGCCTGGGCCTGGTTGCCGTTTACGGAATACTGCATGACGGCGATATCCATGTTGGGAATGTTCAGCCCCTTCAGTGACGTCAGATAGGTCACCACTCCCAGGCGGATGGCTTCCTTGTCGTCCGCCTTCTGCGATTTGCACGCGACGGTACAAAGCAGCAGCGCGCCGAGCAGAGCAGCAAGAAATGCGCGATTCATGCAGAGTTCCTTTCCCGACGAAGAAAAATGCTGGGCCCTACCTGGTTTCTTCCATAGTAGCGAATCATGCCGGGAATGCAATAATCCGCGGCGAAAGCATTGCCGCGAGAAATGTAGTACAACGCTTCCGGTGTCGCGTGGAGGCGCCAAGCTATCTGTCGGACTGTAGTCAATTTAGTTTTTGGGCAAATCCGCGTAGTCGGAAATCGTGTCCGCCGAGCCGTGGAAAGCCGGCAGCCCGCTCGCGCGGACGTTTGAGGGACTAGCCTCGACAGCGACGCCATCGCGGAACACCACAAATCGGCCGGAGATGGCTGGAATTTTTTCACCGGGAACCACGATGCCAGCCAGATTCAGCGGATCAGCCGCCGAGACCGTGACAACCTGGCCGGTGGCGGGCTCGGACCGCATCGCGCGAAGCGATTCGACGGCAATCGGCAAGGCAAATTGCTCTCCCAGTAAACCACTGACAAATCGTCCGCCACGAATCTCAGCGCGATCTTCCAGGCGCCGCAAAGTGATCAGCAGCTCACGCCAGCGCGGCAAAATCGACTCACGGGTTAGCAGCTCGCGAAACAGGACGCCATAACGGTTCAGAAGCATCCAACAAATGGACTCAATCGCGGGATGCTTGTCACCGGGTTCGTCGGTTTGGTGCGGAAACAACAACGCCCAGCGTCCACCGCTGTGACGAGGACGCGCCATACGGCCGCTTCCCTGCCCCGCGCGGCGTTTGGGGTCAACCAGTGCGCGCAAATTGTCGAAGCCGTCGGCGGTCACAATACCAGCCGCGACCAACTCCCATAGGGCCGACTCCACTTCCGCTTTCAGTTTGCGCACCCCGCGCACAAGATCCGCAAAAAACGATGCGCCGTGAGTTTTCAGGAACTCAGCGACCTGGCTCGCATCCGAACTAAGCCCACGCATCTCGGCGGTAACGGCGGCACGATGCTCCGCAAAGATCCACTCCACATTGTCGCGCAGAAAAAATGTTACCGGCGCGACCTTCGTTGGGATCACTCGGTAATTTCGGTCGGCAGCTTCGTGGAGAAACGCGGGATGCGGGGACAGCCGTCCCCAGCCAACTGTGCCGTTCAGACATAGTTGGTCGAGCACGGCGCCGTCATAGTTCTTAATCCGCCGCGCCAAGATTTCGCGCTCCCACGCGCTTGCTGGCGCTTCGTAGCCCTGAAGCTGTTGCAGCACCTGCAGCGTGCCGCGCTCGCCGGCAAGTTGCGTTCCTCGCGCAAGATGCTGCCAACATAGCAGCCAGCGCATGAATTGCGCCGCGGTAACCGGCTCGATTTCTTTGCGGAGCTTTCCCAGCGTTAAACGGTGAATGCGCGCCAGCAAGCGGCGATCGCACCACTCTACGACCTCGGTGGCCTGGTCAGTAAATCGCCCGCGCAGCACTGCGCCGCTTCCTTCCAGACGCAGCATCGCGGCTTCAATCTCAGGCGCGGGGAGACCGAGCAGTTGCGCAAGCGCGGGAACCGTTACTGGACCGGCGTGCTGCGTCCATCCGGCAACCAATCCCAGCAACGCGTCCTCTTTCGACGTATTTGCAGCAGCGACCTCCGCAAGATTTGTTGCGAAGCGAGTTGCGGGGAACAGTAGCGTGAACGTTTTGACGTTCTCCGCTGTGACCCAATACCCCCGATCGGAAACCCAGGCGCGTGTCGTGCGGCCCTCCGTGACCAACTGTTCAAAGAGTTCTCGCCAGGCTGGAAGCGAATCTTGAACTGCCGACTGAATCGCCTCGGGCGCATTTTGCTGCGCAGCGGTCACGAAATTCTCCGGCAGCGCAACCAAGGTCTGCAGCAGCTCATGAAGCTCGTCGGCATTCCGCACATCCGGCCAAGCCTGTTCCCGCACTTCAGAGATCGCCGCAGGATCGAGCCGCCCGATCTCCGAAACAACCGCGTCGGGCAACACGCGGCGCATTTCGACGGCACGAGCGCGGCGCTCTTCCAGGGGCGCATCATCGAGATAGGCATAAGGATTCGCGTTGATGATCTCGTGCGAGAACTGCGAGGCCATGGGAGTGTCGATGGCCAGACACTGAATTTCCCCTCGCAAAATGTCGTCCAGGACCACCTTGAGCCCTTCGATGTCCATCGCTTCCGTCAACGCGTCCTTCATCACTTCACGAACCAGGGGATGCTCCGGGATGCGCATTTCTCCAGCAATATTTTCCTGGCAGGCAGCCGCGTCGGGAAACACGGACGCCAACAAATCATCGGCGCGCATGCGTTGAATTTGCGGCGGAACTTTCTTGCCGCCTTGCCAGCGCAGCAGCATCAGCGCTCGCGATGCGTTCCAGCGCCAGCGCGCCGTGAAAATTGGCGAAGTCAACACAGCCTGCAGCAGGACCTGCCCAACGGAGGCCGGGTGCAAGAACCGGAATACGTCGGCCAGCGGAAAGCTGTGCTGATCGGTCAGGGAAATATTGATGCCGTCGTCGGTGGCCGCCGCCTGCAACTCAAGATTGAAGCAACGGCAAAAACGCTTACGAAGCGCCAAGCCCCAGGCTTTGTTGATGCGGCCGCCGAACGGTGCGTGGATAACAAGCTGCATCCCGCCACTCTCATCGAAGAAGCGTTCCGCGATGATGGTCTTCTGTGTTGGCACCGCCCCCAGTCCCGCGCGCCCCGTGATAATGTATTCGACAACCTGCTCGGCGCCCGCAACATCGAGGCCGCATTCGCCTTGTAGCCAGGCCACCGCCTCTTGAAATCCAGCCGAACTCCGAACCTCCGGACCCGGCGTGACGGCCCGCGTTCTTGCGCTCACCTCTTCGCGCAATTCCGAAACCTGTTGCGACAGTTCTGTCGTTCGGGACGGCGCTTCCCCTCGCCAGAACGGAATGTTCGGCGCGGCCCCGTGAGCATCTTCGACGATTACGCGGCCCGCCTGCACGCGTCGAATCCGCCAGGAACTGTTCCCGAGGAGCATGATGTCCCCGCGCAAGCTTTCCACGGCGAAATCTTCATCCACCGTGCCAACGACGACGCCTTCGGGTTCCGCCACCACGGTGTACAACGCATTATCCGGAATCGCTCCGCCGCTGGTGATCGCCGCGAGACGGCTGCCGCGCCTGCCACGCACGCGCCCATTCACGCGGTCGCGGTGAAGATGCGTTCCGTAACGCCCTCGCCGCGCGTTGATCCCTTCGGAAAGCATGGAGAGAACTTCGTCGAATTCATTGCGCTGCAAATTGCGGAAAGGATATGCACGGCGCACCAGCGCGATCAGAAGCTCTTCGTCCCAATCCTCCACGGCGCACATCGCGACTAACTGCTGCGCGAGGATATCCAGCGGCACCTCAGGAATCGCGATGCGGTCCAGATCGCCGTGGCGCATGGCTCGAACAAGCGCCGCGCATTCCAGCAATTCGTCGCGAGTAGTGGCGAAGATGCGGCCTTTCGGAATGGCGCCATGCCAGTGGCCCGCGCGTCCGATGCGTTGCCAGGCTACGGAAATGGCACGCGGCGATCCGATCACACAGGCTAATTCCACCGAGCCGATGTCGATTCCCAATTCCAGGGATGCGGTCGCCACGAGCACGCGCACTTCTCCCGCCTTCAATTTTCGTTCGGCTGCTAGCCGCAGCTTGCGCGAAAGGCTGCCGTGGTGCGTGGCTACGGCGTCAGCGCCCAGGCGTTCCGCCAGGTGGTGGGCCAGCCGCTCGGCTAAGCGGCGAGTGTTCACGAACACAAGCGTCGAGCGATGTTGGCGCACCAGCCGCGCAAGGCTGTCATAGATTTCGTCCCACACTTCGTGCGAGGTAACCGGCGAAAGCTCGCTCGAAGGTACCTTCACCGCGATGTCGGCGGTGCGCTGGTGGCCGATTTGCACAACGGAGGGAAACGGCCGATCGCTTCCCGCCAGGAATTGCGCAATTAATTCGACCGGCCGTTGCGTAGCGGAAAGACCGATGCGGAGCGGCGAGTGAGTGGTGAGAGCCTCGAGTCGCTCGAGCGAGAGCGCCAGGTGCGAACCTCGTTTGTCGTCGGCAACCGCGTGGATTTCGTCCACAATCACGGTTTCCACGGAGGTCAAAATCTCGCGGCTCTTCGCGGCCGTCAGCAGGATGTAGAGCGACTCCGGCGTAGTGACCAGAATGTGCGGCGGACGCTTCAGCATGGCGCGGCGCTCGTGCATCAACGTGTCGCCGGTGCGCACCGCGGCGCGAATTTCGGGCATCAACATTCCGCGGTCAGCCGCCAGTTGGAGAATCTCGCGTAGGGGAATCTCCAGATTTTTCTGAATGTCGTTGCTAAGTGCCTTCAGCGGCGAAACGTACAGAACCTCCACGCGATCGAGCAATTCTCCGGCAAGTGCTTTGCGTACCAGGCGATCAATGCAAGCCAGAAACGCAGCGAGCGTCTTTCCCGATCCGGTCGGCGCTGAGATCAACGTGGTCCGCCCCGCAAGGATGTGCGGCCAGCCCTGTTCCTGGGGCTCCGTTGGCTGGCCCAGGCGAGTCAGAAACCATTCCTGAACAACCGGGTGGGCCCACGCAAGCGCAGGATAAGTACCGACTTGTGAATCCAGCGGGTTCAAGAGAGACAATTCACCTCAATCACGGGAGGGTAGAGGAAAACATGGAAGCCTACGAGAGAAATTCTAGGATACCGCATATGATGCTGTTGCGGCTACCTCAGTCGAGCAGTGATCTGTCCGCCCGCTTCCAGCATTGCCGCGTAGGAATTACAGGGAAAGCTTGATAGCGCGAGCTGAGCCCAAGCTGTACATCTCTAAAGTTCGAATGACGTTTCGCTCCCTCACCTTGGGACCGGGCCTAGTACGGCGTAACTCAACTCGCGATTCTCGCGAGTGCAGCGGAGAAGCAAACTGCCCCGGCTCATGTCGCCGCGGCCGGCGAAATCCAAAGGATAAAACACGCGCGGACCAAAAACCTCCAGCAATGGAGCGACATACTTGGGAGTGGCAATGCTCCCGAGAAGGACAACGCGGGCTCCCTGCGGAAGCGAAGTGCAGATGAGTTGAGCGTCACGAACCAGGGGGTCGCGATATTGCGGGTTGTCCGGATCAATCGAGGACTTGGTCGTGGCGCGCAGCCAATCCAGACTGGCGACATAATCCGGCGGAAGCAGGCCGCTCGACGAAGTGATGATGCGGACTCCGGAGATGCCAACGGGGGGACGCGCGAATTGCCAAGCGTAGGCTAGTTTGCCGCGGAAATAGAGGCCGCTGACGAAGCTGAAAACTTCACCAATGGTGGCCTGCGAAGATTGCAGTCTCAGGCTCAGCTCGAGGTGGGAGGACGCTTGCAGCAAACGTTCGCCGCGCGCTCCTGCCAGGTTTGCGGGAGAGAGCAAAAAAATAGTATGCGGCTCACCGGATTGCGGTTCTTCCAACGGTGCTTTCCCGGGCCCGTAGCCGTGAAATGAAATTCGCTTCTCTGCCATCGGCTTACTTTGATGCTACAGACATCAGAATACGCCAACCGAGGGAACCTGTTTCTACCGAATTCGCTTGACCAGGAGCGTATTTTCTTGAGCGACAAGATTCCATTTCGAGTTTCGCCGATGCTGGCCACACTCGTCGACAAGTCATTTCACCTGCCCGGCTGGATTTACGAGCAAAAATATGACGGCGTCCGCATCCTGGCTTACAAAGAAGGCTCGCATATCTCGCTCATTACCAGAAACGGCATTGTTCGGACGGATCGGTATCCGGAGGTTGGGGCAGCGGTCAGCAAGCTCAAGCCGCGGTTTTTGCTATTGGACGGCGAAGCCGTGGTATTCGACAAACACGACGTTTCGCATTTTCAGCTCCTGCAACAAGGAAAAGGCCCCGTGAAGTACTCCGCCTTCGACTGTCTCTACCTGAACGGCAGGGATCTCAGGAGCGCCCCTCTGCGCGAGCGGCGGGAGACGCTGACAGAATTGCTGCTCGGGGGCCACGGAACGATCGTGCTTTCCGAAGAGCTCGCCGCCAACGGGCTGAAGGCCTTCGAAGTGGCAAAGAAACGAAAGTTGGAAGGGTTGGTAGCGAAGAATCTGGAATCGAAGTACGCAGAAAAACGCTCTCGAGAATGGTTAAAAGTGAAAGTGAATCGCGAGAGCGAATTTGTGATTGGCGGGTACACCAAGCCGAGTGGTTCGAGACTATATCTGGGAGCGCTGCTGCTGGGCGTGTATGAAGGGAACAAATTGCGCTATGCAGGAAAAGTTGGAACGGGATTTGACACCGCGACGCTGCGGACCCTTTCAGAAAAATTGGAGAAACTCAAACAGGAGAAATCCCCTTTTGTCGACGAAGTGCTGGAAAAGAACGCAACGTTTGTGCGTGCAAGGCTGGTGGCTCAGATCGCGTACACGGAATGGACCAAGGACGGCAGGCTCCGTCACCCGGCGTTCTTGGGACTGCGCGATGATAAGGCTGCGCATGAAGTACGGAGGGAGGAGGCGTAGATGAAACCGTCAAAAAAGAATTCCGCGGTTCAAATTTCGCATCCCGAAAAGGCTTTCTGGCCGGAAGAAGGATACACGAAGGGCGATCTGGCAAATTTCTATCGCGAAGTCTTTCCCTGGCTTCAGCCTTACTGCCGCGGAAGAATTCTAACGATGGAGCGTTGCCCCGACGGAATGAAGGGAGAGTGTTTCTATCAAAAGGAGATGCCCAAGGGCATGCCTCCCGGCACTCCAACGAAACGTCTGCCGAACAAAGGCGGATCGCGCGCCTTCACGAACTACGTCGTAGGAGGATCACTGGAGACGCAGATGGCGCTCGTCAATTTCGGGTGCATTCCAATTCATGTGACGGGATCGCGCGGCGAGACGTTCCCTAAACCTGATTGGGTCTGCCTGGACATTGACCCGATGAGCGGGTCGTTCCAGGACGCGGCCCGCGCTTCGTTGCTGGTAAAGAAGTTCTTGGATGAACTGCGGCTTGTATCGTTCCCGAAAACATCGGGAAGCCGCGGCGTACATATTTTTATTCCCATCAAATTGGGCCCGACGGCGGACGAAGTTCTGGCCTTCGCGGAAAAGCTGGTGGCGCTGGTGGCGAAATCGCATCGCAAAGAACTGACCGTGGAGCACAGAATCGCGGATCGCGGCGATCGTGTGTACTTGGACCCTTTCCGCAATGGCGCCGTGCAGACGGTCGTCAGTCCCTATTCGCTGCGGCGCAAACCGCATGCCCCGGTCTCGACTCCGCTGGATTGGGCGGAGGTAGCGCGCGTTAAGGACCCGGCGGAATTCAACATCAAAACATTTCCAAAACGTTTGAAGAAAAAGGATCCTTGGGCAGATTTCTTTTCGCGGAGGCAATCGCTGCAACCGGCATTGAAACAAATAGACCGTTTGTGATCAAAATGGATGGTTCCTCCAAAAGAACTGCAGGAGCGAGGGTTCACCATGTCACTGAAGAAATACCGCGAAAAGCGCAACTTCAAAATTTCTCCCGAACCACAGGGCAGTCTCAAGAAGGAGAAGGCCAAGTCTGATTTGATTTTTGTGGTGCAGAAACATCGTGCTTCCCAACTGCACTACGATTTTCGGCTGGAATATGACGGCGCACTGCTCTCCTGGGCGGCGCCAAAGGGCCCCTCGCTCGACCCTTCCGTGAAACGCCTGGCGATGCAGGTGGAAGATCATCCCCTCGATTATGCGAAATTCGAAGGCGTCATCCCCAAGGGGGAATACGGAGGCGGCACGGTGATGGTGTGGGACATCGGAACGTGGACGCCGGAGCAGAGCGACGTCGAGGCTGCGCTCAAGAAAGGTGATCTGAAATTTACGCTGCAGGGCAAAAAACTGCGCGGATCGTGGGTGCTCGTGCGAACGCGTGGTTTTGGAGGAAGCAGCAAGCCGACGTGGCTGCTCATCAAGCATCGCGACAAGTATGCATCCGATGCCGATATCACTCAGACGAAGCCAAAGTCCGCACTCAGTGGGCGATTGCTTGCCGACATAGCGAAGGACAACGGCGGCGATGTGGAGGAAGCGGCAACGGGAGATCCCGCTCGTCCTAAAGCCCGCAAAGCCACCAGCGCGTAAAGGAAATCATCTGAATAGTGCGCCTCTATAGCGCCAACGCGGCCTGGCGGTGTTGCAGGAACAGGCGGACAGCGGGGTCGCGCTCCAGACCGATGGCGATTTCGTAGGCGTGGCGAGCTTCGTCGTTTGCGGCAGTCTTGGCCAACAGTTCGGCCCGCGCGGCCCAATAAGGCTGATATTCTGCCAACCGCGCGTCAACATTTGGATCCGGCATCGCGGCAAGAGCGGTAGCGGCCCCGTGTATCTCCGCGATTGCCAGAGCGCGATTGAGCGCAACCACCGGCGATGAAGTAAGAGCAAACAGCGCGTCATACAGTTGCCATACGTCTGCCCAGTTGGCGTCACCCGTGCGGCAGCGATAAACATGAGCCGACTGCAGTGCAGCTTCCAGTTGATACCGGCCAATGGATCCAAGAGCGCTGGCGCGGCGAATCAGCAACTCAGCCTCACCAATCATCTCCCAGTCCCACAACGCTGAATCCTGCTCGGCCAGCGGAACGTATTCGCCATTCGCATTGCGCCGCGCGCTCCGCCGAGCGTCGGCATGAAGCAGAAACGCCAGCAGCCCCAGCGCTTCCGGTTCGTCGGGAAGCAGTTCGGTAACGACTCTCGCCAGAAAGATAGCTTCGCCGGTCAGATCGCGACGCTGCACATCGCTTGCGCCGGGATCGTTCCAACCCTCCGCGAACGCCGCGTATATGGCTTCCAACACGCTGTCGAGCCGGCTGGAAAGTTCTTCGCGCTCAGGAATGCCGAACGGAATGCCGCCGTGCCGCAACTTGTCCTTGGCTCGGCCGAGGCGTTTGCCCATCGCCGCAGGAGACATCAGAAACGCCGAAGCAATCGTCTTTGCCTCCAGCCCCACCACCACTTGGAGCATCAGTGGCGCGCGAACGGCGGCATCGATGGCTGTATGCGCACAAGCGAACAACAGGGCCAGCCGGCGGTCCGGAATTTCGCCCCGCTCTGCCGCGGCAGCTTCCAAACCCTCGGCAAGAATCTGTAATTGCCCTGCCACCGTTTCGCCAGTGAAGCGTTTGCGCGCAACATCGATGGCCTTACGTCGAGCCACAGTCATCAACCACGCTTCGGGGTTCTCGGGGCAGCCATTGCGCGGCCAATCCGTTAGCGCCGAAGCGAACGCCTCCGACAGAGCGTCCTCCGCAGCAGCCACATCCCGTGTACGGGCGGTGAGAAACGCAACCAGCTTGCCGTAAC
>Ga0210406_10008640_pt1 | contig 10188 bp, 9 predicted proteins | sample IncBWC30MmetaG_FD_155454 | JGI IMG/M metagenome (GOLD analysis project Ga0210406, IMG submission 155454) | Forest soil microbial communities from Barre Woods Harvard Forest LTER site, Petersham, Massachusetts, United States - Inc-BW-C-30-M | ecosystem: Environmental > Terrestrial > Soil >... | reverse complement strand
GACACATCAGCAGTTTTTTTTTTGCGCAAATCAGACAACCAGGGCAACTCTATTTGGAAAGCATGAAGTTCAAAGGGGTGTATTTTTTCTCTTCCCCTGTCGCGAGAACAGAATTACTGGTGCTCAGCGCTGCGCCGCTCGCCCTGCCGTCCTACGTCCGTGCGTTGCTGATCGGAGTTTTTTTCAGTCAAGACGCATAATGGCGTATTGGTCGGCCGAGTCATCGAGGCTAGCTAGTTATGGCACTGAGTAGACCAGCTTGCCCTGGACACCGCCGGCCTCAAGCATCTCGTGACCGCGCCGGATTGTTTCGGCTGAGAGGACGCCAATATTATGTACGCCCACTGGCCAGAGTCTGTGGGCTTCATAGAGAAATGTGAGTTCATGGAGTTGTTGAGTGTATCTTGGCCAGGTTTCCTTCGAACCGGATAGGCCGCGGGCTCCGAGCATGTGAAAATGCAGGGAAGCAGATCTGCGAAACAGCGGGCTGGATCTTCCGTGCCAGACCGGCACTGTAAACGGGTCGGTTTCTTCGACTGTCGACACGATGTCTCCATCGAAATCCACTAACTCAAAACAGAGTCGTTTCATCTCGCCTCCGACGAAATCCAATGTTTTCTCGAAAAAAGAGCCACCGTTCGCTGCGATCGCTTCCTCGGTGAGTTGCTTCAGACCTTTGTCGGGGTAATGAAGTACCTGCTCGGGACTCAATCGCAACTGATCTACGATGAATCTGGTACTGGCTTCCCGTCCGGATGTTGTCACAATCTTTTCTACACCGATCATCTGCAGGATCTGGATTGCAGCGGAACCGAGTCCGCCGGCACCGCCCGCCACAAAAACCGAGTCATTAGGAGTTGGTCTTGCTTTGAGACGGATGGCTTGATTTGCGGTCAGACTGGCAACAGGAACTGAAGCGGCCTCTTCAATGGACAGGATTCTAGGGCGGACCGTGACGAATTCTTGCGGCACGGCAGTATACTCGGCGTATGCGCCGTTGCTGCACGGCCCGCCAAGATAGGCCCAGACTTCGTCACCAACTCTCAGCCGGCCGACGCTGCTTCCCACCTCTTCGACAACTCCTGCTGCATCGTGACCAAGCACCATCGGAAGATCTCCGCCGTAACGCCCCTGGCGGATCTTATAATCGATTGGATTGAACGATCCGGCTCGAATCCGAATCAACACTTCATCCGCACGCGGCCGCGGTGTGGCCCGCTCTACTTCAAAAAAATTCTCGGTTCCGCCGAACTCGCTGATCGCAATAACTTTCATGCTTTGTAAATAGAAGCACAAAATCCTAAACAGAAAGGAACGAAAGATGACAAAAGCATCTATCAGCAATCCTTGTTGTCAGACTTAGTTTCGATCCAGCAGTTGACGTTCTGAATCTGGAGAAATCGGTCTACATAACTATCACTTGGCCTTTCGGATTTCGGCCGCACGCTTTATTTGCTTCCAGGCAGGAGCTAGCAGGATGTTAGCTCGACTGCGTTAATACCTCCTGTGGTCTGCCCGGAGCCTCGGGTTCATAGGGAAAATAACGTTTCAGGCGGTTAAACGGCTGTTCCCAAAATTTCCAAGACAGCGCCGCCATAGCCACCGTCATCGACGTAGCGATCAGAAACAACAAAGGTCCCTTGTCGAGCAGGGGCAAGTGGACAACACCGAGAAGCTTGAAGAACGCCGCGAGCACAAAGAGGTGATAGAGATAAATGCCATAACTGATTTTGCCGACATACTGTAGCGGGCGGAGCGATAGAAGTCTCCCGGGCAGCCCGCCGAAACCCTCCGCGGTCTCCCGACAAGACAGGCCAACGCCAATGCGACCCCGGTTTCATAAACAAGATAATTCAGCCACGGCTGATAATTTACGAGCAGAACACCAAGGGTGATGAGAGTGAGCGGAACCGAGATAAGCCCAAGTCTGGTCAGGCGGCGCCAGGCGACCGGCTGATCCGCGCAAAGCGCCAGCAGCGATCCCAGTCCCAGCGCATCGAGGGAGGCGGGCGTTGCGACGTACAGGGCGACATCGTTCGTACCGGCCAACAATGCGATCAGCCGAAAAAGTGGTGAGCTTACGATGATCGCGATTACGACGGCAACAAGACGGGATCTCGGAATCAGAAGGATGAGGAACGGCCAAACGAGATAGAACTGCTCCTCGACCGAAAGGCTCCAGAAATGACTTGTGACCCAGGGTGTCCAACTGCCTTGAAGAGCAAAAAGGAAGTTCGATGCGTAGCCCGCATGCCACCAAAGCGTATTGCGCACATCTGGAAACTTGGTCACGACCATTAGGGTCAATAGCGCATAATACGGTGGAAAAATCCGGAGGAAGCGTCGGATGTAAAAACGACGCAGGGCGGTTGCAACATCACTCCGGCGCCCTTCGATGGAGCTACGGAAACGTAACAGGATACCCGTAATGAGGTAACCACTCAGAACGAAAAATAAACAGACGCCAATGTGCCCTAGGTCGACGAAGTCCAAGATGCGGGTGGGCCAGAAGTGATCGATTAGGACACCTGCTACAGACAGGGCACGGAGGCTATCCAATTGCCCATTTCGCTCATCGATGGTGTTGCCGCTTGGCAGCCACTTTTTACAAAGTGTGTTGTGTCGCATGTTCAAAATGGCGAGATTACGTCTGCACCACCGCTCGAATGACCGCCCTGCCGACTACGCTCATTACCGCCGCATGAGCCAGCGCCGGTCAGGATCCAGCCTCGGCAAAAGTCCCCGCTAGAAACGGGAACACATCAAATCCTTTTGACTAGCCACGCGACAATTGTGGCACTATCGCGGAAGTGCCTTGTAATCAACTCCGTTTTTGTGCCTGGAACAGGTGCCAGCCAATTGCCAACGCCTAACTCCGTTGTCGGTGGAACCAGATATTGCGAATTTCCGCATGCCTTGGCCTATTCCAAGGTTTCGAATGAAGTAAACGCAATCCATTCTGGGCCACGTCCTTCCGCTAACACAAAAACATGGTACGTCTTTCGGGGTTCTAAGCCCACTAACTCGAATCTCGATCTTTCAGTGAAGTAAACGCCGTAGATTTCTTGGGCGAATACCAAATAACGAGTTCCATTGCCTGCCCAGGTCCAGGCCAATTGGGCTGACGTCCGAGTCGTTTCAACGCTGAGGAACCTAAAACCGGTAAAATGACTTTGCCCGGCCTCGGCGACCGGAAAAGCTCGCGTGTTTCGCTCGACAACCCTGCAGGCCGTGGCCACTCGACTTTTTTTCCGCGTTGCTCGCTCTTTACGTATCAATTCAGATATGCTGGTCATCGGCGGTTACCGGTTGCGGCCCCTCTCCGATACGCGGGATCAGGTAACCAGTCATTACCGCCTGTTGCAGCTCATTACCTCCGGTTGCAACGCCGCCGGATAGATTTTCACCTGCAGCTGGATTGGGTTCGGCCGTCTGCGCTTGGGCTACGGGTGTGAGCCCGAACAGAAACACAAACTGAAGTACGGTCGCGAGCGCGCCCTTATCGGGAGTTCGATTGGTAATCATGATCATCCTGGATTTCCTCGGCGCTGCCTGGTTGTGGGGTTTGCCCGTTTCCTCGTCTTCTCAGACTACACGGCTCCATGCTTATTCCTGGAAATGTAAAATCGTGAACGAGTCACTCGACTTGTTTCCAGCCCTTGTAGAGAAAAACATCCTTCCGATGGCCGCCCTTGAGATAACGCGATTTCGGTCCAATTGACCCTGACGACAAGATCTGCTCGCCGTTGCGCCCGGGAACCAAAGCGTTCTAAAACTAAGCTGCCGGGCTACAATCAATCGCCATTCAGGAGGCCGTCGATCAACGCATGAAAACTCCCACCGATCGCTTTAGGATCGCTATTACCTGCCGGCTCTGCCAATCCGTACTTGGCATGCGCTTCTCGGCATCGCGAAAAAGGTGAAAGAGATGTTGCCCTATTCGGTCAAACTTTGGCAGTTATAGCGATAGTTTTTGTTAGCCAAATCTGGAAATTAGCTTGCTAAAAAAGCCGCGGAAGGTCGAAGCGAGAGCGTGGCGAGGCTGGAGAGGAGCCGAAGGAGGTAAGAGGCAAGCTCAGGAGGCACAAGGCAAGGGACGTATCTTTAAATGAAAAGATACGTCCCTTATCTTGTGCGCCCCTTCCGTTTTTCAAACGCCTGGGCGTTGACATTGACCCGCTGGAGCCTTTCGCTGGTGTTCGCTCTGAACGGTTTGGAGAGCAGTCTTTGCCTTTGAGGCAGAGTATTGCGTTCCCGAGGAACTATTTGGCCGATCCTCGACTAGATCTAGTATGTTCTCGCGTATCGGTTGAAGCATTTTGGATAAACGATCGCGGATGTCCTTCAGCTTTGCTTCGACAGGATGCTTTTCGCTTTCCAGTTCTATGCGAATGGCTTCGATTGAGAAAGCCAAGGCCATGAGATTGGGTGCCAATTGGTCATGAAAATAAGCGGCGACTCGCTGCCGCTCCTGATCTCTACCCAATTCGATTCCTTCTTCAAAGTCCGAAGGACGGCTGTTAGGCGGAAAAATAACCTGCTGAGTGCCAATCTCTTCGGAATTGCAAGTTTTCATCCTCTCCTCGTAGGTTAAGGGCTTCGCATCGGTTCTTATACTGGCTGGTTCCACTCGTCGCGATCTGGCGACAGCATACATGCAGAGTTTGCCAGAACGTTGGATTAAGCTTCAGTCCCTAATTTCTGCAATACCGCCCATGACTTTTTCGCGGCAGCTCGCAAATCTCCAACAAACGATTTCCCGACATCAGGGCTTTCTCGTTCGATTACGTATCTTGGCATGGCGTCTTGCCTTTCGTTTAGATTTCCTTTGATCTCTAAGCGGATTCCACCTGCGGGTAGGGGCTTGCTGGGGACATTGGCACTTCTGCTTCCGCCCGCTCTTTTCGACCGGCGGAACCTACCAGTTAGTTAGGACCGGACTCGCGATACCTGCAATTACACCTTAGGACTAGTCCACTACCACTTTGAGAGAAAGCCCGCCCCACTTTTCCGGCAAGATGTGACTCAAGTTCTCACGTCCTGTCAAGTTCTCACCGTCCTGTCATGTTTTTAGCGTAGGGGTTCCGGAGCGTCGCCCCGCCGCTTTGCTTCGGCCTCGGCTTTCTCCGCAGCGTCAAAGTCAAAACGGCCACACGACTACTCCGCCCCTCGATCGCCTGACCCCGAAGAGAATTGACTCAACCAATGACCAGCTATTTGCGCGCCTCGTACCCGGCTTCGCTCAAGCTCCCGGCGCCGAAATAACCAAAAAGTGTTTTGGTTAGAACACCGGGTGTTCCTATACCCCAGAATAGCGGATGAGCGGGAGCTCATTCCTACCGTTGCCGAAAGTACTTGGCCGGCGTCTGACCCAACGCGGCTTTGAATACGGCGATAAACGAGGAGACGTCGGTGTAACCGACGTTTAACGCAACATTGGAGACGGCATCGCCTTCGGCCAACTGCTCCAAAGCGGTTAAGAGGCGGAGCTGCAACCGCCATTGACCGAAGCTCATTCCGGTTTCGCGGCGGAACAACCTAGCAGCGGTGCGCAGGCTAACCCCTGCATTCTTTGCCCACGCTTCCAGAGGCGTCGTACTCTGTAAATCACTGGCGATAGCGCGGGTAATCCGCTTGAGTCGTTCATCGCGAGGTTCCGGCAAAAACAGTGGCACCACCGTTAATTTGTTTAGTCGATCCAGCAGCACGCGCATCAACCGTTCTTCGGGGCTTCCGGAAACATAATCGGCGCCGAATCCTGCAGCCGTTTTCAAAAGCTCCTTCATTAAAGAGTCGACATTCACGACACAACAGCGCTTCGACAGATTCGCGACTCCCGGTTCAACCCATAAAGCGATCAGACGGAAGCTCTTACTCGACGTGGTTGCGTGGAGAGTTCCTGGCGCAATCCACACTGCCCGCTGCGGAGGGATCACCCAGAGACCATCGTCTGTTCTGACTGTGATGACGCCTTCACTGGCGCAAAGCAATTGACCACGTTTATGCCGATGAGCCGGGATCTCGCCCGCTTTATACCGCTGAGACCGGACAAATGCAGGGCACAGTACGCTGTCCGGATCGCTATGCATTCTCTTGAGCGTGTCCATTTTGCCCTATTTTTTGTCAAAATAGCCCGAGATCTGCAGGTAAATCCAGATAATCTTTAGCGCCTTGAATTAGACGGGATGAGCAAGAGCTCATCCCTACCGGAAACATGGAGATAAAAAGTTCCTATCCTCGTTCGGAAGAGCGCTCAGCTGGTCTTACCCGGCCTCATCAACCAGAGAACATGGCCGGGCTCATTTTGCTCGGGCTCTGTTTTTCGCATCTGCTTAACGACACGATTCAGTCGCTGATTCCAGCCATATATCCAGTGCTTAAAACGACGTTTCGCCTGGACTTCGGTCAGATTGGTTTGATCACGCTCACCTTCCAACTGACCTCTTCTCTTCTGCAGCCGTTGGTAGGTACGTATACCGATCACAAGCCTAAACCATTTTCTCTCGCCATCGGCATGGGGGTAAGCCTCTGCGGATTGCTTTTATTATCCCGAGCCTGGGATTACCGCGTTGTTCTGCTGGCGGCAGGTCTGGTCGGAGTAGGTTCTTCGATCTTTCATCCTGAAGCCACTCGTCTGGCGCGTTTCAGCTCTGGCGGCCGGCACGGTTTTGCCCAATCGGTCTTTCAACTTGGCGGTTACATGGGCACAGCTATCGGACCGGCCCTGGCAGCACTCATCGTGGTCCCTGCCGGGCAACACAGCATCGCCTGGTTTTCCATTGTCGCGCTAGTCGCCATCGTCGTGCTGAGCCGAGTTGGGTTCTGGTACAAAAAAGTCCGGACATCTCAGCAAAAAAAATCCGCCCAATCATTAAATCGTCCATCCATCCCGGGTTGGAAAGTGTTCGCCATCATCTCAATTTTGGCAGCTCTGATTTTCTCGAAATACTTTTATCTGGCTAGTATCAGCAGCTATTACACTTTTTATCTGATAGACCGCTTTCATTTATCTATCCAGAGCTCGCAGATGTTGCTCTTCCTGTTCTTGTTCGCAGTCGCCATTGGGACGATCATCGGCGGACCGATCGGTGATCGCTACGGAAGAAAACTGGTTATTTGGTTCTCGATCCTGGGGGTAACTCCGTTCACCATCCTGCTACCTTACGCAGACTTGTTCTGGACCTGCGTCTTATCTGTGATCATCGGATTGATTCTGGCCTCGGCTTTTTCTGCCATCATCGTCTATGCCCAAGAACTCGTGCCCGGAAAGGTGGGAATGATCGGCGGAGTCTTCTATGGACTCGCCTTCGGTATGGGAGGATTAGGCTCGGCTGTCCTGGGGAAACTAGCGGACCTGACCAGTATCGATTTTGTTTATCATGTTTGTTCGTTCCTACCTTTGATAGGACTCCTCACGGTATTCCTACCTAACCTGGACCGCTGGGTAGCAAATAAAGGACAGTGAGAAGAATACAGAAATCTTAGGTGGATTCTAAATGATAGCTTCACAAATTGCCGACTGCCAGGGAGGTTTGATAAGAGCTAGGTCGAAGGGGACCGGTCGATTCTTTCGATCGTATGAAGAGAGAAGCACCTGATGCAATAGAGTCCGGCAAACGAAACCGTTTTACCGGACTTATTCTTTCCTTAGGAGCTAAACTGGGAAGCCGAGACTGCCAGCGGAGCAGTGACGACTCCCCTAAGTACAATTCGTCAGCCAGTCTAGAAATGGTTCTGAAAATCGGGTTGTCGCGTCGCTTGCGCGTTTGCAGTGGGTTCTCTTTTGGCGGAAGCCTGGCGGAAATATTTGTGCTACCCTGATTTTGCGCTCGCGGCACGCTTTCGGTTGCATGGTCACATGAAAGGGCCAATCACTTTCGCATTCAGCCTGTTCGTCGATGGGACATGATCCGAAGATAGGACTCGCTGGGCTTACAAACATGACAGAAGAGGCAGCACCCGAGATTGCTCGATTTCTCTTGCAGAGATGCTTCCTGCTCCGGATATCTGACAGATGCGGTATGGCAGGCTGTTCGCTTTTCTAAAGAATGGTTCGAAGGAGGCTCGGTCGCTATGCCAATATCGTTAAGCATGGAAGCTGCCCGGCAACTGGCGGAATATCTGATTCAACAACTCCCGCAGATCCGCACCCGAGTTCTTCCGGAGATCAGATCGCATAGTGACGAGATTCCTAGTGCGCGTTTGCTAAGTGACCAAGCGCTTTTGGATCATTTTCCTCAACTCTTTTCCGATCTTGCTGAATATGTGTTAAGCGGCGCTGACCCGGAGATGCGAACAGCAATTCTGGATGCCGCGAGGAAACATGGCGAGACCCGGGCCGAGCAAGGTTATCATTTGGCGGAACTGATTCGGGAAATCGGGATCGTACACAGGTCAATCGTCGATCACGGCTTAGAGTCGTTTCTCATAGCACGTCCGGATTTGGCCGGCAGCGCCGGAAACTTCGCGAAGATTATTGGTACATTTTTCGAAGATTCAGTCGTCGGCTCTGTCCAGCGTTATGTAGACAAGTTTCACGACGAGTCCCGCTTGGCTAATGAGAAACTGCAGGCTGCAAATCAGCGATTAAGTGAACTTGATGCCTTCAGATTGCAGCTCGTTCGAACGGTTCATCACGAGTTAGGAAATGCTCTCAACGCCTTAAATTTTTCGATCGAATTTGCCACGCAGACGGCGAATACCTCGGCGCAACAAGAAATGCTTGGCACTTGCCGGCGAAGCGTGCGGGAAATGGGTACCTTATTAGCGCAATTGGACGATTACGCTCTATTGCTTGGCCGCGAAGCTCCGGTTCAGAGCGAAACGATCGATGTCGCTCAGTTCGCGAGAGAACTTGAGGTTTCGCTTCTGGCAATGATTCGTGATGCCAGCATGTCCCTCGAGATGCAGGTTGATTCTGAACTTGATGTTATCGAAAGCGATCGAGCGCGGATCAAGCAAATCGTTAACAACTTGGTGAGTAACGGAATCAAATACCGCAAACCACAGCCTAGTGAGGGCAGGATTGTAATGCAACTGCGCGCTCTGACAGCCGAATCGTGGGAACTGAGCGTCGAGGATGCCGGAGTTGGGATCCCCAAAGAATATTTGGAATCCATCTTCAACGAATTCCAAAGATTCCCACCGTCCGACCAGATCGCCGGAAGAGGTCTGGGACTCACCATTACCAAACACCTAGTTGAGGAGTTGAAAGGAGCTATAGAAGTCACCTCGGAAGTGGGCCGAGGCACGCGATTCGTTGTGACCTTACCAAAAAAGATTGGCGGCTAGGCGAATAGATTCTTAACCCAAATCGAAACAGTCCGGGCAGCAGGCCATGTTTCAAGATGAACAGTTCTTAGTGCACCAAGTCTGTGGCTGGTGCAGTCGCGTTGCGAGATAAATCGGCACCCTTCGCGGGGGTTCGATTTTCCCCTACTGGTGCAGCGCACGGTCAATTGTCGCCAGTAACTGGTCCGGCGTGAATGGCTTTTCCAGGTGCATTCGGAAGCCCGCGGCCGCCGTCTCCGCTTGCTTGTAACGATACGCGGTCATCGCGATCACCGGAATGGTACGCCCCAGCGAACGACCGAAATCCTGAATATCGGCCAACAGTTCAAAGCCGCTGCGCCCGGGCATTTTGAGATCGGACAAGACGACGTCGGGCTGGATTTCACGGACCAAGCGCAACCCCTCAAAAGCGTTTTTAGCAGCGAAAATTTGAGCTCCCTGGTCCGAAAGAAATCGAGTGATCAATCGGCGAATATCCGCAAGATCCTCAACAACGACGATCTTGACGTTCACCAGGGATCGGAGCTTGACTGCCATGGGTTGCAACTTCGCGCCTCTATCTTATTTCGGTTTAATCGGCACAACTGGACCGTTGCGAGGCCACTTTTGAGACGGCGGAACTTGCAATTTCTTAGAGTTGGCTTCATTGAGTGGCCACCATGAACCCGCCGACGGAAGGACGCTGCCGCCGTGCTATGGTTTCCGCTCAACGGTCGACAGCTTTCTTCCTTCGAGTGACCGTCGTCTCGGCTGTCTGCCGACCGGCAAGAAAGTTTCCGTTACCGATTCGGACTGCCGTCAGAGGCGGAATTGTTTGACTACGCAGGGACGCTTACGAAAATCCCATGGGCAGACGCCCGCTTCTCGGAAATTTTTGAGCTGACTTCGAGAATAGAG
>Ga0210406_10008638_pt1 | contig 10190 bp, 5 predicted proteins | sample IncBWC30MmetaG_FD_155454 | JGI IMG/M metagenome (GOLD analysis project Ga0210406, IMG submission 155454) | Forest soil microbial communities from Barre Woods Harvard Forest LTER site, Petersham, Massachusetts, United States - Inc-BW-C-30-M | ecosystem: Environmental > Terrestrial > Soil >... | reverse complement strand
CATCGGCAATTTGCCGGTGCGGGCAAAGGCGTCGAACAGGATCGGCGCCGCCGCCGTGCGGCCGACCAGACCTGGAACCGGCGCCCCGTCAGGACGACCGACCCAGACCCCGATGGTCATGCGGCCATCGAAGCCCACCGACCAAGCGTCGCGGTAGCCGTAGCTGGTGCCGGTCTTGAACGCGATCCGATTATGCGGGGCGTTTTCTGGCGGTGGCGTGCCCATCAGAACATTGCCGACCTGCCAGGCCGCGACCTGATCCATCAGCCGCAATGGATCACGTGGCGCATCGGTGCTCATGATCTCACGCAACGGCCGCGTGGTGCCGAGCCGCGCAACGCCGGTATAAAGCTGAACCAGATCCTGCAGCGTCACGCCGACGCCGCCGAGACCCATCGCCAAACCCGGCACTTCGTCCTTTGGCAGGACCAGATTGCCGCCGGCCTGTCTTAACCGCGACGACAACCTGTTGGCACCGACCCGGTCCAGCAGTGCAATCGCCGGCACATTCAACGAAAGCTGCAGCGCCTTGCGCACCGGAACCGTGCCTTGAAAGGTCATATCGAAATCTTGCGGCGCGTAGTCGCCGAACCGGGTCGGCCGATCGTCAATCAGGCTTTCCGGGTGAACGAAACCATCCTCGAAGGCGAGCCCGTAGATGAACGGTTTCAAGGTCGATCCGGGCGAGCGCACCGCGCGGGTCATGTCGACCTGCCCGGCCCGGCGATCGTCGAAATAATCCGGCGAACCGACCCGCGCCAGCACCTCGCCGCTCTCATTGTCGACGGCGATGATGCCGACCGAAATATTCGAGCCCAAGGAAATCGCGCGGTCATGCGCCAGCGCTTCGAGAGTCTTCTGCAGGCTGGAATCCAGCGTCAAGGAAATGACCGGCGTATCCTTGAATGTGGCGACCGCGCGATCGGCGGAATGCGGCGCCAAAATGGGAATCGACTTGCGCATGCGCGGCACCGGCACGGCTTTCGCCGCAACCGCGTCGTCGTTCGACACCTGACCGTCCTCGACCATGCGGTCGAGCACCCGGTCGCGCGCGGTGCGCGCTGCTTCGGGGTGACGATCGAGGCGGCGGTTTTCCGGCGATTGCGGCAACGCAACCAGGAGGGCGGCCTCGGCCAGCGACAGCCGCTTCGGCTCCTTGCCGAAATAGGCGATCGAGGCCGAACGGACGCCCTCGAGATTGCCGCCATAGGGCGCCAGCGCCAGATAGAGGTTGAGGATCTGGTCCTTTGTCAGTTGCCGCTCGATCTCGACGGCGCGAACCATCTGGCGCAACTTGGCTGAGAGCGAACGTTCGCGCCGCGGCTCCATCAACCGCGCGACCTGCATCGTGATGGTCGAGCCGCCCGAGACGATGCGGCCACGGGTGCCCAACTGCAGCGCGGCGCGGCCCAGCGCCAGCGGATCGATGCCGTGATGCGCGTAAAAGCGTTTGTCCTCATAGGCGAACAGCAGTTTCAGGTAACCCGGATCGACGTTTGTTTTGGCATCGACCGGCAATCGCCAGCGGCCGTCGGCCATCGCGTAAGCGCGCAACAGTTTGTCGTGGCGATCGACCACCGTCTGGGAGACTTGCTCGGCCTCGACTAGCGGAAGTGGCCCGAGCGAGGCGGCCCAAGCGACGAAGACACCCGCCGCAATCAAACAAGCAGCACCGAGGGCGGCCGCTGCCAGCTTGATCCGGCGCCAACGATGCGCACGTGGTGCGGTTGACGAAATGGTGTCCGCTGCGCTCATTTCGCCGCACGCACTTCAACGGTGCCGGTGCCGGTGCGGCCATAGCGCGAGGGATTGTACATATCCTCGACATAGGCCTGCGGCAGCACGTATTTGCCTGGCGATACCGCACGCACCACATAGGCCACGGTGAACACCGATTTGTCGTCGCTCTTGCGATCGATCGCGGCGGTAAAGCGGTCGTCACGGAACTCGGTGTTCTCGGGCTCCTCGCCGTCCTCGATCCAGTCCAGTGTGCCAGTGTCGCCGGACGAGACCAGATGCGGATTGTCGATCTCGAGGCCCGCGGGAAGATGATCCGACACCATGATGTGACCGAACTCCGGCTTTGGCTCGGTGATCGTCAGCACCACCGCAAAGCGATCGTTCTGCTTGGCCTTCGACACGTCGGCCGGCTTGCCATCGAGCGTGAAATAATTGCGTTCGATCTTGAAGCCGTTCGATGCCGCGGGCTCCGGCGTAACCGGCGCGCCTGACACCGAGACCACCGCCTGCAGCGACGCATCGCCAGTATTGGTGATCTTGACCGGCTTGCCCGCCATCTCGGCCGCCTTGTAGCTGCGATAAACAGCGGTTTTGACCGGCGATCCATCGATATCAAGCGCCAGCGTTTCCTTGGCGAGCGCGCGCGACGCCAGCACCAGCCAGGCATTCTCCTGGGTCGAGGTGTACGGCGTCAGCCCGCGCGCGACTTCGACGCGCTGGACGGCCTGGGTCAACGTCGCCCGTGGCGCATTGCCTTCGCTGGCGAGCGACACCAGCGCCGCAGCATCGCGCAAGGCCGAGCCATAATCGGTGCGGCCGAATTCCAGCGTCGGCTTGGGCGTGAGGCTATCCAACGCCGCCGCATAGACCCGCTCGGCGCGCGCCTTGTCGCCGACCAGCGCCAGCGCCGCCGCCAGTTGCGATTTGGCAATCGACGTGGCCAGATTGCTCAGCTTGGTGTCGGCGAGGTAACGCAAATCGCCGATCGGCGCGACGCCGTTGCGGGCGAGCACGTAAAGACCGTAAGCGAGGTTGCGGCCGCCGTCTTTTTCCGGCTCGTCGGCGTTGACGACCGAATTGCGCACGCGATCCAGCGCGCTCTTGAACAGCACGTCCGGAACGGTAAATCCCTTTTCACGGGCGCGGGTCAGGAAGTCCGTAACATACGCATCGAGCCAGGCATCGTCGCCGCCGGCCGACCACAGGCCGAACGAGCCGTTCGAGCCTTGCCGCGCCAGCAGCCGATCGATCGCATCCTTGATGCGCTGGTCGACTTCGGTATCCATCGCCAGATGCGCGCTGGCCGCGAGGTCGTTGACATAGAGCAGCGGCATCGCGCGGCTGGTGAGCTGTTCCGAGCAGCCATAGGGATAACGATCGAGCGCCTTCAGGATAGTGGCGGCATCGAGCGCCGTGGAAAGGCTGACCGACAGGGAAACGCTGCCGGTGCCCTGCACCAGATCCGAGAACATATCCGAGGTCAGCGTCAGGCTCTCGCCTTTCGCCAGCGTCCGGATCGAGCGTCGCGCCAGGATTTGCGTGGCCGCCTTGACGTCGAGCGCATAATGCCGCGCCAAGGCGAGCCCGTTCGGCCCCTTGATATCGACGTCAAACTGCGCGGTTCCGGTGCCGCCGGCATCGAGCGCCAGCGCCATCGAACTGCGCTGCTTGGCCGCGAGTTTTACAGTCGTGGTGGGATTGCCGCTGACCTTGATCGGCCCCGACGCTTTCACGTTGATGCTGTAGTCACCAGGCGCGCCCTCGACATTGTCGAGGTCAAAACTCATGGTGCCGTGATCGCCATTGAGCAGGAAGCGCGGCAACGTCGCCGTCAGCACCACGGGATCGCGCACCGTGACATCTGTGGTGGCGCGGCCGAGCTTGGTCGCGGTCCAGGCCACCGCCATCACCCGTGCGGTCCCGGCGAATTCCGGGATGTCGAAACTGATCTCGGCGGTGCCGTCGGCAGCGACCGTGACGATGCCGGAATACAGCGCCAGCGGCTTCTGCGTCGGCGGGCTGCCTTGCAATTCGGCGCCGGCGGAATCGCCGCCGGTCCTGATCTGGCCACGGGTGCCCTGCATGCCGTCGATCAATTGCCCGTAGATGTCGCGAATTTCCGACGTCAGGCGACGCTGGCCGAGATAGTAGTCATCCGGCGCCGGCGGCTTGTAATTGGTCAAATTGAGAATGCCGACGTCGACAGCGGCAACGACGATCTTGGCGTCCTCCCCGGGACTCAAGCCGCCGAGCTTGACCGGCAGTTTCATGGTCGTGCCCGGGCGTACCAACGCGGGCGGCGACAGGTTCACCTGCAGCGTGCGGGTCGTCTTGTCGATCCCGAACCATTTCAGCCCGATCGCCCGGCCCGGCATCCGTTGCGCGGCAGTATCGAGCGGACGGCGCAGCGTCGCCACCACATAGGCGCCGGTGCCCCAATCCTGGCCGACGGGAATCTTGACCTGGGAGGTGCCTTCCTTGACGTCCGACGTCTGCGTGGTCAGCAGCCGGTCACCGACCACGTTGATGGTGAGCTTGCCGGCCGCGCGTGAATTAACCGACACGGTCATGGTGTCACCGGACTGATAGTCCGGTCTGTCGATCGAGGTTTCCAGGAGATCCGGCGTATCGGCCGATCCATCGGAGTACCAGCCGACGTCGAACTGCACCGATGTCAGCGGTCCATCGGCCTCGTTGGATTTCACATCCAGCCGGTAGCGGCCCTGCTGCGGCGACAGCGTGATCCGCGCCGGCGTGTCGGCCACGATGGTCACATCGCCATCAGCGATTCGCGTGGTGGTCTTGACCGGCTCATAGTTCCACGACGAATTCTGCCGGTACCACTGATAATGGGATTCCATCTTCAGTAATTCGTAGCGCAGGCCGTCGCGCGCCAGCGGCTTGCCATCGGGCGAGACGAACACGACGTCGAACGCGGCCTTGTCGCCTTCCGTGACGCTCTTGTCGCCGAACAACGGTTTGACCCCGATCATCGCCGCGGTCGGCACCACCGGCAGCACGAGCTTGCGCTCGACCGCGCGGCCGCCGCCTTCCGCCATGCGGATGAAGATCTGGGCCTCCTGCGGACGGGTCGAAGTCGGGGCTTTGGCGAGGCTGACCGGGAATGTCGCGACGCCCTTGGCGTCGGACTCCGGCAGGTTTTCGATCGGTGTCCGCTCGCTGCTGGCGGTCTCCTCGTCGTCGACGCCGAACTGGTAACCCGAGTAGCCCGGCCGTTCGGTAGCCTGCGTGACCAACATATCGCCCTCGAGCTGGAGCTCCGAGGCTGGGGCGCCATAGAGGAAGTGACCGTCGACTTTAAGTTCTACAGGAGCATCAACCTTGATCGCCTTGTCCTTGCTGGAAAGATCAAATTCGATCCGCTCGGGGACGTAATCTTCGACCATGAAGGTGGTTTCGCCGACCGATGGGGCCTTCGGATCAGTGAACGCTCGCACGCGCCAGGTGCCGGCCGGAACCGCGGAATTGAGCTGTAACGCCATGGTGCGGCCGCCGGCCCCCTGATCTGGCAGCACGCTGCGGCGGAACTCGACGCCGTCGGGCCGCTCGATCACCAGTGTCAACGGGCCGCCGGTCACGGCATTGCCCTGACCATCGCGCAGCAGCGCGGTGAGATAGACCGTCTCGTTGGAGCGATAGATCCCGCGCTCGGCATAGACGAAGGCGTCGGCACCTGCAGGCACCGCCCGCCCGGAGACGCCGCGATCCGACAGGTCGAAGGCATCGGTCTTCAGGCTGAGGAAGGCGTAGTCGGCCTTCTCGCTGGTCACCGTCAGCATCGCTGGCGACAACCCACCCTCGCCGCGCGCCAGCCCGGTCTCGAACAGCACGTGGCCGGAATCATCGGTCTTGCGGGTGGCAAGGATCTCGTTGTTGCGCGCCACCAGCCGCACCTCGGCCTGGCCGACCGGGTTGGTCGAGGCCAGCTAATTGACGATCCCGTGGATGCCGTCATTGCCGGAGAACGCAGTCAGGCCGAGATCGGAAACGATGAACCACTGGGTCGCGAGTTGGCCGTCATCATCGGTGCTGGGCCCCTTGGCCTTCGCGGTCATGACATAGACACCGGGCTGCAGGTCGCCGAGCGCCTGATCGACCGGGAATGCGGTGGTGACGTCCTGGTTGAGCGTAGCAGCGGTTGCGAGTTCGCCGGTCCAGACCTTGACCCCGCGTTCGTCGCCGAGGTCGGACAGTTGGTAACTGGAAAGCTGCTGCTGGAAATCGCTGCCGATCACGGTGTTGATCAGATTGCGGTCGCCGATCCGGAACACATTCACGGTCACCGACGGCGTGTTGACGCTGACCACGGGAATGCCCCGCTGGCCGGTGCGCGGCAGGACATAGGCGCGTCCGGTGAAGCGCACGAACGGCTTGCGATCCCGCACATAGATGTTGAATTCAGCCGATTTCGGCAAGGTCTCCTTGACGGTGGACGGCAGCCCGGCGCGCAGGTTGACGTTGTAGCGCTCGCCGTGTTTGAGGCCATCGACGCACAATTGCTTGCCTTCCGACGACAGCGCCGGCTTGTCGCTGCCGGCCAGCGCCAGGAACGGGGCAAAATCGGTGCGCTTGGCCAGATCCTCGGAGAACTGGAAGCAGGCCCGGGGCGAAGCCGAATCGGAATCGACCGAATAATCCAGCAGCCGGAAGCCGTGCTCGTCGCGCAGCTTCTCGTAGCGGCCGCGTACGTCGGCAACTTCGCGCAGATCGAGCGAAAGGCGTAACGTGTCGAGCGCCGGACGCCACAGCTTGCGCTCGCCCATCGCCTGCCCGAGCACGGAAAGCGCATCCGCCTCCTCGCCCGGATTGCCGGCGCGCTGATAGGCGATGTAGGCCGCGGTCGAGGCCCGTTCCAGCAGGAAGGTGCCCTCGCTGGAATTGGACGGCTTGATCTGAAAAATCGTGCGGGCCAGCCGCAGCCAGTTGGCGCTATCGTCAGGCGTGGTGGCGGCGATTTGCCCCAGGATTTGCAGGCCGGTGCGGAAGTCGCTGCGCCTGAAGGCGGCGTCGGCATCGGTCCGCAGGCTCGCACCCGACTTGGCGACCGGCCCCGCTTCGCTCTTGATCTGGGCTTCCAGCTTGATCGCGGAATCTGCGAGATCGTCGCGTTTGAAGGCCTTGTCCGCCGCCTGGGCCGTGACGAGGCCAAGCGCCAGCGTGGCGCAAACGATCGCGGCGCGAACCAAACCGGTCATGACGGAGCTCCTTGTGCGGACAAACGCCGCTTGCAAAACAGAAATGCGTGAAAAGGTGACGGACTCAAGGCCACGGAACCTGGCGGCGAAGAAGTCTCATGCGGCATGGCGAGGGCAAGTCTCTTCCAAGGCAAGTCTCTTCCGCGGCGCCAGCCCGGGACGGCACAGCTTTGCGGTGGCAGCGGACAGACGCGGGCCGGTCCACTGTCTTGCTTTGTCGATCAGACCGGCGAAATGGTTCGGCGCGGACTGGCCCATGAACCGCTTTTTCGCCCGACAAGATTGTGTTGTTGCAGGCATAATGACCTCTCCAGCATGCCGGTGGCCAATCTATTGCGTCGAACGGCCACCGATCAGACGCCATTCGGCCCGGTAGCGATTCCATCATCAACAATCATGGCGAGATCATTAGCCAGAACGCCAGTCCTGCTTCCAGTGGCAATTACGCTGCCGTTGGCCAGCGCGGCCCGGGTAATGATTGCCGCTGCGGCCTAAGCTAACACCGACGAAGATAACGGCAGGCGACGCGGATCGGCTTCACCGCGTCGCTTTGCCGGCATCTCGCGTCGAGATCCTGGAGGCCGGTGGCGGTTTCAGGCCTTCTTCCTGACAGGGAAGCTGTTTCCACGACCCGTCCGGATTTTGCTCGTAGGCGTGGCAAGGCGGCGACGAGGTTTCGTCAACGGCCTTCGGCGCTCCGGAAGTCTTCGCCGGCGATGGCCCGGCGCTTACAGCCACGATCGCTGCCAGGAAAATTGCAGTCACGACCCGCATGATGTCACCCTCGCTTGAAGGTCAGCGGTTTTTTGTCTAGTCCGGATTGTGGTGTTTTTTTGCCTATAGGATAACTCCACGCTGCGCCGCGCTGGTTCCGGCTTGCGCGGTTAATCAGACGTTAAATCCAGTTAATTGAGCTGGTGAACCAGCAGGTTTGACCTACCTTCATGGCGAAGGGAGCCGGCCATGTTCAAAGCATCGGTTATCGCATTCACGATTTTCATTTGCGGCGCAATGCTGGCGATCGCGCACTATGACGCGAATTTCGCCCAACTGCCGAAGTCAGTCCTGATCAAGCGGGCCGCCTGACATCCGGGTGAGGACGCGGCATAGCGGCTGCGGCGGCATTGTGGCGATTCCCAGCGGGATTTGAACCTGCACCCCGTATCCGCTCGGCAACAACTGTTTTGTTCCACCGTGGAACAGCAGTTTTGATTCGCCTCCTTCGCTGGCCGATGCAAGTCTCGCATCACCGGGGCGGACGGGGCCATTTTGAGCCCGGGTGGCCGCCGGATATTGCCCGGCGGCCTTTTCAGGTAACCGGCCGATGCGAACCGGCGCCCTCACCTCTCATCGTCCGGATGAACACATTCGGTGTGACTCCAGGGACCTTTAAGCCGACGCGCGCGTTGTGGGATTGTTGGGGCGATCCGGAACGGGAGCCTCAGCCATGAGCATTATTCCTCTTCACCTTCAAAGACGCTTCGAGCAGCGGTGGGCTGCACAGTTCGGCTCGCGGGTTTCCCCCGCCACGCCAAAGACCGCCCGATCGAAAGGCTCACCGGCCAACGTCGCACCGCGCCCGGCAAAAGCCAAAGAAAAACCCGCCGGGTTGGGACGGCGGAGCACATAATCAGGTCAAATTGGCCGGGGCGCGATCAACCTGCGCCATGTCGTTGTGACTGACTGAAGTCGAGTCGCCGTCATCCCAATCAATCGTGACGCCACTCCAAGACGTCCCTCTGACCGTACCCTGGTTTGTCGCGTCGCCTTTCCAACGGACGCGATCTCCGACCTTAAGCTTTCGTGATTCATCGCCAGTCATGTTGTCGCAGTCCGCCTATTCATGGCAAGCAAAACGGCCCCAGGGTTGAGATCTGGGGCCGTTCCGAAAGGCGCCCGACCAAGGGCTGGGGGCTGAGGAGATCGGGCGCCCCTATTAAGTTAGGCCCAAGATTCGTGTCCTAATTCGTGAGAACGAGTGTCCTAATTAGGACGGCGCCTAGCATGGCTGCAAAAAAAACGAATCCAGCTTGTCTAATCCGGGTTAATCCAGAAGAGCGCACCGGCATGAAACGTGATCATGCTAAGTTTGCTTCATTGTGCTTGGGGCCCCGGCACAACAGCCCACGGCCTCGGCTGTTCTCCGAACTGGGGCCGTTTATTTGGCTGAGCAATCACAATGAGGGCAGCCTTGGGTGCGGTGGGTGTCGAGGATGGCCACAGCGGTGGAATGGCTATGCAGTTCACCCGCGTCGTTAATCCAGTCGCAGACATGGAGATATGGAACGCGAGCAGCGACGGCTTTTCGTTCGTGATCAGTTATGAGAGCCGCGGCGGTGCCGGCTTTCACGGACCGCCCGGCTATGTGGCATCGTGGTGTTCGCTCTCTCAGAATACGGGCGCAATCCGGGTGGCCGGCTCGCCTTTCAAAACGCGTGCTGAGGCCGAAGACGCCTGCAGGGCCATGCTGGGATACCTGGTGAGAAAACTCGATGGGGAATGACCGTCGGGAGGCCGCAATCTGGCGCTTACCCGCCGGCCGCGAAGCCGCCCCCGCTGGCAAGCTGGAAGACAGCACAGATTTTACAGGAATAGGGACGCCTACCTGATTGAAATCATTGGCGATCCCAGCAAAGTAGCATCGCAGCCAATATCAACGGCTTAGAGTGGCAAACCAGCCTAAGCGCCCCTATTGAAGTCAAAAGCGTTTCCCCAACGTTGGCAAACCTGTTTCCAACGCTCAGCGAGAGTGCTCAAGCGCTTCATCATTTGATCTGCGCAAGTTCCAACCTCCCCCACCTTGATGAGGTGGCTAGGCTTCTCTGGAAGGGCAATGGCGAGGGCTCTATCAGCGACAGCGAGGCGACATATCTTTCGAGCGCAATTGAACGTCGGCGTCCGCTACGGCACCATAGGGTACCGGGTAATGTCTTCCAGGTTGTCAAGGCCAGCCGATTTGCTCCTCGCCAGCGCCAGCGGTCTCCCGATCGAAAGGCATCCCGCGACCGTCGGCGCATGCTCGGCGGTTCCAGCGCGCTGCCGGACAATCTGAGGCACCACTACACCGAAGGCCAGAGAGCAGTTTTGTGCGTCGTGGCGCTAGAGGTAAAGCGTCACGGTGCATGCGACTGGCCGATTGACAAGATTTCGGCAATCGCTGGTGTGTGCCGAACCACAGTTCAAACCACCATGCATGAGGCGCGCAGGCTCGGCCACGTGACGATTACCGAGCGT
>Ga0210406_10008637_pt1 | contig 10190 bp, 4 predicted proteins | sample IncBWC30MmetaG_FD_155454 | JGI IMG/M metagenome (GOLD analysis project Ga0210406, IMG submission 155454) | Forest soil microbial communities from Barre Woods Harvard Forest LTER site, Petersham, Massachusetts, United States - Inc-BW-C-30-M | ecosystem: Environmental > Terrestrial > Soil >... | reverse complement strand
CGCAAGACTAAGGACGGTCCGCAACCAATACAGCGAGCTAATCCGAGCAAAGTTCCCGAGGATTCCGAGGCGGGTTTCCGGTTACAACCTTGATGAATTGTTGCCGGAGAAAGGATTCCAGGTTGCTCGCTCTCTGGTCGGAACAGAGGGTACTTGCGCGATCGTGCTTCAGGCCAAGGTAAGACTCATCGAGAGTCCCCAGTGTCGGAAACTGGTCGGACTAGGGTACGGCGATGCCTTTCTGGCGGCCGACCATGTTCCTGAGATACTGAAGTTCCAGCCGATCGCGCTCGAAGGATTTGAAGGAAGCATCGTCGATGGTCTGAAGAGGAAGGGAGCTCCCAATCTCGATCTCCTCCCCGACGGTCGCGGATTTTTGCTCGTTGAATTTGGCTCCAATGACGCGGAGGCCGCAAACCAGCAAGCCCTACAATTGATTGATTCGCTCAAACGACAAGCCAACTCACCCAGCATGCGCCTCTACTCAGACAGTCAAGCACAGGCGGTCTGGCAAATACGCGAATCGGGCCCACGCGCCGCCGCTTTTGCTCCCGGTGCGCCGCTCGAATGGGAGGGTTGGGATGACTCCGCTGTGGCTCCCGAGAAACTGGGCGCCTACTTGAGGGATCTACGCAAGCTGATGAACGAATACAGCTATGCCGGCTCATATTACGGGCATTTTGGACACGGTTGCATCCATATGAGAGTCAGCTTCGATCTCCAAACGGAAAAAGGAATTCGCAACTACGCTGAGTTTATCGACCGCGCTGCGGATTTGGTTGTCGGCTATGGTGGCTCGCTATCTGGGGAGCACGGCGACGGGCAGTCGCGTGGCGCATTGCTTCCGAAGATGTTCGGGCCTGATCTGATGGAAGCGTTCCGAGCGTTTAAGTTGGCCTGGGATCCCGACAACAAAATGAATCCGCACAAGGTCATCAATGCCTACTTGCCCATCGAGAATCTCCGGCTTGGGGCTGACTACAAACCCGCCGAGCCGAAGACGCATTTCAAATTTCCTGATGACGATGGTTCTTTTGCCAAGGCCGCATTGCGGTGCGTCGGTCTGGGAGCCTGCCGCAAGCAGGACGCTGGTTCGATGTGCCCGAGTTACATGGTGACCCTCGAGGAGGAACATAGCACGCGCGGCCGCGCTCACATGTTGTTCGAGCTGCTCCAGGGTGAAGTGGTGCGAGACGGCTGGAAGGATGAACACGTTAAAGAGGCGCTGAATCTGTGTCTTTCCTGCAAAGCCTGCAAGTCCGAGTGCCCCGCCAACGTCGACGTTGCGACCTACAAAGCGGAGTTTATGTCGCACTATTACGAAGGCAGAGTCCGGCCAGCGCACGCGTACGCGTTTGGCATGATCGACAAGTGGGCACAAGTCGCCTCACTCGTGCCTGGCCTCACCAACTTCTGCAGCCATGCACCTGGTTTCAGCCAGGCCGTCAAAGGTATCTTGCGCGTGGCATCGCAACGGCAAATGCCTCGGTTCGCGCCCGTTAGTTTCCAGGAGTGGGCTCGAAAACGCAGGACCGAGCAGTTAAGGAGCCGGTCGACGGCTGTGGCCGAGCGGTGCGAGGTAATTTTGTGGGCAGACACGTTCAACAATTACTTTCGTCCGGAGGTGGCCCGAGCGGCCTTGGAAGTGCTCGAGCAGGCTGGATTTCAGGTAACGGTGCCGATGCGTCATTTTTGCTGCGGACGGCCGCTCTACGATTTCGGGATGCTCGATAGGGCCCAAAAGTATCTGCGACGCATTCTGCAATTTTTCGGCCGTCAGATTGACTCGAACGTACCGATGGTCGTGCTGGAACCGAGCTGCGCTTCCGTCTTTCGCGATGAGCTGCGTAACCTCTTTCCGACCGATGAACGCGCCGATCGGCTGAGAAGGCAGACTTTCTTGCTCAGCGAATTCCTGGCGCGACATGCCGGAGGCTACCAGCCTCCGAGACTTCTCCGCAGAATAGTGCTTCACGGCCACTGTCATCACAAGTCTCTGATGAAGATGAGCGACGAAGAGTCTTTGCTGCGGAAGATGGGCGCTGACGTGCGGACCATCGATTCGGGGTGTTGTGGTATGGCTGGACCGTTTGGTTTCGAAAAGGAAAAATTCGAAATGTCGCAGGCCCTCGGCGAACGTGTGCTACTGCCCGCGGTTCGGCAAGCGGATCCAGAAGTGCTCGTCGTTACGGATGGGTTCAGCTGTCGAGAGCAGATACTCCAGGCCACAGGCCGCCGAGCGATTCACTTGGCCGAAGCCATACAGCTCGCACTGCCCCCCACAGGTAATAAGATTTAAAGCACCTGCGGTCAATGCTCTGTGTTCTTGCTGCGCAGCTTGTTGTTGAACGAACCGAAATATGAATTGGCCTGGGTAGCGACTGCGCGGCCCGGTGGCTCTGGTTAGCGAGTCAAGGGAGCGCTGCACCCGCTTTGACTCCATGCTGATCTTCCCAGCGGCTAGCAAGGCTCGGTTTTGTTGGGTTGACATGTTACCCAAACATTTGATACACAGGTTATATGTCTACCCAAGGGAGCGCAGCACGGCCAAGGGATCGCACGCGTCATTCAGCAGACTTCGGAAGAAGAACTGCTAGTGGAACACGGCGCGCTCTATCCCGCGCTCCGGCGGCTGGAGGAACGCGGCTGGATCTCAGCCAAATGGGGAACCTCATCAAACAACCGAAAAGCTCGCTTTTACTCGCTGACCACAGCCGGCCGCAAGCAATTACTGAAGGAAACCGCCAAGTGGAAGCGTTTGGCAGCAGCCATCGGGCGGATTCTAGACCCTGCAAAGGAGGGCTAGTCCCATGTTCCGACGCAAGCGGGAGGCAAGCGACTTCAGCGCCGAAATTGAAGCCCACATACGGCTCGAGAGCGAGCGTATGCAAGAACACGGGCTGAGTGAGGAAGAGGCCCGAGCCGCCGCACACCGCGCCTTCGGCAACTTCATGCAAGCCGAGGAGCGCTATTACGAGTCTCGCCGCTGGCTCTGGTGGGATCACCTCTCACAGGACGTTCACTTCGGTCTGCGCATGTTGGCCAAGAGTCCTGGCTTTACCGCTGTCGCCGTGCTTACTTTGGCTCTCGCCATTGGCGCCACCACAGCGATCTTTTCTGCTGTCTACGCCGTTTTGCTGAAACCGCTGCCATTCAAGGATTCAGACCGGCTCGTCTTTATCGAAAAGAAGAATCCTCCGCGTGGCTGGGATCGCAATCCCATTTCACCCGCCGAGATTCTTGCGTGGCGCAATCAGAGCGGAGCCTTTGACGATCTGGCCGCCTACACACAAAGGCACTGCGTCCTAACCGGTGCGGCGGAAGCCGAGGAGGACCCCTGCGAGGTCATTTCCAGCAATTTGTTCCCGATTCTGGGTGTGGCCCCCGTTCGCGGCCGGACGTTTTCTCCCGATGAGGACAAGGCGGAAGGGTCGCGAGTAGCGATCCTGAGCTACGGATTGTGGCAGCGCCGCTTCGCCACAGATGACCGCGTGGTTGGAACTGCCATTGATATTGATGGAGCTAGCTACACGATCGTTGGAGTCATGCCCTCGAACTTTGCTCACTCCTATGCTCCACCCTTCCATGCTCTCTCCGAGTCGGGCTCCGAACTGTGGCTTTCTGGAATTGCGCTTTCGCCAACGAACATCTGGAATGATTACTTCGGGATTGGCCGCCTAAAATCGGGCATCAGTTTGCAGCAGGCTGAGGCGCAAATGGATGCGGTTTCCGTTCGTATCGAGCCGACATATCGCGACCTTGCAGGATGGCGGGCGCAGTTAATGAGTCTCCGCACGATGACTTCAGGCGATACAAGGCCGGCGCTTCTTGTGCTGATGGGAGCAGTAATCTTTGTCCTGCTGATTGCGTGCGCCAACCTCGCCAACCTGTTGCTTGCACGGGGCGCCAGCCGGGCAAACGAATTCGCAGTGCGAAATGCTTTGGGCGCCAGCAAGGGTCGCATCATCTGCCAACTGCTCACCGAGAGTTTAGTGGTTTCCATGACCGGCGGAATTCTGGGTGTGTTGCTGGCATCTTTGGTGTCCCAGGGATTGGTGGCGCTGGCTCCGGCATTCCTATTGAAATCAGCGCCGGGCTTAGCCGCCCGGGCAGTGGACCTGCGAGTTCTTTCTTTTGCTCTCGGGACCACAGTCTTGACTACTTTCTTCTTCGGTTTGGCGCCGGCGCTCCAGGGCGCCCGGCCGCAAGTGATGCAATCCTTAAATGAGACCAGCCGCAGCTCGCTGCAGGGTCCGCGCAGCCGCCGTCTTCGCAGCGGCTTGGTTGTTTCAGAAATTGCACTCGCAATGGTGCTTTTGACTGGGGCGGGGCTTATGGTGCGAACTCTGGGGCAGCTCAGCCGAGTAAACCTTGGCTTCAATCCAGCCAATGTTCTCACCTTGCGCGTGGCGCTCTCGGGCGAGCATTACAAGGCGGAGCAAGTCCGGGCGGAATTCTGGGAGCGCGTGGTCGTGGCTGTTGAATCATTGCCAGGCGTAGAATCGGCGAGCGTCTCTCGCGGCGTCCCGATGTATGGGTGGGCTGGGCAATTCTTCACGACCGCGGAAGACCTCCATCCACCGGCAGGGCAGGTGCCAGCCGCTAATTACGTCATCGTCGGTCCCGACTATTTCCGCACCCTGCAAATTCCATTGCGTAGAAGGCGCAGCTTCAACGATCACGATAGGCAGACTGGCAACAGAGTGGTGATCGTGAATGAAGAACTGGCCCGGTTGTATTGGCCTGGTCAAGATCCGCTCGGGAAACAGTTGCAGGTTGGGGGGCGGGGCCCGTGGACTTCCGTCGTCGGTGTAGCCGGAAATGTCCAGAGCCAGGGACAAGACGCAGGCGTTCACCCAGAGATGTATATCCCTTATCAACAGTTTTCGTGGTTGCTCGGGGGCCCCCAACATTTGGTCGTACGCACGTCGGCTACAAGAAAGCCGCAAAGCTTCGTCCACGCGGTAGTGCAGGAAATTCACCGTCTCGACAAGGACCAGCCGGTAGCGGACATCGCGACGATGGAGGAGATTGCGCGGGAGCCAATGGCGCAGCAGCGCATGGTAATGGCGCTGCTGGTGTCATTCGCGAGTCTTGCGCTCGTTCTTTCGGCATTGGGTATCTATAGCGTGCTTTCGTACTCCGTTGCTCAACGTACGCGAGAAATCGGCTTGCGCGTCGCGTTAGGTGCCCAGCGCGGAAGCGTGATGCGTCTGGTAGTCGGTGGCGGAGCTCGCCTGGCATTTCTCGGGATCGTAGTAGGGGTCGCGGCAGCACTGGCCTTAACCCGACTGATGACCGACCTGCTCTATGGGGTTCGCCCAAACGACGCGTCAACTCTCGCCATCGTCACAACACTGCTCGCGGCAACATCGCTTCTTGCCTGTTACATCCCAGCGCGGCGCGCGATGAATGCTGATCCGATGGTGGCTTTGCATTACGAGTAAGCAGCGGCGCTCTCAGCGCACCAGAACAAGGCGGGAAGCTGGCCGGAGGAAGTGGCCGTTCCGTGCATTTCGATTTCACCTGCGACGCGATAGCTCCCGGATCGACGAACAAGAAGTAATTCGCTTCCTTGGCGATGAAACGCCATAAGAGAAAGAGAATAGACAATCGCTCGTAGTTATTCTGGGATCAGAAAATGGACGAGCCGGGGCAAGCGTGGGCTTGAAACGCCAGAGACTTGCCACGCGGTTTCGCTATCGAGTAGCATTCGACGGCTGCGATCCAGATGACGCCAGAAACCAGTCGTAGGCAATTGAGTTATGTCTGTGGTGCTTCGACCGCCACATTGATCGGGCGCTGCATTGGGCAAATCCTGGACGAAGCCGCTGATCATTATCCCGAGCGAGACGCCCTGGTCGTCAAACATGAGAACCGTCGCTTCACCTATCGGCGGCTGAAACAAGAAGTAGAACTCGCAGCGCGGGGTTTTCTCAGCTTGGGCATTAAGACGGGCGATCGGATCGGCATATGGTCGACCAATTCGACAGAATGGGTCGTAACACAATTTGCCACTGCGAAACTTGGCGCCATCCTCGTCAACATCAATCCTTTGAATCGCGCATTTGAGTTAAAGCATGTCCTTCGGCAGTCCGAATGTCAGACCTTGGTGCTCACCGACGGTTTTCGCGATGCCAACTATGTTTCCATTCTTCGAGAAATCTGCCCGGAAATAGAATCGTCCGCTCCGGGCGACCTGCAATCAGGAAATCTGCCGCACTTGCGGACAATTATCTTCGTCGGGCAGGCCGTTACAACCGGAATGTTCTCTTGGGAAGAGCTGCTTCGCCGCGGGCAGACAACCTCGCTTGATGAGTTACACCAGCGCGAATCTGAGCTGGAGTTCGACGACCCCATCAATATCCAGTACACCTCCGGAACCACGGGGCTGCCGAAGGGTGCGATGCTTTCCCACCACAACATCGTCAACAACGCGCAATTCATTGCGGCGGCTCTTCGCTTGTCACCACAAGATCGTCTTTGTATTCCCGTGCCTTTCTATCATTGCTTCGGCATGGTGCTCGCGAATATGGCCTGTGTGGTCAGTGGGGCCACTATGGTCGTTCCTGCGGCCTACTTTGATCCCGAGGCGACCTTGCGAGCGATACACGAGGAGAAATGCACGGCTTTGCACGGCGTGCCTACGATGTTCATCGCTGAGCTCAGCTGTCCGAACTTCAAGGATTTCGATCTCAGCTCGCTGCGAACCGGGATCATGTCGGGGTCGCCGTGTCCAGTAGAGGTTATGCGGCGGGTCGTCAATGAGATGAACTGCCAGGAGCTGACGATCGCGTATGGACAGACCGAAGCGTCACCCGTCATCACCCAAACTACGACCGAAGATCCCATCGAGGTTCGCGTTACAACTGTTGGCAAGGCGATGCCTCACACGGAAGTCAAGGTCATCGATCCGCTGACGGGCAAAATCGTTCTGCGCGGCAGAGCTGGCGAACTATGTACGCGCGGGTACCTTGTGATGAAGGGTTTCTACGGAAATGCAGAGGCCACTCGCAAGGCGATTGACGCTGACGGTTGGCTGCACACCGGTGATTTGGCGGTGCTCGATGATCGCGGCTATTTCAGGATTGTCGGGCGTTCCAAGGACATGATCATTCGCGGCGGTGAGAATATCTATCCGCGAGAAATCGAGGAGTTTCTCTTCTCCTGCCCAAGCATACTCGATGTTCAGATCCTCGGAGTTCCAGATCTCAAGTACGGCGAAACGGTTGCTGCCTGGGTAAAGCTCAAGCCCGGTGCGGGTCTCACGCTCGAAGATCTAAAGCAGTTCTGCAAAGGCAAGATCGCGGAATACAAGATTCCCCGGTATCTTAAAATAACCGACGGCTTTCCCATGACGGTATCTGGAAAGATCCAGAAATTCAAAATGCGCGAAATCTCGATTCAGGAGTTTGGACTCGAACAAGCCGCCAAGACAGAAACGGCGTAGTCGCCGTCCTTTGCGACCAAGAAGGAGAAATATGCCTGTACGCCTGCCCTCTCCGGACGAACTCCTCGAAATCGCCGCCTCCTTTGGCATGACACTCGACGCGAAAGATGCCGAGTCTTTTCGCGGCCTCATGGCTGGATCGATCGCTTCGTACAATCGTCTCGACCAGCTGCCGGAGCCCAAGCTCCCCGTGAAGTATCCACGAAAACCGGGCTACCGGCCGGGTCCCGAGGAGAATCGCTTCAACGCATGGTATTGGAAGACCGACATTGACGGCGCTTCGAATGGGATTCTTGCCGGCAAAAAGGTGGCAGTGAAGGACAACCTCTGCGTCGCGGGCGTTCCGATGATGAACGGTTCTCGCTGGCTCGAAGGCTATGTACCGGACGTGGATGCGACGGTAGTGACACGCGTCCTGGACAACGGCGGCGAAGTGGCCGGAAAAGCCGCCTGCGAGGATTTGTGCTTTTCCGCTGGGAGTCACACTTGTGCTACCGGTCCTATTCGTAATCCTCACAATCCCGAGTACAGCACCGGCGGTTCCTCGGGCGGCAGCGCCGCTCTGGTGGCCGCTGGCGAAGTGGAGATGGCGCTTGGTGGAGACCAGGGCGGTTCCATTCGCACGCCTTCGGCATGGTGTGGCGTGTACGGATTAAAACCGACTTGGGGCCTCGTGCCCATGACGGGCGGGATGCCCATCTCTTACTCTGTTGACCATTGCGGCCCAATCTGTAACTGCGTCGAAAATGTGGCGCGGCTCCTGACGGCCGTTGCCGGCCACGATAGTGACGATCCCCGCACCATCAATGCACGTTCTGGCGATTACATGGCACACCTTGGGCAAGGCGCGAAGGGGTTGAAGGTTGCCATGCTACGCGAAGGTTTCGGCCATCCCACGGGAGACTCCCGCTCACCGGCGACCGACGCCAAGGTTCGCGAAGCTATCGGCGAATTCAAGGCGCTCGGCGCTTCCGTTGATGAAGTGTCTGTGCCCATGCACTACGATGGGCCGCACATCTGGACCGGGGTAATTTTGGAAGGCGCCGCCGAAATGATGATTAAGGGTTTCGCGATGGGGAACAATTGGATGGGTTATTATACGACTTCGCTACAGGAAGCCTTCGCCCGGGGCTGGAAGGCTCAACCCGATGACGTCTCGGAGACCGTGAAGCTCGTTCTTCTGCTCGGTGAATACATGCACCGCAGCTATCACAATCGCTACCATGCCAAAGCACAAAACCTTCGTGGGTTACTGCGCAAAGCATACGACACCGTGCTGAGTGACTACGACTTGATGGTGATGCCGACGATTCCTTTCCCAGCAACCCGTATCCCGCCGCCGGATGCGCCTCGCGAGGTCTACGTCGATGCCGCCCTCAACATGCAGCAAAACACCTGTCCCTTCGATGTTTCGGGCCACCCCGCGTTCACAATTCCTTGCGCCAAAATTGACGGCTTGCCGGTCGGTATGATGTTGGTCGGCAAACATTTCGACGAGCCAACGCTCGTCCGTGCCGCCAGAGCCTTTGAGCAAGCCACGGAATGGCAGAAACGCTAGTTCGCGATCGCAGCGGGGGCATCTCACGGCGATGGCTTTGAGAGACCGTCGGGAATAACGGACGGCCATGTAGTGTCTAACGGATACGGCTGAATCGCAGACCGAATCGAGGAATCGGGAGGCAATCATGACGTGGAGAATTATCTTGGGTGTTTCGACGCTTTTTCTTTTGATGGCTGGTGTATCGGCTCGTGGCGAGGAAACCCATGCGACCATCATCTACGATGATCAGGCCACCGAGATCAGCAGTGCTAACGTAGATGCTGGCCAGCTATGGATCACGACGGTCGACCTTAAACGTGCCACGGGCTTTGCGTTGAAGCCGCAAGGGGTCTGCCGGGATGAACTATGCTTTCCGCTGCCCAAGTCCCGAGAGCAGGAGTTCGTGCGCAAGAGCTCGGGGAAGACTTGGTTCGATCTCATGGCCTTCGCGCGGCTCGTACATCAGCCAGTGGCCCATGATGAGGCGCTCGCCACCTGGTACTTCGGGTTGCGTTCCGACCAGAGACAGGGTTTGTCCTCCCTGGAGGCTCCGGATTTCACACTTCCGGACATGAACGGCAAGATTCACTCGCTGTCGGACTTTCGGGGAAAGAAGGTTTTGCTGCTCACCTGGGCTTCCTGGTGAGGGTGCCGTCTAGACTTGCCAGGCTGGCAAGCAATCTATCAGCAGCTCAAAGATAAGAATCTCGAGATTGTCTCCGTCGCCCAAGATACAAACGGTGTCAAGGACGCTGGTCCGTGGATTACCGCCGCCAGCCCGACCTACACGGCTTTGATTGATGAGAGACATGTGGTTTCGAAGCTGTACAACATGGTCAATGTGCCCACCGGAGTGTGGATTGACGAGCAAGGAAAAATTGTTCGGCCAAACGAAGTGGCTTTTGTTGACGACCGGTTCAAAAACTTCAGTGGCCTGGATTCCGCTCCTTACCTCAACGCTTTGAGGGATTGGATCGAAAAGGGTGACCAGAGCACTTACAGGATGAGCGAAGAGCGACTTCGCGAAAAACTAACGGTCAACGACCCCGATGTCATTCTAGCTGCGGCCGAGTTTGCGCTCGGTGAGCACGTCTATAAGTCCGGACACTTCCGTGAAGCGATCCCTCATTTCAAAGAGGCGCAACGTTTGAATCCCAAGAGTTGGAATTACAAGCGCCAGGCGTATGCGCTGTCCGATGC
>Ga0210406_10008636_pt1 | contig 10190 bp, 8 predicted proteins | sample IncBWC30MmetaG_FD_155454 | JGI IMG/M metagenome (GOLD analysis project Ga0210406, IMG submission 155454) | Forest soil microbial communities from Barre Woods Harvard Forest LTER site, Petersham, Massachusetts, United States - Inc-BW-C-30-M | ecosystem: Environmental > Terrestrial > Soil >... | reverse complement strand
ATCTGGTGTTCCGTCCAGCGGCTCAACAGTAGCACGTTGATCTGGCCGCCAATCACCATCCCGACGGCAATGCCGGCGAGCACCAGGCTGTAAATTGCCGGCGGTAGGCCGAAATGATCGACGAACACAAACGACGATGAGCCGATATAGGCAAACAGCCCCGCCATGGCGAACGACCGGTATTTGCGCATTACCGTCCTCGAGATACGCGGTATCGAAGGTCCCCGCAGCCAGTGATCCAACCGCCCCGGGCGACAGAGGCGCTCTCGGCATCTTGGTCGTCCGGTCCATCTCAAAGCACTCCCTCACTCCCGAATCCACCCATCCGTCCGTGCCTGGCTCAAATTTCAAATTCGACGCCGATTTCCATGATTTGCCCGCCCGGAATTTTGAAATATGCGCCCGGGCAACACCAATAGCCGAGACGGTAAAGCTTGCGATAGCGGGTCTGGGCCGGGTCGGATCGCGCATGCATGGTTTATTGCTCTCCTTCTCCGTTCATGCGCGCCCTTTCGCGGGCGCGGCGCGCGCCGCTGAGCTTGACGACATTGTCCGCGGTCTTCGGCGCGACGATGTCTGCGACATGGGCTTCCCAGGCCTCAAGCGCGCGCCGCTTCTCTGCGAGCCTGTCGTATCGGTCATAGTGCGCGGCGTGCACATCGGTTTGTGTGTGCGCGAGAACAGCGAGGCGGTCCTCACGCGGAACGCCGAGCGCCGCGAGGCCCGTCGCAACGCTTCTTCGAAAATCGTGCGGCGTAGGGTAGGGGCTTCGAATGGCCTTGACGTCCGGAAGCCCCTCGATGACCCGGCGAAGCGCTTGCGAGAGGCTGTGACGCGCGACCGGTCCTTTGTCCGCGAAAGCCGACGGAAACAGATGCTCTTGCCCCTCTACCGCTCGATCAAGTTGCGCCCGTACAATTTGCTGCGCCAGCGGCGCGAGCGGAACAACGTGGGCGCGCGCCCCTTTCATGCGCGATCCGGGAATTTCGAGACGGGCGCGGACGCTGTTGTCGAAGTCGGCAAGCTCCGCAATCGTTGCGCCGGCGGCCTCGCCCGGCCGCAGCCCGGTGAGCATCACGAAGCGCAGCGCCGCCGCGACCGACCCGTCGTCGAGGGCCGCCCATAGAACACGAATTTCATCGGGCGCTAGAACGCGGTCTTTCGCCTTCTCCTTCGCCCGCTTCGGCATGCGGGCGAGCGGATTGACCTCGAGCAGCCCGCTTTCGACCGCCCAATTGAAAAGCCGCGAAAGGATGCTTTGGGTGCGGTTCGCGCTCGTCGGCGCGGCCTTCACGATAGTGTCGAGCAGCGCAGCCGCGTCGGCGCGGCTGATCCTGGTCGCTGGCCGCGGTCCCCATGTGGGTCGAACGTGGGCCCGCAGGTAGAGCGCATCGTTGGCCCAGCTTCGCTTGCGCGGCTTCGCGTAGCGTTCGAGATAGTCGTCGGCGAGGCTGTCGAAGGTGAGGGCGGAGGCCGCGCGCTTGGCCTTTCGCTCCCCTTGTGGGTCGGCGCCACCGGCAACCTCGACGCGCTTTTCCTGCGCCCTCTGACGCGCCAAGCTGAGACCGACTTCTGGATACCGGCCGAGCGAGAGGCGCTTGAAGGACGTCGAATCCTTTGGCCGATAGCGGAACGTCCACGTGCGAACGCCTCCCGGCGAGATCCGGAGGCAGAGGCCGGAAACGCGGGTGTCCCAGTACTCGATCAGCTTTTCGCCGGGCTTGATCGAGCGGAGCAGGGCGTCGGCAAGCGGGACGGATGGCATGGGTTTCGCCTCTCTTTGAACCCAAATCTCCGAGCCCTAGTCGCCCCGTGAGACGACATGTTTGAACCAGCGAGCTCTGGTTTTTTGAGCCCTAGTCATCGGAGCCCTAGTCACGTCAATTTGGGTTCAATTTGGGTTCACGTTTGACGGGATGCCGTGAGACATCATGAACCCACGTGAGACGACATGACACAAACCGCCCCTGAAAAGCAAGGGCAATCTGACATCCCCTGGACTAGTGCGAGACCGCCTGAGACGAGCGGTTACGTTTCTGGGGGACTAGGGGTCGTGGGTTCGAATCCCGCCACTCCGACCATTCCAACCAGCTGACGCCAAAGACTGTGTTGTCGCGCGCCGCTTCCACGTCAGTTTGCGACGTGGCCCTTCGCCCGCGCCGAGGCGATATCGGCCAGCAATTCTTCAAGCCGGTCCATCGTCACGGGCTTTACCAGATGGTGATTGAATCCTGATTGACCGGGAGCCGCGCGAGCTTGGGTTTGGCCCCATCCGGTCTGCGCAATGATCACCGTATCGTCGAAGAGCGTCTGCTCGCGAAGAGCGCGGCAAACAGCATAACCGTCCATGCCGGGCATTCCGATATCGAGCAGGATCGCGTCGGGTCGGTAGTCCTGCGCCGTCTGAACGGCGAGCTTACCTTCATGGACCATCCGATAGTCGTGACCGATCGTCTCCAGCATCCAGCCCATGGTCTGCGCGACATCGACATTGTCGTCCACAATCAGGACCTTCAGCGCGGCCTTCTGCGGCGACAGACGTGAATCGGGTTCAGTCACGTCTGACGACGCCGGCTCAAACTCGAGCACAGGCAGGCGCAGGCGGAAGGCGCTGCCTTTGCTCCGGCCGGCGCTTTCGGCCGTGATGGATCCGCCGTGCATCTCCACAAGCTGCTTCACGAGGGCGAGGCCGATTCCGAGACCGCCACGTGAGCGATCCAGGTTGTCGCGAACCTGAGTGAAGAGATCAAAAACCCGCGGAAGCATATCGGAAGGAATGCCGACGCCATTGTCAGAGACGGTCACAACGGCCTCGTTGCCTTCCCGTCGGGTTGAAAGAAGGATTGTGCCGCCCTCAGGGGTGTATTTCGCAGCGTTGTTGAGAAGATTGCTCACGACCTGAGACAGTCGCATAAGGTCGGCGTCCAGCCACACTGGAGCCTCCGGCATATCAAGCCTAAGTTCGTGACGACCCGCAATGATCAATGGATTGCTCGCGTCAAGGGCAGTTTTGATGACATCGCTCAACGCGATGCGCGCCTTGCGAAGCTCGATCTTGCCCTGGCTCACTCTCGACACATCCAGGAGATCGTCGACCAACCGCACCAGATGCGAGAGCTGCCGGTCCATGACGTCGCCGATCTCTTCAGCGTTCGGCGCTGTTGGAGACGCCCGTAGGGTGTCGAGCCCGTTGCGTATCGGCGCGAGCGGATTGCGCAACTCATGCGCGAGCGTGGCTAGGAACTCATCCTTGCGCCTGTCCGCCTCCGTGAGCGCCGCAGCATAGGACTTGAGCTCGTCGCGTTGAGCAGCGATCTGGTTACGCTGCTGGTAGAGCTCGAAGAACACACTGGCTTTGCTGCGCAGAATGTCAGGCTCGATAGGCTTGTTCAGGAAGTCCACAGCGCCTGCCTCGTATCCGCGGAATCTGCGTTGACGATCGGCAGCTCCCGCGGTGAGAAAGATGATCGGCGCCCGGCGGGTTCGCTCGGTTCCCCGCATGAGCTCGGCGAGCTCGTAGCCGTCCATCTCTGGCATCTGCACATCGAGAATGGCGAGCGCGACGTCGTATTCCAGGAGCAGCTCCAGCGCTTGGGGTCCAGAGCGCGCCTTGAGCAGCACAAGTCCGTCGCGCCGCAGGAGGCCTTCGAGCGACAGCAGGTTTTCCTCAAGATCGTCAACGAGCAAAAAATATACGGGTCCGATCTCGGACGTCATCGGGCTCCAACCTCCCGCAGATACGCAGCGATCTCGTTCACCGGCAGAACGCGAGCGTCGGGGCAGGCCGCAATGGCGGCCTCCGGCATCGCGACCGCATAGGCGCTCGCCGGACTCTGTACGACCGCCACGCCGCCTGCTTCGACCACAGCCTTAAGGCCGTTTGCGCCATCGCTGTTGGCTCCGGTAAGCACCACCCCGATCAGACCGCCGCCATAGGCGTCGGCTGCGCTATCAAACAGAACGTCGATCGAGGGACGCGAGAACAGGACCGGCTCGTCGTCCGACAAAGACAGGCGCTTATCCTGTTCGACCAGCAGATGATAGTCCGGCGGAGCGAAGTAGGCGACCCCGGGTTCGATAGGCTCCTTGTCCTCCGCTTCGCGCACTCGAATTGCGCAGCGTGCGCGCATAAGCTCCGCGAACAAGCTGGTCTTGTCCGGCGGGAGATGAACGACGATCAGAATCGGTAAGCGATAGTCCGAGGGCAGGGCGGGCAGGAGGTTCGACAGCACCTCGAGCGCCCCCGCCGATGCGCCCATCACGATCGCCTCCGGAGCAAGTCCGCTCACGCGCCGCTCCGCTTCTGGTAAATTCGCTCATCTTTTGCGAACTCGGCAAACGCGTTCGCATATTCCGTGAAACGAAGGCTCTCTTTCGCGCCAATTCCAAGAAACGCTCTGCGTGCCAGCGAATCCTTAAACAGGCCAACCGCCCGGTTTTGCAAAGCCTTATCGAAATAGATCAGCACGTTTCTGCACGATATGAGATGCATTTCGCCGAAGGAAGCATCAGTCACCAAACTGTGATCGGAAAAGACTACGCGCTGGCGAAGGCCCCTGTTGAAGGAAGCGCGGCCATACGCGGCCGTGTAATAGTCCGATAGAGACGACTTTCCGCCTGACTGGCGATGGTTCTCCGTGAACATTTTGATGCGATCGAGGTCGTAGATGCCGGTCTCGGCTTTTGTCAGGGCATCTTGATTGACGTCGGTCGCATAGAACAATGTCCGATCTTCAAGACCCTCTTCGCGGAACAGAATGACGAACGAATAGAGCTCTTCGCCCGTACTGCAGCCGGCGATCCAGACCTTCAGCGAAGGGTAGGTGCGGAGATGGGGGACGACCCTCTCCCGAATTGTCCGGAAATAGACGGGATCGCGAAACATCTCGCTGACCTGAACCGTCAGATATCCGAGGAGCTTCGGCAACATCGCAGAATCGTGCAGCAACCGATCCTGCATAGCAGACGTGGTCGCAAAACCCAGGTCGTCGCGTGCCCGCTTCAGACGCCGCTTCAGCGAAGCCATGGCGTAACCGCGAAAGTCAAAGTGGTACTTCTGGAACATCGCCTCCAGCAGCAACCGAATCTCGATCTCCTCAGTCCTGTCCACCACGCCGCCCGATCAGCTGTTAGGCATCCACACGCGGACGAGCGACAGCAGCTTCTCGACGTCGAGGGGCTTCGCCATATAATCGTTAGCGCCGGCTGAAAGACATCGCTCCTGATCATCGGGCATGGCTTTTGCTGTCAACATGATAATCGGCAGCTTTCTCCAGTCGGGGTTCTGACGGATCTTCTCGGTCGCCATCAGGCCGTCCATCACCGGCATCATGACGTCCATCAGGACGAGGTCGATCGCGCTGCGCTCTTTGAAGGATTTGTCGATCGCCTCAATCGCCTCGCGGCCATTTCGCGCAATCTGCACGCGCGCGCCGCGCGGTTCGAGAATGCTCGTCAGGGAATAAACGTTCCGTACATCATCCTCGACCACGAGGATTCGCCGTCCTTCGAGCAACGCATCGCGGTTGCGCGCCTGGCGGATCATCCTCTGTTGTTCGTCCGGAAGGTCGGAGATGACCTGGTGCAGGAACAGGCTGACCTCATCGAGAAGCCGCTCGGGTGATTTGGCGCCCTTGATGATGATCGACTTCGAGTAGCGGCGCAGTCTCTGCTCTTCCTCGCCGGAAAGATCGCGGCCCGTGTAGACAATGACGGGCGGAAAGGAATAGGCGCCTTCCTGGCTCAAGGTTTCGAGAAGCGAATATCCGGACGCGTCGGGAAGAGAAAGGTCGAGGACCATGCAGTCAAATGTTTGGTTCTTGAGAAGAAGTAGGCATTCCGCGGCCGTGGCGGCGACTACGGTCTCGACCTCGTGCGACCCCAAGAGTCTTTGCACCGCGTCACGCTGAACCGCATCATCTTCGACGATAAGGACTCTGCGCATTCGCTGCGCGAGCTTCGTCTCGAGCTTCTTGAGAACCTCGGTCAAGTCCTCATGTTTCACCGGCTTCAACGCGTAGCCGATAGCGCCGAGCGAGAGAGCCGTTTGCGCGTTGTCGGTGGCTGAAACCACGTGGACCGGAATATGACGGGTGCGAACGTCGCGCTTCAGCTGATCGAGCACCCAAAGGCCGGAATGGTCCGGCAAACCTACGTCCAACACGACCGCGCTAGGAATGAATTCCTTAGCGAGGACGAGCGCCTCGGTCGCGCTGCCAGCGACAAGACATTCGAATTCCATCTCGTGAGAGAGATCCTGAAGGATGCGCGCGAAACTCTGGTCGTCCTCGATGACCAAAAGGACGCGCCGTTGACCACTCAGCCGCTGGCGATCGTCTTCGAGTTGTCGATCCGGCCTTCGAGTCGCAGCTGGCGCCGCGACCGTCTGCGGCGACTCGACAGGGAGCGGGGCAGGCGGAGCTCGAGGCGCGTCCGCTCGCGGCTGCACTTTCGCGGCGCTAAAGGCTTCGGGAACGAGGACTGTGAGCGTGCTGCCCTGACCCTCCACGCTTCTCAGCGCAAGCGTTCCGCCGAGCAGACGGACAAGCTCCCGACAGATCGATAGCCCGAGGCCAGTGCCGCCATATTTGCGGCTGATCGTTCCGTCCGCCTGCCTGAAAGGTTCGAACACGGCGTTCTGTTTGTCTTGGGAGATGCCGATGCCTGTGTCGGCGACCGATAGCGCAATCTGGCCGTCGGGGGCGCGCGCAACTCTCAACTCGACGCTGCCCTGTTCGGTGAACTTGAATGCGTTCGACAGCAGGTTCCGCAAAACCTGCTCGAGCCTTTGACCGTCAGTCTCGATGTAAGCTGGGCATTCCGGCGCCACTTCGACCCGAAACTCCAGATTTTTCTTCTCCGCGACCGGCGTGAAGAGGTTCGTGAGATCTTTGGTCAGGCGTGCGAGAGCAAGCGGCTCAGGCTTGATCTCCATATGCCCCGCCTCGATCTTCGAAAGGTCGAGGATGTCATTGATGAGAGTGAGCAAATCGTTGCCGGACGATTGAATCGTCTGGGCGTAACGCACCTGCTCCTCGCTCAGCCGTCCGGTGTCATTGTCCGCGAGGAGCTTTGCGAGGATCAAGAGCGAGTTCAGGGGCGTTCTGAGTTCGTGCGACATGTTCGCCAGGAAATCTGATTTGTACTGGCTTGCCCGCTCGAGTTCTTGAGCCCTGAGCCGCACGATCTGGTTCACACGCTCGAGATCGTCCCGTTGGTTCTCGAGCTGCTGCGCCTGCTCCTCGAGCTGCGAATTGGTCTGCTCGAGTTCGGCCTGCTGAAGTTCGAGGCGAGATCGCGACTCCTTCAGCGCTCGACCCTGCTCTTCGAGCTCCTCGTTCGATACCCTGAGCTCTTCTCCTTGCGCCTGAAGCTCTTCAGCTTGACGTTGCGTCTCTTCAAGAAAGTTCTGAAGCTCCGCACGATAGTTGGCTGAACGAACGGCAATGCCGATTCCCTCCGACATCTGTTCGAGAAGGGAGAGCGCGTCTTCCTTGAGCGGATGGACGAATCCGAACTCAAGAACAGCGTTCGTAGACCCGTCTACGATTGCCGGGGCGACAACCAGGTGCCGCGGCTTGCCTTCCCCGAACGCCGAACCGATGGCGAGGTAGCCATCCGGGACGTCGCGGACGAGAATTGATCGGCCATCGACCGCCGCCTGTCCGAGGAGCCCCTCTCCGCCGACGAAATGATCCAGGATCTCCGTATCGGCGGGGACGCCATAGGTCGACATCCGGCGATAGGGGCCGTTTCTGTCTCTAGAGAAGGCAGCGCCGGCATGAGCGTCGAGATATCGGCACAGGTAGCCCAGAATGTTGTCGCCAAGCTGGTTGATCGGTTGGTCGCCGAGCATCGCCTTCGAGAGCCCGACGCGACCCGTCTGAAGCCAATCCTCCCTGCGTCGGGCGGCTTCCGAGCGAACGATCAGAAAGCCCACGACGCCGGTTAGGCCGAGTCCAAGGAGACTGGAGATGATGCCGCCGAGGATCGCCCTCCAATAGGCGTCGGCCATCTCAGCCAGCCGCTTCGCACGCAGATCGATCTCCTCCTGCTCCATGGCTGAGACCTGGTCGCGGATCGCGTCCATGTCTTGCTTACCGCGATCGCTCTGCACGACTGCGAGCGCCGCGGCCTGTCCCTGGGTTTGGCGCAGATCGATCGTCTGTTTGAGTTCGGCGAGCTTGGCGTCGATGTGCTGTTTCAAGGTCGCGAGGCGGTCCTGCTGTGCGGGATTGTCGATTGTCAGGCGCCGGAGCATATCGAAGCGCGGCCCAATTTCCTGAGCCGCCGCGTTGTACGGACCGAGGTAGCTCTCTTTGTCGGTCAGCAGATATCCGCGTTGGCCCGTTTCGGCGTCTCTCACAGTGGAAAGCACATCCTCCAATGCGGTCAACGTGTCACCGCTGCGGACAACGAGGGCGCTGTCGTGTTTCAAAGTCTGGAAATTGAGATAGGCAACCGCGCCTGTCGCCACGAAGAAGAGGGTGGCGGCGGCCAGGCCCAACCAGATCAGCGGATCCCCTCCAGACCCCAGCGCCGTGGAACGGGGCATATAGCTCTTTCCTTTCGTCCGTCTCGCGCGAGATCGCTAAAGTCCTACCGCAAAATCGTCGCTCATTGTCTTCAATACCGGGCGATTTAATGTCGGCCCTCGGCTACGCCGTTTCCTCATCTGCAGTTCTACAGAGATTGCCACCGGGGTCCGCGACGCGATATCTGCGATAACGCCTGTGAGCCGCATTTGGGCGCCGCTGCGATCAATTTCCGCTCGGTCTCGAAGGACGACGGACGCGGTCCTGGTTTCGTCAAGCCGCTCGGCGCCGGCTCCAACCATAGCGGCGTCAACGACCGCAGCGTGGCGGCCCAAATTCCTGTGGCTGCGCCTACGAGTTAGGGCACGCCTCTATCGTTTCCGCGGCCGTGCGGGAGCTCATCTCCGCTGTTTGGGGTCCAGGTCCGATTCGCATAAGAGTTATTATGGAACCGAACCGAACCGACCGACTTGTCTCGATAGGATCGCGGCGGGCGGCGCGGGACGTCATAACGCCGCCTGGCGGCGAGCACGTCGGCAATGTGATCGCGCGCCCAGAGCTGGAGCCCGTCGAGAACCGCCGCGAGCGTCCGGCCGAGCGGCGTGATCGCATATTCGACCGAAACCGGCATCGTCGGCAGCACGGTTCGGGTGATCAGGCCGTCGCGCTCCATTAGCTTCAGCGTCTGCGAAAGCATCTTCTGCGTCACGCCTTCAATATCGCGCCGTAGGGCGTTGAAGCGGCGCGGTTTATCGCGAATGAGACCGAGCGTAAGCACCATCCACTTGTCGCCGATCCGATCGAGCAGCAGTCGCGTCGGGCAGCTCGCCGCGTAAGGGTCTGGCGGCGCGGCCGGCGGTTCCCGCTGGGAAACCAGGTTTCTGAAAGTCGCACTTATCGGAGCCTCGGGAAACGGCGGATCGCGCCTTCTCGCGGAATTGAGCGGCCGCGGCCATGAGGTGACGGCGATCGCGCGTAATCCGGATACGATCGCCAAGCTGCCAGGCGTGACGGTTAAAAAGGGCGATGTCTTCGACAAGCCGGGTCTCGTCCAGCTGCTCAAGGGCCACAAGGCCGAGGCAACAAAGGGCGGCGAATTTCTCGAACTCCTGCGCAAGGACAAGGAACTCGACTGGACCTTCCTGTCGCCGTCGGCGGTGATTGCCTGGCGAGCGCACAGGCAAGTTCCGGCTGGGTAAAGATCAGCTGCTAACCCACGACAAAGGCAGCAACATCTCGTGGGAAGATTACGCCATCGCCGCCGTCGACGAGCTTGAGAAGCCGGCCCACATCCGCGAGCGGTTCACCGTCGGGTACTGACGCGCGCGGCGGGGCAGGGCCGAGCCCCTGCCCTTGGCTCCCATGCTTTCGAGGACGCCGTTAGGCCGCCGCCCTGCCCGCTTCGGTCGCGGTCTTCACTTCATCGAGCCGTCCGGTCCGGACGTCGTAGACATAGCCATAGACAGGCACGTTTGTGGGCACCAGGGGATGCTCGCGAATGCGACGCACGTCCTGGGTGACGCTGTCAGCCTGGTTCTTGATCGTATGCCATTTGATGAAGTGGCCGGCCGCGTGACCCCCGTGGTGGTGCGGGTTCGACCAGGTCTTGCCGTCAAAGCTCGCGGTCGAAAGATCGTCCTCGAGCAGATCAGCGAT
>Ga0210406_10008634_pt1 | contig 10191 bp, 9 predicted proteins | sample IncBWC30MmetaG_FD_155454 | JGI IMG/M metagenome (GOLD analysis project Ga0210406, IMG submission 155454) | Forest soil microbial communities from Barre Woods Harvard Forest LTER site, Petersham, Massachusetts, United States - Inc-BW-C-30-M | ecosystem: Environmental > Terrestrial > Soil >... | reverse complement strand
CGAAGAAAGCCAACCGCATCGTCACGATTTTTGCGGGAGCTCACATAAAACCTGGTGAGTACGCCGAAGAGAAGGGCGTGACGCACGTTAACATCTTGCGGACTTTGGAGGCGATGTATAAGCTGGGCCGATCGGGTAGTCAACAGTTTAATGCCCTAAAAGCTGGCATCGCCGACGACTACTTGATCAAAGATATCTTCGACGTCACGCCTTAAATTGCGCAGGACTGAGCGTGGGCGAGTCTCTGCATCTCTTCAGACCTCCCACTCTGGTCGATTGGGATGCACCTTGACCGAGGGCCACTGACCATTTACAGTGTCGGCCATTCCGGCATGGAGGGAATCCCAAATGTTATCCGGCTTTAAGCAGTTTATCTTGCGCGGTAATGTGGTGGATCTCGCTGTCGGTGTGGTCATCGGCGCTGCATTCGGCACAATCATGACCGCCCTGGTCAAGGACATTATCAATCCCATCATTGCGCTCCTGGTGGGCAAACCGGACTTTACGGGGATTTCTTTCACGATCAGAGGCACGGTGTTTCCGATTGGCGATTTCATCACTGCGGTTATCAGCTTTCTGCTGGTTGCGGCTGCGGTTTACTTTTTTGTTGTGACGCCGATTAATGCCCTGATCGCGCGGAGCCGCAAGGATCCGGCGCCCGCTGATCCCACTACCAAAAAGTGCCCCGAATGTCTGAGCGAGATTCCGATCGATGCGCGCCGGTGCAGCCACTGCTCGGAGCCAGTGATGGGCAAGGTCGCATAGTTTGCCTGGAGCTTCAGCCTTGGCGAAATTCGCCGAATTCCTGTAAAATCAAGGTTTCGGCAACAGGCCTGGAAGGACTTAAGAGTTATGGCACGAGTCTGTGATATCTGCGGCAAGGGGCCGCAGTTCGGAAATACTATCAGCCACGCCCACAATGTGAGTAAGCGGCGCTGGAACGTCAATCTACGCCCGGTTCATGCCAGGGTGGGAGCCGCCACCAAACACATACGCGTCTGCACTTCCTGTCTGCGCAGCGGCAAAGTGGTTAAGGCGTAGCTTTCTACGAAGCCTGCGGATTCTTTGGAATCCTGCGGGCTTTTGCTTGTCTGCGGGCTTTCGCGGGCGGGGGCCCCTTCGGCTTCGCTCAGGGCACTCCGCGCCGCACTTTGCTACTTCACATCCACCAATCGCACGTCGAAGATCAGGGTTGCGTTGGGTGGGATGACGGTCGAATAACCACCCTTCCCGTAGGCGAGGTCCGGCGGAATGCGCAGCTGGCGCTTGCCTCCGACCTTCATGCCGGCGACACCTTCGTCCCAGCCTTTGATGACCTGGCTGGCGCCCAGCATGAAGTCAAAGGGATGGCCGGTACCAACCGAACTGTCGAACTTCTTGCCGTTGGTAAGCCATCCGGTGTAATCGACTTTGACATGCTTGCCGCTTTGCGCGACCGCGCCGGTGCCTACTTTGATGTCCCAGTATTCGAGACCGCTGGCGGTTTTGGTGGGCGCGCCGGTGACCTTGGTGGGACCACTGGTGGCGGGCTTCGCCGCTGCCTTGTGGGCTGGAGTCGTCTGGGCGACGACCGAGCTGACCAGCGCGAGCATTGTGATGGCAAGGATGATGAGAGTTTTCATATTTCCCCTTTTTCTTAGGTCTGCAAAGTTCCCGAATTTTGTCTCTTCAATTTAGTTTTATTCAAGCCAGCGCGATAACATCAATTTCAATCAGGACATCTTTCGGAAGCCGGGCTACTTCGACGGTAGAGCGTGCCGGCGGCTCCTGCTTGAAGTAGCGGCCGTAGACTTCGTTCATGGCGGCGAAATCCCCCATGTTTTTGAGGAAGACGGTGCAACGCAGAACTTTCTCCAGGCTGCTGCCCGAGGCCTGCAGAATAGCAGCGAGGTTTTTGAGCACGCGGTCGGTCTGCGCGCTCACATCGCCGGCGATGATCTGCGCGGTGGCGGGATCGATGGCGATCTGTCCGGAAGTAAAGATCAAGCCCTGGGTTCGGATTGCCTGCGAGTAGGGGCCGATGGCTTGCGGGGCCTGCTCGGTGGCGATCACTTCGCGCATGATTCCTCCTGCCTATCGGACCTCTGCGGATGATTACGAAGAGTGATTAACGCAGATTGCCGCGGTGGAAGTCAAACGCGGAATGCGCTTGCTTTGATTACCGCGAGCCCAGAGTTGATAAGGCTGCTGGCGGCAGCCAGCTTTGCTCGGCTTGGACGGGCGAGGGCGTTCGTCCCCACACCAGCACTGACACCAGCACTAGAAGAGCGAGCTTTGGCGGCGGTTGGGACTTATGCCGAAATGTTCATACGCGAGTTGAGTCGCGACCCGGCCGCGGGGAGTGCGGTTCAGAAAGCCGATCTGGATCAGAAACGGCTCGTAGATTTCTTCGATGGCGTCGGGCTCCTCGGCGAGAGCCGCGCCCAGAGTATTCAAGCCCACGGGGCCGCCCTGGTACTTCTCGATGATGGTCAGCAGCAGTTTACGGTCGACTTCGTCGAAGCCGTAACGGTCAACTTCGAGCATGCTGAGCGCGGACTGCGCGGTGGGCAGATCAATGGAGCCGGCGGCACGAACCTGGGCGTAGTCGCGCACGCGGCGCAGCAGGCGGTTGGCGATGCGCGGCGTTCCACGGGAGCGGCTTGCGATCTCGATGGCGCCGGGACGATCGATGCTCACGCCCAGAATTTCGGCTGAACGCTCGACGATAAAGCGGAGATCGTCGTGAGTATAGAACTCGAGCCGCAGCAGCAGGCCGAAACGGGAGCGCAGCGGCGCCGAGAGCAATCCCGCACGCGTCGTGGCGCCGATGAAGGTGAAAGGCTTTACGTCCATCGTGTGCGTACGTGCTGACGGGCCCTGGCCGATCATGATGTCGAGCTTGTAGTCTTCGAGCGCGGAGTAGAGGATCTCTTCGAGCGCGGGCTGCAGGCGGTGCACTTCATCAATGAAGAGAACCTGGCGGTCGCGAAGATTGGTGAGGATCGCTGTCAGGTCGCCCTTAATCTGCAGCGTGGGGCCGGACGTCTGCTGGAAGGCGGTGCCGAGTTCGTTGGCGATGATGTTGGCGAGCGTCGTTTTGCCCAAGCCGGGCGGCCCGTAGAGCAGGACGTGGTCGAGCGCCTCGCCGCGAGACTTTGCCGCCTGGATGGCTACGTCGAGATTTTCCTTGACCTTGTTCTGGCCGATGAATTCCTGAAGACGCTGCGGACGGAGCTTGAGTTCGAAGGAGGAATCGTCTTCGACCGGGGCAGCGGAGACGAGGCGGTCTTTGAAGTGCAGCGCGGGATTGTCTTTGGCGGCGGACACTGAAGGGGATGGTAGCAGTTCTGCGTTCGTGGTTCCAAGCGTGGTCACACAGCTCGCCCGTGATGCGCGGTGATTGCAGCCGGAACCCTGCGGAGCTTCGCTCCGCTTGGACGGCCGAGGCGGCCGTCCCTACACAGGCGTTCACTGGCCAATTACGCCCAGCTTCACGCCCTTCAACTTCCCTGCGTCGAACCATGCGACCTTCTGTCCAAACCATGTCTTGGTGCCATTGAGTTTGTACTTTTTGGTTGCCGCCGCGAAATCGTGCGTAGCAAGCAGGTAGGCGACCGGGGACTCACCAAACTTGCCGAGACGGTCCGAGAGCCAGCCGCCGTTGAAAGGAGCTGCCAGAATTACGGGCTCGCCAGGGAAATATGCGAGCCTGCCAAAGTCCTTCTGAGTCTCGATGAGCGGCTCGGCCCAGCCGTAAGCCTTGCGGAACAAGGCAATCGAGGCATCAAGGTTATTGACGCCCAGTACGACGTTCTCGACGCCGCTTACCGGCGCTCCTTTTACGCTGGCCGAAGGCTGGACGCGCCAGTCGCGTGGCGTCTGGTCTTCGATGACGAATGGCAACATGGAGCCCGGACTTCCGGAGCCAACGTCGGCGGTCATCCACTCGACTGACATGCCGTCGGGGCGCTTGCGGCTGCCACGCTCGGGTGCCTTAACGGGAATCCCGGCCTTCTTCAGCCGATCCACTTCCTGCAGCAAGACGTTCGTTCCCACCGCCCAAGCGCAAGTGACCGCATTCTCAGCCATAAATTTCGCCCAGCCGGAGCCCGCAGTTACGCCCGGCTTGATCGGAGCGATCAATTCAATGTAAGACGCGTCATCGAATCCGATGATGGCCATCTGGGTAATGCCGTTGCCGTGGGGGCCACCGAGGTCTGGAGTCATGCCCACATCGCTGAAGGCCTGGCGCAGCGTGTCCAGGTTCGATCCGCAGACGGACACGTGGTCGAGGTCCAACGTCACGCTCTTGTTTTCCTGGGTCATTGCAGCTCGGGTCATTAGTAAGAGGAGCAGCGTCGCGAAGGACAAGCGGCAACAGATCGAGGAACTCCGCTTGGACATTCGTGCCTCCTTAGAAAGAGAAAGACGAATGGTACGCTAGAAACCTTGCGCTGGTGAATCTGTTTTTTGGATTTTCGACAATCCGGGGTGGACCCTTCGACTTCGCTCAGGGCAGGTTCGCGAGGGCGCCCGTCTCTCCACGGAACCCTTCTCCTCTCATTCCTCTTCTTCCTTAACCTCGCCGCGCTCGGCTCTGGCCTTCTCGATAATCTTGTCCTGCAGTTGCTGCGGGACGGTGTCGTAGTGGTGCATTTCCATTGAGAAACTGCCCCGGCCCTGGGTCATGGACGTGAGATCGGCGCCGTAGGTGAGCATCTCGGCCATGGGTACCTCGGCCTTCACGATCGTGTTGCCAGCTTTGTTATCCATGCCCTGGATGCGTCCGCGGCGGCTGTTGAGGTCGCCCATGATGGTGCCGGCGAATTCGTCCGGGATGGTGATCTCGACGGTCATGATCGGTTCGAGCAGCGTCGGCTTGGCAAGTTCCATGGCTTTGCGGAAGGCGATGCGGCCCGCCATCTGGAACGAGAGGTCGTTCGAATCCACATCGTGGTAGGAGCCGTCGTAGAGAATGGCGCGAAAGTTCACCACGGGATAGCCGGCGAGGTAGCCGCGTGTGGCGGCGTCTTTGATTCCCTTTTCGACGGCGGGAATAAAATTCCGCGGGATCGCGCCGCCGAAGATGTCGTTGACGAACTCGAATTCAACTTCGGAGTTGCGCGGAAGCGGCTCCATCTTGATTTTGCAATCGCCGTACTGGCCGTGGCCGCCGGTCTGTTTCTTATGGCGTCCCTGGACATCGGCCTTGCCGCGAATGGTTTCGCGATACGGCACCTTGGGCGCCTTTAGCACCACTTCGGCGTGGTAACGCTTCCTCATTTTCGAGACCACGACTTCGATGTGCTGCTGTCCGGTGCCCGCGATCAGGAATTCCTTAGTCTGCGGGTCGCGGAAGAAGCGCAACATGGCGTCTTCTTCCATCAGCTTGTGCAGGCCGACGCCGAGTTTGTCTTCGTCCGCGCGGCTCTTGGGCTCGATGGCAAATGTGATTGCCGGCTCGGGCAGTTGCACCATCGGATAGCGGATCGGCGATGACTTATCGCCCAGCGTGTCGCCGGTGAGAGTTTCTCTGAGCTTGGCGACCCCGCCGATATCTCCGGCATGCAACTCCGCAGCGGGAATCATTTGCTTGCCCTGGACGACGGAAATGTGAGCGAACTTTTCCTGGATATTGCGATTGTAATTTTGCAGCGATGCGTCGTTCTTCAGCACGCCGGAGAACACCTTGAAGTAGGAAATGCGGCCAGCGAATGCGTCTGACATGGTTTTGAAGACGAAGACGGAAGCCGGCTCGTTATCGGTGCCTTTGCGTACGGGGGGCTCGCCGTTGCCGCCGACGGTTTGGCCGGTGATGGCGTGATGCTCGCTGGCGGCGGGTGTGTAGTCCACGATGAAGTCCATCAGCTCGTCGACGCCGATGTTGCCGAGGCCGGAGGTGAAGAGCACGGGGAAAAGTTTGTCTTCGCGGATCGCTTCGTGCAGCGCCGGGACTAGATCCTCTTCGGGAATCGTACCCTTCTCGAAGAACTCTTCCATCAACTCGTCTTTGCCCTCGGCGATCAGCTCGACCAGCCTCTCGTGAGCTTCCTGGGCGACGCCGGCCATGTCGGAGGGGATCGGGCCTTCCTTGCCCTTGCCGCTTCCGCCCATGTCGTAGGTGTAGGCCTTCATGCGGACGAGATCGATAATGCCGCTGAGACTCTTCTCTCTGCCGATGGGAAGTTGCAGCGGAGTGACGGCGCGACCGAAGGCATTGGTGAGCGATTCGAGGACGCGGTTGGCGTCGGCGCGGTCGCGGTCCATGCGGTTGACGACGATCATGCGCGGCAGGTCGATGTCGTTGCAGTATCCCCAGACACGCTGGGTCACAACCTCAACGCCGGCGACGCCGTCCACCACGACGAGCGCTGCGTCCACCACGGGCAGCACCATCTTGGCCTCGTGGACGAACATATTGAAGCCGGGAGTGTCGAGCAGATTGATCTTGACCTTCGCGTCCGTCTTGCCCCACTCGACAAAAGCGAGGCCGGTCCCAATCGACATCTTGCGGGCGATTTCCTCTTCGTCGTAATCGGTGGTGGCGGAGCCGTCGTCCACGCGTCCGAAGCGCGGCGTGGCGCCCGCTGTGTAGAGCATGGCGGACACCAGGGTAGTCTTGCCGGCATGCCCGTGTCCGATTAGGGCAAGGTTGCGGAGATTGGCTCCTTCGTACACTTTCACGGGTTGTCTCCTTCCGCAGGCTTACGGGAAGAGTGATACGGCCCGGAATGAGGATGAGTACAGGGTACAGGCCAGCCCAACAACGCCCGCGAAACTTTTGATGCTAACACAGGGGGTGGGGATGATTCCACGTAGGGACGGCCGCCCTCGGCCGTCCAGGCGGAGCGAAGCACCGCTGCGGTTTTCGTTTGACTCACACGTGTATTGAAATGGTGGGACTCCGTTCCTACGCCGGCACGTCAGGACGATACGGATTCTCGGGTTCCGGATACCAAAGCCAGCGATACTCGGTAGAATTTGCGACCAATCCACGGCGCACCGGATTGTCCAGCACGTATTGGATTTTTGCGTCGAGGCTTTCCGACGATCTGAGCACGTGATCGAACGATTCCTGCTGCCAGACTGCCCCGCGGCGGTTGAGATCTTTGTTTATCAAATGGGCAGAAGCTCCCTTCACCGCATCGAGGATTTCGGGCATGGCCCAGGTTCGCTTTTCTTTATCGACGAGCGGAATCAGGATCATGTGGACGTGATCGGGCATTACGACAGCCGTGAGCAAATCGTATCGGATGCCGTCATCGTGACGGCAGGAGTTCATAACGATTTCGCGAGCTTGCTCCGGAAGTTGCCAGCGCTGGAAAGTACAGAACGTCACAAAGTGCGGCTTGTTGTCGCGTTGCAGGTGGGGGAGCCGTCTTCGGTAAAAGGTCACAACGCTTCCAGTTCGAGAATAGGCTGCGGAGCTGCGCTCCGCTTGGACGGCCGAGGGCGGCCGTCCCTACGTGGTCTTGTTTTCGGGCCAAGTTTTCGTGGACCGGGTCTTTATCTCCTTTACGATGAAATCAAGGAAGTCTTCCACGCGCCATGGTGGGCCCAGATCACCTTTGCCTCGCGTCCTGACGGCCACTTTGTGTTCCGTTACCTCATGATCACCGACAACAAGGAGATAGGGCACTTTCTGCATGGCGTGTTCGCGAATTTTTGCGTTCATCTTTTCATTGCGCGAATCGACCTCCACGCGCACGCCCGTGGCCCGCAGTTGTGCCGCCACTTTTTCCGCGTACTCCGAATGCCGCTCGGCGATTGGGATCATTGCCACTTGCACCGGCGACAGCCATACCGGGAACGCTCCAGCGTAGTGCTCGATGAGGACGCCGAAGAAGCGCTCAACCGAGCCGTAGAGGGCGCGGTGGACCATTAGCGGCTGCTTACGGGTACCGTCTTCGGCTACGTATTCGAGATCGAAGCGCTGCGGCAGGTTGAAGTCGAACTGCACGGTCGAGAGCTGCCACAGACGTCCGATAGCGTCGACCAGCTTGATGTCGATCTTCGGACCGTAGAACGCGGCTTCGCCGGGAATGGTTTTATATTCAATCTTCAGCGACTGCAAGACTTTTTCGAGCGAGCTAGTCGCCATGTTCCATTGGTCTTCACTTCCGACAAAGCTCTTGCGATCGTTCGGATCCCAGGTGGAAAGCTCTGTCTGGAATTTATCAAAGCCGAAGTCTTTCAGCACGTCACGTGCGAACTCCACGCAGTCGGCAATCTCTTTTTCGATTTGTTCGGGAGTGCAGAAGATGTGAGCGTCGTCCTGAGTAAAGCCGCGGACACGCAACAGGCCGTGCATGACGCCCGAGCGTTCATAGCGGTAAACCGTGCCGAGTTCGCCGAGGCGCACGGGCAGATCGCGATACGAACGGAGCGAATCTTTGTAAATGAGAATGTGGCCGGGGCAATTCATGGGTTTTACGCGGTATTCGGCGTCGTCAAGTTCCATGAAATCGAAAAAGTTCTGGGCGTAATAGCCCTCGTGGCCCGAGGTGAAGAAAAGCTGGCGGCGCATCACGTGCGGCGTGTAGACAAGTGAATAGCCGCGCTTGACGTACTGGTCGCGCATCCAGTCTTCCATCTCCTTGCGGATGATGCCGCCCTTCGGATGCCAGAAGATCAGCCCGGGTCCGGCGAGCTCCTGAATCGAAAACAGGTCGAGCTGCTTGCCCAGAACGCGATGGTCACGCTTCTTTGCTTCTTCGATGCCGTTAAGGTAGGCGTCGAGATCTTTCTTCGAAAAAAACGACGTGCCGTAGATGCGTTGCAGTTGCTGATTCTTTTCATCGCCCAGCCAGTACGCGCCGGCGATGTTCAGAAGTTTGAACGCTTTGATCTTCCCGGTCGAAGGCAGGTGCGGGCCGCGGCAGAAATCCTGGAACTTGCCGGTCTTGTAAATCGAAATTTTTTCATCGGGCTTCGTAAACTGCTCGATAAAGTGGCACTTCATGAAGTCGCCTTCGCCCTTGTATTTCTCCAGGCCTTCCTTGCGCGGCAGAAATTCGCGCGCGTAGGGCAGGTTCTGCTGGACGAGCTCCTGCATTTTCTTTTCGATCTTCTCGAGATCTTCAGGAGTGAACGGGGTCGGACGGTAAAAGTCGTAGAAGAATCCGTTCTCGGTCGGAGGACCGTGGCCGAGCTTCGTCTCGGGGAAGAGTTCGAGCACAGCCGCGGCAAGCAGGTGCGCGGACGAATGCCGATAGACTTCCAGCGCCTCAGGATCACGGTCGGTGAGGATGCGCAGGTCGGTGTCGCTATCCAGCGGGCGCGTCAGGTCGATCAGGTTACCGTTAGTTTTGGCGACGAGAGCGGCGTCGGCGAGACGCGGGCTGATGTCCTTGGCGACCTCGAGCGCGGTGCTCCCTTTTGGGACTTCCTTGACACTGCCGTCGGGAAGCTTGATATGAATGCTGTCAGACATGGATAGGCTCTGTATTTAGCTGAATCTCGTAAGTTTAACATTTGCTCGCGTAGCGGCGGACGCACTCGTCCGCACGCGCTTTGCGCGCACCCCGGACGAATGCGTCCGGGGCTACGTGATTCGTGAGAGGGCCAACTGGTTTTACCAGCCTACTTTCTTGCCTCTGTTCTGTTCGTCCAGCCACTGCTTTAATGGGGCGAAGTATTCTAGCAGTGCTCCGGCGTCGGTCTGGCGTTCGCCGGTTAGGACTTCGAGTGCGTCCGGCCAGGGTTTGCTTTGGCCCATGGCGAGCATCCTGTTGAACTTCGCTCCTGCTTCTTTCGAACCATAGAACGTGCAGCGGTTGAGCGGCCCTTTGTAGCCTGACTCGCGGCACAACGCGCGGTAGAACTGGAACTCCAGAATGTGCGCGAGAAAATAGCGGGTATAGGGCACATTCGCCGCGACGTGATACTTCGCCCCCGGATCGAAATCTGCTTCACTGCGCGCCACTGGAGGCGCTACGCCCTGATACTTCAGCCGCAAAGCCCACCACGACTTGTTGTAGTTCGCGGGCGCGATCTCGCCGGAAAATACTTTCCAACGCCACTGGTCAATCATCAGGCCAAAGGGGAGGAACGCGACTCGATCGAGCGCCTGCTTCAGCAGTTCGGGAACGTCATTGCTCGCCTGCGGCACGTTATCCAGCAGGCCAACCTTGTGCAGATATTCGGGCGTGATCGCGAGAGCGATGGCGTCGCCGATTGCCTCGTGGAAGCCGTCATTGGCGCCGTTCT
>Ga0210406_10008633_pt1 | contig 10192 bp, 7 predicted proteins | sample IncBWC30MmetaG_FD_155454 | JGI IMG/M metagenome (GOLD analysis project Ga0210406, IMG submission 155454) | Forest soil microbial communities from Barre Woods Harvard Forest LTER site, Petersham, Massachusetts, United States - Inc-BW-C-30-M | ecosystem: Environmental > Terrestrial > Soil >... | reverse complement strand
TTGCATCGAGTCATAGACATAGACGCCGCCGACCAGAAGCAGCGCTCCCAGGATCATTCCGATAAACGTCTGCATGACGAACCTTCCTCCAGTGACGGCCAACAACGCCGCTCGTCAATGATGGTTCCCGCCCAGGGATCACGCGCGTCCAAATAGCCGCATGGTCCAGTCGATGAAGACGCGGACGCGCGGCGAGAGCTGGCGGTTGCGCGGATAAAGCAGCGTTATCGGCACCGAGGGCGGCGTGTAGTTCGAGAGCACCTGCACCAGCGTGCCGTCGGCCAGCGGTTTCTCGGCATGAAAGCGCGGCATCTGTACGAGGCCGAAGCCGAGCAAGGCTGACGCGAGAAAACTCTCGGTGCCGTTCACCGACATCGTTGCCGGCAGCGGCACTTCGTGCAGGCGGCCATCGATCATGAATTGCATCGGTCGCAGCCGGCCGGACGTCAGCGACCGCAGCCCGACCATGCGATGACCATCGAGTTTTGTTGGATCCGTCGGCGTGCCGTGGCGCTCGATATAGTCAGGCGCGGCACAGGTGAGCCGTTCCAGGATCACGACCTGGCGCTCGATCATGTCGATATCGGGCGAATGGCCAAAATGCAGCACGCAATCGACGCCCTCGTGGATCATGTCGATCCAGCGCTCGCTCTCGCTCATCGAGAGCTCGATGTCGGGATTGCGGGCGAAGAAATCGGGCAGGTTCGGCATCAAAAAGTGCCGCGCCAGCGTGCCCTGCACTTCGAGCCGCACCAGCCCCTTCGCCCTTGCGCCGGTGAAGGCGCTTTCGGCCTCTTCGAGATCGGCGATCAGCGAAAGGCAGCGGCGATGATAGGCCTCGCCGTCGAGGGTCGGCCGCACTTGCCGTGTGGTTCGCTCCAGCAGCCGCACGCCAAGACGGGCTTCGAGGTGCTTCACCGCATCCGTCACGGTCGAACGCGGCAAGCCGAGATCGTCGGCCGCATGCGTGAAACTGCGCCGCTCCACCACGCGGGTAAACACCCGCATCGCCTCCAGTCGATCCATAATTGTTCGGAAATCCCGGATAGTATTGCCAAATAATACATAATTATCCGGAAAATGAAAGCGCCTACCTCACTCCCATCGGATCAAGCGGGCTCGCCCGCAAAACCTGGGAGAAGGAAAATGACCAATCAGACCAACAAGGTAGCCATTGTAACCGGCGCGTCCCGCGGGATCGGCGCCGCGGTGGCCGAACGCCTCGCCGCTGACGGCTTCACCGTCGTCATCAACTACGCGGGCGATGCCAAGTCCGCCGAAGCCGTGGCGCAGCGCATCGAGCGCAAGGGCGGCCGCGCCTTGACCGCGCAAGCCGATGTCAGCGACCCGAATGCGGTGCGGCGCATGTTCGACGCAGCGGAAACTGCCTTCGGCGGCGTCGACGTGCTCGTCAATAATGCGGGCATCATGAAGCTCGCCAAGCTCGCCGACAGCGAGGATGCGCTGTTCGACCAGCACATCGCGATCAATCTCAAGGGCACGTTCAACACGCTGCGCGAAGCCGCACGGCGCCTGCGCGACGGCGGACGCATCGTCAACTTCTCGACCAGCGTGGTCGGTCTGAAGACGGAGAGCTATGGCGTCTATGCCGCCACCAAGGCGGCGGTCGAGACCATGAGCGCGATCCTGTCCAAGGAGCTGCGCGGCCGCGACATCAGCGTCAACGCGATCGCACCCGGACCGGTCGGCACCGAACTGTTCCTGCACGGCAAGTCGCCGGAATTGATCGAGCGTTTCGCCAAGATGAATCCGTTGGAGCGCCTCGGCACCCCGGAAGACATCGCCTCGGCGGTCGCTTTCCTGGTCGGACCGGATGGCGGCTGGATCAATGGCCAGGTGCTGCGCGCCAATGGCGGCATGGTTTGAACGACGAAACCGCAACCGAACAAAAAGGATCACGTGTCATGAAACAGGTCATTGTCATCACCGGTGCGTCGAGTGGTTTCGGCCGCCTGACTGCCAATGCGCTCGCCAAGGCCGGCCACATCGTCTACGCCTCGATGCGCGAGACGACGGGGCGCAACGCTGATGTCGTCGCCGATGTCGAGAAATTTGCCCGCGGCAACCAGGTCGATCTGCGCGCGCTTGAGCTTGATGTCGGCTCGCAGGCATCGGCCGACGCGGCGATCGCGAAAATTGTCGCCGAGCAGGGCCGTCTCGATGTCGTCATGCACAATGCCGGTCACATGGTGTTCGGCCCGGCGGAAGCGTTCACGCCGGAGCAACTCGCCGAGCTCTATGACGTCAACGTCTTGAGCACTCAGCGAGTCAACCGCGCGGCGCTGCCGCAGTTGCGCAAGCAGGGCAGAGGGCTCCTGGTTTGGGTTTCGAGCAGCAGCTCCGCCGGCGGCACGCCGCCTTACCTTGCGCCCTATTTCGCGGCGAAGGCTGGCATGGATGCGCTTGCCGTGGTCTATGCCCGCGAATTGTCGCGCTGGGGCATCGAGACTTCGATCATCGTGCCCGGCGCCTTCACCGGCGGCACCAATCATTTCGCCCATTCCGGCAAGCCGACCGACGCGGCGCGTGTCGCGGAATATGAGGCGGGGCCATATGCCGGCTTCGGTGAGCAAATCATGAAGGCATTTTCGGCCATCGTGCCGGCCGATGCAGACGCCGCATTGGTTGCGGACGCCATTGTCGAGGTGGTGGATACGCCCTTTGGCCAACGGCCGTTCCGCGTGCATATCGATCCGACGCAGGATGGTGCCGATGTTGCGTTCGGCGTGATCGATCGGGTTCGCAGTGAGATGCTGCACCGGGTCGGATTTTCCGACCTGCTTCATCCACGGAACAATGGCTGAAGTGTTGGGCCGGCGGCGCCGGCCCTTCGCTCAAGTACCGTTTAGCCAGCGCAGCATCTCCGCATTGACCTCGCGCGGATAGCAATGGCTGAGGTCGTCAATCTCGCGATAGATGACGTCAGCACCGGCCGCCGCCAGCGCTTCCCTGGTGTGACGCGCGACCTGCACCGGAAACATCCAGTCGAGCTTGCCATGGACGAGAAAGATCGGCAGACCCCGCAACCGATCGGCATTGGCCATCTCCGCCATCAGCGGATGAAAGGTTGCTGCCACCGGCGCGAGATGGGTGAAGGGTGACGTTCGCTCGAGCCCGGTGACATAGCAGAACGTGCCGCCGTCGCTCATGCCGGTGAGCAGCATCCGGTTTGGATCGATGTTCCAGCGGCTGCGCACCGAATCCAGGATGCGATCCAGATTCGGCGTGTCGCCATCCTCGCCCATCAACGCCCAGGTCGACCCCGTCGCGGTGGGTGCGACCAGGATGGCGCCGAAGCTTCGCGCATCGCGCAGCCAGCTCCAGAGGAAATTGCGGCCATTGCCGCTGCCGCCATGCAGCGCCACCACCAACGGCCAGGCGCGATCGGGCGTGTAATATTCGGGAACGTAGAGCGAGAAGCTGCCGCGACTGCCGGGCTTGTCGTCGCCGTGGATGACGGCGGTCATGGCAGTCTCGGGCTGCGCCAGCTTCGCCTTGATATCTTCATCGTCGCGGAGCGCCGGATCGAGAAAGAAGTCGCTGACCGGCGGGAATTTAGCCGCGAGCGGATAGAGCGCTTCCTGTGCGCGCGGCATATAGCGAAGCGCGCGTATCACCGCGACAAAGTCGCCATTGCCGTTCTGCACGTCGCGAAGGCCGGCGAAAGCGGTCAGCGCCGCGTCGCTCGCGACGTCGAGCGATTTGCGCACGTCCGCGAAATTTTCCGGCCATTCTCCGAGTTGCGCGCGCGCCGCTCGAAGTGCTTCTTCCGGCGTGCCGATCTCGTGCATCACGCGGCCGAACACCGGAGGATGCAAATGACGCGCGACATGGGCGAGCGCTTCCAGCGATTGCAACAACGGCGGCAGCACGGCCACGATGTCGTCCACCACGGCCTCGCTCATCGCTTCACTCTTTCGCTGCGGCTCTTATCAATGCAGGCGCGGGCCCTTCAGCAGCCGGGTGCGGTCGGTCGAGGCCAGCGTGACATCGAAGGTGACGCCCTCATGATGCACGGTGAGCGGCACGTCGACGCCGGCCGCGCCGAGCGCCCAGAGCTTGCGATAGAAGCCGGCCTGGCTCGTGACCTTTTCGCCCTTGACGGCGAGGATCACGTCGCCGGCCTTGAGCTCGGCGCGAGCCGCCGGGCCATTGCCGGAAATGCCGATCACCACGACGCGGTTGTCGATCTCGGTCGAATACATGCCGAGCCACGGCCGCGCCGGCCGGTTCACCTTGCCGAAACGGCGCAGATCGTCGAGCACGGGCGTGAGCAGATCGATCGGCACGATCATGTTGACGTGCTCGGCCTTGCCGGCGCGCTCGCGCTCGAGCTGCAACGAGCCGATCCCGATCAATTCGCCCTTATCCGAGATCAGGCCGGTGCCGCCCCAGTTCGGATGCGCGGGATGGGTGAAGATCGCTTCATCCAGAAGATATTCCCAGTAGCCGGCGAATTCCTGTTTGGCGGCGATCTGGCTCGCGACCGATCGCGTGCGGCCGCCGGCGCCGCCGACCACGACACGATCGCCGATCTTGGTCGCGGCCGAGGAGCCGATCGGCAGCGGATCGATATCGAGGTGGCCGAGCGCCTGCACCAACCCAAAGCCGGTCACGGCATCGAACCCGAGCGCATGTCCTTCCATTACGCGGCCGTCGCCGAGATGCAGCCAGACCGCCTCGGCCTCGGTGATGAGATAGCCGATGGTCAGCACCAGCCCGTCGTCGATCACGACGCCGTTGCCGGCGCGTTCGGTGCCCAGCGTTTCCGCGGTGAAGGCATCCTGCGGGATGATCGAATGCAGCCCGACCACCGACGCAAGCGCGTGATCGAGATCGAAACTGTAGTCGGCGGAGCGAGGCTGGAAGGCGGGCGGCACTCTCCACTCGGTCAAAGTGGCCATCGTGGCTCTCCTGTGCGATCGGCGCGTCATCGGCGCCGAGATAGAAACGCTTGCGGTCGCCGGAATCGACTGCGGCCAAAGCGGCTTTCGTGTCGCAACTTAGCAATTTCCGGCGGGAAGCGCATCACGACTCTGCCGTTGACACAGATAAACGTAAAAGTGTCTGTCACAAGAGCCGCGACAGCAACTCCCTGGCATTGCGCACGTCAGGAGCGGTTTCGCCGCCCTCAATCGCGGCAAGTGCGGGCTCGATCAACGCGCGAATCTGTTCCGCGGTTCGCGTGCCCTGCCAGAGCCGCGCAAGGTCGGTCGCTGCGCGCAGTTCAAGCAGCCGCGCATCCTGGCTTCGTGCCACCTCGATTGCCTCAAGGAAACAGGCTTCGGCCCGCGCCTGGTCCGGCGGCTCGCGCCGCAACGCGACCTGGCCGCCGAGCCGATGCAGATCGGCGAGCCAATAGCGTTCCCCGGATTGTTCGACAAAATCGAGGCCGTCGCGCAGCACGGCTGCGGCACCATCGAGGTCGTCAGCCATCAGCAGGGCTTCGGCGAGGTTCGAAAGCGTGATCGAGTTGCCGGTCGTGCCGCCCGATTTCCTCAGCGCCTCGAGCGCTGAGCGAAGGGTTTCGATGTTGGTGCGGACGGGTTCGCGCATCGCGCGGGCATAGGCGTGATGCAGGGTCGCGAGCAGGCGGATCTGTTCGACCTTCTTCTCGGTGCAGAACGCCGCAAGCCGTTCGGAGTCGCGCTCGAGCTCCGGCAGTTCGTGCCGCACCAGCTGCGGCCAGGTGAGCACGCAAAAGGTCGCCGAGGCGACCGTCGTCGCGTGTCCATGGCCGGAGACCTCCGATAGCACCTGGTCGCGAAGCCGCGCGGCACTGTCGAGCAGCCCGAGCGACAGCCGCACCAGCACCTCGAAGGACAGGATGGCTATTCCCTGATCCCATCCGAACCGGTAGCTCAGGGCCCGCTGCCGCTGCGGATCGCGATAGGCGGAGCCCTTTTGCAGGTTCGCCAGTGCTTCACGATTATGTCCGGTATAGAACTGCAGCGCCGCGAGCTGACGGTAACCGAGGACACGGTAGGTCGCATCGTCCAGCCGCTCGGCCACCTCGATGATCTCCTCCGCGAACGCCATCGCTTCCTTGGGCCGCGCGGCGAGCGTGGTGCCGGCACAGAGTCCATACAGGATCGACACGCGCTGTAGATCAGTGCCGATGCCACGGTCGAGCAGCCGCTTTGCGGCCAGCATCGCCTCGAAGGTCTCGGGAGCAGAGACGCTTTTCAGCGGCACCATCGCATTGGCGCGGGCGACGAGCAGCGACAATTCCAGCGCGTCACGTTCGCTGCCCTCGGCGATGTCTGACATCAGCGCGAGCCCGGCGCTGGCGTGGCGCTCGGCTTCGACCGGCGCCGATTGCGACAGCGCGAGCTCGGCGGCCGCCAGCCATGCCGTTGCCGCTGGCGCAGCGAGGCCCGCCTCGGTGAAATGATGCGCGATGATAGCCGGCGCATATTCCTCCTCGGTCACGTGGGTTTCGAGGGCGGCGGCGATCTGGGCATGGATGCGCTGGCGGCGGCTCCGCAGCATGGAGCCGTAGGCCGTGTCCTGGACCAGGGCGTGCTTGAATACGTAGCTCGCCTTGTCCGCGCTGCGGCGATAGATCAGTTCGGCATCCATGAGCTGGCCCAGCACGTCGTCGAGTGCGGCTCCCCTGATCGGCGAGATCGCTTCCAGCAGTGCATGCGAAAACTCGCGGCCGATCGCGGCCCCGATCTGGGCGGTCTCCTTGATCGGCGACAGGCGATCGAGCCGGGCGGTGAGCGAGTCCTGCAGCGTAGAGGGGATCGCAAGCGGCGTCAGCGCGGAGGCCAGCACGTACGCGCCGCCTTCCTCGCGCAGCAATTCGGATTCCAGCACACTCTTGGTCAACTCCTCGACGAACAGTGGCACGCCGTCGGTCTTGGCCAGGATCTGGTCGAGCACCTCCGCCGGCAGGCTCTTTCCCTCGGCCACGCCGTCGATCATCGTCAGCGATTGATCACGCGCGAGGCGGTTGAGCGACAAGGAAGTGACATGGTCGCGGGCGAACCAGGGCGGGGTGAACTCGGGGCGGAACGTCATCACCCACAGTACCGGCGCGTTTCGTCCCATCTCCACCATGCGGTTGGCGAGGTCGAGCGAGGAGGGGTCGATCCAGTGCGCGTCCTCCAGGATCATCAGGACCGGCATCTGCTTGGCGAGCTCGATTGGCGGGGCAATTAGCGCCGCGATGGTGCGCTCTTTCAATTCGCCGGGTGCGAGGTCCAGCGGGGGATAACGGCCGCCGGTCGGGATCGCCAGCACCGCGGCCATATAGGGCACGATCTCCTCGATCGGCAGCCCGACGCTCTCGACCATCCTTTCCAGCTTGTCGAGGCGCGTCGCGATCGGCTCGCCGCTGACAAAACCGGCGGCATGCCAGATCTGGCCGATCACGGGATGGAAGGAGTCGTTGATGTGATGCGGCGAGCATTGATAGCGCAATGCCATATGGCGCTCGCTGCCGAGCTGCTCGCGCAGCATCGCCACGATGCGCGACTTGCCGATACCGGCTTCGCCCGACAGCATCGCGACCTGGCCTTCGCCGCCGACCGCGCGGCGCCAGCGTTCGAGCAGGAGCGCAATCTCCTCCTCGCGACCGACAAAGGGCGTCAGTGTTTCCGAGCGCGACGCATCGAAGCGGCTGACATTCTCGCGCTCGCCCGTGATCAGCCAGGCCGGGATTGGCCTGCCGGAACCCCTCACCGATGGTGGATGGAGCGGCCTGGTCTCGAAGGTCTTGCCGAGCAGCCGCAGCGTTGCAGCGGAGACCACGACGGTGTCGGGTTCGGTCAGCGCCTGCAGCCGCATGGCAACGTCGGGCGTATCGCCGACAAGGCCGCGCAGCCTTGCCTCGCCTTCACCGATCAATTCGCCGAACACGACAAGCCCGGTCGAGATGCCGATCCGCACCTTCAGCGCCGCGCCGTGCTCACGCCTCAGCGCCGCGACCGCCTCGATCAAAGCGAGCGCGGCCCGCGCCGCCCGCTCGGCGTCGTCCTCATGCGCGCGCGGATAGCCGAAATAGACCATCGCGGCATCGCCCATCCATTTGGCGATGTGGCCGTCGAAGCGCGCCACGGCCGCGGCGACCGCGCCCTGGAAGGCCCGGATCAGGTCGGCCATGTCTTCGGGATCGAGCTCCGCCGTCAGCTCGGTCGAGCCGACGAGGTCGCAGAACAGCGCGGTGAGTTGCCGCCGTTCGAGCTCGCCTGGTGTTCTCGGTTCTACGGCCGGCACGCCGCCGCTCGCCAGCTCGCCGATGGCGCGCAGCAGCCGCAAGCGGTGCCCGAGCGGCACGCCGAGATCGCTCAAATGCTGATCGGTCAGCTCCGGCAGGATATCGGCTTCGATCGCATGCTCCCGGAACAGGGGCTCATATTGGTCGAGGCCGAGACTGGCGAGCCACGTCCCGACGTCCATTGCTGCCGGTCTCCTCCCAGCCGGACAAAGTTATCGTCTGATCAATTCTTTTTGTCAGGATGATTTTTGCCCGAGCAGAGCAGGGTTGCGGCCCCCAACCTCCCAGCGCTACGGATCGAGCTCGGTATCCCAATAGAGATAATCCAGCCAGCTATCATGCAGGTAGTTTGGCGGAAACAGCCGGCCGTTGCGGTGAAGCTGGTGCACGGTGGGCGCAAACGGCGCCTGCCGCGGGAACATCTTCGCCTGCTGCGGTGTCATGTTGCCCTTCCGCAGGTTACAGGGCGAGCAGGCCGCGACCACGTTTTCCCAGGTGGTCTGGCCGCCTTTCGAGCGCGGGATGATGTGATCGAAGGTGAGGTCGTCGTCCGCCGAACAATATTGGCAGACGAAGCGATCGCGGAGGAAGACGTTGAAGCGGGTGAAGGCGGGGTGGGTGGTCGGCTTGACGAAGGACTTCAGCGAAACGACGCTGGGCAGCTGGATTTCGAAGCTCGGACTTCGAACCGCACGGTCGTAGTACTCGACGATGTTGACGCGGTCGAGGAACACCGCCTTGATCGCGTCCTGCCACGACCAAAGCGACAACGGGTAATAACTCAGCGGCCGGAAATCCGCATTCAGCACCAGTACCGGCCAACCGCCTTGCGAGACATGTGCGTTCAAATAACGCTCCTGACTCCCATATCGGCTGCGAAGCAGCGTGTATTGACATACTACATGCAGCGTGACGGGATTGTGAAGAGCTTAGAAGAGCTTATCCCGCAAGCACTGCCTGCGCGCCGCGCGCGTCGGGACCCGTGCCTGAGGGCAACGAATCAGCGGGGAGGGGACCATGCGGCGGTGTTTTGCGGCGGCAATTGCGGCTGCCATCTGGCTGGGATGCGGCGGTATCGCGTTCGCGGCGGATTATCCGACGCGACCCATTACCATGATCGTGCCGTTCCCGGCCGGAGGGGCCACCGACACGCTGGCGCGGTTCCTGGCTGAGAAAATGCGGCCGTCTCTCGGTCAGCCAATCGTGATCGAGAATGTCGGCGGCGCGGCGGGCTCGATCGGGGTCACCCGCGCGGTCCGCTCGGCTCCGGATGGCTATACGCTCTCGATCGGCACCTCCACCACGCATATGCTGACCGGCGGCCTCTACAATCTGCCGTTCGATTTGCTCCGGGATCTCGAGCCGATCATCCTGATCGGCAGCGAGCCGCTGATGCTGGCGGCCAAGAAGGATTTTCCGGCCGATGATCTCAAGGGCGTGATCGCCTGGCTCAAGGCCAATCCGGGCAAGGCATCGGTCGGCATCGCCGGCGTCGGCGCGACCGGACAGCTAGCCGGCATCGCTTTCCAAAAGGCGACAGGCACCAAATTTGAGTTCGTGCCCTATCGCGGCAATGGCCCGGCATTGCAGGACCTGCTCGGCGGCCAGATCGATTTCATGATGGAGCCCTCGTCGAATTTCCGCTCGCAGCTCGGGAGCGGAAACCTCAAGCCGTTCGCGGTGACGGGCCATATGCGGCTAAAGTCGGCGCCGAACATTCCGACCGTCGATGAAGCGGGCGTGCCCGGCTTCTTTGCCTCGCTCTGGTACGGGCTCTGGGTGCCGAAGGGAACGTCAAAGGACATCATCGCCAAGCTGAATGCGACCATGACCCAGGTGCTGTTCGATCCTCAGGTCCGCCAGCGCTTTGCCGATCTCGGCATCGAGATGACGCCGATCGACCAGCAATCGCCGGAAGCGCTGCGGGCGTATCAGAAAGCGGAAGCC
>Ga0210406_10008631_pt1 | contig 10193 bp, 7 predicted proteins | sample IncBWC30MmetaG_FD_155454 | JGI IMG/M metagenome (GOLD analysis project Ga0210406, IMG submission 155454) | Forest soil microbial communities from Barre Woods Harvard Forest LTER site, Petersham, Massachusetts, United States - Inc-BW-C-30-M | ecosystem: Environmental > Terrestrial > Soil >... | reverse complement strand
GCTTCTTTCGTCGTCGAGCGTCCCCTGGCCGAGGAGCGGCTTTTGCCCGTGCTCCGGGCAACTTATGGTTTCATGCTCCAGGATCGCAGGCGGTATTTTCGCCTAGTGATCGAACTGGCCATCTCGGTACGAACAAAAGCTGGAGCAGAGTTTCAGTGCAAGACAATCAACATTAGCTCCGAGGGAATGGCCCTCCGCACTCTTCGCTCGATGCAGGAAGGTGAGGTTGTGGGCGTGGTGTTCGCCATCTCGAATCCCGGTCCTTTGATAATCGCTGAAGGAACGGTAATTTGGGACGACAAACACGGAAAAACCGGGTTACATCTCCGTTTCGCCAGTCCACAAGACCGGGATCGAATTTCAGAATGGCTGGATAGCGAATTTTACATGCAGCGGGACATTGCTAATATCCATTTGCCCTAAGATTCACAATTGACAATTCCTGAGTCGGCGGTACAGCTATGAGAAAAGAGTCTGGCGTTGTAATCGTCCCCGCTGCTCAGTATTTACGAATGTCCACGGAACACCAGAAGTATTCCCTGCCAAACCAGGTGACGACGAACCAAAGCTTTGCTGAGTTGAATGGCTTTCACATCGTAAAAGACTATGTTGATTCAGGTAAAAGTGGGCTGGACCTGAGACACCGAGATGCCCTCAAACAATTGATCTCAGATGTCCTGGGAGGGAAGCAAGAATATAAAGTCGTGCTTGTTTATGACATAAGCCGTTGGGGGCGATTCCAAGACAATGATGAGCCTGCGTACTACGAATTCCTTTGCCGGTCTGCGGGAGTTCAAGTGCATTACTGCGCTGAACTCTTTAAGAACGACGGAACCCTCGCAAGCGCCGTAATGAAAGCTCTAAGAGAGCGATGGCGGCGGAATACAGCCGCGAATTGGGAGTCAAGGTCCATGACGCTCAGACACGCGGTGCTCAACTCGGATTCAAACAAGGGGGAATCCCCGGATATGGCTTACGGCGAATGCTCCTCTCTCCCGATCGAACGCACAAGCAGCCACTGGCCGAGGGAGAGCGGAAATCTCTGGCTGCGGATCGAGTCATCCTAGTCCCCGGCCCCGAACACGAAGTCGCGGTTGTGCGTGACATTTTTCGAATGTTGCTTGAGGATAGAAAGAAAGTCGGGGGCATCGCTCGGGAACTCAATCGGAGAAACATCCCTTTCCTTAATGACTGGAAGTGGCGGCACCAGTCAGTGGAGGGTATCCTCACCCATCCCAAATATATGGGCTACTGTGTCTATGGTCGCTCATCGCAGAGACTTCGCGGCCCTTTCGTATCGAAACCGAAATCCGAATGGGTATTGAAACCAGGTGCCTTCGAGCCCATCATCGACCCAGTTACATTCGAGCGTGCGCAACAGATACTCGAGAGCCGCACAGCCCAACAATCTGACGAGGAATTGCTCGATAAACTCCGAAATCTGCTGTCAGTGAGAGGTGAGCTAACGACGAGGCTGATCAAGCAAGCGTCTGGATTCCCAAGTGTCACGACCTACAGGCATCGCTTCGGTGGATTGATCGAGGCGTATAAGCGTATCGGGTATGACGGACACTCGGTAGACTCGGGTTTCGTCCAGGCTCATTGCCGACACGCACTCCTACGGCAGCGATTGTTTGCTCGGATCATGGAACTGTTCCCAGAAGAAATGTCGATAAAGAGACGCCGTAGTCGTAGGTGGAGGGAGCTGTTGCAAGTAGCTGACGGACCTGTGGTTTCCGTAATTTTGGCACAAACGTTACGACGACATAAGGCCGAAGTATGGCGAGTTCGCACAAGGGGTCGTGAGCGGAGACACATAACCCTGGTTGCAAGGTTGACCCGCAATAACGAAGCCTTCGAGGACTTTGTGCTGTTCCCCGATTTGCAAGGGCAAGGACGAAAGCAGTTTCATTTGCGCCGAGGCCGCGAAGTGCCGTTCGGCGGAAAACGCGTAGTTGATCTGGCCAACCTTTTGGAAGTCATCAGAGAAATAAGAAGTACATAATCCTTCGCACAGCCAAGAGCGCGGTATGCCAGCACAAAAGCACATCCCAGTAGCCGAATATCTTCGAATGTCCACAGAAGACCAGAAATACTCCATACCAAGCCAGCAGGCCGCGATTCGGCACTATGCCGCAGAGCACGGATTCACTGTCTGCCGGACGTATGCCGATCCGGGCAAAAGCGGCCTCCTGATAAAGCGCCGGAAAGGCCTCGCTGCCCTATTGAAGGATGTAGTCACTGGAACGACGAATTACCAAGCAATCCTTGTCTATGACGTGAGTCGTTGGGGACGTTTTCAGAACCCGGACGAGTCGGCACATTACGACTTCATCTGTGCCAATGCCGGAGTGCCGGTGCATTACTGCGCAGAGCCGTTTTCCAATGACGGAAGCATGCAAAGTTCGCTGATGAAAGCAATCAAGAGGACCATGGCCGGTGAGTTCAGCCGAGAGTTGGGCATCAAAGTTTTCGATGGCTTGAAACGGTTGGTACTAGACGGCTACCACGCGGGTGCCAATGCTCCGTACGGATTGGAGCGAATGCTGATTTCTCCGTCCGGGAAGAGGAAAGGGATTCTGAAGCGCGGCGAACGGAAGAACCTCAAGACAGACAGAGTCGTTCTGGTTCGTGGCAAGAGAAGTGAGTTGGAGTGTGTTCGCAGGATCTTTGATATGTGTGCGAATGGGCGCAAGAACTGTCCTCAGATTGCCGCCCAACTCAACTCGGAGCACCTAACATATCGCCGCAAAGCATGGGATGGCGACATGGTAATACAAATCCTTCGCCGCCAGCAGTATCTCGGTTTAAACGTTTGGGCGCGAAGAGACCTAAGGATGCACACGACCAGCAGCTTGCGGCCCAGGGCATTGTGGGTAACAAGCAAGGCTCCGTTCAAGCCGATCATCGACCAAGCCACCTTCGACCGAGCACAGAGAATACTCGCCGGACACAGAGTGTCATATACGTCCGAGGTCTTGCTTGCCAAGCTGAAACGCGTTCTTGCACGAAAAGGCAGGCTGAGCAGCAACATCATCGACAGCAGCAGGGCGGGAGGCTATAGCAGCACCTACATGAAACGGTTTGGTTCTCTCCTCAAGGTTTACGAACAAGTCGGCTTCAAACCGCCAGCAAGCCGTTATGCGATGAGCGAACATGCCCGTTGCAACCGGGTGTTGCGGGAGAGCGTTCTCCGCGAGATTCAAGAATTGTTTCCGGACGACGTGCGCATTGTCCGCTCGGGCAAAGAGCAGAAGGAAGTCATTGAGGTCGATCAGCGCGTAAATGTTTCCGTGCTTTTGTGTGGGCAACGGAACCGCGCAGGCAAGGACGGCCACTTGCCCTGGCTTTTGCGACTATTGCCCCGAGACAGGCAGAACATTGCGTTGATCTGCACATTGGACTCAAAATGGAGAAAGCTCGTGAGCTATCACTTGGTGCGTCCGATTGAGGATTCGATCAAGGGTTCTCATTGCTTTTACAGAGGCGACCCGTGGTTGACCAGCTCAGGAAGGAAGTTGGACCGCTTGGGCGATTTTTGTGACACAGTAAGAAGCCTTGCTTCAATGCCGTCGTTTAGTAATGAGTTGAACGGTAGTACAGCGCCGGCGAAACCAGAAGGTCGCTGTCGACCAAGAACTCAGCGTAAGTAATACGGAGTTCTGCGAACCCGCTGATGGTGCGCATGAAAGCTGGGCCACTAATTGGAGATGGCGAATACCCACCGAGGGGAATCGTGGCATCGCTGTTCACTGCCCCGCCATTTTGATGGGCAGCCGATGCGCCAATGGCCCAATGTCGCTTGTCCTCCGTACTACGACAGTTCGCTCCATGCGCGAGCACCTCTCTGAGGTAAGCGGCCTTGATCTTCGCGCTGTCAATCCTGCGGGGAAGGGCTATTTGCATATCATCCCCCCCGATACTCACAACGCGGGTCCAGGCCCGACAATCGAAAGTAACGCCGGCATTTGCGAACGACCGCATCGATCGTCGATAGTTGGCGTGCGCTTCGAGGTTTGAAGAGGCACAAATGCGGGCGCTTCCTTCCTTTTCCGTCTTCGTGGGTAAACTTCCGTAACCTACCCTCACCTCTTCTTTCTGTGTCAGTCTGACTCACCCCCCAGCGCTAACTACGTGAGGAAGTGATGTTGCCGCCGCAATCTGTAAGTGGCACGATCTTAGTCGCCGACGATCAAGCCGCGAACCGCGAATTACTCGACGAACTCCTCAGTTCGGAGGGATTCAACGTCGTCACGGCAGCCGACGGTACTGCCGCCCTTGAGCATTTGAACCTGGTCAACATTGACCTGGTGCTGCTCGACGTGATGATGCCTAGGCTCAATGGCTTTGAGGTCTGCACCAGAATCAAGGCCAACCCCGATACCTACCTGATTCCCGTGGTCCTGGTGACCGCGCTCTCCGAGAAACAAGACCGCATTGAAGGCATCCGTGTGGGCGCGGACGACTTTCTGAGCCGCCCCGTGGACCGTACTGAATTGCTCACTCGCGTCCGGTCACTGATTAAGCTCAAACACCGTACCGACGAGTTGGAGCGGGCCGAGTCGGTTTTGTTCAGCCTGGCACGCAGCATCGAGGGCAAGGACCCCTATACCCACGGACACTGTGAACGGCTGATGAATTATTCCGTCAGCCTGGGTGAACATCTGGGGCTCCCTGAGGAGCAGATTATCGCGTTACGACGCGCCGGCATCGTCCACGATGTTGGAAAAATCGCCGTACCTGACGCCATCCTTTTGAAACCTGGGAGGCTCACACCGGATGAGTGGAAACTGATCCAGGAACATCCGGCGGTGGGTGAGCGCATCTGCGCACCACTGAAGTCATTTCGTGCCGTGCTGCCCATCATTCGCCATCACCACGAGAAATTTGACGGCTCCGGATACCCCGACGGACTGCGTGGAGAAGCTATCCCGATCACCGCCAGAATCCTGCAAGTTGTGGATGTGTACGACGCGCTTACCACCGAGCGGCCATACAAGCACGCCTTTTCGATCACTGACGCCCTGCAAACCATGAAACAGGAAGTTGCCAAGGGATGGTGGGATCCGCGAATTTTCGACGAGTTCGAGCAGTTCGTTCGAAGCGGCACCGCTGACTTTCTAGCGCACGGCGCCGCGGCGGGCGGTACGAAGAGCTAATTACAGGAATATTGATTTCTTCGAGGTTTGCTGATCATGAACTTGTGGCTATGCTCAGTTTGTGCGCGCCAAAACGCGACCGGCCTTGCCGCTGCCCCCGCTCGGATACCCGTGGATTCGACATCTACTCTGCGAACCGCGATTGTGCTGCTCCTGGTCTCATTGTCAGGGTTGGTCAATGAGAGCTGGGCGGACGCCTCGCAGCGAGACCAAGACAGTGGCCAACCACTGAAACAACTCAGCCTGGAGGAGCTTGGCAACATCGAAGTAACCACCGCTTCGAAAGAACCAGAAGAGGTTTGGAAGACACCCGCTGCCGTCTTCGTGATTACCCAGGAGGATATCCGCCGCTCTGGCGCCACCAGCATTCCGGAAGTTTTGCGGCTGGCTCCGGGGGTTGAGGCGGCCCAAGTCGACTCCGACCACTGGTCGGTGAGCATTCGCGGATTCGGCGCCGAGCTAGCCAGCAAGCTGCTGGTAATGATCGATGGCCGGAGCGTTTACACTCCCCTTTTCGCCGGCGTCTATTGGCAAGAGCAGGCGACACCTCTTGAAGACATTGAGCGCATCGAAGTGATCCGCGGGCCTGGCGGCACGATCTGGGGAGCGAACGCGGTCGATGGCATCATCAACATCATCACCAAGAAAGCCGCGGACACACACGGGCCGATGGTGGCCCTAGGAGGCGGCAATGTTGACCAGGGAACCGCCGCTTTCCGCTACGGCGGCGGAGACGGACAGGGTTTCAACTACCGAATTTACGGCATGGGCTTCACCAATGGTCCCGAGTATCACGCAGGCGGCTCGAACTTCGATGATTGGCGAATGCGCCAAGCCGGGTTCCGTTCGGACTGGGACTTGGGTACTCGCGATACCTTTACGTTTCAGGGCGACATATACGATCAGACTGCCGGCGAAGCCACTACCTTTGGGTTGTATTCTCCACCCTCCCAAGCCACGGTTGACGAGAACGCCGAGCTGAGCGGCGGGAATCTGCTGGCCCGTTGGAAGCGAGTGCAGAACGAGCGGTCCGATTTCCAGATCCAGGCCTACTTTGACCGCACCAACCATTTCGGGCCTCAGATCGGTGAGACTCGTGACACCTTCGACATCGATTTCCTCGACCATCTGACCCTGCCCTGGCAACAGAAGTTGCTATGGGGACTCGGCGCGCGCGTGAGTCCGAGCAATTTTGTTCAACAGGTTCCCACCATCGAGTTTTTGCCGCACAAACTGACCGACCAGGTATACAGCAGCTTTGTGCAGGATGAAATCCCGATCGTCAAGAACCGGCTCTCACTGACGCTCGGCTCGAAATTCGAACACAACAACTACAGCGGCTTTGAGATTCAGCCCAGCGGACGAGTGCTGTGGAACCCCACTGCCCAGCAGACCGTGTGGGGTTCGGTCACGCGCGCGGTCCGTACTCCCTCCCGTCTTGATGAGGATATTCAACTCACGGATTTCGCGACGTCAACGCCCCTGCCCATTTACTTGCGCGTCTTTGGCAATAGCCAGTTCCGCTCTGAAGTATTGCTCGCCTATGAAGTGGGCTACCGGACCCTGGTGACATCTCACCTCTATCTGGATGTTGCGCTATTCCACGACGTTTACAACGACCTCTACAGCTTCCAGGTGGGCGCGCCATTCCTCGAAACCTCGCCTCCGCCCGCGCACGCCATTCTGCCAGTGCTGACCAGCAACGGAATCAAGGGCGCGGGCAACGGCTTCGACGTTGGCCCAGACTGGAAGCCGGTGAGCTGGTGGGAACTAAAAGCCTCTTACTCCTACTTGAATCTGGATTTGGAAAACAAGTCGGGCAGCAATGACCCGACCAGCGTCCCCGGCTATGAGGGATCGACCCCGCGCAATCAAGTGATGGTCCACTCTTTTGTGAATCTGCCTAAGAAACTGGAACTTGACGAAACTTATCGTTACGTCAGCGCCCTGCCCGCCCAACTGGTCCGGAGTTACCAAACCGCGGACCTTAGATTCGGATGGCACTTTACCCGGCAGATGGAATTGTCCATCATCGGCCGAAACCTGCTGCAGCCGTATCACGCCGAGTTCGGGGGTGATCCCGGCGGCCTGGTCGGAATCAAGAGAAGCGTGTACGCGAAGATCGTATGGCGACCCGGAAGGTGACGTCCAAGCCTTGGCCGATGCTTTATGTGCTGCAAGAGATGTAAGGGGCGAATTACGGTGATGGGACCGCCAATCCGATTTTCGCCCGCCGGGCCAGAACTTGTTTCAAGTTCTACATAGCGGCTTAGTAGACGGCGACAAATGAGAATCATGAATAGCGCCAATCACAGGTCGGCGTTGCAAGAGCATCACAGATTGTGGCGCGATGACAGCCGGCTGCTTCGCCGCGCGATTGTGCTCATTTTGTGGTTGTTCTTCACCGTGTCGGGCACACTCGGGCAACAAAAGCCTAGCGAGCCTCAGGTGGAGGCTGCCTATCTCTACAACTTTGGCCGATTTATCGAATGGCCCGATACCTCCGCTGCAACCGCGCACTCTTTCACGATTTGCGTGCTGGGCCAAGATCCTTTCGGCCCGGTTTTGGACGCAACGGTTTCCGGAGAAACGATCGGAGCTAAGAGAGTAGTTGCCAGACGAATTTCGAGCCCGCAAGATTCGCTCAACTGCCAGATTCTGTTCCTCAGTTCCTCGGAGAGCACCCGGCTAACAAATATCCTGGAGTTCTTAAGCAAGAATGCGGTTTTGACCGTCAGCGACATCCCGGAGTTCTCCCAGCGTGGCGGCATGGTTCAGTTCGTCCGTGAGGGGAACCGGGTTCGGTTTGAGGTGAACCTGACCGCCACACAGAAAGCCGGCCTGTCTCCGAGTTCCGAATTGCTCAAGGTGGCGACAAGTGTCCGGAGGTCTCCTGCACCCGGGGATTGACATATGATGCTCAAAGTTCAACATTATTCGATCTCCAAGAAGCTTACGTGGATGAACATGCTAGTGAGCGGCGTGGCCTTGCTGTTGGCCTGCGCCGCTTTTTTTGCCTATGACCTGTACACCTTTCGAGTGGGGATTGTGCACAACCTGTCCACCGAGGCCCAGATCATCGGATCCAACACTGTTTCAGCACTCGTCTTTAGCGATCCCCACACCGCCGAGAATACGCTCTCCGCATTGAAGGCGTCCCCTCGTGTGATGTACGCAGGCATTTACACGTCCAACGGACAGATGTTTGCCGGTTACTGGCGAAAAGGCAGTGGACGGGCTCTGCCTCTTCCAACTCTTCCCGCCGGTCAAACCCAGGCCCACTGGTTCGCCGACCACCAGATCGCCCTAGTCCAGTCCATCATCTTTCAGGGACGACCAACTGGATTCGTTTATATCCAATCCGATTTACAGGCAATGAGCGACCGCTTGAAAAGCTACACACTGATCGCTGCCGTCGTATTGTTGCTCTCACTGATAGTTGCTCTGCTCGTTTCGAAAATATCGCAGCGCGTGATTTCGGAACCCGTGGTCCAGTTGGCGGCGACGGTGCGGATCGTCTCCCGCGAAAAAAACTATGCGATCCGAGCCGTTGCAAGCGCAAATCGCGATGAAGTGTCCACCTTGATTGAATCGTTCAATGAGATGCTGGGGCAGATTCAGCAGCGTGATACAGCCTTGCGCAACGCCCGCGACGAGTTAGACGCACGGGTGCTGGAACGCACGGCCCAGCTCGCCGTTGCCAACAAGCAGCTTGACCTCCGCAACCGCGAAGTCGAACGTGCCACTCAGTTGAAGAGCAAATTTCTGGCTAGCATGAGCCACGAGTTGCGCACCCCGCTCAATGCGATTGTGGGTTTTTCGGACCTTTTGGCTGACGGCACTCCGGGCCAGCTCAATGACAAACAGAAGCGTTTCGTGAACCACATCAAGCAAGGCTCCTCCCACCTCCTGCAGCTCATCAACGACATTCTGGATCTCTCCAAGATTGAGGCCGGCCAACTGGAACTCCACCGTGAGGACTTCCTGGTTAGCGACGCATTGCCGGAAGTCTTATCAACCATCCGCCCGCTAGCCATGGCAAAAAACATCCACGTGGAACAGGTTCTGGAGGCAGATTATTCCGTTCATGCGGACCGCGTTCGTTTCAAACAGATCCTGTTCAACCTGCTGAGCAACGCCGTGAAGTTCACCCCGAGAGACGGCAAAATCTCCATTGAATGCCGCCAGCCCGGAAACCAGGTGAGTCTATCGGTCACCGATACCGGCATTGGCATTCGCCTGGAGGACCAGCAGGTGGTGTTTGAAGAGTTCCGACAAGTAGAGGCCAATTCGGAAGCTGCACAGCAAGGCACCGGCTTGGGGCTGGCAATCACCAAGCGGCTGGTCGAGCAACAAGACGGCAGGATTTCTGTGCAGAGTGAATTGGGCAAAGGGAGCCGGTTCACTTTTACTCTTCCCGCAGGAACCAAAACGACCGCTGCCACAGCTCACCCGTCCCTACGGCTTACAGCTACGACCAGTATCGGCAAGCCCCTCATCCTGGTTGTGGACAACGAGGCTTCTGCTCGCGAGCTGATTTCCAGCTACCTCGATTCGGAATATCGCGTCGAAATGGCTGGATCGGGAAGCGAAGCCATTAGGAAGGCGCAGGAACTACTCCCTGACGTTATTACCCTGGATGTGTTGATGTCGGAGGGAAATGGATTCGAAACCGTGGTCGCACTGAGAAAGAATCCCGAAACTGCGAATATCCCGATCATCATCGTTTCCATCGTGGATCAGAAACAGGTGGGATTCGCTTTGGGTGCGGCTGATTACCTGGTCAAGCCGATTCGCAAGCCGCTACTACTGGAAACCATTCGCAAACACGTGCCGACGCAAGACGAAGATGCTTCCATTCTCCTGGTGGACGATGACCCCAAGACTCTGGAGTTGTTGGAGGAAACACTCCACACCGCCGGATATGAGACGCAAAGTGTTCACAGCGGCGCACGGGCCCTCGAGGTGTTGTCTTCCAAACTTGTGGGGGCGGTGATGCTGGATCTTTTGATGCCGGGCATGAACGGTTTCGAG
>Ga0210406_10008630_pt1 | contig 10193 bp, 10 predicted proteins | sample IncBWC30MmetaG_FD_155454 | JGI IMG/M metagenome (GOLD analysis project Ga0210406, IMG submission 155454) | Forest soil microbial communities from Barre Woods Harvard Forest LTER site, Petersham, Massachusetts, United States - Inc-BW-C-30-M | ecosystem: Environmental > Terrestrial > Soil >... | reverse complement strand
ACTATGACCCGTTGGTGCGTGAATTGACCGCGCTACACGGTGCGGTTGACCGGCTGCGCTCGGCGTCCGCCGGCGACCCCGAGGTCGCCACCGCCACCGGCCGGCTCGCGAGTTTCGCCGACCGGCAAGAGCAGTGGACGGAGCAATTCAAGACTCGCAATGCTCTCCTGCAAAACTCCCTCGCTTATTTTGGGCTGCTCAGCGCGCGCCTTGGCGAAGATCATCACAGCCAGAACAGTCGGCTACAGCAGGTCACCGTTCTGGTCAGCTCTCTGGCCGCCGCAATCCTACACCTGACACTCGACACGTCACCCAACGTTGTTGCGGACGTCGACGACCGCTTGCGTGGCATCTCGGTTCAGGGCCTTTCACCTGGCGACTCAGCCGTTGCCGAGGCGTTGTTGGCGCATGCGCAATTGCTCCGCGGGCTGTTGCCGGCGACGGACAGCGTCCTGAGATCTATGTTCGCAGTGTCCGGCGACCGCGAACAGGAAGCTGTTCGCACCCTGGTTCTGACACACAAGGACACTGCCCGGATGGCAGCGAGGCGCATTGGATACGTCCTTTGCGCAATTTCGCTGCTTCTCGTTGGAATGCTTCTGTATCTCGGGATAAGCCTGCAGTCTCGCGCGGTCACGCTACGGCGGCGGGCGACAATTGAGAATTTGATCGCACGCATCTCGACGCGCTTCATCAATTCACGCCCTCACGAGACTACCGCCCATGTCCAGCGCGCCCTCGGGGAATTGGCAAACACCGTTGGCGCCGATCGAGCCTATTTCGTCATCGACGGCAAGCCCGCGCAGGCCTACAAGTGGTGCCGCGAAGGAACCGAGTTCCCCTCGGGTTGGCCGGAGAACGCCATCACCGTCGCGTCTCGTCTCGGCTCGAGCGAGGAATGCCATGTTCGCATCCGCAACGTCGGCGGGCTCCCGCCCGGCGAGGAGCGAGATACACTGAGCGCCGCCAACGTACGCCGCTGGCTGTGTTTCCAGCGCAAAGGTTTAAACCGCCTCCAGCGGGTCCTGGGTTTCGATGGTGTGCGAGCGGATGTCAGCCATGCACCGTGCGAGCTGGGTCTTTTGGGCATGGCCTTCGACGCCATAGCCAATGCGGTCGAAAGAGAGTTTCTCGAGCAGGACAGAGAACGGCTGGAAGCGAACCTGCAGCAGGCACGCCGCATGGAGACCATCGGTGCCCTGTCGAGCGGAATCGCCCACAACTTCAACAATATCACGGGTGCGATCCTCGGCTACACGGAAACGGCACAAGCGCAAGTGGAACCGCACGGCCGGGTGGCGGGAAGCCTGAGTGAGATCCGCCGCGCAGGCGAGCGGGCGCGCGACCTCGTCGATCAGATCCTCACTTTCGGTCGTCGCGCGGCCCCGAGGCGCAGCAGGATCTGCATCAAGGCGTTCATCGCTGAAACAATGTCGCTGCTCGAGGCATCGCTCCGTCCGCAAATCAGCCTCGTCGTCCGCGGGACATCACAGCCGATGGTGGTCTCCGGGGAGCTGGCGCAGCTGCAACAGGTGATTCTGAATCTTTGCAACAATGCAGCCCAGGCGATGGATGCGGCCGGCACAATCGAGGTCGAAATCGAGGCGCGGGACATCGAAAGTGCATTGTCGATGAGCTATGGCGAGCTCGTGCGCGGCCACTATGTCGTCATTTCGATCATCGATTCGGGGCGCGGCATGGACGAGGCGCTGCTCGAGCGAATCTTCGAGCCATTTTTCACAACGCGTCCCGAAGGAAACGGTCTCGGTCTCGCAACGGTTCGCGAGATTGTCCTGGATCACGGCGGGGCTGTGAATGTGAAGAGCGCGCCCGGCACGGGCACGCGCTTCGATATCTGGCTTCCCGCGATCTCAGTCATCGAGCCCGTGTCGAGGCACGAAACACCGGGCTCGTTGCGTCGCGGATCTGGAGAAACCGTTCTGGTATTGGAGGTCGACCGCGAGCGGCTGTTGCGGCACGAGGAAATTCTCGCGGCTCTCGGGTACGAGCCGGTCGGATTTACCGACGCGGCTGAGGCGGCAGTGGCCTGCCGCTCGGAGCCACGGAACAATCGGGTCGTACAAACGGGGTTTGACGCAGCGCTGCTGTGTTCCCATTTGCACGGGGCCGGCGCGGCGCTCGGGCACGCGGCCCTTTTGCGCGACAGTGCGCCCGCGCTGCCAATGATCTTGGCGGCAACGTCGGCGAGAGAATTCGGCGCGCCTGCTCTGGCGAGAGTCGGCATCCTGGAGGTCATCCGGCAACCGCTGATGTCGGCGGAGCTCGCCGGTGCATTGGCGCGCTGCATATCCATCCCCGACTCCGCATCGCTGCAAGCTCGCAGCGCAATCACGGAAAACGAGATCTTATCGCCATAGCGGCCCGTGTTACCGCCGTAACTCTTCTGTTTGACATGAAACTTTTGCGTAGCGCCGCCCGTGCATATTTCATCGCACATGAAACGGAGACGGCGATGCTTCAGAGCGATAATTTTCTCGATACCGAACAGATGGATTACGAAGCGTGGAGCGCTTCGTTGCGCTCTCTTTGTGGGCGGCACAACTTGGTGGATGTGGATCCAGACTCGTTCTCCGGCTGGCTGCGCGCCTTGAGCGTGTGCGGTTTGACGGCAGTGGATCTGTGTTGTAGCGCCCACCGATTCGAACGCACCCACCGGGATGTTAGCCTCGACGAGCTGGACCACTACAAGGCTGTGTTCCAGCTCGCCGGCCAATCGACGATCTACCAGAACAATCAGTGTGTGCAGCTCGCCGTGGGCGATGTCGCGCTCGTCGATGCGGCCCGACCCATGAGGTGCGTCTCCGACGACCCACGCGTGCGGCGGCTGACCATTCATCTGCCTCGCCGGTCGTTCGTTTCCCATCTCGGATTCGAGCCGCAAGGGGGAGCTTGCAGCCGCAGCGGAGCACCTGCCGGGCGTCTCCTCTACGAAGTTGTTCTCGATGCACTCAAAGGGGCTGGAGCGGAGAGTCCGCCGGCCGATTCCTACATGCAGCTGGCGGTCTACGACCTGCTCGGCGCGCTGTTTGCGCCGTCCGACCCGCGGCCGTCCTCGCGCCATGCGCACAAGTTGTTCATTCGTATCCGCAGCCTGATCAAAGGCCGCGTTACCGATCCGGATTTCGGCCCCCCGGAGGCGGCATCTGAAGCAGGGATCTCCTTACGGTACCTCCAGAAGCTCTTTACGCAGCGCGGCTTTACCTGCACCGAATTTATCTATTCGCTTCGGTTGAACCACGCCGCACGCCTTCTTGATCGCCGCAAATTGTTGAACACAAGGGAGCCCATCAGTGCGATTGCCTACTCGTGCGGCTTTCACGACTACACGCATTTCGCACGAAAATTTCGCCGTCGTTTCGGTTACTCGCCGGGCGCCCACTCCCCAGCGGAGGGCCGCACTGGAAACGGCGCAGTGCGTGCCGGCGCCGATGATGGTGCGCAGCAGGCTCACGACCCCCGCGGGGCGCTGATCTAAGCTCATCCGCACTGTCCCCGCAAATGAACCGCTTGAGAGAATCATCCAGGATACCTTATGAATACCAGCATATTTTCGAAACTCGTGTTCTTCGCAGCAGCCTTTTTGATCAACGGTTTGATGTTGGCCGGAGTGAACTATCTTTTCAATGAACATATGCATGAGCGCACGGCCCTGGCTTCGCTCATCTCAGCGAGGTGACGGCGCGAGCCCCGTTGGCTGAATCAATCTACGCGCGTTGCCGAGCGCGTATTGGCGATGGGGTGGTGGTCAGGGCGTGTCCAAAAAGACTCTATGTTTCGAGAATCTAGGCGCGGACACTGTTGGCGTTCTGTTATGGAGCGTTCTTACTTTCATCTGGTGCGTTTTATCCCATGTATCCAACAGGAGCTCTTTCTATGTCATCACGACCGCACATCGCCCTTGCCACCGCTGCCTTAACAGTAGTGCTTTCTGCAAATTCCGTAACTGCGAGAGCTCAGCAGAAACCAGTCACTGCCGAGCGAGCACAGATCATAGATACGGTGAGCACGATATTCGCCGCAGCCCGAACCGATGATGTTGCGATGTTCGACTCCGTCATTGCGTCGGATTTTTACATATATGACGTAGGCGCCCGATTCAACGGAGACTCCGTCATGGCTGGCATCAAGGCGCAACATGCCGCGGGTATGCACTACGAATGGAATGTGACCGAGCCTGACGTCCACATCAGCGGCAAGACGGCATGGATTGCTTACGTCAATAAGGGCAGCATCACTGACGCCTCCGGCACCACCGTGAACCAGAATTGGCTGGAATCAGCCTTCCTTCAGAAACAGGCAGGTGTCTGGAAAATCGTGTTCATGCACAGCACTCGCGTCGCCCCGGCAACTCAACAGAAGCATGAGCAATGACATCAAAGCCCCGAATGATCGCAGACCGAATTGAACGCCTGACGATTGGGTTGCCGCCGAAGAAGTGAAGCAACCTTGACCGTCAAGGCATCCGCCCCGACGAAAGCCTGGAAGAGGACGGAACCACCCGATGCAAAGCATCGGGGTCGCCTTCCCATCGCACTCCGACCGCCAAAGCCGCGGCAAGGTCAATTCGAGCGGCGAAGAGTTGCAGGATGATCTCCGCTTTCCCAGTGACCACCGCGGCAGCGCGTTCCGCAGCTCCCAATCGAATATCGATTGCACCGTTGGACACCGCGACCGTGATCGGTTCGCTCCCGGCGCGCAACTCGATGTTGATCGGGGGATCTTCCGGCCTTCCATCGACCAATACGAGCTTTAACGGAAGAACGAGCCAGTGGGACTGAAGAGTCTCGCCTTTGGCCCGGTTTGCGAGAAGGGGAGCGCCCCAGCGCCCCAATTGAAGAAGCGCGCCCTCCAACTCACGGCCGCGCTCGGACAGCCTAAAAAGCGCCGTGGCAATCGGCGGCGGGGCCTCTTCGCGAACCACGATGCCTGCGTTCTCCAATTCACGAAGGCGCTCGGCGAGCAAGTTCGTCGCGATTCCCGGCAAGCCCTTGCGCAGGTCTGTGTATCGACAGGAACCCCGGATAAGCAGCTCGCGGACCACCAAGAGAGTCCAACGATCGCCAACGACATCCAGGGCTTTTGCCAACCCGCATCTTTGTTTGTAGGAACGCACACCCGCTATCATCTCTCGTTAGACTAGAAAGTCAACTTGTTGCTTGACAAAGTAAAGCTTGACGAATTATAACTTGGATGTGGTCCTTTGATCGGAGGGCGTCAATCATGGATTCCCGAATTCCCAGGCTGTTGCTCGCGGCAGCGGCCGCAATCTTCGCGTTTGGCGGCGCCATGCATGCCGCCGCGTACACCGCAAAAGCGTTGCCAAGCATCAGCAGGTCGAACTTGCCGCCCTTTCTCGGTGCCGAAATCAAAGTGCTCTGGCTCGCAGATTCCACCACGCTGATCGCTTTGGCCCTCGTCCTGGGTTTCATAGCGGTGAAGCCCACTTCCGCCACCAAGGCCGTGGTCATGCTGCTGGCGGTCGTTCCTGCTGCAACCACGGCGCTTCTCTATATCTTCCTCGGACCTTTCTACGCCGGGCACCTGCTGCTGGCGGCATCTGCGATGGTTTTCGTCGCGGGCCTGATCATGCCTGCGAGATCGTCCGCGAACCAATTCGTCGCTTAACCGAGCCGCGCGCGGATCACACTCTCGGACCCAGATTCCAACGACGTTGCGCGTGCAACGATGATCGCTGCCAAATGCGCTGGACGTATGGCGACACTATTCAGCCAGCCCGTTTCACGGCGCGGGCGGCAGTCTCGATCACGCTGGCGACGGCACGAGGCTGGGAGATGTGTATGAGGTGGCCCCCTTTGATGACAATCACCTTGGATCCCGCGCGATTGGCCATCCGCCGCGCACTCTCTGGGTCAAGCTCGCGGTCCTCGGTGGCAATGATCGCGTAGCTCGGCTTATCGTGCCAGGCTGCGGCGGTCAACTTGGTGCTGAAGGCAGCGCCCAATATTGGCATTTGCGAGTGCGCCATGAATTCGGCCGTCGCCGTGGGCAGATCGGCGCCAACGTCGGCGGCAAACTTCGCCGGATCGAGGAAGATGAACCCGTCTTTGGTCGGCCTCAAATCGTTGCTCGCCTCCTTCTTCGGCGGAGCCACCTCAGCGCTGGTCTCGCCGACATCGGGTTGGAGCGCGGCAACATAGACCAGCGCCTTCACCTTGGGGTCGCTGCCGGCAACGGTGATGATCGAGCCGCCATAGCTGTTGCCGACGAGGATGACCGGGCCGTCCAGCTGGTCGAGGACACGCTTGGTCGCGGCCACATCCTCGTCGAGACCGGTCAGCGGCGGCTGCACGATGCTGACGCGATAACCGTCCTTCGCGAGCACGTCATAAACGCCCCGCCAGCTCGAACCATCGATGAGTGCGCCGTGAACGACGACGATGGTCACCTCCGCGCCGGGCGACGGAGCCGATTGCGCGTTCGTGCCGGCGGCGATAATAAGCGCCATCATCGTCCCGAGAAACCCTTGAGTCGTCGTCATGTCAGTTTCCATTCTCGTCAGGGTGGTTGGCCGTAGGCATCTAACGCTGAGTGCCCGTCGGGTACGGGTTCTGCAGAACGGTGGAGCCGGTCTCCAGCAGCGACTTCAGGTTGGAAATGATCTTCGGCCAGCCGCCTGAGACCGCTTCGATCAATTTCGAGGGCTCGCGCTCGATGATGTGGGTGATGGACAGCTTGACCGCCGTTCCACTGGGCTCCAGTTCCATCGTGCATAGCGACTCGCCTTCGGCCTTGAGTTCGGGTTTATTCTGGTGCTGCCAGCGGATCACCAACCGCCGTGGTGGCTCAGCCTCGACGATCTCGCCGGCGTCGGTGATTGTGCCGTCGGGGTACACCATCTTCCACGAGGATCCCGGCGTCCACGCGCTTTGGCAGTGCGTGCCGAACCAGTACTGCTTCATAAACTCCACGTCATCTGTCAGCGCTGACCACAGCCTCTCCGGCGTGGAGCGTATGTAAGTCACGTAGACAAAGGTCGATCTAGTCATTGGCTTTCTCCAGTCGTCGCTTCAGATCCGAGAGCGCCTTGAGGCGCGGCTTTTCGAATTTGGCAATCCAGCGCTCGTAGATCTCCTGTAGCGGAACCGGATTGAGGAAGTGCAGCTTTTCGCGGCCGCGCCGCACGGTGGCGACCAGGTTCGCCCCCTCCAGCAAGTCCAGGTGCTGCGTCACGCCCTGTCGCGTCATGTCCACGTGTTCGCACAGCTCGTTGAGTGTGCGGCCGTCGTGCGCATGCAGCAGGTCCAGGAGCTTCCGCCGGCTGGGGTCGGCCAGGGCCTTGAAAAGCACGTCGGTGTCGTGGCGCTCTGCCATGTCATATACGCAAGTAATTACTTGCCTATATGATAGGCAAGCCGCGCCTTGCATGTCAAGCACCGGCGACTACTCCGGCAGGTTCAACTTGTGCAGCAAGGCCTGATAGCGCGGATCGCCCAACAGCGAGGCGAATCTCGGCTCCGACTTGAGGTTGAAAAACTGGCTATCGTGCCGTTCGTAGGCCCGCTCCAGCCATGCAAATGCCTGCTCCTTGTCGCCCCGCCACGCAATAGTTTCGGCAATCAAGAACGCCGAATCCTGTGAGTGCTTGTCGATCAGCTCGTCGAGAGCCCGCTGCGACTCCGCGCTGTGCCCCAGCGTGTGCTCAGCGATCGCGACGCCGCTGAGCCGGGACGATTCCGAGGAGACGTGGCCAAATGTCACAAGCGCTTCCGCGGCCTTGCCCTCGAGCAGCAGCAGCATGCCCAGGGCGCTCTGTGCGGCGGCGTATTCCGGCTGTATTTCGAGGGCCCGCCGAATGGCGTCGTGAGCGGCAGCAAACTGCCGTGCTGCGGTGTAGTACCGGGCGAGGCGCTGCCACGCAAGCGTCGACAACGGGTCGAGTCCGGTTGCGATCTTGGTCGCGGCGATGGCCTCGTCCAGCCGGCCGAGGGCCACTAGCAGACCGCCATAGCGCACGTGAACCGTGCTGTCGGAAGGATCGAGCGCCAACGCTTTCATAAAATCCGCCTCAGCGCCGCTCCAATCCCAGCCGCGGTAGTATCGAACGAAACCGCGCGCCGCGTAGCTATCAGCGAGATCCGGGGCCCGCGTCACGGCGCTCTCGGCGTCCGCCGCGGCCTGCTGAACGCTCACCGCATCGCCGGTTGAATCGGCCACCAGGGCTTCTGACATGGCGAGGCCTGCGTAGGCGGCCGCGTAGCCAGGGTCGAGCGCGATTGCCTTTCGATAGGCGATCAGCGCGCGCCGAAATCCCTCATCGCTCCGCTGGTTGTAGAACTGCCGCCCCAGCAAGTACTCGTTGTAGGCCTCCGTATTCGCGGTGCGGTGCGCGCGCGCAGCCTGTTGCACCGGCAAGAGCTGTGCTTTGAGCGCCTCGACGACCGCGGTTGCGATCTCATCCTGGACCTTGAAAATGTCCTTGACGTTGCGGTCGTAGGTCTGCGACCACATGTGGTAACCGCTGTCCATACGAATCAGCTGTGCGGTCACCCGCAGGGTATTACCGGATTTGCGCACGCTGCCTTCCAACACGTGCGCCACACCAAGCGCCTTGGCGATTTCAGCAATCGTCGCCTGCTTACCCTTGAAGTAGAAGGACGATGTGCGGGCAGGAACCTTTAGATCAGGGATTTTCGTCAACATGTCAATGAGTTCTTCCGACATTCCATCAGAGAAATACTCCTGGTCTTTCTTCTCGCTCATGTCTACGAACGGCAGAACAGCCACGGATTTTTCAGGAATAACCGGTTCGGCTGTCACTGTCGCTGGTGTCCCGGCGGCGACAGCCGGCGCAGGCGCAATCACTTGATGTCCAGGTAGCCATAATCGGTAAGCCACGAGTCCTGCAATCGACACTGCCACCAGAGTGGCTGCCACAATGGCTACTTGGTGGCGCGATCGAACGTTGTCTGAAGGATATGATGTGCTCGAAGACCTCCCCGCAACCGTTGTCACCACCGAAACGTTTGGGGTCGCGGGTTTCTCGATCGCCACTCGAACCGCAGCCACCAGTTTCGGCATCGCACGGTTGATCTCGCCTCCGCTGGCATCCAACCACTGTGACGTATTCAGGAAATATTCAAGGTCTGCAGGTAGCGGCGCCTGGTCGAGCCGCAACGATATTACCGGGTGCCGCTTTGATGCCGCGCGCTCCACCTCTCTGACAACGTGCGGAGAGGCGGCGGCACTCCCCGATAGGATCAGCACGATCGCCTTGGTGGTATCGATTGCGTGAACGATCGAGCGAGCGTAGAACTCGCCGGGTGTCACATCCCGAGGAGCAATCCAACACCTAATTCCTTTGCTCTCAAGTACCGCGACGACGGTATCCGCAGCGGCGGCATCCTGCGAGGCGTAGCTCAGGAATACGTCCGGGGTGCCGGAAGTGGCGCCCGTCGCCTGCTCTTCGCCGCCGCCTCCAGTCACGCCCGTCCCCTCCCGACTTTGGGTCATGTTGACAGATACGCCCCGTGTTTATCAAAAGTTGTTTTCACGGTACGTGAGGAAAACCTTGCCGGCGAGAAACAAGGCTTCCTTAGGGATTGCTTCGATATTGAGGGATGCCTCTTCGATCACGGTGTCGAGTTCTTCGATCCGCGCGAAGGCCATTGAAAGCTCGGAGTAGATGATCGGGTTGATCGCGAGCGACTCGGTCGCAGCGGCCGCATCGAGTTGTTCTTGCGACCAAGGAGTCATCGGGCGAGTTGCCCCGCCCTGCTTGGTTCAGCCGCCCAGCCGAGCGCTGCCTACCTCGCTGCGCCATCGGTAGGATTTTGGCCTGCCACTGCGACGCCTCGGCGGTCCCAAAACGAGTGAAGGCGGGTGACCCAATGGGTCCCCGCCTTCGATCGAACAGTTCGCCCGACCGCAGCTTCAATCTTCGAACTGCACCGCCGGGAGCACCTGAGTCCCTTCGAGCCTCACTCCGTCCAGCGCCCGAGGATCGAGCCCGAGCGCCTTTAGGATCGTCGGCGCAACTTGCATGGTCTCCACCGGGCTGGTGACGGTCTTTCGGGCAAAGCTTGGGTGCGACACCAGCAACATTACGTTGGTGTCGTCGCGAGAGAAGCCGCCGTGCTCCGCCAATTTGGCGGTGCTTCCCGAGTAGGTCACGCCGATGTTCGGTGTAACCACGATATCCGGCGTTCGCGGAT
>Ga0210406_10008629_pt1 | contig 10194 bp, 7 predicted proteins | sample IncBWC30MmetaG_FD_155454 | JGI IMG/M metagenome (GOLD analysis project Ga0210406, IMG submission 155454) | Forest soil microbial communities from Barre Woods Harvard Forest LTER site, Petersham, Massachusetts, United States - Inc-BW-C-30-M | ecosystem: Environmental > Terrestrial > Soil >... | reverse complement strand
GTCGAGAAGGGCGAGATCGTCTGCGTGGCCGGCGCCAACGGCGCGGGCAAGTCGACGCTGTTGAAATCGATCGCCGGCGCCGAGCGCCCGCGCGCCGGCACCGTCAGTTTCGACGGCGCGCGCATCGACGGCATGGCGCAGCACCTGATCACGGCACGCGGCATCGCCTTCGTGCCGGAAAACCGGAGGCTGTTTCCGCGCCTGTCGGTGCGCGACAATTTGCGGCTCGGCAGCTATCTCTATCGCGGCGAGGCGGATCGCGAGCAGCCGCTCGATCTCGTCTTCAAGCTCTTTCCGCGTCTTTCGGAGCGGCTCGAGCAGCGCGCCGAGACGCTCTCCGGCGGCGAGCAGCAGATGCTGGCGATCGGCCGCGCGCTGATGACGCGGCCGCGGCTGTTGATGCTGGACGAGCCGTCGCAGGGCATCATGCCGAAGCTGGTCGATGAGATCTTCCAGGCGGTCAAGCGCATCCGCGACGCGGGCATGACCGTGCTGATCGTCGAGCAGCGAATGGCGGAGTGCCTCGACATCGCCGACCGCGCCTACATCCTGCAGACCGGCCGCGTGCTGATGCAGGGAAGTGCGGCGGAAATCAAAGTCAGTCCCGACGTCCGCAAGGCTTATCTCGGGCTGTAGAGCGTGATCCGGAAAAGCGTGCCCCCCGGGTTCCGAGCCGATGGTGCGTGGCGTAGCGAACAAGCGCGTAACGCGTTTGCGTGGAAATCATGCTGAACCGGAAAAGCTGAAGCGCAATCGCGATTCAACTTGATCCGATCGCGCTCTCGGAAATTCCTGACGCGATCGTGAGTCCGACGAGCCGCGTGCCAAACAAATCGGTATTGGCGGTCACCAGCGCAAATCGCTACTGCTTCGCAATCGGCTCTTGCCGGGCAGAGGAGACGAGCGTGAGGACTTTGGAAAGCGACCCTGGCGAGCCGCCGGTCGATTTGCGAAAAGTCGGCGCGCACCCGGACCATTGGTATCCGCTCGCTTGGTCGCATGAAGTCAAGCGCGGAGGCGTGTTCGCCTCGTCCTTTGCCGGCGAGCCGATTGCGGTGGTGCGTCCCGAGCAGGGTGAGATCTTCGCACTGGAGGACCGCTGCGCTCACCGCCAAGTTCCATTGTCGAAAGGCGTCGTGCAGAATTGTCGCCTGCGCTGCGGCTATCACGGTTGGAGCTATGACGCTTCGGGACAGTGCGTGGATGTTCCTTATCTCGGCAGGGCGAAACTGCCGAACGGTGTTCGATCCTATCCGTGCTGCGAGCGCGATGGCGTTGTGCTTGTGTGGCCGGGCGGTTCGCCAGCGACACCACCACCGCCGACCTTGGGAGCGGCGGCCGACAAGGATTACAAGACCGCGCGTTACGGCGGAATCGTCAATGGCCACTATACGTTTATGCACGAAAATCTGATGGACATGCACCATCAGTTTCTGCATCGGCGAAATGTCGGTAATGCCAGTCCGAAATATTTGGGCAAGCGTTCGGGCGATGGCTGGATGGAGGTCGATTACAGCTTCAGGCGGCTGGAAAAACCGCCGCTGGGAGAGGCGCTGATCGTCGGCCTGCTGCGTGGCGCATCGTCGGTCCCCCGCGACCTCATGACCATCCGTACGGAGTATCCCTATCAAACAGTGCGCTTTTGGGCGTCGGCCGAGAATCCGGTCATGTCCGTGTGGGCCTGCTACACGCCCGTCGACGCGGTTCAGCGCAAGAACAGGACGTACATCGTGTTTTCGGTGCTCCGTCCCAAGATTCCCGGCGCGCTGGAATTGGCATGGCCGTTCATCATGCGGTTCGTGAACCGGATCTTCGACGAAGACGAGGAAATGGTCGCGATGGAGCAGTGGGCCTACGACGTTCAGGGCGGGGACTGGAATCAGGAGGTCTTCCCCGTGATCAGAGAGCTTCGCGAGCTGCTCGCGAAAAGCGGAGTTGCCGGCTGAGCCGAGCCTGACGCCGCTGTGCACGTGCGCGGCCGCGCGTTCAAGAAATCGCGATTGGCCATGACAGGCGCAAATCGGCTAGCCATCACGGCTCAGCCGCGGCGAGCTTTCGCCGCAGCCCCGGTCGCATCAGAGCCCCGATCGCATCAGGAATCAGGACGCATCAGGAGATGAAGTGTGGTTGATCTCAAGACTCTTGCGCCGTCTGAGATGGCCCGCATGCTCGGCAAGCCGGAAGGCGAGGTCGGCCGCGCCGTCGGCGAGATGATGAACCGAGCCAACGCCAACATCACGGAGTCGGTCTATCAGCGGCTGATGTTGCGGGCAAACGACCGCGTGCTTGAGATCGGCTTCGGCAATGGCCGGCTGCTGCCTTCGCTGCTGGCCTTGGCGGAGGACCTGACCTATGTCGGGATCGACAGGGCGGAGACCATGGTGACCGAAGCGACGGCGCATAACGCCGAGGTCGTCGCGGCTGGCCGCGCATCGTTTCGTTTGGGAGATGCGGAAGCAATCCCGTGCACGGACGGAAGTTTCGACCGGGTGTTTGCAGTCAACGTCATCTATTTCTGGCAGGACCCCGTCGGCGCGCTCGCCGAGATGCGCCGCGTTCTGCGTCCGGGCGGGTTGAGCGTCGTTGCGTCGCGCGTGTCGGCGCCCAGTGAGGAGCCGCCGCCCTTTGCGAAGCCGGAATACGGCTTTTACCGGCGCAGCCGCGAAGCGATGCTGGCGCTGCATCGCGACGCCGGTTTCAGCAACGTCGTGCTCGACGATTATCAGGAGATGACGTCATCTCCCGACGGAGCCACCCGCGCACAGACCTTTGCCATCATCCTGGCGCGGCCCTGAACTACTCCGAACTGTCGTGAGCGACACCATGCTCCGGTGGCGTCAACCCGAAGTCTTATTCAGCCCGAACGTTTTGACGAGATCGGCGACTTGCGCGGGCGTCAGATAACGCGGGTTCAGCCCGCGCAAGAGCAGATAGAGCTTTGCGGTCTCTTCCAGCTCCTCCATCGCGAACACCGCCGCCTCCAGCGTGTCGCCTGACACGACCGGGCCGTGATTGGCGAGCAGGACCGATGAATATTTGCCGGCGAGGCCTTTGATCGCGTCGGCGACCGCGGGATCGCCCGGCCGGTAATAGGGGACGAGCGCGGTCGCGCCGCATTTCATCACGTAGTAGGCCGTCATCGGCGGCAGCGCCGCGCTTGGATCGATCTCCGGCAGCATCGAGAGCGCGACCGAATGCGTCGAGTGCAGGTGCACCACCGCGTGTGCGGCGTCCCGCGTCTGATAGAGCGCGCTGTGCAGCGGCACTTCCTTGGTGGGCGGATCGCCGGCAAGGAGCCGGCCGTCGGGGGCGAGCCGCGACAGTCTGGCCGGATCGAGGAAGCCGAGCGAGGCATTGGTCGGCGTGACCAGCCAGCCGCCGTCATCGAGCTTCACGCTGACATTGCCGGAGGAGCCCGGCGTCAGCCCGCGCTCAAACAGTGAGCGGCCCAGGCGGCAGATCTCTTCGCGGAGCTTGGTTTCGCTCATCTCGTTTCCGCTCATGTTCCCTTCATGGGACCACCTAGTTTTCGCCTTGTCTCATGCTTTGGCAGCGCGGCCAAGGCATGATACTCACAAGGCATGATACCGGGGGCAAGCCGCAGCGGATTTGCCGCCTCTCATAAAGTCCAAGGGAAACGCCCGATGTCCGATTCCGCAAAACCTGGGATGGCCGTGATCGGCCTCGGCTCGATGGGCTATGGCATGGCGACATCGCTGCGCCGCGCGGGCTTCGACGTCACCGGCTGCGATGTCGCCGCGGAGAGCGTCGCGCGGTTTGTCAAGGACGGCGGCAAGGGCGCAAGCACGCCTGCGGAAGCTGCGAAGGCGGCCGATATCGTGGTCAGCGTGGTCGTCAATGCCGCGCAGACCGAAACCATCCTGTTCGGCAAGGATGGCGTCGCCGAGACGCTGGCCAAGGACGCGGTATTCATATCTTCCGCGACCATGGACCCCGACGTTGCGCGCCGCCTCGCCAGGCAATTGGAAGCGACCGGACGGCATTATCTGGATGCGCCGATCTCCGGCGGCGCGCAGCGCGCGGCCCAGGGCGAGCTGACCATCCTCGCATCGGGCAGCCCCGCTGCGTTCGCAAAAGCGCGGCCCGCGCTCGATGCGATGGCGGCCAAGCTCTACGAGCTCGGCGACGCGCCGGGGCAGGGCGCCGCCTTCAAGATGGTCAATCAACTGCTTGCCGGCGTGCATATCGCCGCCGCCTCCGAGGCGATCGCCTTCGCCGCCAAGCAGGGGCTCGACATCCGCAAGGTCTATGAGGTGATCACGGCATCCGCCGGCAATTCCTGGATGTTCGAGAACCGCATGCCGCATGTCCTCGACGGCGATTACACCCCGCGCAGCGCGGTCGAGATTTTCGTCAAGGACCTCGGCATTATCCAGGACATGGCGCGCACCGCGAAGTTCCCGGTGCCGGTCGCGGCCGCGGCGCTGCAGATGTTCCTGATGACGGCGGCCGGCGGCATGGGCCGCGACGACGATGCGTCGGTGGCGCGGATGTATGCGAGGGTCGCCGGCACGAAGTTGCCGGGTGAACCCAAATAGCCTCGCCCCAAACGACTGCGCTGCAAGCAGCGCGGAAAGCAGCGAACCCGCAAAAGAGGACCGTCGATGCCCCGTTTCGCCGCCAATCTTTCGATGATGTTCACCGAAGTCGCCTTCCTCGATCGCTTCGAGGCGGCGGCGAAAGCCGGCTTCACCGCCGTGGAATTCCTGTTTCCCTATGATCACCCGGCCGAGGAGGTCGGCAGGCGCTTGAAAGGCAACGGGCTCACGCAGGCGCTGTTCAACCTGCCGCCCGGCAATTGGGATGCCGGCGAGAAGGGTTTTGCCGCGCTGCCGGAGCGGTTCGGCGACCTGCAAAAAAGCCTGCACACCGCCTTGCCCTATGCGCAGGCGACCGGCGTCAAGCGGCTGCATCTGATGGCGGGCATCGCCGACCGGACCGATCACAAGGCGGTGGAAGCGTTCTACAAATCGGTCGCCTGGGCCGCGGAATTTTTTGCACCCCATGGTCTCGACGTCGTGATCGAGCCGATCAACCCGCGCAACGTGCCCGGCTACTTCCTCAATGATTTCGGCTTCGCGCGCGACCTGATCAGGGAGTTGAAGATCCCGAACCTGAAGCTTCAGTTCGACATCTATCACTGCCAGATCATCCATGGCGACGTCACCATGCGGCTGCGCGAGATGATGCCGATCATCGGCCATGTTCAGATCGCGAGCATCCCCTCGCGCAACGAGCCGGACGGCGAGGAATTGAACTATCCGTTCCTGTTCGCCGAGCTCGACCGGCTCGGCTATGGCGGCTTTGTCGGCTGCGAATACAATCCGCGCGGCAAGACCACCGATGGCCTCGCCTGGTTCAAGCCCTATGCGGGAGTGAAGCCGTGACGCTGAAGCTGGGCTGCATCGCCGACGACTATACCGGCGCGTCCGACCTCGCCAACACGCTGACCCGCGCCGGCCTGCGCACGGTGCAGACCATCGGCGTTCCCGCCGACGATCTCGCGCTGCCCGAGGTCGATGCGGTGGTGGTGTCGCTGAAAAGCCGCTCGATCGAGGCGCAGCTAGCGGTCAGCCGCTCGCGCTCGGCGGAGAAATGGCTGCGCGGGCGTGGCGCCGGTCATGTGCTGTTCAAGATCTGCTCGACCTTCGATTCCACCGATGCCGGCAATATCGGTCCAGTGATGGACGCGCTACGCGCCGATTCCGGCGACAGCATCGTGCTGTTGACGCCGGCCTTTCCGGAAACCGGCCGCACCGTCTATCAGGGCAATCTGTTCGTCGGCTCCGTGCCGCTGAACGAGAGCCCGCTGAAGGATCATCCGCTCAACCCGATGCATGATTCCAACCTGGTGCGGGTGTTGGCGCGGCAGAGCCGGACCAGGATCGGCCTGGTCGATCTCGCCGTCGTCGTGCGCGGTCCCGAGGCGGTTCGCGCGCGGCTCGCCGATCTCGCCGGCCAGGGCGTCGGCGCCGCGATCATCGATGCGGTGTTCGACCGCGACCTCGAAACCATCGGCGCGGTGGCGCTGGATCATCGCGTCTCGGTCGGCGCGTCCGGCATCGGGCTCGGACTGGCGCGGGCGTTGGTCGCCAAAGCCAGCGGCAGGCCGGGCACGGCTGATGCGCGCTCCGATGCGCCGGTCGGCGGACCGGCGGCGTGCCTTGCCGGAAGTTGCTCGCATGCGACGCTCGGCCAGATCGCAAGCGCCGAACAGGTGATGCCGGTGCTGCATCTCGATTCCGATCGCATTGTCGCGGGCAGGGAGGAAGCGCAACGCGCGCTCGCTTGGGCCAAGGAACGGCTGGACAAGGGGCCGCTTCTGGTCACCTCCAGCGCGACGCCCGACAAGGTCACCGCACTGCAGGCGCGTCACGGCCGCGATGCCGCCGGGCATGCGATCGAGCAGGCGATGGCCGACATCGCGGAGGGGCTGGTGCAATCGGGTGTCCGCCGGCTGGTCGTGGCCGGCGGCGAGACATCGGGCGCCGTGGTGGATCGCCTGGCCATTCCCGGCTTCCTGGTCGGCGAGGAAATCGCGGCTGGCGTGCCGGTGCTGCGCGCGGTGGGCGCACAGGCCGGCGAGATGTTGCTTGCGCTGAAGTCGGGCAATTTCGGCGGCCCGCAATTCTTCACCGACGCGCTGCGGCTGATGCGCTGAACAAGCAGCGAGGATGCGGCCTGCAGCGAATGCGGCCGTGAACGGCTGTCCGTAATTTTACCGCCTCCGAAATTTGGAATTGGTTCAGAACTATCACGCCATCTTGAAGCGTGCGCGAATGCGTGAGCCGGGCACCAGCGCGGGTGCTCCTGTTGTTCATCAAATGATTGGCCTGCCGACGTCTCGCCACCCTGCCGGTCGCTCAGGTGCGCGCCGCGAAAACGCCCGGCAGCGCCGCGGGGCAATGAAATGATCAAGATCATCCAGGATTTGCGGATCGGCACCAAGCTTGCCGTCACCTCACTGCTGAGCCTCCTCCTTGTCGGCTGGTTGATCTATGCGCAGATGAGCGGCCATGCGGCGATCCGGCAGGGCAGCGAATCGGAGCGGGCTCAGCAGACCATCGTCCGCGCGGCGGCTGAGGCGAAGGCGTCGGCTCGCGGCATGATGGTCGGGGTTCGCGACCTTCGACTGGCCGGCAGTCAGGCCGATCTGCAGGCGGCGCAGGATTATCTTGCGGCACGTCACAAGTCCGCACTCGAGTTCATCGATACCGCCTTCAGGCTCGCCAAGTCGGCGGAGAACCACGAGCGGCTGCAGAAGATGAAGACGCTGGCCGATGACTACGTCAACCGTATGGGCAAGGAGATCGTCGCCGTTCAAAGCGAGGCGATCGGCATCGAGGCCAAGCGCAGCGCGACGGGCGAGCTGCCGGCGGAATCCGAGGCGCGCCTGCTCAAGCTCCGGGCCGAGGCGCTGCGCCTTGCGCGCGAGGTCGGCCTTCCCATCGCAAAGGAATTGGATGCGCTGGCGAGCCAAGTCGTCGAATTCGCCAAACAGAAGGTCGAGGAGGAAAGTGCCGCTACGGTGCAGGAGATGACCGCGTCGGAGCGGACATCGCTTGCGATCGGCATCGCGGTCGCCGTGCTGATGATCGCGACCTGCATGTTCTCGATCACCACCATTGCGCGGCCGCTTGCCGCGCTGAACAAATCCATGCTGGAGCTGGCCGGCGGCAATTTCGCGGTCGTGCTGCCGGGTCTCGGCCGCAAGGACGAGGTCGGCGACATTGCCGGCGCCGTCGAGAGGTTCAAGCTGGTCTCCGAACAGAAGGCGCGCGAGGAGGCCGAGGCCAAGATCAAGCAGGACAGGATCGCCGCCGAGCACCGCAAGGCCGAGATGCACAAGCTCGCCGATGGTTTCGAGGCGGCGGTCGGCGAGATCGTCGATGCGGTGTCGTCGGCCTCGACCGAGCTGGAATGCTCGGCCGGCTCGCTGACCGCCACCGCCGGACGCGGGCAGGAACTCTCGACCGTGGTCGCCGCGGCTTCCGAGGAAGCCTCGGCCAATGTGCAGTCGGTGGCCTCCGCCACGGAGGAATTGTCGTCCTCGGTCAACGAGATCGGCCGCCAAGTGCAGGAATCCGCCCGCATGGCGAACGAGGCGGTCGATCAGGCGCGCAGAACCAACGATCGCGTCGGCGAATTGTCGAAGACGGCGGGCCGTATCGGCGACGTGGTCGAGCTGATCAACACCATCGCGGGCCAGACCAACCTGCTGGCGCTGAACGCCACCATCGAGGCGGCGCGTGCCGGCGAGGCCGGACGCGGCTTCGCGGTGGTTGCCTCCGAGGTCAAGGCGCTTGCCGAGCAGACCGCGAAGGCGACCGGGGAGATCGGCCAGCAGATCTCCGGCATCCAGGCGGCGACGCAGGAATCGGTCTCCGCCATCCGCGAAATCTCCGGCACCATCGAGCGGCTTGCAGAAATTGCCTCGACCATCGCGGCCGCCGTGGAGGAGCAGGGCGCCGCGACCCAGGAAATCTCCCGCAACGTGCAGCAGGCGGCCCAGGGAACCCAGCAGGTCTCCTCCAACGTCACCGAGGTGCAGCGCGGCTCGGCCGAAACCGGATCGGCCTCCTCGCAGGTGCTGTCGGCCGCCAAGTCGCTGTCGTCGGACAGCAACCGTCTGAAGCTCGAGGTCGGACGGTTCCTGGACTCGGTCCGGGCGGCCTGACGGACAGGACTGAAGCCATCGATTGCGGATAATGGAGGCGCCGCGCCTAAGACATGTGCGGCGCCGATCCATTTTGTCTGAGAGGCGGCGGGCCGCTGGTTACTGAATTCCTTGGCTTGATTCTTTGGCTTGGTCTTCGCTGCAGTGCAACCCTGTTAACTCTTGACGGGTATAAAGCCCGGCGCAGGTCGTGCCCTCCATCCCGCGAGTCTGCGCGCCGCCAAAACCAAGAGATTGCCTTCATGCTCGCCAATATTTCGATCCGCGCCAAGATCATCGCGGTCGTCGCTTTCCTGCTCGTTGCCATCACCGGTATGGGCCTCTTGGCCGTTACAAACATGCGCTCGCTCAATGCCAGCACCGTGGACATCGCGACCAACTGGATGCCGAGCGTGCGGGTGCTCGGCGAGTTGCGCGCCGGCGTCATCACCTATCGCAACGTGGTCCGCGAGCACATGCTGGCCGAAACCCTCGACGAGAAGCTGGCCGCCGAAAAGACGCTGGCGACGGTCGTCGAGAGCAACACCAAAATTCGCCAGACCTATGAGCCGCTGATCACCTCTCCCGAGGAGCGCGCGCTTTATGCTGAGTGGTCAAGACTTTGGGACGAGTACAAGCAAGGCACCCAGGAGGTGATGGCGCTGTCGCGCAAGGCGGCCGGGCAGATTCCTCACGAGGCGCATGTGCTGAACACCCAGACGGTCAACAAGATCGGCCTTCAGGCCGATGAGGTGCTGAAAAAGGACATTGACCTCAACAACAGCGGCGCCGAGAAAGCAACCGCAAGCGCGGCTGACAATTACAGCGCGGCGCTGATGTTTGTCGCGATCATCCTCGGTGCGGCCGTGGTCGCGGGCGTCGCCGTCAGCTTCTATCTGGTGCGCGATATCACGCAGGGCATCGCCTCCATCGTCGAGCCGATGCAGGCGCTCAGTCAGGGCGATCTCTCGGCGGACGTGCCGCATCGGGGCGAGACGACCGAGATAGGCGCCATGGCCGACACGCTTCAGGTGTTCAAGGAAGCGCTGATCGCGAAGAAGCAAGCCGATCAGGCGGCAGCCGGCGATGCCGAAGCCAAGATCGAGCGTGGCCGCCGCGTCGACGGCATCACCCGCGAATTCGAATCGATGATCGGCGAGATCGTCAACACCGTCTCGTCGGCCTCGTCCCAGCTCGAAGCTTCCGCCGGCACGCTGTCGGCCACCGCCGCGCGCTCGCAGGAATTGGCCACCACCGTCTCAGCCGCCTCGGAAGAAGCATCGGCCAATGTGCAGTCGGTGGCATCCGCGACCGAGGAGATGGCCTCTTCCATCACCGAAATCAGCCGCCAGGTGCAGGAATCGGCGCGGATGGCCGGCGATGCGGTGGGCCAGGCCCGCACCACGACCGGTCGCGTCAGCGAGCTGTCGAAAGCGGCCACGCGGATCGGTGATGTGGTCGAGCTGATCAACACCATCGCCGGCCAGACCAACCTGTTGGCGCTGAACGCCACCATC
>Ga0210406_10008628_pt1 | contig 10195 bp, 9 predicted proteins | sample IncBWC30MmetaG_FD_155454 | JGI IMG/M metagenome (GOLD analysis project Ga0210406, IMG submission 155454) | Forest soil microbial communities from Barre Woods Harvard Forest LTER site, Petersham, Massachusetts, United States - Inc-BW-C-30-M | ecosystem: Environmental > Terrestrial > Soil >... | reverse complement strand
AAACTTTTTTTGGACATCATCTTTTTTGCATAAAGGACCCCGATGGGAACGGTATAACGATTTATAGTAGTCACGCAATTTCGTGATCGACCCACCGGCGTCAATCGTCTCCGAATTGCAGCGACTTAACAGACTGTTCCGCCGGAAAAACTGCTGATCGCAGGGCAGCGTCGGTGACAGCCTCATCGCTTTCCCCGATACGCCGTTTAACATCGCCTTGCGAGAGATTCTTGTCGTCGCCAGCCGTGCCGGTTATTGAAGATTTCGGAGGTGGCTCGTCCGCGTATGTCACGACGTGGAAATCTTTCATCACGCATGCATATCGAATTGTTCTTCGGTGTCATCGCAGGAAGCGAAGCTTTTTGGCCAAGGCTCGCCCTTGCTTCTGCAACCCGTGAGTCAAACTACGATCACCTCATCGAGCTGAGCCGCGATGTCCGGCGCGGTGCGGTCCCAATAATGGGTATGTGCGCCAAGCCCGATGCAAGACTCAATGCAACCGGGCGCCACCTGAAACGACGTGGCCTCGGGCGCTGCTGGAAAACTCCCTGAATCATCGTCGCCCTCCGTTCGTGCGTACCAGTCGTTCAGCCACAACGAGCGGCCCACGTAGTCTCCGCTGCGATAAGAATTCCGCCACACTGCCACGCCCAATTGCTCGCGTTTGGGCGTGGTGCTCGCGTCCGTTGATTCAGGAGCTTGTTGTGGCGGTGTTATCCCGCTTCCGTCCGGATAATCGCGGACCCAACCGTAGAGCGTTGGAAAGAAGCGGTTCAACAATTGCCGCAAGGGGTTCCCCATCGAGAAGAAGTACAGTGGAAGGATCTTACGATCTGGAAACGCGTAGCCGGTGAGTTCAGGAATTTCATCTTGGCGTAGGAAACGAAGCAGGTCCGCTGTGATCAGCGAGCCCAAACTATGCGCAACAATCACAATGCGGCCGTATGGAAGTCCGTCATCCGCTCCGCGGTATTCGTGCAAATATTTGAGCAGGCCCAGGTAACGCTCGGCGATGCGGGCGCGCGGCGTGCTGGTCGCAGGAGACGTCCGCAGATAATTGTCCACGTCCAGAATCGTATCCAGCACCACGGTTCCATACTTGAGCGAGAGGCCCACGAGCAATGTAGCCGAGCCGGCGAAGAGCGCGCCTTCCGTGTCCAGAATGCTCTTGGTGAGATCCATCCTCCGGAATAAGTAGAGGTATTTCGCGAATCCGGACCAGTCTGAATGTGCGGTACGGCTGAATCCTGCGGCCGCGACGCAGAAGTACACGGCTGGAACCGCAAACGCTGCCACCCAGAACAGCGCAATGATTGCTCGCAGTGAACCCAGGCCGCTGGACAACCACGCACCCAGAAGCTTCGATTGACCGTTCGTTCCCGAAAGTGGCGGCTTCAGTTCGCGGTAAACCGAGGGCAGCACAATCAACGCGAATACGAGCAAAGCCACGATGCTGAAACCAATCACAAATGGCAGACCCGGATACGCGCTCTGCAGCAGCACGCCTTCGAAGAAGCGGTTCGGATCGTCACTGGAACTGGGAATTGATTTCCACTCGCCATTCTCATATTGACAGTACGGTGTGCCGGAATCCTGCGGGGAACTCGCCGATGATCTGCAGTCGGCAGCAGCGCGACAATCTCCCATGGCCGGAAGTTCCGCTGGTGGCTTGGAGGATGCCGCAGGTCCTTTAGGATTTTCCAGCCGGCACAGGACTGTGTCCGTCTCATCCGGAGCGAGTGTGAAAATCTTCACGTGGGCTTCCTGCGGCTTCACGCCACCGAACAGCGCGACCTCTCTGGCAAAAGCGTGGTAGATCCCGCACCACAGGAAAATACTGACCAGCATCAGCAGTATCGAGGACAGCGCAAGAGTGAAGCGGCCCGTTCTTGCAGCGGCGCGCGCGCGGGCCAGCTCGGCCATATTTTTCGCCGCACGCAGGCGCAACCGGCAGAAGCCTTCCATGCAAACCGCGGCAATCGCCAGTACGGTGAATGCGCACCAGGAAAAGCGCAGCGCCAGCAACAGGTACTGCAACATCATGAACGCTGCAACTTTCAGCGACACGGGAAGGCCATCGGCAGAAATATGCCATCGCAAGAAAGCGAAAAAGCATCCGGCCGTAACCAGGACGCACGCCCAACCCGCTTGCAGCTCTCCATTGCGCACCTCGTCATAAGCGGGAAATATCCAGACGCCCAGGACTAACATCGCGGCGAGCCACCATTCAATCGTCAGAAGCAGCGGCGTCGAATTGCGCCAGATTTGCAGCGCCAGCCACGCGGCGGCCGTGCACAAGAGCGCTCCGCACAAAGCAACGGGCCACCAGTGTTGCGTCCCAAAAGGCTTTTGCCAATTCTGGCTCGCATATAGAAGTGCTCCCAGCGCACCCACGAACACCACGCCGAGCGCCACAGCTTGCGTCAAAGCGCCGCCCGGCAACAGCAGCACCAAAGGCGCGAAAGCCACGACGGGCAGCACGATGAGCAAATTGAACACCAGCAGAGTCAGCGTGCGGCTCGCGTAACTGTAGATCCGTTGATATAGAAACCAGTCCCACTGGCGCATATGTTCCAGCGCGACTTGATCCACGGCAATGCGGCCCAGGCTGGTGAGATGCAGCAGCAGCTGATAGAAAGCCATGAAAAAACGTACGAATGTATTGTCCGGACTGGAAAGGTCCGACCAGTGCAGCTCATAGACGTGTACATCTACCTCCGGCTTGCCGTTCTTCGCGGCGCGACGCCCCTCTAGCCGGCACGTCGAGTACACGCTCGTCAGCGGATCGCCCTTATATTCGTTGATCTGAGTCTTCATGAATTCATCGGCGACATCCATATCAGCTACCTCGTTGCGCTGATTCTTGGATGACGGAAAAAACCAGGCGCGGAGCGTGTAAGCACGGGCGAAGATGCCCCGCCGCTCCTCGAACATGTCGCTGAGGCTCGTCCAAATCGATTCTTTCGGTTTCACGTCCGGAGGGAACGGCTGGAAAAGCTTCGCGTCCGGAAGCGGAACGTCCAGAGCGTTGACTGAAAAATCGGAATAGGGACTCTTGACGGCGATGTCAGCCGGCGTGTAGCTGTTCAATCCGACCAATAGAGCGGCGACGGCTTGGGCCGAAGCACCCGCTGCATGTTGGCCAACCCCATGCACTGCAACGACAGCGACTTTCTGGCTCATTGGTTTTTCGTGGCGCCGCTAACGGCAGGTGCGCCACCGTTTCGCTCGGGTTCCTTGCCGCTCGGTTGAACCGTGCCGGATCCACGTCGCGTGACTACGGAGACCGACAATGCTTGTTGTTAAGTGATGCGAACGGAGATTGGCGTCGGAATTTATACTACAACAAGCCGCGTCTCAAAACGTATTACACCGCGAGAGAGGCCTCCAGAGTGTGTGTGAGAACTCGAGAATCTCTGTAGGTCGTGGCTTCAGACGTTGCAGTGGCGATTTTGCATTTCCCACACAGATTGGTTCAGCCGCTAATGGCGGCCGCTTTCGGCTCTGTGTGAAGGAAGTGATTCCGGGCGGCGCGTTGCGGATTTATGATCACTGCGATCCCGACGGACACTCGCGGGAGGCGCGACGAGATGCAAAGGCGCCGGGATGGCGAGCGTTAGCCGCAGGGCAATCATAAGAAAGCTGTAATCTTGCGCTCGGAATTTGGGCCGTGAATTGCTCGTTCCATTTTGGACGTTTCTCATCCCGGGGAGAGAGCGCGTCCACGAGCGGAGAAAGCTCCGCGGAGATTGAGACTTTCAGGTGCGCGCGTCAGACAACCTAATCATCGCGATACTGGCCGGTGGAATGGGCACGCGCCTCGCGGAAGAAACGGAGCTGGGGCCCAAGCCGATAGTAAAAATTGGTGGAGGACTACCAGCTTGCTTTCAACTCGGAAGGTAATCCGACAGCTGCGTCGAAAACGCCTTATGCGGATTTGGCGTGGCATTTGCTGCAGACGGTTTACCCCTCGCGACTGCCGAGCGAGCAGAAGCTCGAAATATTTGCGGACTTTCTGCTTACGCTCTCGGCTGCGAACAATTGGTGGCGCGCAGAGATCACCTCCGAGCTGATCGGCCGAGGCGCGAGTCTGCGCGATTTGGAGTTTGCGATACTTCCGGCCGTGGTGCTGAGCGGTGGCGTTCCCTTAGATACGATGAAGAACAACGCCCTGATTCCCGCTGTGTACTTGCCCGCGAACGGAAAGGAACTCTTGCAGATCGCCGAAGCGCTGTGCACGCGAGCGAATATCCCTTTGCCGCTCGATGGTCCCGACCAAAGAGCCGTCCAGCATTTCTGTGAGCGAAGATTCGAAGCGGCGTGCGCGCTTTTCGCAGAAGCGCTCAGACAGCGAGAACCCAGCGAAATCTGGTGCGACTGGGCCACCGTCCGGCTGTTCTGCAATGATCTAGCCGGCGCGGAGCGCGGATTTCGTCGCGCGCAGGATCTAACGCCGGCAACGAGCTGGCGGCGCTGAAACCTGGCGTGTTGCCGATGAGACTCGAACTGCACGCGGACGCTCTTCGTTATCTTGAGCAATGTGTTTCTCGCCAGAGCGAACCCCAGCGAGCTGAAGTACTGCAAATGCTGGCCAATTACCGGTCCAAGCTCGCGGCTATCGTCACTTCCTAGTTGTGCAGCGGGAAACGTGCGTTGCAGCGAAAACGCCAAAGCGGTCTTGGCAACGCCACTACGAGGACGGTTTGTCGGGCACAGGTGCGGTGGCGAGGAAATCTTTGCGGAAGCGCGCGGAGTAGGAATCGAGTAATTCCGCGATGCGTTGGGGCTTGGGAGCGCGCAGAATAAATCCCGCGTGATATTTTTTCGTGATGCGCTGCACGATTTCGGGACTGTTGTAGGCGGAGGTGTCGGGAGTTTCCTGGCGTGCCAGCGAAAGCACCACGCCTGCGTACTCGCGGCGGCGCTTCGGCAACACGTACGGCGTCTTGCCCGCATTGGTTTCGATACGCGCCCACTCGCGCCAGAGATTGACTCCGGTGGCGGCCTCTACGGCGTCTGAAATGTAAGCACCGCCGACGCGCGAGGCAATTTCGATGAAGTAGAACTTCCCATCCGCGTGCGCGCGAAGAAATTCGGCGTGCGTGACGCCGCGCACCAGGCGCAGCGCCTGGATCAAATCGCGATTGATCTTCCTCAGCAGCTTTGCTTCGGGCGCTGTCCGCAAAAGCGTGCGCGTGGTGAACACTCCTCCTTCGTGTGAAGTATCGAGCGGCGGCGAGCCGTATGCATGGACTTCCGCGAACACCACTTTGCTCTCGGAAACGATGCTGTCCACGTGGAACACGTCGCCCGGAACAAATTGCTCGAGCAAGTAATGCGATTGCTCATCGCCCAATTGATCGAGCAGCGGCCAAAGATCCGCGGCGGCGTGAATTTTCTTCATGCCGATGCCGGAAGCCTGCGAGCGGGGTTTCAACAGCCACGGCGGATTCACGCGCGACATGAATTCATGCAGTCCGGCGTGGTTGAGCACGTGAATGAATCCCGGGACGTTGATCCCTGCCTCTTTCGCGCGGCCGCGCATGGCTAGCTTGTCACGGAAATGGCGCACGGTGGTGAGGCCCATTCCTGGAATGCGCAAATGTTCGCGCAATGCCGCGGCGTTTTCCATGTCGAATTCATCGAGCGCTACGATGCGGTCAATCGGCTGCCAGCGCGCCATGTAACTTACAGTATTGATGATCGCCCAGGTGGGCAGGTCCGGCGGCATGTAGAACATTTCGTCGATGGATTCGCGCGGCCAGTCGCCGTCGCGGAATTTTTCCACCGTGAGCAGCAGCACGCGGCAGCCTTGCGCTTTGCAGGCGCGCAGAAATTCCTGGCCTTTTTCGTAGGAGGTGATGCAGAGAATGGTCAACGGGCGCGCTTCGGGCAACGATTGCCTCCGAGAATTGCGGCGAGTTACAGACCGCGATCGGCGATTGCCACGCTACAAGTGGCGCACCAAAGTGCGCCGCTACAAAATCAACTTCTTCCGTTCCCAGCAAGTAAGCGCGGATTATACTGCGGACTCCCCGGCGGGAAATAAGAATTGCAGGAAGGGGCCGACGCGCTGGGCCCATGCGGCTTCGTTGTGCTGCGCGCCGTCAATCACTTCGAAGTGCAGATCGCGGCCATCCTGCCAGCCTCGTTTGAAAAGTGTATCGCGCAGAGCGGTGACGTTCGCAACGGTATGGGTATCTTCCTTCGTGCCCACATCGAGCCAGATGCGCGGCCGGGCCGCGAGCGGCGCGCTGGCGGCAAAATCCAGAATAGCGCGGCGGTTCCACCACACGGACGGAGAGAGCACGGCGAGCTTGCCGAAAACTTGCGGATACTTCAGGCCCAGATAGATCGTCAGCAGACCGCCAAGCGACGAGCCGCCCAGGCCGGTACTGGCGGAGCCGCCGAGCACGCGGTATCGCGTTTCGATGAACGGTTTTAATTCTTCCAGCAAAAGGCGGCCATATTTATCGGCCTTGCCGCCGCCCAGTTTCCGATCGCGTGTGGGCGTGTATTCGTTGATGCGCTGTTTGCCGGTGTTGTAGATGCCGACGATGATCAGCGGCTGAATCGCGCCTTGCGCAATCAACGCGTCGGCCGTTTCGCCCACGCGCCAGTACATGCCGGGAATAAAAGAGGTCGAGGGATCAAAAAGATTTTGGCCGTCTTCCAGATATAGTACGGGGAATCGCAGGTCCGGACGTTTTTGATAAATTCCCGGCAAATAAACAATCAGGTCACGTTTCTTGCGCAGAAAACGCGAAGAAAAGCTATCGTGTTTCTGCAATTGCCCCGGCCCAGCGGTGGCGAGTTCGGCGGTCAGTTCTGGGGTGAAAGGCAAGTCCGCACTCCTCCGGTTGCTGCGTTAACAATAGTACAAAAAAGATTCCTCGCCCGCGGCGCGGACTGAGAACCACATTTCCATTGTAGTTTGGCAGCAAAGATTTAGGATAGCAGAGTTGAAATTCCAGGAAGGATTCTTTCCGTTCCGCCATCACGCAAACGCCGTATAATATCGCGCGCTTCAGGCGTTCGCCCGCGTTCCCGGCGGCCGCCTGCGCGCAGGAGCAACATGAAAAGGGAATATCATCGCTGGTATTCGCACCGCCTGGGTATGGAATTGGGTGTGGTGGTGTACGGGCATTGGGGCCCGCCGCTCGTGGGATTTCCCACCAGCGCGGGGGATGAGTGGGAACTCGAGGGGCAAGGCCTGATCGGAAGCCTCGCGCCGCTGATTGACGCCGGACGCGTGAAATTTTTCAGCGTGAATTCAGTGAACTGGGCAGGATTTTACAATAAGGGCGCGCATCCTTTTCATCGCAGCTACGTGCAATCGCAATTCGATGCCTACGTGCGCGAGGAAGTGGTTCCCTTCATCTGGGACAATTGCCAATCGCCGGGCCTTGCGATTTCCACTATGGGCGCCTCGTTCGGTGCGTACCATGCTGCGAATACTTTGTTCAAGCATCCGGACTTGATCCGGCGCTGTTTCGCGCTTTCCGGCGTTTACGATATTCGCGGATTTATGAGCGGAATGTACGACGACAACACTTATTTCAACAATCCCGTGGATTATCTGGCGAATCTTTCGGACCCGAATATTTTCGGGGAGTTGGCACAGTGCGACATCCATATCGCCACCGGCAACGGGCCTTGGGAGAACAGCGGGCCGTCTTATCGGCTATCGAAGATTTTGGCGGATAAGGGTATTCGGCATTCGCTCGATGATTGGGGCCCGCAGGGCGGGCACGATTGGCCGTTCTGGAAGCATCAGATGTGGGAATACATTACCAGATTATTTTGAACTGACGTTACGCCAGGCCCAGCCGCGCCAGCATGTAGCGGCCTTTTTCGATTACTTGTTCTTCGTCAATCCACACGTCGCAGCGGCGCGCCAGGACGTCCACATGCGTACGAGAACTCCACGCGGCGTGGGTTTGGCTGCCGTAGGGATCGCCAAACGCCAAATGCACGCCGGGTAATTTTTCGTCCTGGAGCAGTACGCCGATCATGTCCGATAGGCTGAGATTGGTGCCGAAGGCCAGCTCGCCGACGCGGTCGCTATTTTCATCCGTGTGGCAGTAACTCCAAAACTCCTCTTCCAAATCCTTGCGCTCGCAGGTGGCTCGCCGCAAACGGCCCGCCTGAATTTCCAGCACCAGCGGCGTGCGCTGCAGGTCGCCATATTTTCCGCAGAAATGGTCGCCGGCGGTACCGTCGCAAACGAAAGTGCCGTCCACTTTCGCCGGCGTGGTGAAAACTTCTCCGGCGGGAAGATTCGACCAGTAACGGCGGCTGATCAGACCGCTGGTCTTCACCCAATCCAGCGCGGAATCGAAAGTAGCGATGAGCGAAGTGCCGGCCTCCGTGCGCACGGTGAGCGAGCGCGCGGAATGCATGTGCTGCAGAAGTTTTTCGCTCAGGCGATCCACCATGTTGTAATCCGCACGCATGCCCTGCTGCATGATTTCGGGCGTGACGCCAATCATGTGCGCGTAGCGAATGTGGCGGCGCTCGACGACTCCCACAATGTCTTTGCGCGCGCCAAGCTCACCGGTCATCGGCTGCATGCACAAAATCCCGGCGTCGGCGCGCCCCAGCGCGTCCAGCACTTGCTGCGGTGCGCGCTTCAGCGGGCGTGGCGCAAGATCTTCGAGCAGAAAGGCTTCGCAAATTGCGTCGCGTTCTTTCAGCGCGGCGGCGAGGCTCGCGGCCACGGCCTTGCTGGAAAGATCGGCGATTAGCGCAACGCGTTCGCCCGGCTGAATCGCAAGGCAGGTTTCAATGGCGTTGCGCGCGCCAGGCAGCAGCTCTGGTTGTGCGGGTCCGAATTCCATCAAGATATTGTAAATAGGGTCGGCGAGTTTTGCTATTGGATTGAATCATTGAGTTAGCTTGGTGTTTGCTTCGTGAGCGCCATTCGTCGGAACGAAAACTGTTTGAATTCTGTCACAATCGTCGCCCGCGAAGCGAAGAGAATCTCGTGACGAAAAATCGTCGGTCGACGTAATGTCAACTCGTCGTATCCGCAATCACCGAAATTTGGGTACTCGCCTGAAGGAAATAACTCCATCTTGCCAGGCAGGCTGAGATCGATTCGGGAAACACATTCGTATCGCAGTAGGTAGAATCGTTTAGGACTGCGGTCTGATATCACAGATAGGCGGACCTCGGCCCTGCAAGGATTCCTGCCGCGAGGTCTGTCCCCTGTAGGAGCCGCGAGTTGATCACCCACTTCCAATCTTGTGAGGGTCCCGTCGTGGAGGACCAGCGCGGCCGGAAAGAAAGCGCGGCCGGACGAATTCATCTTCGGCAAAATCTTCGCGAGCTGCTTCTTGTAAGCCTCAACCCTCCGCCGCCAATGTTTGGTTGCTTTCTGCCAATGCGGGGTTTGAAAGCTGATCCAGAGCTCTGGAGTGAAATATTTCATTGCCACAGAGTCGCCTTTCGACCTGCGGTCTAACGATCAATGCTCATTTCTAACTAGCTGTGTGGTACTACCACAAAGCTGGGGACTTGGCCGCCGCCGGAGGTAACATTTGCCAAGCCTGTGGAGCTTAGGCGCGTGAGGCAGCCGGCCATTTTGCCGCGGAAGATGTAGGGGGCGAAGTCCACCAGCATGTCGCGCATCTGCACCCCGGTTTCCGTTTGGGTCGGAAAAACTTCGCGGCGGATGGCGATGCGTTCCTGCACCACCCACGCGCTATTGCGATCGGCGAGGGCGCGGTCGAGCGCTGCGTCCCACTGGCGCTCGTCATTTTCCCAGCCGAGGTGCACGCCCGTGCCGCCGTACTCGTCGTTGGGCTTCAGCACGAAATTCTCGCGGCGGCGGCGCACATATTCGAGCAGGCCGAAGGATTCTCCGTCGCGCGTGGTTTTTGTGTCGGCGAGCAGGCGCGTCCAGGGAATGTGGCGGCGGATCAGTTCGCGTTCGGCGGAGCTGAAGAGCGCCGAGTTTTGCTTGTCGGTGAGCACGGCGAAGAAGGCTTTCTTGTGCGGAATTTTGCACGTGAACGCATTGGCCACGCACACCGCTCCGGAAGCGTAAGCGTCCACCAGCGCCGCGCACGCAGCGCTCCGCGCGACGATGTCGTTGATCAGCACGCGGCGATAGACAAGGTCAATGCGCCGGCCATGCGCCGTGAGCCGGCCTTCGGCGAAAACCAGGTCGCGCGGATCCGCGAGAACGGTA
>Ga0210406_10008627_pt1 | contig 10196 bp, 12 predicted proteins | sample IncBWC30MmetaG_FD_155454 | JGI IMG/M metagenome (GOLD analysis project Ga0210406, IMG submission 155454) | Forest soil microbial communities from Barre Woods Harvard Forest LTER site, Petersham, Massachusetts, United States - Inc-BW-C-30-M | ecosystem: Environmental > Terrestrial > Soil >... | reverse complement strand
GGAGTTATCGGCGGCTTTTCTTCGGCGATGCTCATGCTCGCGTTTGCGTTTACGCAGGGATTCGAACTGATCCTGTACGCGCTGGTCATCGTGATGGGCGTTCTGGTCGGCCTTGAGATTCCCTTGCTGATGCGCATCCTTCGAGACCGCTATCAGTTCCGCGATGTCATCGCGCACGTTCTGACGTTTGATTACCTCGGCGCGCTCGGTGCTTCGCTGCTATTTCCCATTTTGCTCGTTCCACGGCTAGGTCTTGTGCGTTCGGCTATGCTCTTCGGGCTGATCAATGCTGGCGTGGCTCTCTGGAGCACGTTTCTTTTCGCCAATCAGCTTCCGGGCGCTCGCGGATTACGCGTTGCGTGCCTCGTCGTCCTCTGTGGATTGGGAGTCGGGATTGCCGAAGCCAGGCACATCACCGCCACGGCCGAAGACAATATCTACGCCGATGACATCATCTTCGCCCGCGATTCCCGTTACCAACATCTGGTGCTCACGCGCTTCAAGGATGACCTGCGCCTATTTCTGAATAGCCACCTGCAATTCAGTTCCCGCGACGAGTACCGTTACCACGAAGCACTGGTGCATCCGGGACTCGCGGCCACGCCAGCTCCGCGCCGCGTTCTGATTCTTGGCGGCGGTGACGGCCTCGCCGTGCGCGAAGTCCTTAAGTATCCGCAAGTCGAAAGCGTCACCCTTGTTGATCTCGATCCGGAGATGACCAGGCTTTTTTCGTCACATCCCATGCTGACCAAGCTCAACGACAAGTCGCTGCTGTCTCCGCGGGTGCATGTAATCAACGCGGATGCGTTTCCCTGGGTGGATTCGAATACGGACAGTTTTGATTTCATCGTGATCGATTTCCCCGATCCCACGAACTATTCCCTGGGCAAGCTCTACACGACCGCGTTTTACCGCGCCGTCTCGCGGCACCTGAGCGCGCAAGGATTTATGGTGGTGCAAAGCACTTCGCCAATGTTCGCGCGCGATTCTTTCTGGTGCATTGCGCAGACGCTGAAGCAGGCGGGGCTGCAAACATATCCTTATCATGTGTACGTCCCGTCGTTCGGCGAGTGGGGCTTTGTTCTCGCGGGCACGCACGAATACATTTACCCGACTTCGTTCCCATCTGGATTGCGTTTCGTCAATGTGGAAGGACTGGCCGCGCTCTTCCAGTTTCCGCCGGACATGGCGCCGCTGGCCATGCCGCCCAACCAGCTGAACAGCCAGGTGCTTGTCCGCACGTACGAAAACGATTGGAAGGACATCAGTCATTGAAGCTTGGCCGCCGCAAATTCATCGGCGTGGGCAGCGCGGCGCTTGTCGGTTTATCCCTCAAGAGTGAAAAGAAGATGGAAGGATCGTTCGTCAACGATTCTCCTCAGATGGGCCATCTTTTGCGCGATCGCGCAGGGTTTCTGGCCGCTAAGCACGTCGAGAAAGTTCCCGTCGTGATTGTTGGTGGAGGAATCGCAGGTCTCAGCGCGGCCTGGCGGCTTCGCAAGCGCGGCTTTACTGATTTCGTTCTTCTGGAAATGAACGCGCAGCCGGGGGGCAACGCGCGTTGGGGAGAGAATGAAATCACCGCCTATCCCTGGGCGGCGCATTACGTGCCCGTTCCTGGACCAAAGGCCGTCTACGTTCGCGAGCTCTTCGAAGACCTTGGCGTTTTGAAGAATGGCCAGTGGGAGGAACGCTATCTCGCGTTCTCGCCGCAGGAGCGCTTATTTCTTTACGGGCGCTGGCAGGAGGGCATCGAACCCGCCGTTGGCCTCACACAAAAAGATCGCGCCCAATTTCAGCGTCTGGAGGATCTCTTCACTGAGTTTCGAAAGAGCGGCGCGTTCACCATACCTCTCGAACTGGGAATCTCCGCAAAATACCAGGATCTCGATCGCCTCTCGTTTTCCGATTGGCTCCGCCAGCAAGGCTTTGATTCGCGCCTCTTACATTGGTACATGAATTACGCCTGCCGGGACGATTATGGTGCGCTCTCCAGCGATACGTCCGCATGGGCCGGCATCCATTATTTTTCTTCGCGCGAGGTCGAGGAAAAAGGCCCGTTCACCTGGCCGGAAGGCAACGGCTGGATCACTCGCCGGCTCCTTGAACGGGTGGGAGAAAATATTCGCACCAGCCAAATGGTGCACCGCATTGCGCAGACGCATCGCGGCGTGAGCGTTTTTGCAGGTGAGACGGAATTTCAGGCTGAATTTGTTATCTTCGCGGCGCCGACATTCTTGGCTCCATACCTTTTGGAGAATTTTTCCCGACTACACGATTTTGTTTACTCGCCTTGGCTTACTGCCAACTTGACGCTCGACCGCTACCCTGATTCTCGCAGCGCAGATCCTTCCTGGGACACTGTTTTTCTCGACTCGCCAACTCTCGGCTATGTGGATGCCATGCATCAGAGCGTGCGCACGCACATAGACCGCACGGTCTGGACCTTTTATTGGGCCTTGGTGGAAGGTGCTCCGGCGCAGAACCGCCAACTTCTTCTAGAAAAAGACTGGGTCTACTGGAAAGAGGCAATTCTTCGCGATCTTGAGCGCGTGCACTCTGACATTCGCCAGTGCGTCTCCCGGATTGACATCATGCGCATGGGCCACGCCATGATTCGCCCGACCGTGGGTTCGATCTTTTCCGAAGAGCGCCGGCATTTGGCACGATTCAACGACCGAATTCTCTTCGCGAATTCCGACCTCAGCGGCATCTCCATCTTCGAGGAAGCCCAGTATCACGGTGTTGAGGCCGCTCAAAAAGTGCTGCTGAAGCTGCACGGACGCCCCTGAGCCGAAGGCTCGCTCTCATTCGCATCCATTTTGACCGTAACTTTTCCTCGGCATGTGACTCCCACTATTACGGGGTAGAAACGGTCGATTTGGCCCTGCATGGAAGCAGTGGGCCCGTGGCGAAGTTCCAGCATCCAATTAGAAGGAATGCACGTAAAATAAGGTTGGAGCGGGAAGCCCCCGGTAGATCGAGAGGTTTGAATGTTGATTCGCAAGGCTCCGGATTTGACGTACGCCGATGTCACGCCCAAGTCCGTATATCTAAATCGCAGAAAATTCCTACGCGACATGGGCATCGTGGGCGCGGCGGCTTTCGCCGGCAAAGGCCTCTTTGATTTAGCGTTGACGCCGCAAGTGGCTTTCGCCGGAACCAAATTTACCGGGCTCGTCAAGAGCCCCTTCAGCACCACGGAGAAGCAAAACACGTTCGAAGACGTGACCCACTACAACAATTTCTACGAATTCGGCACCAACAAGGGCGATCCTGCCAAGAACGCCACCAAGTTCAACACCTCGAATTGGAAGGTGTCTGTCGAAGGCGAAGTCAAGACTCCGCGCAAGTTCACCATGGACGATATTTTGAAGATTGCGCCGCTCGAAGAGCGCATCTACCGCCATCGCTGCGTCGAGGCATGGTCTATCGTGGTGCCCTGGATTGGCTTTTCGTTCAGCAATCTCGCGAAGCTCGTCGAGCCCACCGCCAAAGCACAGTACGTGGCGTTCGAAAGCTATTTCGATCCATCGCAAATGCCGGAAGCAAAGTATGCCGGCATTGATTTTCCTTATGTTGAAGGATTGCGGCTAGACGAAGCCATGAATCCGCTCGCGCTTCTTTGTGTAGGGATGTACGGCGAAACGCTAGCCAATCAGGACGGCGCTCCCGTGCGCATGATCTTGCCGTGGAAGTATGGATTTAAGAGCACGAAATCGCTCGTCAAAATCAAATTCCAGTCCAAGATGCCGCCGACGACCTGGAACCGCCTCGCGTCCAATGAATACGGTTTCTACGCCAACGTAAATCCCAACGTGGACCATCCGCGCTGGAGCCAGGCGAAGGAACGCCGCCTCGGCGAAATCTTCAAGCGCCCCACGTTGATGTTCAACGGCTACAGCGATCAGGTCGCCGCCATGTACAACGGTATGGACCTGAAGAAAAACTATTAGGACGGTATCCCGGCGTGCGCGCAATTCTTATCAGCAGATGGACCAAAGTCGCGCTTTTTTTGATTTGCCTGATACCGTTCGGCATTCTCGTTTGGCGCAGCCTCAAAGGTGAGCTCGGGGCGAATCCCGTTGAGTTTTTGCAGCACGCCACGGGCGATTGGACATTGCGCTTTCTGATCTTCACTCTTTGCATCACGCCATTCCGCAAATTGTTCAAGCTCCCGGACCTTATTCGCTTCCGCCGCATGCTTGGTCTCTTCGCCTTTTTCTACGTCTGCTTGCACTTCCTCACCTATCTTGGCCCAGACCAGTCGTTCGATCTCTCCGCGATGTGGAAAGACGTCGCCAAGCGGCCGTTCATCACCGTGGGCTTTCTCGGCTTTGTACTGCTGATTCCGTTGGCGATTACGTCCACGGCGGGTTGGATTCGCAGGTTGGGCGGCAAGCGCTGGCAAATGCTGCATCGCGCCATCTACGTTAGCGCGTTGGCCGGCGTGATTCACTACTATTGGCTAGTGAAGTCGGACGTTCGCAAGCCGCTCTTTTACGGCGCGCTCGTGGGAATTTTGTTGCTCTGGCGGGTGGGAGATTGGTTGGTGAAGCGAGGCAAGCAAGCGCCAGTTACAGCTGGCAGCCAGAGCGTTTCCGTGAATCCTACCTAAATTGAACGCAGTGAGGCGCTTCGCTTAGTTGACGGAAGAGGCGCCGTTGTCCGCGGCAGGCTTCTCATCCAATTCCAGGCCCCAGAAGTGCGGCGCAGGCGTCAGAAATTCAATCCCCACTCGCTGGCCTTTTTCGATTGGATCGCCCAGATAAACAATCCGGCATTCTTGCTCTTCCTGCGTCTCCGGGTTGGTGAGCACCAGCATTTCGCCGTTGTCCACCTCATGCTTGAGCATAAGCAGGCCGCCGTGGGCATTAACGACCACGGTTTCGCAGAACTCGCGGAACTTCTTTCCGTTGTGCCCGCGCCCCTGCGCTTGCACCCGGACCCGGTGGAATACGCGGCCGCTGCGGCGCGGCGTTGCTAGCGTGGTTTCGCTCATAGCCCATGTTCGAACGCCCCCGCGACAGCGTCAATCTGTCCCTCCGGACAGGTGTTCCCGATTCGCAACCTTTTTCCCCGGAAGGAACATGCAAAGTGCAACCAAAGGATTGCTTTCGCGGGCGCACGCGGTTAATATGCAACCTAGAGGTTGCATAAAATGAGTGACCGAATTGAGAAGCGCATCGAACTTAAAGCGCCGGTTTCGCGCGTCTGGCGCGCGCTGACGGATTACCGTGAATTTGGCGAATGGTTTCGCGTGAAGCTGGATGGCCCGTTTGTAGTGGGCCAGCTCTCGCGGGGCCAGATTACCTACCCCGGTTACGAGCACATCAAGTGGCAGGCCATCGTGCAGAAAATGGAGCCTGAAGGGCTCTTTTCCTTCACCTGGCACCACTCGTTTGATCCCAATGCTGACATCTACAAAGAACCAACGACCCTTGTGGAGTTCCGGCTGGAGAAGACCGATGCAGGGACACTGTTAACTCTCACGGAATCGGGCTTTGAAAACCTCCCAGAAAAACTTCGTCTTGAAGCCTTCCCCAGAAATGACGGTGGCTGGACCGAGCAGATGAAGAACATCGAGCGCCATGTCGCAAAAACATCGTAGCGCCCGGCCCGTCGATCGGCACTCTCGCGCACCCGTGTTTGCTGCGCTGGGCGACGACACGCGGCTGGCGCTGGTGGCGAAGCTTTGCGGCAGGCGACCGTATTCGATCTCTCAGCTGACGCGGGGTTCGAAGCTGACCCGGCAGGCGATCACCAAGCATCTTCGCGTACTGGAGAGTGCTGGAATTGTGCACAGTGCCCGCGCGGGTCGCGAGAGCCGATTCGAATTCGATCCTCAGCCGATCGCGGGAATCAAAGAGTACCTCGATTTCGTTTCCGAGCAGTGGGATCAGGCACTGTCCAGGCTGAAGTCCTTCGTCGAAAACTGAGGGTGCGGAGGCCATCCTCCCAACGAATCCATCGCTCTCGTGCTCGGTCTGGTTATTTTAACAACCACCTTCTCGTTTGCTTGTGCTCTGCGACAAGGCAGTCATAGAATATAGACTAGCGGCCACGGGTCATCCGCAGCTCCACCATCATTCCGGTGCCGCAACATTCGCTACAAGTTTTGCGTATACATACTCGAAAGGACTGCAAGCTCCTGAGGGCTTCCTATGAACCTTGCTGAATTTATAGAAGGTCGCCGCGACCAGCATCTGGCGGAACTGTGCGAGTTTTTGCGGATTCCCAGCGTCAGCGCCAAGAGCGAGCACAAGCCGGATATCGAGCGCGCGTCACGGTGGGTGGCGGACCATCTTCGTGCCGCGGGATTCAAGACCGTTGAAATCGTTCCTACCAATCTTCACCCGCTGGTCTACGCGGAATCCCTCGAAGCTCCCGGGAAGCCCACGATTCTTTTTTATGGGCACTATGACGTGCAGCCTGCCGAGCCGCTCGATCTCTGGACTTCCCCTGCGTTCGAACCGACTGTGCGAAACGGCAATCTTTTCGGCCGCGGAACCGCCGACGACAAAGGGCAGGTCCATATCCACTTGAAGGCGCTGGAATCCTTGCGACAGGTGAACGGCAAGTTTCCCATTAACGTGAAAGTGTTGATCGAGGGAGAAGAGGAAGTCGGCAGCGTCAGCCTTTGGGACTACGTCCAAAAGAATAAGGAAAAATTGAAAGCTGACGCGCTCGTTGTTTCGGATACAGCCATGCTCGGGAAGGGTGTTCCGTCAATCACCTATGGCTTGCGCGGCTTGAACTATTACCAAATCGAGCTGACTGGCCCGGCCCGCGACCTGCATTCCGGCGTGTATGGCGGAGCGGTGCCGAATCCTCTCACGATTTTGACGGAACTTTTCGCTAAGCTGCACGACAAGAATTACCGCGCGGTTGTGCCAGGCTTTTACGACCAGGTCGCCAAGGTTTCGAAAGCCGAGCGGAAAGCATTGAACGCCCTGCCTTGGAAGAGAAAAGAGTTTGAGAAAGCCGTTGGCGCACCCGTTTATTTTGGGGAGGCTGGATTTACCACCATCGAGCGCATTGCGATCCGGCCGACGTTCGAATTGAACGGCATTTGGGGCGGCTACATTGGAGAAGGCGCGAAGACCGTGATTCCGTCAAAGGCATTCGCCAAATTCTCGACGCGGCTTGTCCCCAATCAGGAGCCGCACAAGATCGCCAAGCTGGTCGAAAAGCACATTCGAAAGCTGCTGCCGAAAGCAGTTCATTGCAAGTTCGAAGTTTTGAGCACTGGCAAACCCTGGGTGGCTCCGTATCACGCGCCGATTTTCAAGAAAGCGCAGTCGGCTCTGGAAAAGGGATTCGGCAAGAAGGCTGTGTTTATTCGCGAGGGCGGCTCGATTCCGTTTGTCACACAGATGCATGACACATTCAAAGTGCCGTGTGTGCTGATCGGCTTCGGGCTGCCGGACGAAAACGCTCACGCCCCTGACGAGCACATCGCGCTGGAAAACTACTTCGGCGGCATCAAGGCCATCGCTCACTTCTATGCAGATCTGGCAGCTCTCTAGCCGAATTCTTTTCTGTGAGATACAACTAGATCGAATGTTTCGGACGGGTGAACAGCGGTTGGCGGGCCGAAAGTTGCTCTAAATCGTCGCCAATCGTTGACGGCGGCCGCTGGCGTATTCATTCAGTGCGGCGTTGGCGCTTGTGACGATGTCAAGCGCGTCGGCGACTGCGGACAAATCCTTGCCGCGCAAGACAAAATACATTTCATCCTCTCCCAAGCCTGTGTAGACGCGGTTGCCCATGCAGCCAAGGCTTAGTATCGCGCCATTTTGTAGCGAAGCCGGCAGCGCCATGCAAGTCGGCCGGCCGAGTGCAGGAGCGCCGCTGGCTACGCCCGCACGATTGGCTGCTTCATTCAGCAGCATCGCGGCGGACGGCTTACATGCGAACAGCACGGCGTCGGGCGCGACTGGCGCATCGCTCAGCGGCGCGTAAACGATCGCGGCTGGCGCTTTCGAAAGCCGGGGAATTTGCGGCACTTCTTCCGGCTTCACATATCCCAATTCGAACATCATTTTCAAAGTCTGCTCGGTTTCTTTTTCCCGCTCTGGCGAAAGCGCGATGTTGTGCGTGTACGCTCCCACGGCGCAGTTGAAATGATTTTCAGGCACGGTATAGAACACGCGGCCTTGCGCTGCCAGCCGCCAGAAGCTGCATCCGGACGGCTCCGTGCCCTCAAACTTCAGTATGCCTGCGGGCGCGGCGTCTAGAAAAGCGACCGCGACTGGTCGCTTTCCCAGTTTCACTTTGGCACTGATTCTTTGCTCGAGTTCTCTCCAGTTTTCTTCAGCGTGCATCATTGAAATGCCTCTTTCCCCGTCCTTTGGTGAGAGTAGCATAGTGATGGAACGCACACGAAAACAGGCCGAGCCCCTGTTGAGCCGCATTTTTAGCGGCGATTTCCACATATCTCAAAAAAAGTTGCATTTTTCCGGCCTTTTTTGCGATTTTTCCTTGCGTTATGCGTGGTCCTTGGCTATAGTCCTCTTCGGCCCGGGTTATTCCGCAGAAACATGGGGCAGTGGACTCGCGGCCTGCTTCGACTCGATCGGAGTGGAAAGACAAATTAGGAGGATAAGCAAACTAGATGGCCAAGCCATTGAGCAAGACGAAGATCGTATCGCATATGGCCGAGAAGGTCGGCTCACCGAAGAAAACCGCCGCTCTCTTCTTTGAAGAGCTTTTCAAGCTCGCAGTGAAAGAAGCAAAAGGCGCGGCAGGCAAGTTCGTCATCCCGGGAATCGGCCGCGTAGTGAAGGCGCACCGCAAGGCGCGCATGGGCCGCAACCCGCAGACCGGCGAAGCAATCAAGATCAAGGCGAAGACCGTGGTTCGCCTGCGCCCGTCGAAGGCGTTCAAGGACGCCGTTCTCAAGTAGGCCAGATTGAATTGAGTTTTAGCCCCCGGCGGCCTGAGGAATCAGGTCTTCGGGGGCTTTTCTCTTTTGTGAGGCCGTTAGAGCGTCTTGACGTAGGCGACGACGTCGCTAATCTGCGCCGGCTCGAGCACTTCCTTGAAAGGCGGCATCAGTGAATCGCCGTTTTCGATCCAGGTTCTTAAGGATTCGGTGGTCACTTTGTTGTTGTTGACGCTGAAGGTGCCGCGCTTGGAGAGGCCCTTCAATCCTGGGCCAATCTTTTTAACGTCGCTGTCCGCGTTGTGGCACAACGCGCATTTTTTCTCGAACACATCCTTGCCACGCGCTACGGCGGCAGCCGATGATTTCGATCCGCCGCTCGCTGCGGGTTTACTTGCCGGCGGATCCTGCGCCAGCACAGCTCCCGCAACAGCCAATGTTGCGATCCCAAGAATCAGATAGTTCCGCTTCACGACGCCCCCTCATCTTTGCGAATTGTGACCCGGCTTTGACGGGCCGACACCTTGTGTGTGCGCCGAACGGTTAAGTTCCACGCGAACGCCAGGCGGCCAATCTTGCGCCAAACCACACGCTTCCATTCTCCCCATTCGGCGCCTGCATTTCTACTCTAATACCCGGCACAAAGTACAGGTTCCTCTCGTGCACGTCCCGGACTTTCGTACTTTTGACCGACGCCAAACCATGTGCTAACTATGTCTCATGAGCATGGAGACCCTCACGCGGGCGTGGGAAGTGCTTCAGGACGCATATCAGGCACAGATGGAAGGCGACTACGATCGGGCCGTCGAGCTCTATCAGTCGTCGTTAGAACTCCACCCCACGGCCGAAGCGCATACCTTTCTGGGCTGGACCTACCACTTCCAGGGCCGCCTGGAAGATGCCATTGCCGAGTGCAAGAGGGCTATCGAGATCGATCCCGAATTCGGCAATCCCTACAACGACATCGGTGCCTATCTGATCGAGCAGAGCCGCTTTGATGAAGCGATTCCCTGGCTCGAACGCGCCACGGAAGCGCAGCGATATGAGCCGCGCCACTTTCCGCATTACAACCTGGGCCGCGCCTACCTCGGCAAGGAAATGTACGCCAACGCCATGCGCTGCTTCCAGGAAGCGCTGAACATCGAGCCGCGGTATTCTCTCGCACGGCAAGCGCTCGCCTCGCTGCGCCGCATGGTCAACTGAAAAGAGTAGTCGGTTTTCAGCGACCCGTTCTCAGCTCAGAAAAATTATCCTTCTTCTTGCAGGTCCATCGAATTCACGAAGGTGCCTGCTGCTCCGATGGTTTGAC
>Ga0210406_10008626_pt1 | contig 10196 bp, 7 predicted proteins | sample IncBWC30MmetaG_FD_155454 | JGI IMG/M metagenome (GOLD analysis project Ga0210406, IMG submission 155454) | Forest soil microbial communities from Barre Woods Harvard Forest LTER site, Petersham, Massachusetts, United States - Inc-BW-C-30-M | ecosystem: Environmental > Terrestrial > Soil >... | reverse complement strand
AGATGCGAGCGGGCTGGCGCGTGGCCATAGTGGCCTGGACTTTCTGCACCGTCGTGCTGCTGGCAGGCATCGAAACCAACGCACAGTCGATGCCAAAGGACGTCGCGTCCCGGGTCGAGATTTACGCGATCCCCTCGCTGACCATTTCAGACCAGCAATTCCTGACCGGCGACGCCAATGGCAAGCCCGTCACCGTCGCCGGTGAATTGCGTATCGCGCAAGGCAACGGCCGCCTGCCGGTCGTGGTGTTGATGCACGGATCGAGCGGCGTCGGCAGCAGCATCGAACCCTGGGTACATCAGTTCAATGCAATGGGAATTTCGACCTTCGTGATCGATGGCTTTAGCGGCCGCGGCCTGACGGCGGTCGGCCCGAACCAGGCTCTGCTCGGCCGGCTCAATCTGATCCTCGATATCTACCGTTCGCTCGATATCCTGGCGAAGCATCCGCGGGTCGATCCTGACCGTATCGTGCTGATGGGATTTTCGCGCGGCGGACAGGCGGCGCTGTATGCGAGCCTCGATCGCTTCAACAAGCTCTGGAATAAGTCCGGCGCGCAGTTCGCGGCCTACATTCCGTTCTATCCGGACTGCTCCACCACCTATGCCACCGACACCGAGGTCGTCGCGCGCCCGATCCGGATTTTTCACGGCACGCCCGACGATTACAATCCGGTCGCAAGCTGCAAGGCCTATGTGGCGCGGCTGCAGGACGCCAGGCGCGACGTGGTGCTGACCGAATATCCCGACTCCGCGCACGGCTTCGATGCGGGCCTGCTGGGCGTCAGCACCGTCGGCGTTTCCGCCAATGCGCAGACCGCGCGGCATTGCCACATCAAGGAAGGCGAAGGCGGCGTGCTGATGAATGCCGACACGCAAGCGCCGTTCGGCTACAAGGATGCCTGCATCGAACTCAATCCCCATGTCGGCGGCAATCCCGCCACCGCCGAACAGGCGCGCAAGGCAGTGACGGATTTCCTGCAGACGCTGTTCAAGCTGGGCTAGCGACGATCGGTTTGTGTACCGTCCTGCCCGGGCAAAAGCGCGAAGCGCGTCTTCGCCCAGATGTCCCGGCCATCCTAACGCGTCAGATCAAATCCCGCCGATGTCGCGCAAACACGTCTGCGTCAGCGTCATGCGATCGGCGATATGGCGCGGCTCCTGGCAATCCATGTTGAGCGCGAACACCGTCTGCGCGCGGCCCTTCTCGGCCCAGCCGACCATCCAGCCCAGCGAGGGCTTGCCGATCTCGGCGCCGAGCAGGCCGCTCTTGGCGCGGATGGTGGCGTCGCCGACCTTGGTCACCGGCAGGATATCACGCACCAGATCCTGGCTTCGCTTCGAGATCGGCAGCACGCCGCGGCGCAGCCGATCGACAAAATCGACCTGCTGCCCCGGATCGATCCGCAAATCGCCGGTCAGCCAGAACTGATCGATGCCGCCGCCGATGTTGCGGTTGCCGTATTCGAACAGATCGACATATTTCTGCATCCGCTCCTGTCCGATGCGGCGCGCGATTTCCTGATAGACCGGCACCGCGGACGCCGCGATCGCGGTGCGCATGGTGTGGTCGCGATTCCACGCCTCGATGTCGCGCTTAACCCCGTCCCATTTGAAAACGTCCTTGTCGGGATCCTGCACCACGCCGGTCTCCAGCGCGATCAGCGAATTCGCAATCTTGAAGGTCGAGGCCGGCAGTTTTGCTTCGCCGGAGCGATCCTTGTCGCTGGCGATGATCAGATAATCGTCGACCTTGTAACCGACGAAGGTGCCGGCGGTGCCTTCCTGGATAAAATGCTGGCCCAGATCATCGTGCACCTCGCGGCGCTGCTGCGCGACATCGGCAAATCCACGGGACGGCAGCAAGCTCGCGGCGGCAAACAGGCCGAGCGCATGACGACGATTGATCACGACAATATCCGATGTAGTGGAAAACGGGCGGCAGATGCTGACGACATCGTGGTAAAACGATGACATCGGGGAGGTTAGCGAACGCGCCCTGACAGCCGCAGCACGAAGATCAGCACTTCGGCCACCGCCTTGTAGAGCTCCGCCGGAATTTCATCGCCGAGTTCGACATTGGACAACGCGCCGGCCAACACCTCGTTCTCCTCGATTGGGATGCCATGCTCCTTGGCCACCTCGATGATCCTGGCGCCAATGCTGCCCTTGCCCTTGGCGACCACCCGCGGCGCGCCGGTGCGGTCGTAATGCAGCGCGACCGCAAGCTGTCGCCTGGCTTGTTCGCTCATAGCGCCCGATCCAGAAAATGCCCGGCGCGGGCCGGGACCGGCTGCGGCGGCGCGCCGTCCCGGATCACGATGTCGCCGGGCCGCAATTCGGCGCGGCTCAGCGCCTGACTGAGCTGTGACACGCCCGCGCGCAGTTGATCGGCGGTCGCGGGCCGCTCCGCCCACATCCGCACCGACGTCTTGTCGCCGTTCAGCGACACCAGCGCATGCACGGGCCCCGCGGGTTCAACATCGAGCGTAAACCTCGCCCGCCACGCACGATTGGCTGATGCTGCGGCTTCGTTGCCGCCGCCATCGCGCGAAATCTCGAATTGCGCCATCGCCGTTCCCTGCGGGGTCAGGAACGGGATTTCGAAATTCCAGCGCTGCGCGGTCGGATCGATCCGGCCGGTTGAAGGGTCGACCTGGTCCGGCAAGGAGGCGACCTGCAACAACGTCTGCCGCGCGATCGCACCATCAGTATCGGCGAGTAAATGAAGCATCGCCGTCTCGGCCGACGAATTCGACACCAATGTCGGGGCCATCACTGGTTGCGCCGCCGGCAACGCGCCGCTGATCGGCGGCGGCGGCACGTTGGTGCGGGCAAAACCGGCTTCATCTGACTTCGGCAGCCGCGCCACCGGGAGCAGCGACAGCAATTGGCTATCGGCGAGACCCAGGCTCGAGGCGCCGGCCGCCGTCAGCGGGCCGGCGAGCGGGCCTGCCTGAATGACTTCCTGCAGCAGATTAAGCGCGGCACTGCTCGCCGCCGACCGCGCGGCCGCATCCGCCGTTGTCGTGGCCGGCGTGATGATGGAAGCCGCGGCGCTGAAGTCGAGCACGCCTTGCGGAATCTCCGGCGCATCGCCTTGCGGCGCCGCGTTCGAAGCTACGCCCCCCGACGCGAGCGGCGGCACCAGCGAGGGTGACGCCGTCGTCTGCGTATCCGGTTCGGTGATGACGACGGCTGACGATGGGATGGCTGATCCGTCGGACAGGGCTCGCAGCACGGCGCCCGCGCCTTGCTCCGGCACAACGGTCGCCGGCGTCGCGGTTGCTGTTGTCGTCGCGGCCGCCTGCCCGTCCGCAGGCACCAGCGTTGCGGCCGCCGTCGTACTGTCGATCGCCGTCGTCAGCACCTGACGCAGCACGATCAGCGCCGCCTTGAGGTCGGGTATGCCCTGTGAAATCGAGCCCTGCGCCAGCGACGCTTCCAGAAACAGGCCGGAGCCTTGGAACGCCTGCTTGATATCGGTGCCGGTCAGGCCCCGATCGAGGCTGGTCGGCTGCGCCAGCACCTGCACGGCGGCCTGCTGCACCAATGCCGGCAGGTTGCCCGATGCGGCTGCGACGCCGAGATTGGCGAAGAGCGGCGCCAGGCTGGTCTGCTCGGTTACCGCGATCTGCGCCGCGACCGACACCGCAAGCGATTGCAGCGGCGTGAGTTGAGGCTGCGGCGCCGCCGTGTTGATAGGCGTGGCCGTCGCAACGACGGCGGAGGTCAGGGTGACGGCGTCCGAGGTGGCATTCGCGGCGGCGGAATTGGCGGCCGTCTGGCTCGCCGCCGCGCTCGCCGGCTGATTGACCACCGCGAGATTGATATTGCCGTCGGCGGTTTGCGAGACCGACAGTTGCAGCGTCTGGCCGGCCTGCAGCGGCACTTGCGAGCTGACATCCAGCGACTGGCCGCCGATCGCAATCCGCACCTGATCGTTGCCGAGCAGTTGCAGAACCTGGGCATTGACCACCGTGCCCGGCTGCAGCACGACATCGGCCGTGACGCCTTGAGCGGCGACCAACGGGATGGTCGAATTGATGGCAATCGACATGGGCGGGGGTTCGGCTCGATTTCACCTGAAGATACCGGCCGAGGCTACCCTGCTGTCGTAAACCTCTCGTTAACCGAACAGCTCACACCCGCGCGGATGCAGCGTTCAGGGATTTGAGGACGGTTGCGGCGGCGTTGAAATCGACCAGCCGGGCCGCGCGACGCGCCGCGACCTCCTCGTCGACGCCCCATTTTTCGCTGTTCCAGTCCTCATCGACATGGGCGGCCGCCCAGACCCTGTCAGCGTCGAGTTCACCGTGCTGGAGCGCCAGCGCCAGCAGCGCCGAGCCCGTCAAGGTGGTGACCACATGCAGCGCCGCAATCGACCAGGGGTCTGTCGGCAACGCCGCGCGCGCCGCCGCGATCGCCGGCTCCGGCTGGCGGACATGCACGATGCCTTCGGCCAGGATGAAATGCGCACCCAGCGCATTCGCGGCCCAGAACACCACCGGATCCCACAATTCAGCTTCGCGCGCGACCAGCGCTTCCGGATGCGCGGCGCGGTAAAACAGCAGATCAGAGCCGAAATATTTTGAAAGATCCTCGGCAACCACGTCGACCCGGTCGACCACCGCCTCGCCGACGGTGTTGGCGAATCGCGTCAACGGCATCGTCAGGGGATCGATGATCTCGCCTTGCGCATTCCATTCCGCCACGATGCCATCAGCGATATCGCGGGTTGGCGCCCCCAGCGGCCGCCCCGAGGGCGTGCGCACCTGCTTGCCATCGAGCTGAATAGCAAAGCCGTCAGCCGTCTCGGCGACATCCGCCTGCTTGTAGAAACGCTTGCGCTGCGGTCCGCGCGTGGTGCGCCTGACCGCTTCCTCCGGATCGAGCGGAGATTGCCCGGCCACCTCGTCGAATAATTCACGCATGCAGGTTTCGTCGTTCCATCGCTGATATCTTGGCTCAGAATAGGATAAGGTCGGATCCGAATAAAGCGAGACGGCGGGGTTGAGAATTATCGCGGCAATGCCGGGTTTACTGGCCGGTTTTGGCCTCGCGCCGCTGCGGATGGTTCTTTGCGGATTGCGCGATGGATGATACCTGCCAAATCGTTTTCTGCGGCCCCAGAGCCTGCGGTATCATGCATACGGAGGCAGCCCGAGAAAAAGCCTCTGGAGTTCCGTGCCTCGTAGACGCGACGTGATCCAGAACAGCCAATAAATCGGCAATCTCCCGAAGAAAACGCAGACCCAATTCGAACGTTCTTGCCCGGTCCGGCGACACACATTGGCGGCACGCTGGCGCACAGCTACGGCACCACTGCCCCTGGCTGATTCTGATCGGGCTGAAAACCCTGGCCGACGTTCAGCGCCCTGCCCGGCCGCCTATCGCATAGGTCGACCGGGACAGCGGCTGAATCATCATCCCTTGGCTTCGATCACTTCCAGCACTTTTGGCGGTGACATCGGCAGGCTGTAGAAGCGCTTGCCGAGCGCGTTGTGGACGGCGCTGCTGATCGCGGCCATCACCGGGATCAACGGCACTTCACCGACACCCTTGACGCCTTGCGGATGCTTCGGGTTCGGCACCTCGACCATGATGGTATCGATCATCGGCAGGTCCGAACACACCGGCATGCGATAATCGAGGAAGCCGGGATTATCGACCTTGCCCTCCTTGTTGTAGATGTACTCCTCGTTCAGCGCCCAGCCGACGCCTTGCGACACGCCGCCTTGCAGCTGTCCTTCGACATAGCTCGGATGCACCGCGCGACCGACGTCCTGGATCGCCGTGTAGCGGATCACGCGCACGATCCCGAGATCGACGTCCACCTCCACGTCGGCGATATGCGTGCCGAAACCGCCTTCGGCACCCACGGTATTGAGTTGCACGCCGGCGCCAATAGGCCCACCCATCGACGGAGCTTTTTCAGCGAGTTCCGCCAAGCTCAGCGGTTCGAACTGGCCGGCGTTCGGACTGACCGGATGCGCCGCCCCGTTTTCCCACTTCACGGCGTCGGGATCGATATCCCAGATCTTCGCGGCGCGTTCGCGCAAGGTGGTGATGATCTTTTCGGTCGACTGCGTGACCACGATCGAGGACGCAAACAGCACGCGGCTGCCGCCGGTCAGGTTGGAGAATCCGACCGTCGCGGTATCGCCGATCAGCACCGACACGCGCCGGTAATCGATCCCGAGCAGCTCCGCGCAGACATTGGCGATCGCGGCACGCGAGCCACCGATATCAGGATGTCCCGTGGTGACGACGACGTTGCCATCTTCGGTGATGTTGACCTGGGCGCTGGATTCACCGCCGGCATTGAACCAGAAGCCGGACGCGACGCCCCGGCCCTGCAGCTTGCCGAGCGGTGCGTTGTAGTGCGGTGATGCCTTGGCGGCCTCGAGCGTCTCGACGTAGCCGATGCGCGGATAGACCGGACCGTGCGCCGCCTTGGTGCCTTCCTTGGCGGCGTTCTTCAGGCGCAGCGCCAGCGGGTCCATCTTCAATGCTTCCGCCAACTCGTCGAGCACACATTCGACCGCATAGGCGCCGATCGGTGCACCCGGTGCGCGGTAGGCCGCGACCTTGGAGCGGTTGGAGACGACGTCGAAACCCACCGAAAGCACGTGCGGAATATCGTACGGCGCAAAACTGCAGCCGACCGCACCGCGGATCGGCGAGCCCGGGAACGCGCCGGCCTGCAGATAGAACGTGCCTTGCGCGGCAACGATCTTGCCGTCCCTGGTCGCGCCGATCTTGACCGTGCTCCTGGAGCCCGATGTCGGTCCCGTCGCCCGCATCACCTCTTCGCGGGTCATCACCATCTTGACCGGACGGCCGGATTTCTTCGCCAGCAGTGTTGCGAGCGGTTCGAGATAGACGATGGTCTTGCCGCCGAAACCGCCGCCGATTTCCGCCGGAATGGCGCGGATGTCGCTTTGCGGAATACCGCTCAGATACGCCGTCATCGCGCGCACCATGAACTGGCCCTGGCTCGAGCTCCAGATCGTGGTCTTGTTGTCGGCGGCGACGCTGATCAGGCAGGCGTGCGGTTCGATATAGCCCTGATGCACCGGACGCGTCGCGAAGCTGCGCTCGATCACGACCTCGGCTTCGGCAAAGCCTTGCGCGATGTCGCCCTTCTTGACCTCGAGTCGGCCCGCGATGTTGGACGGCTTGCCTTCGAACTTCATGAAATCGTGCAGGATCGGCGCATCGGGCTTGAGCGCATCGTCGATCTCGATCGACCACGGCAATACCTCGTAGTCGACCTCGATCAGTTCACAGGCCTGGGCGGCAATCGCTTCCGTGGTTGCCGCCACGGCGGCCACGGGATGGCCGGGGAACAGCGCCTTGTCACGCGCCATCACGTTGCGGCACATCCAGCGCATATCCTGGATGCCGAGCATCACCGATTTGTCGAGCGGGAAATCGACAATATCGCGCGAGGTGACCACCGCCTTCACACCCGGCAGCGCTTCCGCCTTCGAGGTATCGATCGATTTGATGCGTGCATGGGCGTGCGGGCTGCGCAGCACCTTGCCCCAGATCATGCCGGGCATGGTGGTATCGGCGGCAAATGCCGCGCGTCCTGTGACCTTGTCGACGCCATCGGGCCTGATGGTGCGCTGACCGATCCACTTGTTATTGGTGACGATATTCATTGCGCGGCCTCCTTGATTCCTTGCTCCCGCATTTCCGCAGCGGTTTCCAGCACCGCGCGCACGATCTTGTCGTAGCCGGTGCACCGGCAGAGATTACCGGCCAGCCAATACCGCACCTCCTCCTCAGTCGGCTGCGAATTTCTCCGCAGCAGGGCGTCGGACGACATCAGCATGCCCGAGGTGCAGATGCCACACTGCAACGCCGCCGTTTCAAGAAACTTCTGCTGCAGCGGATGCAGCTTCTCTCCCTGCGCCATGCCCTCGATGGTCCTGAGTTCACGACCCTCGGATTCGACCGCGAGCATCAGGCAGGAACAAACCAGCCGGTCATCAAGTGTGATGCTGCACGCGCCGCAATCGCCGGAGGCGCAACCCTCCTTCGAACCGGTCAGCCCGAGCGGCCCGCGCAGGGCGTCGAGCATGGTGTCGTTTGGCTCGCACAGGAACTCCGAGGGCTCGCCATTGATTGTCGTGGTGACGTGAACCTTTGCCATGAAATCAATTCCCTCCCGCGCGTCGTGCGGCGATCGCGGCGGTGCGCTTCAACAGCACACTAGCCACTTTGGTGCGGTAGACGATGGTGCCGCGCTTGTCGTCGATCGGACGACAGGCGGCGCTGCAGGCCGCCGCCGCCTTCTCCAGTGCGGCGTCTTCGAGGCGCGAACCGATCAGCGCATGCGCCGCAGCCTCGACCAGCAGCACGGTCGGCGCCACCGCGCCGAGCCCGACCCGTGCGGCGGTGCAGACACCGCCCTTCAAGGTAAGGCTGACACCAACGCCGACGACCGCGATATCCATCTCGGTGCGCGGGATCATGCGCAAATAGGCGTCGCTCGAACCCGGCGGCCGCGGCGGCAATGCAAAGCCGACGAGGATTTCGCCTGGCTTCAGGTTGGTACGTCCAGGACCTGCCGGCACTTGCTCCACTGGCAATTCGCGACGGCCGTCCGGCCCCTGCAACGTCACCATGGCCCCGGCGGCGACCATGGCGGGTACGCTGTCCCCGGCCGGCGAGCCATTGCACAGATTGCCGCCCGCGGAAGCCCGCCCCTGCACCTGCTTGGAGCCGATCAGATTGATGGCTTCGAGTACTCCGGGCCAGACCTTGCCGAAGCGCGGATGTTCGGCCAGCACCATGCCCGAGACGGCCGCACCCACGCGGAAGCCGCCATCGGCGGTTTCCTCAATGCCGATCATCTCGGAAATTTTCTTGATATCGACAATCAGCCCGGGCCGGACAACGCCGGCGCGCATCTGCACCAAAAGATCGGTCCCGCCAGCCAGGATGCGTCCGGCACTGCCTGCCGCCGCAAATGCACCGATCGCTTCATCAAGCGTCTGCGGTGCCAGGTATCGGATTTCGGTCATGGTTTTCCTGACGTCTCCCCTATGTGTTTTTGTTTCGCTTTATGCGTGTTTTTGGCTCACCTTGTACCAGGCTGCAGGCTGCAAGCTTACACGGGCGAAAACGATCCGAACAGCGTCGGGGTGCGGCGTAAGCGCTACAGCCCCATGCGTGCAGCGGTTTGCATGGCGGAATGACACGGTCTGAGGCCGCCCCGAGGTCAATCACGGTTGGCGCAGGCGCGCGAATAGGCCGCCCGTGCGTTCGGGCCGAGCCCGGAAGCGGCGCTGTCCTGCAGGCATTGGGTGATGCGCTCATCGAACGAGCGACGCTGCTCGGACCGGACAGGTGGCTGCGATGGCGCATCCATCTTGGGCACCACGGGCGCCTCGATCCTAGGCAGCGGAGGCGGTGCCGGCAGCGGCGGATTGAATTGCGACCAACCCGGTGGAAGCATTTGCTGACCGAATGCCGTGCCGGCCATCAACATCGACATCGCGACGGCCGAGATAATCGAGACAATCGTGAGAGACTTCATCCGGTTGACGTCGTGATCATCAGCGGAAATCGCAAGACGATCACTCTTCCGGCGCGTTCTCGATCGGGTCGAAACGGTCGGCTTCGAGGCCGAGCAGGTTCCATGATTGCAGCATATGCGGCGGCAGCGGCGCGGTCGCGTCGATCACCCCGCCACGCGGATGCGGGATCACGATCCGGCGAGCCAGCAGATGCAGCCGCTTCTGCAGGCCGCCCGGCAGTTGCCAGTTTTCCTTGTTGAAATATTTGGGATCGCCGACGATGGCGTGATCGATATGCGCCATATGCGCGCGCAATTGATGGGTTCGGCCAGTGACCGGTTTCAGCGACACCCATGCAAGCTTCTGCGCCGAGGTTTCCACCACCGCATAATAGGTCACGGCGTGGCTGGCGCCCTCGTCGCCATGGGCCGCGATCCGCATGATAGTATCATCCTCGCCCTCTTCCTTGGCGAGATAGGTCGAGATGCGGCCCTGCTTCGGCTTCGGCACGCCGGCAACCAGCGCCCAGTAGATCTTGCGGGCGGAACGATGGCGGAACGAGCCGGTCAATGCGGTGGCCGCGAAGCGCGTTTTCGCGATCAACAGGCAGCCCGCGGTCTCCTTGTCGAGCCGATGCACCAGCCGCGGCTTTTGTCCCTTGGCG
>Ga0210406_10008624_pt1 | contig 10196 bp, 8 predicted proteins | sample IncBWC30MmetaG_FD_155454 | JGI IMG/M metagenome (GOLD analysis project Ga0210406, IMG submission 155454) | Forest soil microbial communities from Barre Woods Harvard Forest LTER site, Petersham, Massachusetts, United States - Inc-BW-C-30-M | ecosystem: Environmental > Terrestrial > Soil >... | reverse complement strand
AAGCCATCTCCAAAGGTGTCATCGATTTACGCGATCTCGTGTACTTCGGCGCTTTGATCGGCTTTTGGTTGGCCGCCACGGCCTTGGTACTCGACATGAAGAAGGCGGAATAGGTGAACGCGAGTCGCTGGCGAAGAACGGGCTTTGGGGTCGGGGGGCTGATCGCGCTCGCCGTGTTGTTCTTGAGCATTGTCATGCTGTCGAACGTGAGCCTTCGCGGTATGCGCGTCGACCTCACGCAGAATAAGCTCTACACCTTGAGCCCGGGCACGACGCAGGTGCTCGCCGAGCTCAAGGAACCGGTCAATTTGTACTTCTACTTCTCGCGCGAAGCCGCCGCCAAGCAGGCGCCGCTGATCATGCCGTACGCGACCCGGGTACGCGAGTTCCTCGAAGAACTGGCGGCTCGTGCCGGCGGCAAGATCCGTTTGCGCATCGTCGATCCGCAGCCGTTCTCGGACGACGAGGACCGCGCCGCCGAATACGGACTGCAATCGCTCCAGACCGGCGGCGGCGATGCCCTCTATTTCGGATTGGCGGGCACCAATTCCACCGACGGCCGTTCGGCGATACCGAGCTTCCAGGCGGATCGAGAGGAATTTCTGGAATATGACGTGGCAAAACTCGTCAATGAGCTGGGCACGCCGAAGAAGCCGGTGATCGGGCTCATGAGCTCGATCGGATTGCAGGGACAATTCAACCCGATGACGGGTCAAATGGGCGAACCCTGGCCAATTCTCACCCAGCTCCAGGAGCTGTTCACGGTTCGTACCTTGACGGCCGACGTCGATCACATCGACAAAGACGTCGATGTGTTGATGCTGGTTCATCCGAAGGCGCTGCCGCAGAAGACTTTGTACGCCATCGATCAATTCGTGATGCGCGGCGGCAGAATGCTGCTGTTCGTCGATCCGAATGCGGGCGCGGATACCAGCGGTCAGGATCCATCGAATCCCCTTGCCGGGATGATGGCCAATCATTCTTCGGATCTCGCGCCGCTGCTGGCGGCTTGGGGCGTCGACTACGACGCGACCAAAGTCATCGGCGACTTGCAGCGCGGCCTCGAAGTGCGCACCAGCATGCAATCGCCGCCGGTACGGCACATCGGCATCCTCGGCCTCGGCCATGACGACATGAATCAAAAGGACGTGGTGTCAGGGTCGCTCGACAAGATCAATCTCGCCACGGCCGGCTCGCTCGCCGCGCGGCCCGGCGCCAAGACCACCTTCGAGCCTCTGCTGCAAAGCTCGGCCAGCGCAGCGCCCATCCCCGCGCAGCGCTTCAATGCGCTCACCGACCCCGCCACCTTGCGCGACGGATTCAAACCCACGGGCATACGCTACGCTTTCGCCGCACGCGTCACCGGACCTGTGGAATCCGCGTTTCCCCAGGGAGCGCCGCCGGATCAGAAAGCCGCCGCCGGACCGCCCGCCGCCCATCTGGCGAAGTCTCCTTCCGCCAATATCGTGATCATCGCCGATACCGACCTGCTGATGGATTACATGTGGGTGCAGACGCGCGAAGTGTTCGGCCAGCGCGTCTCGCAGGCGTTTGCCAACAACGGCGATTTGGTGGCCAATATTCTCGACAACCTGAGCGGCACCAGCGCGCTGATCAGCGTCCGCGGCCGCGCGACGTTCTCGCGGCCCTTCGAGCGCGTCGAAGCGCTCCGTCGCCAGGCGGATGACCGCTTGCGCGGCAAGGCCCTGGAACTTCAGGCTGAGTTGCAGCAGACGGAAACCAAGCTGACGGAACTGCAGAGCAAGCGCAACGATCAGTCATCGCTCATGCTGTCGCCGGAACAAGAGGCGGAGCTCAAGCGATTCGTCGCCGAGAAGGCGCGCGTGCGCAAGGAGCTGCGCGAGACTCAGCGCGGGCTGGATGTCGATATCAACCGCCTGAATTCCTGGCTCAAGGTCATCAACATCGGCATTGCGCCGCTCTGTGTGGCGGTGGCCGGCGTCATCATTCTGGTGCTGCGCCGACGGCGCAGAACGGCGGTCACGGGCGCGGGCAGCGCCGCAGCAGCATCGGTATCGAGAGCGACATGAGCCGGCAGCGATTCATCACCCTCCTCGTCGTTGCGGCGCTCGCGATCTCCGGCGCGCTGTACCTGAGCGCGCAACGCAATGTGCGGCGGGATACCCACGGCGCGGCACTGATACCAACCCTCGCGGGCGAGTTGAATACGGTCACTGCCCTGAGCGTGCGCCGGGGGAGCGCTGCGCCCACGGTGATGCTGCACGAAAAGGACGGCCGCTGGACCGTGGCCGAACGCGGCGACTATCCGGCCGATGTGGCGAAGCTGCGCAAGTTGCTGCTGGCCTTGAGCGACGCGAAGATCGTAGAAGAGAAGACATCCAATCCGGCCAACTTCGCGGTCATTGGCGTCGAAGATCCGTCGTCGCCGACCGCGACCGGCGCGGAAATCAGCGTCACCGCGCGGGACGGCAAACATGCCGTGATCATCGGCAAGCCTGTCGGCGGGGGCAACTTCGCGCGCCGCAGCGGCGACAACGCGAGCTACAGCGTCGAACCCGGCATTTCATTCGAAACCGAACCCCGCTTTTGGATCGATTCGCGGCTGTTGGACGTCGCCGTCGCCGGCATCCAGCGCATCGAGGTCAAGCCGGCGGCGGCGCCTGCTTACACCGTGCGCCGCGTGGTCGCGGCCCCGACCAATTCCGGCGCCGCGGGCGCCGCCAGTTCTGCCGCCTCAGGCACCGCCGGTTCCCGCGGCACGGTGGGTTCCACCAGTCCCGCCGCTGCGAGCTCCACGAATTCAGACACCGCAAGTTCCACCAGTGCCGGCATCGCGGGTTCCGCCGCTTCGAGCAATTCCGCCACCGCCAGTCCCGTCAACGCGGGCGCCGGCCCAGCAGCGGCTCCGAAGGGCGAAGATAGTTTTGCGCTCGATGGCGTGCCGGCGGGGCGAAAGGCCGCCGACTCCGTGCAGCTCGCGCCCTCGCCCACGGCGTTCAGCGGGTTGATCGTCGACGATGTGACGCCGGTGGGCGATGTCGATTTCAGCAAAGCGACGGTCGCGACCGTCACGCTATCCGACGGCAATGTGATTACCTTGAGCGGCGCGGTCATTGGCGACAAGCACTGGATTCAGGTGAAGGCGAGCAAGGACGCGGCTCTCGATGCGAAGACCGCAGGCCGCGCATTCGAGGTTGCGGGATATCGATTCGACGCCATTTTCCGGCCTCTGGAACAATTGCTGGTACCGAAAGAGGCGCCCGCCGCGAAGAAGAAACCCGCTACCACAGCCGCCGGCGACTCCGCCAAGCACCCGGCGGCGTCCAAGAAGCAGTCGTCCACGCCGACGCCGTGACCAGCGGCACCAGCGCCGGATTCGGTCGACGAATCGCCGCGCTGGTGTACGACGGTGTGCTGCTGGCGGCTCTCCTCGTGGTATTCACGTCCGGCGCCGTCTTCTTGAACCATGCCCAAGCGTTGCAGCGCGAAACCGCGGGCGCTTGGGTGTATCTCTACCGCGCGGGCCTCATCGGCGTGATCGTGGGCTACTACTTGCTCAACTGGACTCGCAGCGGCCAAACCTTAGGGATGCGCGCCTGGCATTTGCGCACCGTCACTCCGGCGGGCAAGCCGTTGGCGCTGAAAGACGCGGCACTGCGCTGCGTCTTCAGCGTGCTCGCCTGGGCGCCGGCAGCGCTCGGCGTGCTATGGCTGTATTTCGATCCCGAGCATTTGGCGCTTCATGATCGACTATCGAAAACGCGAGTCGTCCATTTGCAGTAGGAGCCTGTCTGACAGACTGGCTCCCAGCGTTCTCGTCAAGACGCTAGCGCGTTCTCGATATTGCAATCAAGGTACATAGACCGATGGCGGCCGTCGGCAGCCAGCCGACGAGTGCGGGATTGAGACCGAAGATCTGGCCGCCTTTCTCGATGGTGCCGGTAATGAGGAAAAATACGACGCCCAGCATGACGCCGATCACGGTGCGGGTGCCGGCTCCGGTGGTGCGCAGCGGGCCGAATACGAAGGGCAGAGCCAGGAGCGTCACGACGATCACGGCGAAAAGTCTCGCGATCCGCGACCAGTAGCCGATCTCATATGACGCGGTATCCAAGTTATTGCGGCGCAGATGATCGATATACGAAGCCAGGCCCCGCAGTGTGAGCAGTTGCGGATCGGTGGCGGCCAACCCCAAGAACTCCGGGTTGACTGTCGATTGCATCATGATTCCGCTGGTGAGGTCGCTGTCGATGCGGTCGTCGCCGAAATGGGTTGTCGCCACATTGTGCAAGCTCCAACGACCGGGAGTCGCGACCGAAATCCGCTCGGCTCGCTGGATCGACCGCAACCGGGTCGGACCATCCAGCTGGAACAGCGACACACCGCCGAACGCCCGGTCGACCTCGCCGGTTTGCACCCGCAGTATGAGGTTCCCGTCCTTCACCCATGCGCTGCTCGACCCCGCAAAGCTCACGTCCGCCAGTTTGTCCGTGGTCTTTTCGCGTTTCGCGAATTGCGCCAACGGCGGCGCCGCATACTCGCCTATGCCGTACATGATGAGGGCGAGCGTCAGCCCGGCGAGGCCCACCGGCCAGGCGATGCGCCAGACCGATACTCCGGAGGCGCGCGTCACCACCAGCTCGCTGCCCGCTGCAAGATTGCCGAGACCCATGAGCGCCCCGATCATTGCGCCGATCGGCAGCAGTTCGAACGCCTGCTGCGGAAGGTTGAGCAGGGTGAAGAGAAATGCGTCGCCGGCGCTGTAGCTGCCGACGCCGATATCGCCTTGCTGACTGATGAACACGAACAGCGCGCCCAGGGTCAAGAGCACGGCCATCGCCATGACCGTGTAGACGAGCACGGTGCGGTACAGGTAGCGATCGAGAATATTCATGCCGTCCTCGCTTCACGCACGATCAAGTAGAGGCCGAGCCCGAGCGCCGCCAGATGAACCCACCACACTCCGATCGCCGGCGACAGATCGCCCTTCTCCAGCCACACCTTGGCGGCGGACAGCAGGTTCGAATACACGAAATACACGACGATGGCGAATCCGACTCTGGCGTATCGGCCTTGGCGCGGACGCAGGTGGCTCAAGGGCACGGCGACCAGGGTGAGCACAAGCGCCATAATTGGCGTAGATACCCTGAATTGCAATTGCGCTATGTCGGACGGATCGCTCGAGCCGATCAATTCTCGAGTGGGCTTGGTGTCCGGATCCTTGCTCCCGACCGCGTCCGCGGGCGCGGAAATGGGAATGCCGTGCTCGCGAAACTCAATCACCCGAAAGTCATCGTGCCCCGGGACGCCTTCATAGCGGCGGCCATTGAACAAAGTCACGAGGTGCACACCGTTCGCCGCCGCTTTGGAATAGGTGGCCGTATCGGCGAGAGCCAGCTCGATTCGACCCGCCGACTCGCGCTGCACGAACACATTGTGCAGTACACCCTCTGCGTCGACTCGCTCGGCGTAAAACACCGCATCGCCGCCGCTGAAGGATTTGAATCGGCCGGCATCGAGCTGGCCGAATTGCGCCTCCTTGATCGCCGATTGACGCATCAGCTGCGCCTCGCTGTCGGCCTGAGGCACCTGAACGAACACCAGCCAGCCGAGCCCTAGGGCAATCACGGCGGCAAAGGAGGACAAGGGCACGAGCAATCGCGCCGGGCCGAAACCGCATGCCTGCAGCGCGGCCATCTCGCTGTCGTGGTACATGCGGCCCAATGTCAGCACGACGGCCAGCAGGAGTCCCACCGGCACGATGACCGACAAATTCATGATGGCGCCGAGTGCGATCAAATCGAACACCACACGGCGGCCGTACTGGTAGTCCGCCGCCTGGCCGAGCACCCTGGACAACTGGTTCGATACCAGGATTGCCACCAACACCCCGGTCACGGCGAGCCAGGTCTGCACGACTTCGCGCAGCACATACCTCTGCATGGTCCATTTCATGGCATGAGCTTAGAGCCTTCCCAATAATCTAGTAAACTATTTACTCGACCCCTGAAGGCAACAACAGACAAAAACGGAGTTTTGGACATGGAATTCAAGGCAATTATCGATGCAAAAGCGCGCAATGAAGCGGGCTGCGCCGTCGTGGGCGTGTATGAAGAGGGGGATCTCGGCATTGCGGGCGCGCAGATCGATAGGCAATTGGACGGGCTGCTCGGGAAACTGCACGGAAACGGCGATTTTGCCGGCAAGCTCGGCGATGTGATGCTCCTTCCGACGCCGACGGGAACGGCGGCCGCGCGTGTGCTGTTGATCGGTCTCGGAACTCGCGCAGCCTTCGGCCGCAAGCAGTACCGCAAAGCTCTACAGTCCGCCGCTCAAGGGCTCGCCAAGACCGGAGCGAGCGACGCCGTCGTGTACCTCGCGCTGGAGACGGTCGCGGGGCTCGATGTGCAGTATCGCGCACGCGCCGTGGCGGAGATCTTCTGCTCGCAATTTTACAAAATCCCGGACCTGAAGACGAGCGCCAAACCCAAAGCTCCCCGCCTGTCGAGCGTCGCTGTGGCGGTGGCCGATGCGCGCGGCGAGAAAGCGGCGGCGGAGGGACTGCGCATAGGGGCGGCGGTCGGCAGCGGGCTCGCGCTGTCGCGAGATATGGCCAATCTGCCGCCCAATGTATGCACTCCGAGGTACTTGGCAACTCGCGCGCAAGGCTTGGCCAAGGAATTCCCCAGCATCAAGACCAAGATATTGGACGAAAAGGGTATCAAAGCGCTCAAGATGGGCGCGTTCCTCGCGGTGACGCAAGGATCGGATCAGCCTCCCCGGCTCATCGTCTGTGAATATCACGGCGCCAAGAAGGGCGCGGCGCCGGTTTGCCTGGTCGGCAAAGGCATCACCTTCGACTCGGGGGGGATTTCCTTGAAGGACCCGCCCGCCATGGATGAAATGAAATTTGACATGAGCGGCGGGGCCGCCGTCCTGGGTGCAATGCGCGCGGTCGCCGAACTCCAATTGCCGATCAATCTCGTGGTGATCGTCGCCACGTGCGAAAACATGCCGAGCGGTGGTGCCGTAAAGCCTGCCGACATCGTCACGACCATGTCCGGCCAAACCGTCGAGGTTCTGAATACCGATGCCGAAGGGCGGCTGATCCTCTGCGACGCCATCACCTACAGCCGCCGCTTCAAGCCGGCCGCGGTGGTCGACGTGGCGACGCTGACCGGAGCCTGCATCGTCGCGCTCGGCAACCACTTCAGCGGCCTGATGAGCAATGACGAGGCATTGGCGGATGAATTGGAATCCGCGGGCGTCCGCGCCGACGACCGCGCCTGGCGGCTGCCGATCGGCGAGGAATACGTCGATCAGTTGAAAAGCAATTTCGCCGATATCGCCAATGTCGGTGGACGCGAGGGAGGCGCCTGCACCGCGGCTTCATTCCTCTCGAAATTCGCCAAGGATCTGCAATGGGCGCATCTTGACGTCGCGGGCACCGCCTGGCTCAGCGGCGCCCAAAAAGGCAGCACCGGCCGGCCGGTGCCGCTGCTCGTCGACTTTCTGATCAATCGCGTTCAGGCGAAATGACCGAGCGCGTAGATTTTTACGTACTGAAAAGCGCCGCCGCCAAACAGCGCTGGACGTTCGTCTGCCGCCTGACCGAAAAAGCGTATCTCAAGGACTTGAGCGTCGTCATCGTCAACGACACGCTGGCCGATGCGCAGGCCCTCGACGACCTGCTGTGGACGTTCAACGAGCGCTCGTTCATTCCGCACAAGGTCTGCCTGGATGAGCATTCGGTGGATCCCGCCACCAAGGTGCACCTCGCCGCCCTGCCGGTGGCTTTGCCGGCCGCCGACTTGCTGGTGAATCTGACCTCCCGCCTGCCGGCGCATTGGGAGCGCTACCCGCGTATTGCCGAAGTCATCGACGCCGACGAGGATCGCCGCCGGCTGGGCCGTGAGCGCTTCAAGACATATCGCGATCTCAAGGTTACTCTGGAAACGCATCAACTGGACGAGACAGCGGAAGTTTGAACCTCCTATGCCAACCGACCCGCATGATCCGCGCGACATTCCCATTCTCACCGAGGCGGTGAAAGACAGTGCCCCGTCGTCGTTGTCGCTCGAAGCGAAGGCGGTGCATGCCGCAATCCTGAGCGAGACCTTGGAGCTCGCCGACTCGCTGCTGCACCAGGCGGTCAAGGATATCGAAGCCACCTTGTTCGAGCGGGTGCTCGACCGTCTGCGCGCGCAGCTCCCGGAACTGGTGGATCGCATTCTGCGCGAGCACGCCGAGGCACAGGAAGATCCGCAAAACCATGGATAAAGCCTTCTCGCCCGCGGACATCGAATCGCGAATTTACGCGCAGTGGGAAGCGTCGGGGTATTTCGCTCCGAGCGGCCGGGGACCGAGCTATTCGATCGTCATTCCTCCGCCCAACGTGACCGGTACCTTGCACATGGGGCACGCATTTCAAGACACGATCATGGATGCGCTCATCCGTCATCGGCGCATGCAAGGCTTCGATACCCTGTGGCAGCCCGGTACCGACCACGCCGGCATCGCCACGCAAATGGTGGTGGAGCGGCAATTGAATGCCGTGGGCCTGAGCCGTCTCGATCTGGGGAGAGACGCGTTCATCGAAAAGGTCTGGCAATGGAAGGCCGAGTCCGGGGGGCAGATCGCCAATCAAATGCGCCGCCTCGGCGCTTCGGTCGACTGGCAGCGCGATCGATTCACCATGGACGCCGGCCTGTCGCGGGCGGTGACCGAGGTCTTCGTGCGGCTCTACCAGGAAGGATTGATCTATCGCGGCAAGCGCCTGGTGAACTGGGATCCGGTGCTGAAGACCGCGCTTTCCGATTTGGAAGTGGTCGCCGACGAAGAGGTCGGCAGCCTATGGCATTTGCGCTACCCGCTCGATGACGGCGACGGATTCCTCGTGGTCGCGACCACGCGGCCGGAAACTATGTTGGGCGACGCCGCCGTGGCGGTGCATCCCGACGATGAGCGCTATCGGCATTTGATCGGCCGCCGCGTGCGCCTGCCGCTCACGCAGCGCGAGATACCCGTCATCGGCGACACCTATGTCGACCCGAAATTCGGCAGCGGCTGCGTCAAGATCACGCCGGCGCACGACTTCAACGACTATGAAGTAGGCCTTCGGCACGGCCTGCCTCTCATCAACATCATGAACCTGGACGCGTCGCTCAACGACGAAGTGCCCGAAGCCTATCGCGGCCTCGACCGCTTTCAAGCGCGCGCCCAGATCTTGGCAGAACTGACCACGCAAGGGCTCGTCGAGCGGGTCGAGCCGCACCGATTGACCGTGCCGCGCGGCGATCGCAGCAGCGCCGTCCTCGAGCCCTTGCTCACCGATCAGTGGTTCGTCGACATCAAGCCGCTGGCGGAGCCCGCCATCCGCGCGGTGGAAGAAGGGCACATCCGCTTCGTACCCGACCATTGGTCGGCGGTGTATTACGAGTGGATGCACAAGATCAAGGATTGGTGCATCAGCCGGCAGCTGTGGTGGGGGCACCGCATTCCGGCCTGGTACGACCCCGACGGCCGCTGGTATGTCGCCCGCAACGAGGCCGAGGCCCGCTCCGCCCACGGCATAGACCCGTCGGTGCCGCTGCGGCAGGACGATGATGTGCTGGATACCTGGTTCTCCTCGGCGCTGTGGCCCTTTTCCACCCAAGGATGGCCCGAGAAAACGCGTGAGCTCGGCACCTACTACCCGACCTCGGTACTGGTCACGGGTTTCGACATCATATTCTTCTGGGTCGCCCGCATGATCATGATGGGCCTGAAATTCACGGGAAAAGTACCGTTTCGCGAAGTCTACATTCACGGACTCATCCGCGATCATGACGGTCAGAAGATGTCCAAGTCCAAGGGCAACGTCATCGATCCGCTCGACATCGTCGACGGAATCTCATTGGCTGACCTGCTCGCCAAGCGCACCAGCGGACTCATGCAGCCGCAGATGAAGCCGGCCATCGAGAAGGCGACGCGCAAGCAATTTCCGCAGGGGATTCCGGCATTCGGCACGGATGCGTTGCGTTTGTGCTTTGCACGGCTGGCCACGCAAAGCCGCGATTTGCGCTTCGACATGACGCGGGTCGAAGAGTACCGCAATTTCTGCAACAAGCTCTGGAACGCGGCGCGCTATGTGCTGATGAACGTCGAGAATCAGGATTCAAGCGCAGAAGGCGCGGAATTCAGCCTGGCCGATCGATGGATCCGGGCGCGGCTCG
>Ga0210406_10008623_pt1 | contig 10196 bp, 9 predicted proteins | sample IncBWC30MmetaG_FD_155454 | JGI IMG/M metagenome (GOLD analysis project Ga0210406, IMG submission 155454) | Forest soil microbial communities from Barre Woods Harvard Forest LTER site, Petersham, Massachusetts, United States - Inc-BW-C-30-M | ecosystem: Environmental > Terrestrial > Soil >... | reverse complement strand
AATCCTCAGCTATTCGCGTTCCCGCGGACTATTTGCCGGCATTTCCCTCGAGGGTTCCACGCTGCGTCAGGACAAGAAAGCAAATGAGCGGATTTACGGCCACAAAATAACGGCAAGAACCATCTTGCTGGGCAACAAAGTTGCCATTCCTCGAGCTGGCCGCCATTTCGTGGGCGTTTTGCAAGCGAACGCAGCGCGAAATGAATCGAAACAGGTCGCCGCAAGGCAGTGAACGCTTTACACGAATTTGAGCTTATCTGAAACTCGATTCGTCCGGTCGCTGCACTGTGCGTGGCCGCTGAATCGGGCAGTAGAGCCTGGCGGGTTCTGTAATTCCAACCACTCATAGGGTTCAGTGAAGACGGTACTAATAGTCCTGCCCAGGTTCATGTCCGAATGTTCATCATCCGCCGGCCGGTCAGCATTGTTGGGTTCTTCCGCTCGTCCAGACCCCGGTGAATTAATTAGCTAGTAATGCCCCATTAATGTCCGCGGCTATCCGCCGCAGTAAGTTAGCAAGTCCCCTCCCTTTTCCTTCAGCTAAGGAGAAACAAAATGAAATCGTTCCGGATCGTCACTCTCTTGGCGGGCGCTACTGCAATGATGGCGGCAGCGCTGGTCGGCGCCGCAGGCGCTGGAGCGCAGTCAGCGACAGCGATGCCACCTTATGGGCTTACAGTGTTTCCTGGCACGCCGCCAGCGGGCGCGACACAACCGGATGATCTGGCGGTCTCGGCCGACGGGAAGCGCCTCTGGGTGGGATATGGTAACGGCGTTGATACATTCGGCAAGGGTGGACCCAGCAACTTGGTCGAGTACGATATCGCGACCGGCAAAGTCTTGAAGAACATCAGCATTCCGGGACATCTTGACGGATTGAAGATCAATCCAGCCGCGGGCGATGTCTGGGCAACCGAAAACGAAGACGGAAATCCAACCCTGGCGGTCATCGACCACGAATCTGGCGCTTTCAAGATCTACAGGTTCTCGCCGACTCTGATTACCGGCGGGATGGATGACCTGGTCTTTGTTCCAAAGTCGCGGGGAGACTCGCGCCATGATGAAGACTCGGCGGAAGACGTTTTCGTGGTTACTTCATCCCAGGTTGACACTACCACGCCGGTGATTGTTCGAATCTCCGGCCGGCTGCGGGCGACGAACACACAGGTCGCACCGGCGCTGCCGGGCGCTCCCCTGAGCGTGTGGAACGTCGTTACGAATCAGGAGGAGACGACCGACATGGTTGGCGATCCCGATTCGATGACGCTCGATCCAGCGGGCGAGTTAGTGCTTGATAATCGAAGCGACGATTCGCTTTACATCGTGCGTGATTCAAAAGCGCAGCATCCGGTACTGAGGGTTCCGCTGACTCTTAATGGGGCTGCCGTCGAGGTTAACGACACCATATTCACCACCTCGCAGACGAATGGCGTCTCCTCGACCGCCGGCACGATTTTTGTCACGGACACCTCGGCCAATGTGATTTATGTGATGACCAAGGCGTATTTCTCGTCGAATGAGATCTACACTGCGGCGAATGTGGCAAATGTGGTTGGCCTGGTCGATCTCAACACCGGTGTAGTTACACCCATTGCGACAGGATTCAAGGGTGTGCACGGGTTGGCGTTCTCTCCGATCCGAGTCGCGATTGCATCGAGCGACCGGTCGGAGGACCGCGACGACGAGTAAGTAAGAAGGAGTCGCTGTGCCGCACCGTCATTGATATCCGAGGTGCAGCGACCTCTCTTGGCCGGTCATCAAGGGGTCTTCGTAACGTCGCGCGTTGTCCAGTCGCCGGTTGGGTAATACATCTGGATTCCGATTACAAACGAATTGTCATTGTGCGGCTGGCAATGAATAACGCGGGCGCGCGAGTAGAGGTTTCCCCGAATCGATCGGACCGACAGTTGTTCGTTGGGCTGCCAGTTTCTCCGAGTCACGACTCGGGCGCCGTGGCAGCTGATATCAATGGTGGGGGCGATTTCCGACGACGGATTATCAGGGCTACTCAGTTTCACAAACATCTTCAGCGCGATGCGTTGTTCTTTTCGGTCCGTGATTTGCGTGCCCGCCACTGCATCTCCATTGGGCCGGGCGGTCCAACAGCACCAGCTTACCGCCGGCGCTTTTTGGCGCAATAGTACGAAAGGGCAATCGCCGGCCCCCAAAATCCTGTACTTCACCCAGTGAATCCATTGGCCTTCCAGCGGGAAGCGACTACAATACGGCTGCCTAGGACTCTCGCCCAGACTGTCCAATTTTGGGGTACGTTCGTCTACGGTTTGCTGGTGGCGAGGAAGCCCGAGCCTGCTACTCGAGCTGTGCCAGCAGGCCTTCCATTTCAGACCGGGCATGCTGGTTGCCCTGCCGATCAGCCGCCGCAATGCCCCTGCTCAGCAGGACCTTCGCATCTTCCGCGCGATTGTGTTGCGCCAGCGTCTGCGCGTACATCTGATAGCCCGGCACGTAATCGGGATTCGCTTCCAGCAAAGTTTTGAAATGGGTCTCGGCGGCCGGGATGTCGCCTTCGCGCAGGCATTCGAGCGCAATGCCATAACGCGAGAACGCATCGTTCGGATTCTGTGCGAGAAATTGTTCCAGTTTTTGTCGCCGGGTTTTGTTTTGTTCCGTCATAGGAGTCTTGCGTATTATACGTGTAGAGCAAGATCCGGCCAAAGGAGCCGCGCAAGGGAGAGCGATGAAGGCAAAGGACAAGGCGACAGCCGCATTGATGGATGAGTGGAGAGTGAAGGGAAAGCCGGTGAGCGCGTCGGCCTCGGAAATGGCGGAAGTGGTGCTGCCGGCGCAGACCAATGTTCTTGGCAAGCTGCTTGGCGGCCACGTGATGCATATGGTGGACATTGTCGCGGCCATGGCCGCCAGCCGCCACGCCAACAGCTACATGGTTACAGCTTCGGTGGATTACATCGATTTCCGGAACCCCGTGAACCTGGGCGAAATTGTGATGCTGAAGGCGCAGGTAAATCGCGTGTTCACCACCTCACTCGAAGTCGGCGTAGAAGTGTATTCTGAAAATCTTTTGACAGGGGAACGCAAACACACCACGAGCGCCTTCGTCACCTTCGTCGCCATCGACGAATTCACGCGCAAACCGCGGGCCGTGCCGCCGCTGATTTTAAAGACTGCGGAAGAAAAACGCCGCTGGCGCGAAGCCGCCAAGCGCCGTGAAATCCGCCTGGCCCATCGGCAAAGAGAAAGAGGCTAGTTCGCGAAGCTGACGCGGACTTCGTCCGCGACTTTCATGGAGTGCTCGACGCAAGTTCCGATGGCGGGCCCATTCAGATAATTCCCGGAAAAATACAGGCCAGGGAAATGAGTGCGCAATGATTCCACCGCCGCAATCCTGGCCGTGTGGCCCAAATTGTACTGGGGAATCGCTCGCTTCCAAATCATCACGTTGCTAAAGACCGGCTCATCATGCAACCCGAGTAACGGAGAAAGTTCGCGATGAACTTGCGCCGCAAGCTGCTCCGGGGATTTGTTCATTGCGCCGGGATTGGTCGCTCCGCCCACGAAGCTTGTGAGCAGCACCTTGCCGTTAGGAGCGCGCCCGGAGAAAAGGGAAGAGTTCCAGACTGTGCCGAGGATGCTGAGTCCCGAAGAACGCGGCACCAGGAATCCAAATCCAGCCAGGCTGTCGCCAACATCTCCCTTGCGATAGCCGAGTGAAACCACCGCCACACCCGAGTACGCAATCGCACCGAGTTGCGCCGCGAACCCCGGATCAAGCGGCTCCAGCAGCCTGCCGGCGGTCTCTGTCGGCACCGACAGAATCAGTCTCTCCGTTTCAACGGTTTCTTCGCCCCTCGGCCCGCGCAGGCCCAAGCGAAACCGCACCGCCTTGGGATCCTGACCGGAGTCGAGCGCCTCGATTCGGATAACCTCTGTACCACAAGTCAATCGTTCTCCTAATCGCCCCGCAATGGCGCGAATCAGCGTTTCGTTGCCATCGCGAAATGTCTGCAGCGTGGATTTTTCTTTCGGCAACGGCGGCTGCGCCCCGTTCGCGGCTTTGCGTTGCTTGATTACCTTGAAGACGCCGCGCGTGATGCTTCCCGCGGCTTTTTCCGCCTCATACAGGATCGGAAAAGCGGCCCGCAAACTCAATTTTTCCGGATCGCCGGCGTAGATGCCTGAAACGAAGGGACCGACCAGCCGGTCCAACAGGGTCGGGGAGAATTTGCGGCGGATAAATTCCGCCACCGATTCATCCGGCTCCGGCGATTCGCTTTTGCCGAAAATGTCGCGAATGATTGCGGCGCGCGTGCCGCCGCTTAGAAAAGAAGAGGTCAGTAAGCCCGGGCCCATCGGCACGTTTTGGAGTTTTCCGTCAATCAGGACATAGCGCGGCGCTTTGGGATCGGCAAGGACTCGTTCGTCCAGAATCCCCAGGTCGCGGCACATCGCGGAAATGGCGCTGTTGCCGCTGAAACTTTGCGGGCCGCACTCGAGCAGGTAACCGTCGCGCTTCACCGACTGAATCACGCCGCCGGGCCTCGCCGCCGCTTCCACCACGCGCGTCGCGATGCCGGCCTCCTGCAACGCGTAAGCCGTCGCCAGCCCGGAGATCCCCGCGCCTACTACGAGAGCTTCGACTCTTTCCGACATGTGTAGGGCCCCTATTGAGGCTAGAGGGTCTTGGAAAAGAGCGGCCGCGCGGCCAGCTGCTGCTTTTCCAGATACGGGTCAAACACCATCGCCAGGTTACGGATAAAGATGCGGCCCAGCCAGGCAGTGCGGATTTCCTTGTCGTTGATTACGACCAGGCCATCCTGCTGCGGCAGTTTCAGGTGTTCAAGTTCGGGAGCGAAGTATTCATCAAAATTGATGCCGAACTGTTTGGAGATTTCGTTCTTCACGATTACGGTGTGGCACAGCAACCGGCTGATCACTTCGCGGCGAATGACGTCGTCGTGCGAAAGCCGATAGCCGCGCATGGTGGCGACGCCGCGTTCCAGCACGGATTTTTCCCAGGAGGGCAGGTCGCGGTGGTTTTGCGCATAGGTTTCCTGAATGCCGCTGATGGCGGTGATGCCCATGCCGTAAAGGTCCGCACCCGCCTTCGTGGTGTAACCCTGAAAATTGCGGTGCAGCGTACGGTTGCGTTGTGAAACCGCCAACTCGTCGTTTTCCTTGGCGAAATGGTCCATCCCGATATAGAGATAACCGGCTTCCAGGAAATTCAGCAGGCCGCTCCTGAAAATGTCGAACTTTTTCATGCCTTCGGGCAGGTGCGCCACGAAGGAGCCTTGCTGTTTTTTCAGCCACGGGACGTGCGCGTAGCTGAACATGGCGATGCGGTCTGGCGAAAGGCTGACAATCTGCTCGACCGTGTGCGCAAAGCTCTCCGGGGTTTGGTACGGCAAGCCGTAAATCAAATCCACGTTGATGCTGTCGAAACCGAGTTCCCGCGCAATGGCGATCAAGTCGCGGGTCTGTTCGTACGGCTGGATTCGGTGGATGGCCTTCTGCACGTCTTCCTTGAAATCCTGAACGCCCATGCTCAGGCGGTTGAAGCCCAACTTTCGCACTACTTCCATGTGCGCTCGCGAAGTCACACGCGGGTCGACTTCGATGCCGATTTCCGCGTCGGGCGCAAAAGTGAAGCGATTCCGCGTGTAGTCGAATAAATCCTCAATCTGCTCCGGCGAAAGATACGTCGGTGTTCCACCGCCCCAGTGGAATTGCGAAACCTGGCGATCGCTCGAAACCCGGCTGGCGATGTGGTCGATCTCTTTTTTCAGGATGCTCAGGTACGGAGGCGTGACGCTTTTATCTTTGCGGATAATGACGTTGCATGCGCAGAACAGGCATAGGCTCTCGCAGAAGGGAAGATGCATGTACAGCGAAACAGGGCTGCGCTTTTTTTCGGCGGCTTGCATTGCCGTTTCGAAATCGTTTGGGCCAAACGCGTCGTTCCACACTGGCGCCGTAGGATAGCTGGTGTAGCGGGGGCCGGGGCGGTTGTAGCGGGTGACGAACTCCTCTCCCACGGAGAGTTCTTCCTGCATCTCTCGCAATGATGGATTCATGCTGGGCACGGCGCTTGCCTCCTGCGCCTAACGGCGCGTTTGCACAGCCGGCTGCGCCTGCTGCAGCGCGGCTTGCTGGCCGGTGTGAATAAACAACTGAGCATTTTCCACGGGGGTGTGCTGCAAAATCCCGTGGCCAAGATTCAAAATATGACCGTGGCCGGAAAGTTCCGCGGCGATGTCCAGGGTCGCGTTGCGGATTTTCTCAGGCGGCGCGAACAATATCGCGGGATCGAGATTTCCCTGCAACGCCACCCGCGGCCCGGCCAGTTTGCGAACCTCTGCCAGTGGTATCCGCCAGTCAACGCTGAGCACGCTGGCTCCGGCGCGTACCACCGAGGGCAGTAAATGATGCGACGCCTTGGTGTAGTAAATCACCGGCACTTTATTCCCGAGTCCCGCGATAATTTCCTGCACCGGGGGCAAGACAAATTCCGTGTAATCCTGCAAATCCAGTTCGCCGCACCAGGTGTCGAAGAGTTGCACCGCGGAAACGCCGGCGGCAATCTGGGCTTTCAGGTAAAGAATCGTTGCCTGGGCGATTTTGTGCAAGAGTTCGCGAAAAACCTTCGGTTCACTGTAAAGAAAATTCTTCACTGTCGCGAAGCCCTCTTTCGTGCGGCCCTCTACCATGTAACACGCCAGCGTCCACGGGGAAGCGGCAAAACCCAGGACTGGCACATCCGGGCCCGCGTGTTTCACGGTGCGCCGCAGCGCCTCCATCAGAAAGCCCGTCTCCACTTCCGGATCGAAGATGTGCAGCTTGCGAACGTCGGCTTCTGTCCGCACCGGCTCCGGCAGATTGGGGCCCTTGTCTTCGAGTTCCAATGGCAAGCCCATCGCCTCGGCGGGAATCAGAATGTCTGAAAAAATAATGATGGCGTCCACGCCGAGGCGCCGGAACGGCTGCATGGAGACTTCCACCGCCAGATCGGGCGTCTTACAAACTTCCAGAAACGAATGTTTTGCCCGGATTTCGCGGTATTCGGGGAGGTAGCGCCCGGCTTGCCGCATCATCCATACGGGCAGCCGTGGAACGGGTTCGCACCGAGCGGCGCGAAGAAACAACTCCTTGCGAGTCATTGCCGTGGCTTCGTTGGTCATAGGCCGTGTCGTCACAGAATAACAAATCTGCCAGCTTCCCGCCCCGGAAGAAAGGTTATACGTCACACAGGAAAATTGAGACCCAGGGACCTAGAATTCGAACGCCGGCCACAGAAAATCCTGTGGTCCCCCTGCCTGGCAATGATCCTGCGCTCCAAATGACGATCGGTTCAACACCCTGACGCGTCACAGTGGGTTCATGAAGTCGTCACAGCAGGCTTGTGAGGGCAACCGTAGAATTCTTCTATAGGTGAGAATGCAGAGCCAATGGCAGATACCTGCGACTACGCTATACTGAGCGTATCTGAGATGTCGCGCAGGCCCGAGGAGCAGCACGCTTCTTCTGCGCCTCGACTCGGCAAGGATCCAAGCCGATGAATCACACCTTCGTCATACTGACCGTGCTGGCCTACCTGTTGAGCATGGGGCTGTACATGGGCTTTCTCGCGACCGGCAAAGAAGCGGTCGGGCGATTCGCTACCTTGTTGATGTTCCTAGGGTTAGCGTGCCATTACCTGGCCCTGCTGGGTCGCGCCAGGGCCATGCATTCCGTCCCTTACCACGACCTGCAGGGATCGATGTCGCTCTTCGGGTGGCTGCTCGCTGTCACTTATCTTTGCCTCGAAATTTACCATCGCCAGCGCACCGTTGGTGCGTTTGTCGTCCCAATTATTTTGGCCTTTTTTCTCGCCGCCACCTTTGCACCGGAGCATCCTTCCACCCCGACGCAGGCCCACGGCGTGGTGTTTGCGCTCCACGTCACCCTCAGCATCCTGGCCTATGCTGGCTTCGCCCTTTCTTGCGTCCTCAGTCTGATGTTTCTTGGCGAAGAGCGCCTTTTGCGGATTCGCAAGGTTGGCGACATCGTCTGGCGCCTGCCCTCGCTCGAACTTCTCGAGCGCATGAGCCACACCAGCGTCCTTGTCGGCCTCATCACCATCGCCGTCGGCACCGCGCTCGGCTTCCTCGCGGTCGACCGGCAGGCCGGGCAGCACTGGTATTTCGACCCCAAGTACATCGTCACGCTGGTGGTGCTGCTGCTCTACGCCGCCTATTTCCAGTTGGCGCGCACCACGGCCTGGAGAGGCGCGCGAGCCTCCAAATTGTGCGTGTTCAATTTTGTTCTGGTGGTGCTCAGTTTTACGGTCGTGAATCTCTACTTTTCGGCGCATCACCGGTATTTTTAGGAGCGCGCTTCGCGCACCATGGAGATCGTACTGGTTGGCCTGAACTTCCGCACGGCGCCCGTTGAGGTGCGGGAGAAGGTGTCGTTCTCCGACGAGCAGGCCCAGCGCGCCGCCGAAGAGCTTCGCTCGCGCGGCATTCTCGAAGAAACTCTGGTTCTTTCCACCTGCAACCGCAGTGAAGTATACGGTGTGCTTTCGAACGCTAATCACGAATCCGCGGGGGCGCTCTCCTCTTTCCTGAGTGCCTTTCATGGGGTGCTTCCCGATCAGCTGAACCCCTCGCTCTATCACCATTACGACCACGACGCGGTGCGCCATCTGTTCCGCGTTTCCGCCGGGCTTGAGTCCATGCTTCTCGGTGAAGCGGAAATTCTCGGCCAGGTCCGAGAAGCCTACTTGCGCGCGCATGAAGGCCACGTCACCGGCCCGGTACTGAATCGGTTGTTTCAGGGCGCGCTCGAAATCGGCAAACGGGTTCGCGCCGAAACCGAACTCGGTACGCGGCCGATGGGTGTCGCCTCCGCCGGAATGAAGCTTGCTGAGCGCATCTTTGGCAAGCTTCAGGATCGCAGCGCGCTTGTACTCGGCGCCGGCACCGTCAGCGAACAGGTCGTTTCCCAGTTGCGCGACCGCAAAATCAAAAATCTCTACTTGATGAATCGTTCGCGCGAAAAGGCCGAGGAGTTCGCCAAGCAGTACGATGGAAAGGTTTTGGAATGGGGTGAGTGGGACACTTCGCTGAAATTCCCCGATGTCATCGTTTCCGCCGTGGGGGCGCAGAACTTCGTCGTGACAAAACCGATGGTCGAGCGTGCCATGGCCTCGCGCGGGAATCGCGCCCTGTTCCTGATGGACCTCGGCATGCCCCGCAATATTGACCCCGCGGTGGCCGACATTTATAACGTTTATCTGTACTCGATAGACGATTTGACGGAAATTGTGAACCAGAATCGCGATGCAAGGAAAAGCGAAGTCCCCAAGGCGGAATCCCTGGTGGAAGATCACGTGGCGAAATTTATCTCCTGGCAGTCCAGCGTTGAGCTGACGGGCGTCCTGGAAACCCTGCGCGGCAGCCTGAAACAGCGTCGGGCCCGCTTCCTGGAGGAGCGCCTTGCCGGCATGAACCATTTCAGCGGCGAGGACCGCGAAAAGATTGGCGCCCTGATGGACGAACTCATCGAGCAACTGCTGCTTCATCCCGCCGAACGCCTGCGCACCGAAAAAGAGTTGCGGCGGAAGATTCAGAACGTGGAAGCCATTCGGGATTTGTACTTATCCGACCGGGAGAAACCGTGAAGCCGCTTCGGATCGGTTCAAGAGGCAGCATTCTGGCCCGCTGGCAGGCCGAATTTGTTCGCAAGCAACTTTTTCAGCTCACGGGCGTCGAAGCCGAAATCATCATCATCAAGACTTCCGGCGACAATATGCAGCAGCAACCACTGACACAGATCGGCGGGAAGGGAATTTTCATCAAGGAACTGGAAGAGGCGCTGATCGAGGAAGCTGTTGATTTGGCGGTGCACAGTGTGAAGGATATTCCCACTGAAACGCCGGGCCGGCTGCACTTTCCCGCGGTTTGCCGCCGCGATGACGTTCGCGATTGCCTGGTTTCCCATACCGGCACGATGCTCGCGAATCTGAAACAGGGCGCCCGGGTCGGCACGGGCAGCCTGCGCCGCCAGGCTCAGTTGCGCCACTATCGTCCCGACCTCGATTTTCGCGAACTGCGCGGCAATGTGGACACCAGGCTGCGCAAAGTGGAAAGCGGCGAGTACGATGCCATCATTCTTTCGAAAGCCGGCCTCGACCGCCTCGGCTGGAGCCAGAAAATCACGGAGCCGATTTCTACCGA
>Ga0210406_10008622_pt1 | contig 10197 bp, 9 predicted proteins | sample IncBWC30MmetaG_FD_155454 | JGI IMG/M metagenome (GOLD analysis project Ga0210406, IMG submission 155454) | Forest soil microbial communities from Barre Woods Harvard Forest LTER site, Petersham, Massachusetts, United States - Inc-BW-C-30-M | ecosystem: Environmental > Terrestrial > Soil >... | reverse complement strand
CGGTGCGGGTCATCTCGAACTCTGCGTGATATCAGAGGAAATCGGCCGCTCGCTGGCGCCGGTGCCGTTTTCGTCGACGGTGTATCTGGCAGCGGAGGCGATCCTGCTGGCCGGCAGCGAAGCGCAAAAGCAGAAATGGCTGCCGAAGATCGCGAGCGGTGAGGCGATCGGCACGCTGGCGCTGTTCGAAGGCAAGGGCAATCCGTCGCCACAAGCCATAAAACTATCGGCCGCCGGCGGCATCCTCAACGGCGTCAAGAAGCCGGTGCCGGACGGCGCCATCGCCGATTTTGCCGTGGTTGCCGCCCGCACCGGATCGAGCGGGCGTGAGACCAGCATCTCGCTGTTTCTGGTCGACATGAAAGCGGGCGGCGTCGAAGCCAAAACGCTGACCAATGTCGATCCGTCGCGTGGTCAGGCCGAACTCACCTTCAAAAATTGCAAGGCCGAGCCACTCGGTGCTGCCAATCAAGGCTGGGACATTCTTTCGCAGGTGCTCGACCGTGCCGCGGTGCTGATGGCGTTCGAGCAGGTCGGCGGCGCCGATCGCGCGCTGGAAATGGGCCGCGACTATGCGCTGGATCGCATCGCGTTCGGCCGACCCATCGGTTCGTTCCAGGCGGTCAAGCATATGCTCGCCGACATGTATGTCTCGGCGACCCTGGCGCGATCGAATTGCTATTACGGCGCCTGGGCGCTCTCGACCAACGCCTCGGAATTGCCGGAGGCCGCAGCCGCCGCACGGATCAGCGCGACGCAGGCGTTCCAGCACTGCGCGAAGAACAACATCCAGGTTCATGGCGGCATGGGTTTCACCTGGGAGTTCGACTGTCACATGTACTACCGCCGCGCCAACGCCACCGCGCTCGGACTCGGCAGCCTGTCGTATTGGGAAGATCAGTTGATCGAGCGGATGCGCAAGAAGAACGCGGCGTAACGGATGACTCGTGTCCCGGACGCGATGCAGCGCGTAGCGCTGCTTCGCAGAGCCGGGACCCATGATGGACCCCGGATCAGCAGCGCACCGCAAGAGCGCTGCGCAGCATCCGGGGAACTCGAGAGGAAAGAGTGCTACCGATGAACTTCGACGACACCCCGCAGGAGGCCGCATTCCGCGCCGAGGCGAAAGCCTGGATCGCGGCGCATGCGCCGAAGCAGTATGAAGAAGAACTGCGCAAATCCTCGCTCGGCCGCACCGCCCTCAAGGGCGTCAATGTGCTCGACGTGGCAAAAGCCTGGCAGAAGAAAAAAGCCGATGCCGGCTGGGCCTGCCTGCACTGGCCAAAAGAATATGGCGGCCGCGGCGCAACCCCGATCGAGCGCGTGATCTGGCAGCAGGAGGAGGGCGCCTTCGGCAAGCTCAGCGCGATGTTCATCATCGGCCACGGCATGTGTGGCCCGACCATGATGACGTTCGCCGGCGAGGATCAGAAGCGCACATATCTGCCGCCGCTGGCCTCGGGCGAGAAGATATGGTGCCAGCTGTTCTCCGAACCCGCCGGCGGATCCGATGTCGCGGGCTTGCGCACCCGCGCCGAAAAGCACGGCGATAGCTGGATCATCAACGGCCAGAAGATCTGGACTTCAGGTGCGCATTATTCCGATTACGGCATTCTCTTGACCCGCACCGATCCGAACGTGCCCAAGCACAAGGGCCTCACCATGTTCTTCCTGGACATGAAGAGCCCAGGTGTCGAAGTGCGGCCGATCAAGCAGGCCAGCGGCCAATCTGATTTCAATGAAGTCTACTTCACCGACGTGAAGATTCCGGATTCGCAGCGGCTCGGCGAAGTCAATGACGGCTGGAACGTGTCGCTGACCACGCTGATGAACGAGCGGATGTCGATCGGCGCCGGCATCGCCACCGGTTTCCCTGAGTTGTTCGAGTTCTGCAGCAGCCTGATGCTGGAAGACGGGCTCGCGATCGACGACCGCGGTGTACGCACCAGACTTGCGCATTGGGCGGTGCGCGCCAGCGGGTTGAAATACACCAGCATGCGGGCGATCTCGGCGCTGTCGAAAGGCGAGCGGCCCGGACCGGAGAATTCGATCGGCAAGCTGGTGGCGGGATCGATGATCCAGGACGTGGCGACCTACGCACTCGATCTGCAAGGCGCCGCTGGCGTGCTGAGCGGACCCGAGGACGCCGAGGCCCTCGGCAAATTCCAGGCGATGCTGCTGCGCGCGCCCGGCACCCGCGTCGAAGGCGGCACCGACGAGATCATGCGCAACATCATCGCCGAGCGGGTGCTCGGCTTGCCCGGCGATATCCGGGTCGACAAGGATGTTCCGTACAACAAGATCCCGACCAGGGGAAGATAGCTCATCGTGTCCCGGACGCGGTGCGGCGCGTAGCGCCGCTCCGCAGAGCCGGGACCCACAGGGAAGAAAAGTTGATGGACCCCGGATCAGCAACGCACCACGCCGCAAGAGCGGCCCGCTGCGTTGCATCCGGGGAACGTTCCGGACACAGGAGAAGTCAAAATGAATTTCGATGACACCCCGCAGGAAGCCGAGTTCCGCGCCACCGCGCGCAAATGGGTCGACGCCAACGCACCGAAGGAACTGGAGGCGGAGCTTTCCAAATCGTCGCTCGGCCGCATCCGGCTGCAGCACCACGACATGGTTGAGGTCGGCAAGGCCTGGCAGAAGAAGAAGGCCGAAGGCGGCTGGGCCTGCCTGCACTGGCCGAAGGAATATGGCGGCCGAGGTGCGACGCCGATCGAGCGCGTGATCTGGCAGCAGGAAGAAGGCGTGTTCGGCAAGCTGACGCAGCCGTTCCAGATCGGCGAGGGCATGTGCGGGCCGACCGTGATGGCGTTCGGCAGCGAGGAACACAAACGCCACTATCTGCCGAAGCTCGCCGCCGGCGAACAGATCTGGTGCCAGTTGTTTTCCGAGCCGGCCGGCGGATCCGACGTCGCCGGCTTGCGCACCCGCGCCGAGAAGAAGGGCGATGATTGGGTGATCAACGGCCAGAAGATCTGGACTTCCGGCGCGCATTATTCCGACTACGGCCTCTTGATCACGCGCACCGATCCCAATGTGCCCAAGCACAAGGGTCTCACCATGTTCTTCCTCGACATGAAGAGCCCGGGCGTCGAAGTGCGGCCGATCAAGCAGGCCAACGGCATGCAGGAATTCAATGAGGTGTATTTCACCGATGTGGTGATTCCCGATCACCAGCGTCTCGGTGCCGTCGGTGACGGCTGGAACGTGTCGCTGACCACGCTGATGAACGAGCGCATGTCGATCGGCGCGCGGCTCGCGACCGGATTCCCTGAGATGTTCGAATTCTGCTCCAATTTGATGCTGGAGGATGGTCTGGCGATCGATGATCGTGCCACGCGCGCAAAACTTGCAAGCTGGGCGGTCAAGGCAAGCGGGTTGAAATACACCAGCTACCGCGCGATCTCGGCGCTGTCGAAAGGCGAGCGCCCCGGTCCGGAAAACTCGATCGGAAAGCTCGTCGCAGGCTCGATGCTGCAGGACATCGCGATGCATGCGATGGATCTGGAGGGGGCGGCCGGTGTGTTCACGGGTGCGGCGGAAGAGGAAGCGCACGGCCAGTTTCAGCAGATGCTGCTGAGTTCGCCGTCGATGCGGATTGCCGGCGGCACCGATGAAATCCTGCGCAACATCATCGCCGAGCGCGTGCTGGGCCTGCCCGGCGATATCCGCGTCGACAAGAATGTTCCCTTCAACAAGATCCCGACCAAGGGGCGATAATGCCAAATACTGCCGCGAAGCCGCCGGGTAGCCGGCACAGCCCCGAACAACGCATCGGCGTGCTCGAGGAGTTGCTCGGCGAGCGCTACTCCGTTCGCGCGTTCCTGCCGCAGGAAGTGCCGCGCGAAACCATCGAACATGTTCTCAACGTGGCGCAGCGCACGGCATCATGGTGCAATAGCCAGCCCTGGCAGGTGCTGATTGCGAGTGGCGAGGCCAAGGAGCGTTTCCGCAAGCTGATCTATGCCGAGGCGTCGTCCGGCGCGAAGGACGATTCGGATTTTACCCCGCCGCGCGAATATGTCGGCGTCTATCTCGAACGCCGCCGCGAAAGCGGCTTTCAGCTCTACAACACGCTCGGCATCGCGCGCGGCGACAAGGCCGCCTATGCCAAACAGGCGCTGGAGAACTACAATTTCTTCGGCGCGCCGCATGTCGCGATCATCCATACCGCCGAGCCGCTCGGGATTTACGGTGCGATCGATTGCGGCGCCTATGTCGGCAACTTCATGCTGGCGGCGCAGGCGCTCGGCCTCGGCACCATTCCGCAAGCGGCATTGGCGCGCCAATCCGGATTGATCCGGCGGCACTTCAAGCTCGGCGACGACCGCCGCGTGGTGTGCGGCATTTCGTTCGGCTTTGCGGATCACGCCCACAAGGTCAACAGCTATCGGACGTCAAGGGCGAGTGTTGCGGATACCGTGACGTTTGTGGAGGAGTAGGGATCCTCGTTTGCACGCGGTATCGAAGGACGATGCGGCGGCCATCCTTCGAGACGCGCGCAAAAGGCGCGCACCTCAGGATGAGGTCATCGTGTTCTTTTTGCGGCCTCATGGTGAGGAGCCGCGGAGCGGCGTCTCGAACCATGAATGCTCCGCGCGTGCCTCGCCGCCGAACTCAAAACTTCGGCGGCCGCTTCTCGGCGAACGCCTTGATGCCTTCCTTGATCTCGGCGCCGCGCATGCTGTCGCGGGCGCGGCGGTCGGCAGCCTCCTCGTCGAGCTGGCCGCGGGCGAATTCGTTGATCGCGCGCTTCATGCCGCGCATCGCGGCCGGCGCGTTGCCGGCCAGAATTGTGGCGAGCCGGTCAACTTCCTCATCAAGTGCTGCTACGGTCATCACCAGCGTGGTCAGGTAGCCGATCCGCAACATTTCCTTTGCGTCGATTTTCTGTGCGGTCAGAAACAGCCTCTTGGCGTTGTCGACGCCGAGCCGCGTCGTGTAGCGCATGATGCCGCTCTTGTAATAATGCAGGCCGAGCCGCGCCGCCGGCATGAACATCTCGCCGCTGTCGATGCCGATGCGGAAATCGCAGGCCAGCGCCAGGTCGGTCGAGCCGCCATAGACGCCGCCGTTGAGCCGGCAGATGGTGGGAACGCCGAGATCCTCGAGCCGGTTGGCAACCACCTCGAACGCCGATCCGGCGCTTTTTTCTTCCACGGCGCTGGTGGCGCGCTCCGCCACCGAATTGAGATCATATCCGGCGCTGAAGGCGCGGCCGGTGCCGGTCAGCACCAGCACCCGGATCGCCGGATCGCTCTCGATGCGGTCGAACAATTTCATCAGGGCGTCGAGATCGTCGGGTTGCAGCCGGTTCAGATGCCGGGGCCGGTTGAGGCGGATGGTGGCGCGGGCGCCGTTGAGTTCGAATATCGGCGTGCTGGCCGCCTCGGTGGCTTCGGACATTTTTGTCTCCATTTTATTTGTTTTCCAGCTCCCGGCGTTTGGCTTCGGCGTCGATGGTTTCGGAAAGATCGGGATGCCGCGCCATCAACACGCGGAAATCGACCAGATCAAGTACCAGCAGTTTGGACACCCGCGTGGTCGTGATATTGGCGGAGCGCAGGTTGTTGCCGAGCAGGGCCATCTCGCCGAAGAACGCGCCGTCGCCGAGCTTGACCTGCTTGCCCGGCAAGTCGACCTCGACCTCGCCGGACGCGATGAAATACATGCAGTCGCCGGTCTGGCCCTTGCGGATGATCGTGGTGCGCGCCGGCAGGTCCATGGTGCGCAGCATGTGGGTGACATCGGCGATCGCCGCCGGACCCAACGCTGCAAAGAACGGCACCTTGCTCACGGACTCCCAGGTTTTCAGGAAATTATCGCGGCGGGTCTCGGCGGCGAAGCCGGTGGCGAGAATACCGGTCCACAGGCCGAACACGCCGAGGCCGCAGATCATCACAAAGGCCGCGACGATCCGGCCGAGCGGCGTGATCGGCACCACATCGCCATAGCCGGTCGTGGTCAAGGTCGCGACCGCCCACCACAACGCCGCGGGAATGCTGCCGAAGGTGCCGGGCTGGACGTCGCGCTCGAGGAAATAGACCACGACCGAAGCCAGAAACAGCACCATCAGGAAGATCACCAGCACGCTCAATAGCGGCCCGGATTCCTGCACCAGCACCCGACGCAATTGCCGCAATCCGCGAATACCGGGGATCACCTTTAACAGCCAGAGCACGCCGAGCAGCCAGGCGGTCTTGGGCGTGGCGCCGAGCGCCAGCGCGAGCGGGATCGCGATAGCGCCGGCGCCATCGACAACGCCGCTGATCGACAGCAGATAAGCGGCGACCCGTTGCGTGCGAACCGCCTGGCGCAGCCGGACTACCCATTCGAAGATAAAGAAAACCAGGCAGGCGAACAGCAGCGCATCGAGCCAGCCATGCAATGCGCTGTAGGCGGAATCGATCGAGAGCAGAACCATCAGGACGACGCCGGCCACCACCGCGACATAGGCCGCTTTGGTCATGTTGCGGCCGGCGGTCGCGGTCACAAACTGCGCGAAAGCTGAGGAATCAGGCGGCTCTGACATCGGAGGTGGCGTCTGTCGCTAAAGGATGAGGTCTTATCCGGCCCTGCCGGGCATGAACAGTTCGACAAAGTGCCCGGGCGGGGAGATGCCGTCAACGACCAGCGGCCAACAGAGTTATCGCAAGGCGCCGGAAAGAGGCGGGGCGGGAATAAGACGCGCTGTCAAGCGATACGGGAAACAGCGCCAAGGCGGCGTTTTGGCCGGTATTGCCGGGAATTACGACAAAACGCCGCCTTTTCTCCATATATCAAAACCCGGCGTGGGCCTTATGATAAGGGCGCACCCGCAATACGAGCCCGCGTAGCTGTTTTCAGAATTGGTTGGCCCCGATGGATACTTCACATCTCGCACAACACGCAGGAACCGCCACCGCCGTTTTCGCGTCGGTTTTTGTGATCGCCACGACCACGATGCGGACCATGATCCCGTTGCGGATCTTGGGCATCTTCACCAATCTGGTCCTGATCGCGACCGCGATACCGGGCCGTAATTATCTGGTCATTCTGGTGCAGACCCTGGTGCTGGTGCTCAATTCCTATCGCCTGCATCAGATGCTGCAGCTGGTCCGCGACGTGAAGAAATCCGTCACCAGCGACCTGTCGATGGATTGGCTGAAGCCGTTCATGACCGAACGCAAATGCGCTGATGGCGAGATCCTGTTCTACAAGGACGAGAAGGCCGAGGATATGCTTTACATCGTCAGCGGCCGATTCAAGCTGATTGAATCAGGCATCGAATTGCCGGTGGGCGCCATCGTCGGCGAACTCGGCATGCTGTCGCCGTCGAATGTGCGAACCCAATCGCTGGAATGCATCGGGTCCGGCGTTATCCTCAGCGTTAGCTACAGCAAGGTCGAGGAACTCTACGTGCAGAATCCGGCGTTCGGTTTTTACTTTCTCAAGCTCGCCAGTGCCCGGTTGTTCCAGAACCTGGCAACGCTGGAGCAACGGCTGGCGCAGCAAACCGCGTCGCTCTCCGCCGCGCCGAAACCGGCGTAAAAAGCCGGGATCGCCGGCGTGACGAACTTCCTATCCTCGATTCGTTATTTGCTCGCCGATATCATCGGCGATGATGACGAGCCGCCGCCGTCGCTGCCCGAGAATTTGCCCGAAGGCAGCGCGCCCATCGTCGGCGAAGGCATCCGGCTTTTGATCGACTATCAGGGCCCGAGCTACGCTCAGCTTTATGTCGACCGGCTGCGCAGATTCGTCGGCCGTAGCGATGTCGACGCCGGCATGTTCGGCGAAATCGCGCGGCTGATGGCGGCCCGGATGAGCTACGAGGATCCGATCCGGATCGCGCAGTTGAAGCTTGCCGCGCATGCCTTCGCGGCCGGCCCGCCAGATCTTCAACCTGATATCGTCGTCAGGAAGTTTCGCGTCGATGAACTGGTCGGGGCGCTTCCCGCCATCGTCGCCGAACCGGTGCTCGACGCGCTCGACTGGGTGGATTGGACGCACAAGCCGGTCTCGATACGCTTCAGCTCCGCCAGCCGGTGGGGTATTCGCCGTTTGAAGATCGAGGCGGCGCTGCGGCGATGGCGGCTGTTTTCGGTGCGCTACACCAAGGAGCGGGTCTGGGTGGAGCGCTGGCTGCATATGATCGACCGCAGCCTGACCCAGCAGCCACGGGCCGCGCCCGCGATCGTGCAGACCGCCAACATGATTCAAGGCTATGGCAGCGTCTATCGCCACGGCCTTGCCGACTGGCATGCCATCATCGACGGCCTGGTCAAGCCGACCTTCGACGGCGTGCTGCCGTTGTCGAATCTGGCCGGCGCCATCGCCGAGGCGCGCACCGCCGCGATGCCCGATCCGCGGCAGGTCGCGCTCAAGCGCAAGATCGCCGAGATCCGGGCGCGGGCGCTGGATATCAATTCCAGTGCCGTGGTGAGGTGAGATTTAAGCGCTTTGCGCGGTCTTGACGATCACCACATTATCCTCGTGATCGGGATGCTGCTTCAAATAGTCGCGGCGCGTGCCGATCTCGTCGCGCACCAGCTGGTAACCGAGCCTGAAGGTGTCCAGCCCGTCGCTGCTGATGGTGCCGTCGCGCAAGCCAATCACCGCGCCCCGCAGAACGTCGTCGAGTTCCTCCTGCAACGCGTCGAGCGCCTGCGGTGAAGTGGCGCGTTTGGCCTTCTCGCCGATGTCGAGAACCGTCGTTGCCAGTTCGCCGGCTCTTTCCGGCGCGATGCGGGTGATCTTGGTGTAGATGCCCGCGAAGATCGAGCCGATGATGCCCAGTGCGGCCGCGGCGAGATACATCACGTCGCTGTAGCGGTCCATGAACGACTTGGTGTCGTCATTGATATATTCGGCCGCGCCCCGATGCGCGACGATGAACGCATCCTTGTCGGTGTCGGCGGGCTCGATCTTCGAGGCAAAGCCGTCTTCCAGCGCAAGTCCGGCCTTGTCTTCGTAGATGTAGCTGATGGCCGCGAGGCCGCCCAAACGAGATCGTAAATATCTATAAAAGAACAATAATTTTCTGTCCGGCGATGCTATCCTGCGAGGATCGGATTGCAAACCGGCGGTTGCTGGTAAACCTGGCCGGGAAGCGCGTCGGAACGTCGCGCCGCCGCTATCGCCGTTCGGCCACACTCCCGGTTTTTCGAGTTCCCCAGACGTGCATTCCGTCGCGGGAGGTGTCATAAATGATCCGCACCGGTTGAGTTGGCCGGATTTGGTAACACTGACGCCTCTAAGTTTCTCGGTTTCGTCTTCGTTTCAATTCAGTGCCAGCAAAGGGCGTCAGCTTTGTTGTTTCCTTCCCTGTCCTCGTCCATCCCGGTCGGTGCGCTTGTCGGATGGATGCTCGTTCTTACCTTCAAGCACGTCATCGCCGATTTCGTCCTGCAAACGTCCTGGATGGCGCTTGGCAAGGACCAGAAGACGGGATGGGCCATGCCGCTGCTGGCGCATTGCCTGGTCCACCTCGCGGTGGCGCTGCTGCTGATCCTGATCATCGCGCCGCGGTTCTGGTTTCTTGCGCTGGTCGATTTCGTCATTCACCTCATCATCGATCGCGCCAAGGGGCTTTGCGCCTCCACCTTTGATGTGACGCTGGAACATCCCTGGTTCTGGACGCTGATCGGCGTCGACCAGTCACTGCACCACCTGACCGGGTTTGGACTTTCGATTTTCATGGCCGCGAATAGCTGACGGCCGGGTCACTGGCACACGGCCTGACCACGCGTCGTCTTGGGCGAGCGAAGGCCCGGCGAATCAATTCCCCACGACTGAACGGGTTGCGGGCCGCGAATCAAGGCGCGCGCGACGCTGATTCGCGTCCTGCGATCAAGCACCCCGGGTGACTACCGTCCCCATTGGTTAACCGTTCGTTAGAGAATTGCACTGCATCCTCCCGATCAGGGAGAACCGCCATGTTTTCAAGCCGCGAAGCCTTCGAGAACGATTTCTGCCCGGTTCGGGACGAATTGCTCGGCGAAATGTATCGTGCCAACGCCAATGGCCTGGCCAAGCTCGTGGAGAGCCTTTCTTCCGAAGTTCGGGCCATGCTGGCGCTGTTCTGCTATCGCCGCAGCCATCTGCACGCGCTGGCGCTCTCGATTGCGTCGAGCTGCAGCGAACGCGAGCTGATTCAGTTCGGCGGCCGCGTTGGTTCCACGCTGTATGCGCTGTCGCGCGAGCCGG
>Ga0210406_10008621_pt1 | contig 10197 bp, 4 predicted proteins | sample IncBWC30MmetaG_FD_155454 | JGI IMG/M metagenome (GOLD analysis project Ga0210406, IMG submission 155454) | Forest soil microbial communities from Barre Woods Harvard Forest LTER site, Petersham, Massachusetts, United States - Inc-BW-C-30-M | ecosystem: Environmental > Terrestrial > Soil >... | reverse complement strand
AACTCGATTAGCGCCGCGAGGTCGGTAAAGTCGCCGATGCCCCAGTTGCGCGCCGAGCGGACGCCGTAAAGCTGGACCGCCATCAGCCAGCCGCGGTCGAAATCGCCTCCATAGGCCTTGGGCGGCGCGACAGTCAGCGGCGCTTGTTCCGAAAATGAGGAAGCGTCGGTCAGATGCAGCCGGTAAGAACCTTCGGGCAAACCGTCCGGCCAGACGATGGTGCAATTGCCGGCGTCGCTCTGGCGGTCACCTGCTTGCCCCTGCGCGATGATCCTGGCACCCTCGACGATTTTCCAGTGCAGCGGCAATTTGGCGGCGGGTTTGAGCTCGGTTCGTGCGGACTGGCCCGACCGGATCACCACCGCCTCCCGGAGAAACCGGTAAGGGGCCCGCACCGGCAGCGCATCGAGAATGATCTTCAATGCCGCGGCATCCGTCACATGGCGGTGACCCTGACCGTCCACAAATTCGGTCTGAATACCCAGCTTTCTGGCTCTGGTGAAAAGGTCCATTCGGCACGCCATTTGCACACAACGGGACGGAGCCGTCGCGAATTCCATATATTTCGTAATAGGATAGCCGTGTTTAACGCTCTGGCGCCTCCGCCGTTCCCAGGGAACCAATGCCCGGCGAACGGCTTTGTATATATGTCCAGAGCGTCTCCTTTCGCGCAAACGAAATGGGACGTCATTTCCCATGCCAACGGCATCACCGTGAACAAAACAACTCAAACTGTCGAGAGCGCCACGACTGGCGCTATTATCCGGCATGAAGAACCCCATAATCCCGCCTTGCTCTTTCGCTCTCTGGGGTGCCGGACGCTATCATGAACCTGAGGTCATCGATCGATACCGAAGAAATGCCGGCCACCGCGCTGGACGGCGACGAGCTCTGGTACAAGGATGCCATCATCTACCAACTTCACGTCAAAGCCTTCGCCGACAGCAACAATGACGGCATCGGCGATTTCGCCGGCCTCACCGAAAAACTCGACTATCTGCAGGACCTTGGGGTGACGGCGCTTTGGCTGCTGCCGTTCTATCCCTCACCCGGCCGCGATGACGGCTATGACATCGCCGACTATGGCGCCATCAATCCCGATTTCGGGACCATGAAGGACTTCCGCCGCTTTATCGTCGAAGCCAAGCGGCGGGGTTTGCGGGTCATCACCGAACTCGTCATCAATCACACCTCCGACCAGCATGACTGGTTCAAGCGCGCCCGCCGCAGCGATCCGAAGTCGAGCGCGCGCAACTGGTATGTGTGGAGCGACACCGACCAGAAGTACGCCGGCACGCGGATCATCTTCACCGACACCGAGAAATCCAACTGGACCTGGGATCCCGAAGCCGGCCAATTCTACTGGCATCGCTTCTTCTCGCACCAGCCGGATCTCAATTTCGACAATCCGCGGGTGGTCAGCGCGCTCGTCCAGGTCATGAAACGCTGGCTCGATGCCGGCGTCGATGGCTTCCGTCTCGATGCCATCCCCTACCTTTGCGAACGTGACGGCACCAACAACGAGAACCTGCCGGAGACCCACACCATCATCAAGAGGTTCCGCGCCGAGCTGGACGCCTACGCCAAAGGCAAGGTGCTGCTGGCGGAAGCCAACCAATGGCCGGAAGACGTCCAGGAATATTTTGGCCAAGCCGACGAATGCCACATGGCCTATCACTTCCCGCTGATGCCGCGAATCTACATGGCGATCGCGCAGGAGGATCGTTTTCCGATTACCGACATCCTGCGTCAGACGCCGGATATTCCGGCCAATTGCCAATGGGCGCTGTTTCTGCGCAACCATGACGAACTGACGCTGGAAATGGTCACCGACGTCGAACGCGACTATCTGTGGTCGACTTACGCCAACGATCCCCGCGCCCGCATCAATCTCGGCATTCGCCGCCGCCTGGCGCCCTTGATGGACAACGACCGGCGCAAGATCGAGCTGATGAATTCGCTGCTGCTGTCGTTTCCAGGCACGCCGATCATCTATTATGGCGATGAGATCGGCATGGGCGACAATATCTATCTCGGCGATCGCAACGGCGTTCGCACTCCGATGCAGTGGTCGCCGGATCGTAACGGCGGCTTCTCCCGCGCCGACCCCGCAAGGCTTTACGCCCCGACCATCATGGACCCGGTCTACGGCTATGAAGCGGTCAATGTCGAAGCCCAGTCGCGCAGCCTGTCGTCGGTGCTGAGTGCGACCAAGCGACTCGTCTCGGTGCGAAAGTCCACACTGGCGTTTGGGCGCGGCACGATGACCTTCATCCGGCCGGCCAACCGCTCGGTACTCGCTTATGTCAGACAATATCGCGACGAGGTCCTCCTCTGCGTCGCCAACCTGTCGCGATCGGCGCAAGCCACCGAACTTAATCTTTCGGCATGGAAAGACCGGATCCCCCTGGAAATGCTCGGGCGCACCCGCTTTCCGGCGATCGGCGAATTACCCTACATGATCACGCTGTCGCCATACGGTTTCTACTGGTTCCAGCTTCAGGAGCGCGACAAGTCAGAGCACGTCGCCCCCTCGATCGTTCCCGAATTCGAGACCCTCGTGGTGCCGCTCGGCGCGACCTGGGTGTCGCTGGCCCGCACCCGCGGCGTATTCGAACGCGATGTCCTGCCCGGGCATCTGGCGCGGACCCGCTGGTACCCCGAGCGTTCGCCGGAGGCGATACATCCCACCCTGACCTCGGCTATCCCGTTCTGCGATATTGGCGACAACCGGCCCTGGCTGGCCTTTTTCCAAGCGACACAGCGCGACGCGTCGACGCGTTACGTATTGCCGATGCGGATCGAGTGGGTGCGGTTCGATCGCGAACGCTATAATCCCCACGCACTCGCAGCCGTGCGTCAGGGTGCGCGGGAAGGAACGCTACTCGACGTTGCGACCGACCCTATCTTTACCGCGCTGCTGCTGCGCAATCTCCGCAACAGCTTGACCATCGAAGAAAATGGCGTGCGCCTGGAATTCAGCCCAACAGCCAAGCTTTCGGACCGGCCAATCAAGGAGCCTGAGCATATTCGCGTCGTCGAAACTGAAAAGGCCAACAGCACGGCGCTGGTCGACAACGAATATGTCGTCAAGCTCCATCGCAAGCTCGAACCCGGAATCAATCCCGAGATCGAGGTCGGCCGCTTTTTGACCGAAGTCGCGGGTTTTGCCAATTCACCGGCGCTGCTCGGCAGCGCCGAGCTGATCGAGGGCAATGAGAGATACGCCATTGCGACCGTTCATGCCTTTGTCCAAAACCAGGGCAATACCTGGACCGTGACCTCGGCCTATCTCGATCGCTTCGTCGACGAACAGCGCCTGCTCGGCACAAGTGAACATCCCGCCGAAAGCGAGGAGCAAATCCCCTATCTGCGTCACATGGCGCAAATCGGAAGGCGCCTCGCCGAGTTGCACCAGGCGCTCGCCGGCACCAGCGAACTCGTTGACTTTGCGCCGGAACCGATCCGGCCCAAAGACGTGCAACTGTGGATCAAGGATGCGCTCGACCGCGCTGAGGCGGTGTTCGAATTATTGATGCAGCGGCGCGATACGGCAAACGACGCCGATCGTCTGCTGATCGATCAGGCGCTGGCACAGCACACCAGTTTGGACGATCGTTTGAGCGCGTTGCTTCCGCGGGATATCGAGGGTCTGAACACCCGCCACCATGGAGACTTCAATCTCGGCCAGACGCTGATCGTCAAGGACGATATCTTCATCATCGGCTTCGAGGGTCAGCCCCATCGACCACTTGCCGAGCGACGATGCAAGGCGCCCGCGGCGCGCGATGTCGCAAGCCTGATCCGCTCGATCGATTATTCGGCCACCGCAGCGCTGGAGCGCACCCTCAAGCTGGCGCCCGACGAACAGGGCAAGCTCGCCACCGCACTCGCGGAATGGCGCAATCGCGCGGCTGCCGCGTTTCTTGCCGCCTACCGCGAATTCATGTCAGATCAACGTTTGTGGCCGGCCGATCTGCAGTCCGCCGAGCGGATGCTGAATTTCTTCCTGATTGAAAAAGCGCTCTGTGAGATCGAATACGAGCTGAATCACAGGCCCGATTGGCTACGCGTGCCGCTGACCGGGATGCTTCAACTATTGTCTCAACGACCGAACGAGGCCTCATGACCAAATTGTCCGCGGAGGCCTACGCGATCGTGGAAGGCCGCCACTCCGATCCGTTTCGCTATCTCGGCCTGCATACCGAGGGCGATAAGACCGTGGTGCGCGCCTTCCTGCCGGAGGCATCGAAGGTCGATGCGATCGACGAGCATGGCGAGGCAGCCGCGCTGGCCCGAATCCACGAGGCCGGCCTGTTCGCCGGGCCCTTGCCGAATGGCTCGAAGCGCTACCAGTTGCGGGCCCGGTTCGGCGAGACCGTCGTCGATCTCGACGATCCCTACCGCTTTCCGCCGGTGCTGACGGATTTCGACCTGTATCTTTTGGGCGAAGGCACCCACCAGCGGATTTACGACAAGCTCGGCGCGCATCCGCTTGTGCTGGATGGCGTCAAAGGCGTGGCTTTCGTCGTGCTCGCGCCCAACGCGCAACGGGTGAGCGTCGTCGGCGACTTCAATTTCTGGAATGCAAGACGACATCCGATGCGCGTGCGCGGCCTCGGCTATTGGGAGCTTTTCGTGCCCCATGCCACCCCGGACGACCGCTATAAATTCGATATCATCGGCGCCCAGGGCCAGCATTTGCCGCTGAAGTCGGATCCGCTGGCCTTCGCCACGGAAATGCGCCCGAGCACCGCGTCCATCGTTTTCGACGAGGCAAGGCTGCCGCGGCCATACCCCTCTCCGCCCGATGTCAACGCACTGGGCGCGCCGATGTCGATCTATGAAGTCCACCTGGGCTCATGGCGGCGCAAAGGCAACAACGAGTGGCTGACCTACCGCGAGCTCGCCGAGCAGCTGCCGCGCTATGTCCGGGATCTCGGCTTTACCCATGTCGAGTTCCTGCCGGTCAGCGAACATCCATTCGATGGCTCATGGGGCTATCAGCCGACTGGCCTGTACGCGCCCACCAGCCGATTCGGCCGGCCAGAGGATTTTTCCGCGCTTGTCGACGCCTGCCATCGCGAAGGCCTCGGCGTGATGCTGGACTGGGTACCCGGACATTTTCCCGACGACCCGCATGGGCTCAGCAATTTCGACGGCACCGCGTTCTACGAACACGCCAACCCGCTGCAGGGCCGGCATCTCGACTGGGGCACGCTGATTTATAATTACGGTCGCACCGAGGTCGTCAATTTCCTGGTGTCGAACGCGTTGTTCTGGCTGGAGCGTTACGGCATTGACGGATTGCGCGTCGATGCCGTCGCCTCGATGATCTATCTCGACTACAGCCGGCCTGCCGGGGAATGGGTGCCGAACCAATTTGGCGGTCGGGAAAATCTCGACGCCATCGCGTTCCTGCGCCGCTTCAACACCGAGGTTTTCGCCCGCTTTCCCCAAGCCACGACGGCGGCGGAGGAGTCAACCGCCTGGCCGCAGGTATCGCGCCCGGTCGAATATGGCGGGCTCGGCTTCGGCTACAAATGGAACATGGGCTGGATGCACGACACGCTGAACTACATCAGCAAGGATCCGATCCACCGCAAATATCATCACGGCGACATCTTGTTTGGGCTGCACTACGCGTTTTCGGAGAACTTCATCCTGCCGCTGTCGCATGATGAGGTCGTTCACGGCAAGCGCTCGATCCTGGGGCGGATGCCAGGCGATGAGTGGCAGCGCTTTGCAAATTTGCGCGCCTATTACGCCTTCATGTTCGGCCATCCCGGCAAGAAATTGATGTTCATGGGATGCGAGTTCGGCCAGGAGCGCGAATGGCATCATGATCACTCGCTCGACTGGCATCTCCTGGACAACAGGAATCACGCCGGCATCCAGACCCTGATCCGCGACCTGAACAAGCTCTATCGCACGCTGCCGGCACTGCACGAGCTGGATTGCGATCATGCCGGCTTCGAGTGGGTCGTGACTGACGATGCCAACGGCAACGTGTTCGCCTGGATCCGCAAAGGCGGCGACGCGCGGGCGCGCTGCCTGGTCGTAGTGAATTTTTCGCCGAATGTTTATTACAACTATCGCATCGCTGTGCCGCTTGCCGGGACATGGCGCGAGGTTCTCAATTCGGACTCCGCCCATTACGGCGGCAGCAATGTCGGGAACGTCGGTGAAGTGCGGACATTGGAGGGCTCAGCGCCTGAACTCAACCTCACCGTCCCGCCTTTGGCTGCCATCTTTCTCGTACCGGAAGGCTAAGCATGCGACTATCGGCCGGATCGTCCTCACGCCTTGGTGCAAGCTGGGACGGCCGGGGCACCAATTTCGCGTTGTTCTCCGCCAATGCGCAAAAGGTCGAACTCTGCCTGTTCGACAGCCAGGGCCGTCGCGAACTAGAGCGCATCGAATTACCGGAGCGTACCGAGGATGTCTGGCACGGTTATCTGAACGACGTCTCGCCCGGGCAGTTCTATGGCTATCGCGTTCACGGACCCTATGAGCCCGAGCACGGCCACCGCTTCAACGCCAACAAGCTGTTGCTCGATCCCTATGCCAGGCGGCTCGCCGGACGGCTGGTATGGAGCGACGCCCATTTCGGCTATCGGACCGGGAGCGCGCGCGAGGACCTTTCGTTCGATCGGCGCGACAATGCGCGCGGCATGCCGAAAGCCGTGGTGGTCGATGAGACCTTCAACTGGGGACGCCGCGAGATGCGTCCCAACATCCCCTGGGAAGACACCATCATCTATGAGGCCCACGTCAAGGGCCTGACGCAGAAGCGCGAGGATGTGCCGCCGAACCTGCGCGGCACTTATGGCGGCCTGTCCTCGCCCGCAATGATCGCGCATCTCAAGCGCCTCGGCGTCACCACCATCGAGCTATTGCCGATCCACGGCCTCGTCGACGACCGGATGCTGGTGGAAAGGAAGCTGTCGAACTACTGGGGTTACAATACGCTGTCGTTCTTTGCCCCGGAGCCGCGCTACTCGCAGGACAACCCGCTCGACGCCTTCCGCACCACAGTGGCGAGACTGCATGATGCCGGCATCGAGGTGATGCTCGATGTCGTCTATAATCACACCGCCGAGGGCAACCATATGGGCCCGACGCTGTCGTTCCGCGGCATCGACAACGCTTCCTACTACTGGCTCAAACCGGAAAACCCGCGATACTACGACGATTTCACCGGCTGCGGCAGTTCGGTCAATCTTACCCATCCGCGCGTATTGCAGATGGTGATGGATTCGCTGCGCTACTGGGTCGAGGTCTGTCACGTCGACGGCTTCCGGTTCGATCTGGCGACGACGCTGGCGCGCGGGACGAACGGTTTTGACCGCAACGCGCCGTTTCTGACGGCAGTCCGGCAGGACCCCGTGCTCGCCTCGGTCAAGCTCGTCGCCGAACCCTGGGATCTCGGCATGGGCGGTTATCAGGTCGGCGCCTTTCCGTCGCAATGGTCGGAATGGAATGACCGCTACCGCAGCGCCATGCGCCGCTACTGGAGCGGCGAAGGCAGCCTGATCGGCGAAGTCTCAAGCCGCATGACCGGCTCGTCCGACCTGTTCAACCATGACGGCCGCAGCCCACGCGCCGGCATCAACCACATCACCGTGCACGACGGCTTCACGCTTGCGGATTTGTTCAGCTACAACGCCAAGCACAACGAGGCCAACGGCGAAGACAACCGCGACGGCGCCAACGACAACCACAGCAACAATTGCGGCCACGAAGGCCCGACCGACGATCCGGCGATCAAAGCGCTTCGCGCCCAACTGCGAAAGAACCAGCTCGCTTGCCTGTTGCTCGCGCAGGGCGTGCCGCTGGTTCTCGCCGGCGATGAAGTCGGCAACTCCCAGAACGGCAACAACAACGCCTATTGCCAGGATAACGAAACCGGCTGGATCGGCTGGGAAGGCCTGCACCGCGAGGGCGACGATCTTACTGATTTCGTCGGCCACATGACCGAGATACGCCAGCGCTTTCCGCAAATCCGTACCCGCCGCTGGCTCGATGGACACCGCGCGGACGGGTCCTTTGGCGTGTTATGGCTGACGCCTTCAGCCGAAGAGATGAAGGAGGGCGACTGGAAATTTCCGGAAGGCCGCTTTCTCGCCTATGTGCTGGGGCCGACGGAGCCTGGGCGGCCGCCGATTTTCATCATTCTCAACGCCGCCCCCGAAGCGATCAAGTTCGCGCTACCGAAGATGCCGGAATACAAGGGCTGGCAGCAACTATTGAACACCGCCGACGTTAAACAAGCCGTCGCGAACTTCGCATCGGGAAGCGAGGCCACTGCGCCTCCGCGTTCGGTGCTTGCCTTCTCGGGGTCGACATGAATGAGCGGCCATTTGGCGCAAGGCTCACAGCGGACGGTGCATCATTTCGGCTATGGGCGCCGGCGGCAAAACGCGTCGATCTGTTGCTGGAGCGGCCCTACGCGCTCAAGCGCGGCGAGGATGGCTGGTTTGCTGCCGATATCTCCGGCACAAGGGCCGGCGCGCGCTACAAATTCCGGATCGACGACGAGATCGATGTGCCCGACCCCGCTTCGGGTTTCCAGCCTGAGGACGTTTTTGGCCCGAGCGAGGTGATCGATCATTCGAGCTACCGCTGGCGCGCCTTGGAGTGGCGCGGGCGGCCTTGGCACGAAACCGTCCTGTTAGAAGCCCATGTCGGCACCTTCACGCCACAAGGCACCTATCGCGCCATGATCGACAAGCTCGATCATCTCGCCAAAGTCGGCATTACCGCGCTGGAATTGCTGCCGCTGGCGGATTTCGCCGGTTCGCGCAATTGGGGGTATGACGGCGTTTTGTGGTACGCGCCCGACAGCGTCTATGGAAGTCCTGACGATCTCAAAGCCCTGATCGACGAGGCCCATCTGCGCGGGCTGATGGTATTTCTCGACGTCGTCTACAATCATTTCGGGCCTGAGGGAAATTACCTCGGCCGCTATGCGCCCAAATTCTTCACGCAGGCGCAGACCCCCTGGGGCAGCGCGATCGATTACCGTGTACCCCAGGTTCGTGACTTCGCCATCGAGAATGCGCTGTACTGGCTGCGCGAGTACCGCTTCGACGGGCTGCGGCTCGATGCCGTGCACAGCATCGTCGAACTCGGCGAAATCTCCATGCTGCATGATCTCAGCGCCGCAGTGGGCCGGCTCGCCGCCGAAACTAGCCGCCATATCCATCTGGTGCTTGAAAACGGCGACAATTGCGTCAGCGTCCTGGACCCCGGGCAAGACCCGCCGCGTGGAAAGTATCGCGCGCAATGGAACGACGATTATCACCACGCCTGGCACGTATCGCTGACCGGGGAGGCCCAAGGCTACTACCGCGATTATCAGCGGTCACCGCTTGGCGACATTGCCCGCGCGCTGGGCACAGGCTTTGTCTATCAGGGCGAGGCCTCTGCGCATCGCGGCGGGCAAACGCGCGGCGAACCGAGCGGCAAGCTTTCGCCCACCGCCTTCGTCAATTTTCTGCAGAACCACGACCAGATCGGCAACCGACCGCTCGGCGACCGGCTTGAGACCAACGTGTCGCCTGAGGCGATCGAGGCCGCACTGGCGATCACTCTGCTCGCACCCGCGATCCCAATGCTGTTCATGGGCGAAGAATGGGGCTCGAAAGTGCCGTTTCCATTCTTCTGCGATTTCAAGGGCGATCTCGCGGAGGCCGTCCGCAAGGGCCGGCGCGGGGAATATGGCTGGGCCTATGCGAAATATGGCGACGAGGTTCCTGACCCTCTCGAGAAATCGACCTTTCAATCCGCGGTGCTGGATTGGGAATCGCGTCACGAACCGGCGGGACGCCAACGACTGGCCCTGGTGCGGGAACTTCTCGCCGTGCGCCGGCGCGAAATCATGCCCCGGCTTGCGAAAGCTGCCTTTGGCGAAGCACGGGCGGCGGACAACGGATTGTTGACTGCAAGCTGGCGCCTCGGCGACGACACCAGGCTCGGGTTGAGGGCTAACCTATCTACTACGGAGATCACCGGCAAACCACGCGAGACCGGCGGCATCCCGATCTGGGGTGGTGAGCCTCGTGACGTCATGATGCCATGGTCGGTGTTCTGGCGCCTGGAGCCACGCTGATGCGTGCCGCCCTTCCAATCGCCACCTACCGCCTGCAACTCACCGCGAACTTCGATTTCGACGCCGCTGCCGCCACCGTCCCC
>Ga0210406_10008620_pt1 | contig 10198 bp, 9 predicted proteins | sample IncBWC30MmetaG_FD_155454 | JGI IMG/M metagenome (GOLD analysis project Ga0210406, IMG submission 155454) | Forest soil microbial communities from Barre Woods Harvard Forest LTER site, Petersham, Massachusetts, United States - Inc-BW-C-30-M | ecosystem: Environmental > Terrestrial > Soil >... | reverse complement strand
TGCGCAAAACTCTAAACCAGGAAAATTGAAGATGTCGGTAAGCCCCAAGCAGGCCTACACATTTGTCGATGGCAAGGCCATTGGTCCCGGCAATAGGGTCATAAAACTCGATGTCGGCACCCACCATGTGCTTGTGGCCAACTACGGGTACAAGTTTGTCGAGCAAGATGTCTCGCTCGATTCGGACAAGACGGTACCTGTGGACATAAAGCTGGAACCCGTTGGCGCAATCGTGCCAGGCCCACGTGGTCGCATCCAGATTGAAGCAGGAAGGCTCCATGGAGCAACAGGAGCCGCCGTTCTTCTGAACGGCAAGAAGCCCCTGTACTTCGTAGGCCATGCGGATGAGTTCGATCACGACATTATTTGGCACCAGGAATTGGTTGTGCCACCAGGAACGCACCAGGTGACGGTCACTCGGGATGGCAAGGAACTGTGGTCCGGCCCGATTACGGTCGCGGCACAGCAGCGCGTGATTGTTGATATCTCGAATGGAAAAGAAAAGACCAAGCCCTGGTATCGTGGCTCGTCGTGCCCAAACTGCCAGCTGCCTGAATTGGCGCCACGCTTTAGGGCCGGCGTTGCAAGCGCAACCGTCGTTGTGGCTCCTGTCAGCGGATCTGTCTCTGCCAATCCGTCGAAAATCGATTGCAACCAAAATACGCAACTAGCCTGGGATTCCAAAGAAACTGTCGAAGCCGACATGAGCGGCATGAGCCCCGTTCCGACGTCGGGCGAGAAAACCATTTCGCCCCGGCAAACCACCGTGTATCAGCTTACAGCTTCAGGACCAGGAGGCGTGACAACGCCGAGCGCGACGGTGGAAGTCAACCCGGTGGTGCAATCGTCACTGAGCGCCTCGCCGATGGAAGTTAATTACCGTCGTATTGGCGACAAGATTATCGAACAAGGAACCGCCACTCTGACTTGGTCGTCGTCCAACTCTGACGCGGCTTCGCTGGATCCAGGTGGCTCCGTAGGTGCAAGCGGGACAAAAGCCATCACCCTGAGTCCAACGCAAAGCGGCACCGGACCCGTGGACGAACAGTTCAAATACACGCTGAACGCGACGAACGCGTGCGGCGGCTCGGACACCAAAACGGTAGTGGTACATGTGAAGGGCTCGATGGAACCCATTCCAATCGTCCCGCTCCGCAGTGTCTTTTTCCCGACCGCCTATCCCACCAGGGAAGATCCGCAACTGGGCCTAGTTCGCAGCCAGCAGGAAGTCCTGACAAACCTTGCCGCTGGATTCAAACAGTATCTGGAGTATGACCCAGAAGCGAAGCTGTCGCTTGAAGGAAGCGCGGACGAGCGCGGGGGAAATGATTATAATCAGTCCTTATCTGAGCTGCGGATGCAACGGGTTAAGGATTTCCTGATTTCGCAGGGAATCGCAGCCGAGAAGATTGATACCACTGTGAACGGCGAGCAGAAGCCGCTGGACAAAGCCACGGTTAGCGACCTGCAAAATCGAAATCCGAACCAACCTCCTGATAAGCGGGTACGCAATTCCCGGGCGACCTGGCTCGCTTACAATCGCCGTGTTGATATCGCACTCGTTCCCACAAGTGCCGAGTCGGAGCGCTTCTATCCAAATGAAGCCCCCGATTCCGAAATTCTTTGGCAAATCCGGCGGCCATCTCGCAGTGCGGTCGAAGGGTACAACTGACTTCGAGAAACCAGGAGGCTATACGCCTTCGAAAAACTCTGACCACCCCTGGTAGAGGAGCAGCGCTGCCCGACCAAGTAGCGTCTCGCGAAAAGGATACCAACATGATGAGACAGGCTTTTCAACTGGAGGCTATGCGGCGTTCGTCGCGGCAGTCAGTCTTTCCACCATGGCGCATGAACTAGACAAATCCAGTTACCAAGGCTCAGGTGGCGGACCGCATCCGCAAAGTGGAAGAAGGCGTGGACCAATTCCAAAAGTATCTCGAGAACCGTGGAGAAGACGCCAAAAACCAGGCGCAATCGGCACAAAGCAGTCGCGCAACAACGCGCCGGCAGCGTTCGGATTCAGGAAACACTGAGGCGCGGGGGGAACCAAACCAAGCAAACAAAAGACGATCTCGAAAAACGCTATGGACGATCTGAATCACACCACGAACCGACTTCGGCGCAAGTTTGATCCGACGTCCAATTATCTGGAGACAAAGGTGCAATTGGAACAAGTCATGGGCAGCGCGCGTCGCGTCAACCAGGTCATAACCAAAGGAAATTACGGCAAGAACGATACTGGGCTGCTTTGCGCACGAATATCAATGATCTTGCGCGCTGCTACAACTTGACCCCAATTGAGCGTGTAGGTCTGCCTTCAGGCCCTCTCAGAAGCTTGCCGGAGATATCCAGAACCGAGACGGAATTTTTACTCTCCCCGGCCTATCACGGCATCCGGGCGCTGAAGGAGTTGGTGTGCAGAACCAAGTCGTCGTCATTCTGAGTGGCGTGAGGGTAGCGCAGGGAACGAATGCTCATTCGTGAAAGATCGAATACGCTGTAAATCACGTTTCCGCGAATGACATCGCTCTTGTACAGGAGGACCTGGGTGCGGAGATAGCGGACGAAGCGGTTGCTTGGGCGCACGGGAATGAGCGGGGTATTCCGCGAGTACTGCATCACGGGCATGGTACAGCTTTTCAGGTAAACGACGGTAAGGTTGCCATCCGTGCGCATTTCGTCGCCGGTCGAGTTGAGCATGGTCTGCGCCAAATTGGGGCGAAGGAGCTGGCGCACGGATTCCACGCAACCCGTCAGCGCGAGGTCGCGCACGAGCATGTTGACGCCCTCAAAAAGGTCGCGATCGATGTGGTGGATGAACTTGTGATACTTCGCGGAAAAAGCCGCGCCGGTTTCACGGGTATAGGCACTCAACCAAGCTTGCTCTCCCTGAACCGTTTTTGATTGGGACCACAAACGAAGATGTTCGCGCTTGCCGTAACTATTGAAACTCTTCTGCCAAGCCACGTCCTGCAGCTGGCCGGATAGCAACTGGCGCGAGACAGGCATGTTGGGATAATTAGAAGATGTCAAAAATGCCCAGAACTCCTTGAAGAAAGCATTTTTGGAATTGTCATCGGCAATGCGCCAGCCTGCGGCAGTGAACGCGCCCTCTATCTGATCCTGAGAGCCGACGAAAAGTAAGTTAATCACGTCTGCGTCTTTGCCGCTTCGGGTCGTGGTGCGGTCTGATTTATCTTGCAGGAGCATTTCCACTTCGCGGGTTTCGTGTTCATCCATTGCCAACGAAACGCTGGGTGGTGCCGGCTGATCGCCAACGTAGAGAGGCAGATTCAAGCGCAGGCGCAGGTCGGTCCCTGGTGGTAGGTAAATTTCGGGTTCTGGAAGCACTGTGACCGCGCGATAGGCAATCAGACCCACGTCAGTATACGGATTAAACGTGGGCATATGAATCAGGCGGCTTGTGATGCGGCCTTGCGGCGTGTTGGTGGCGCGAATACCGCGGATAACTCCGTGACGCACAGCTTCGCGCGCGTTGTCCACTTCCACGACCTCAGCCGTGAAGGAGAGCACCTGGCCAGCTGCAGTAAACAGATGATCGAACCGAATTTCCACGTACGACGAATCGTGGATGAAGCCAAGCCCGACTTTGCGAATCTTGGAGATTGTTCCCACGACCTCGAAGCCACCCGGAAAGGCCGGACGAGAATCGCACTCTGGCGACTGAATCATGACGGCGCGAATGGTCGTCCCAGGTTTGGAGCTGTAGGAAGCGACCGGATCGAGCAGACGAATCCAAAACGATTTGCCAGCGAGCACATACTCGCAGCTTGCGATGACTGGACTCGAGCACGCGAGAAGAATGAGTACACAAGCGAATCGGCAAAGGAAGCCCCGGTCGGCAGTAGGCGGCAACTGGGAGACCGGGGAGTCCGTCAAGTCGAGACAATTCAAGCACGGCACTTTTCTTGCCCCCGTAGACCCTTTGAAATGTGCTGATAGGCCGCGATTATGCGGTGGCGAGCTTTGCCGCTACCTTGGTCGCGGCGAGGTTCCTGATCAGACGCCGCGTTCGTTCCACAAACGCCAGATTGTCTGCCAGACAGCTCTCCAGCAGAACACCGACGGCATAGTGGCCGGTCACTCCTGAAAGAGCTTGGCCTACCGCTCAGTACTCTGCCGTGCGTCACTAAGCAGTATCACAAAAAGTTCGTTTGGGGTTCCTACTGGCATAACCTTTCTCCTTTTCGACTTTTGTAGCTCACGGTCTAATCATTTGCTGGCTCTCAGGGAATTTGAAAATTGGCTTCTTGCGATGGTTCTACTCACCTGAAGTCAAAAATCAATACCGTAACCACAGTGACAGCGGATTGTTACGCTCTCCAGAAGAGCCGCTTGCGAGGTCAAGAATATCAACGTACTACCTCGCAGTAACGAAGCTACTGGCAAAACTATCAGCGGCCAAATTTCATCGCAATCGCCTTTAGAAACAGGCACTGGTGGCTCAAAAGATCGAAGCGTGCCCGCATATTTCCGACATAGAGTCTCAGGGTTTGCGTTCGCCATGCGCCATCCAATACCCGTATGTCTGCTGAAAATTCGACCTTTTGCGCCGAGGTCGATGCGACCGATATCAGGAACAACGAAATGGCTGCCAGTCCTCGAAACAAGCTCGTCATATGCACTCCTTATTTGATCCCAGGCAGAGCTTTTGGATCGCTTTGTGCGTCGCGCCGTCTCTAGGTCGAGACCGATATAGCGTGAATTCTTCTTCGTCAGGCACCGTCATATCTGACATAAAGGCTGGACGTCATTCGGACGCGGCCGAGATCAGCCAACGTGAGAGGCGTAGATCGCCCCGAGCCGGTCGATAATCCCTGATCCGAGAAATGTGGCTAGTAGTTTTGACAGTTAAAGGTATCCGTCAATCAGCAATACTGGCGTGCGTTCGACATGACCTGCACTTTGGTGCAGTTCTGCGCAGATGAATCTGGTTTCTTAACCGGAAGAATTACTGACCTGCGCGCGTTAACAGCAAGAGCAAGCAGGAAACCTTCATGAAGATGATTTCCGCAGGCGCCAGTTTGGGCGTGGGGGTGAAAGACTATCGAGTGATCTTTGTGTTCGAGAACGACAAAGCTCTGACACAGTTCCTCGATTCCGGCTGGTCGGTTCGGCGCAAACGGATGCAGCGGCCAAAGCAGGCAAGTCGGGCGCAGCATACTCAGGAGCGGTCGAGGTTGTCCCAGGAGTGTGGGTATATCAGATCACCAAGAACGGCATCGCCCTCCAGATAACCTTGCAGGGCACGAAATGCTACAAGGACTGCGTCAATAATAAGTAGATGTGGATGACGAAGCGGCACCATGGCAGGAGAATCGGAGTTCACTGATTCTGGTGTGTGTAGAGTCCGAAATAGAGCGACGAACGAGGAAGCGCGATGCAAAAAATGGCGGGAGTTGATCAGAAAGCTTCAGATGCTGAGGTGATGACCTTGTTGCGAAGGGTGCAAGAAGAGATAGATGCACACGGCGAGTTGAGCGAAGTGAATCTCCTACTGCGGGACTTTGCGAGGGAGCTATTGAAAAAGCGTTTGCTAATAAGGGTGCAGTTCGTGCAGGTGATGCAGTTGGGTCGGCCAGGGCAGAGCACACGCACATAATCAAGAAGAGCTCGTCTGTGCCCTATGACAACTTCCGGTATTAGTGTTGTTGCTGCTGCTCCACAGAAGACCTGCCCCGGCCGCATGGTTAACATTTTTGCCCGACAGGCGTCCTAGCACACTGGTATTTTTCCTAGGGGACACCTACACCGTCGCACCACATGATCAACCTAATTTTGGGCTCAGATGTTCCCGCGTCAGCGAGTCCCGAAGCGCAGCCTAGAGGAGACATTTAATGGAAAAACATCTTCGAATAATTGCGACGTTCTGCGTTGCTACACCTCTGTTGGCCCGATCCCCCTCAGCAAACAGTCCAACATCAGCCGCTACCACTCCAACACAATGCCGTACCACACCTTCCCCTGCCGAGAGCATTGGTATGTTTGCATACCCGAACAAACAGCAGCGTGTAGACCAACAACTGCAAGATGAAAACGAGTGTTTCGCTTCAGCCAAACAACAATCGGGAATGGACCCCCATGCTCCGCCTCCAGCAGCCAAAACCGAGGAGCAAGAAAAGCCGAGCAGCAAGCAGCAGTGGACAATGCCAAGCATGTAAAAGGTGGTCGTGCGAAGGGTGCTGCCAAGGGCGCCGCTCGAGGTGCTGCAATTGGAGCGATTGCTGATGACGAAGCAGGTAAAGGAGCAGGTGCTGGAGCCGCTGCCGGGACAATGGTGGGTGGAGCAAAGCAAAGAAGAGCCAATAAAGCGTCCAAGCAGCAGGCGACGCAGGCTACTGCCAAGCAACAACAGCAGCAGGAAGCGGAAGCAAAGGCCACCTACCAGCAGGGGAACGACACATTTAAGCGAGCATTCTTCGCGTGTATGGACGCTCGCGGATACTCCCTTACTGAATCTCGCATAATATAGAGTTATTCTGACCCAAGCTCGCGCAAGCCAACTTTCGGCGTGTCCGGTAGCGCGTTGGTCAGTGTTTTATCTCAGAACGCACAAGGGTCGAAGAGTCCGATGCGTATTTTGCAGGGGGCGATCAGAAGTCCTCTATCTGCCAAACATTCTTGGTGGGGCTGACCTCCAAAATGGCCAGCAATCGCCCGTCGGGAGATGGGATGGCGTACCCGATGAAATTGCTGGAGCGGAGCAGGACTGAAACGTTGCCATCGAGTGTAACCTTCAGCAATGCGCTATCCGATTCATGATGCCAACCAACCAGGAGGCTCCTTCCATCCGAGGACCAGTCTATATGCATCAATCCGTCCCATCCTTTTACAGCCATGTCGCGCGTCTTGCCCGACGATACGGACCGGAATTGGATTGTCCCTTGATTGGAACCAACAGCGACGATTGCTCGTTGCGAACCGTCGGGGGACAAGCTCCAAAAACCCTCGGCATCGATTTGCGGTGGGCCTGTAATTTTGCCGCTCCTCACATCGAACGGGAAGGTCTCCCTGGTATTCCCCTTGGTGGCGCTGTACAGGCAGATCGTCGACGGCGAGCGCGCACACTCTACGGCAAAGATGGCTGCGTCTTTGAGGACCGATCGAGGGGCTCCGCCACCCACGGGAATGGCGAAGAGAGAAGAAGGAGTCTCCGGGCCGGCGGATGTAGGGGTCGCAACGTACAAGATGTCTGAACCGTCGGGCGTCACTCTGGGTTGCGAGAGCTGCTGGTCTGCGGCGCTCGCTAGACTCTCCGCCAATGGCTGATCGATGGCCTGTTTGAAAATCTCAAAAGTACCATTTCGATCCGAATAAAACAGGACTGCCGCGCTGTCTGGAGTCCAGGAGGTCGGGATGCTTGCACTCTCATCGAGCGTCAGCCGCCTGTATGCGAGCAATGTTGTGCCGTCCGTTGTTAGCGTACCTATGTAAATACTTGGCGACCAATTTTCTCGTACGAAGACAAGTGCTTTCCCGTCGGCGCTTCCGGTAACTTGCGTAATTGAACCGTTTCCTTGGGTAATGCGTTTCGGGGGATCAGAAATCTTTCCGGCTTGCGCCAGTGATACCGTCCATACGCTTGAGTCTCCAGGGCCTGAGGTTCGCTGGGCGTTAAGTGCGTAGATCAAGCGGCCATCTGGTAGCCAATGCAGCGCAGTAGTTAGGCCGCTGTCTGAAAAAAGGGTCTGGGCTCTTGCGCTCTCCCATTCATTTACCTCAACCGAACGCGTCAGCGCGTTGTACGCTAATGCTGTTCTGACGTACGCGATTCGTTTGCCGTCGGGAGACCACGTCGGCGTTCCCACCCCCGACCCCTTATCGGCTGCAACCTTGATCGGATCTGTTCCGTCGGAACGCATGATCCATTGTTCCCGACCAAGCAAGCCACCGTAAGCCACATCAACCCGGCGGAACGCGATGCGCAGCCCATCCGGAGATACTGATCCTGCCAAAGCGTCATCTGCCAGTTGACGGGGCGAGCCTCCGAAGACCGAAATGCTCCACAAGCTGGCCTTCCCTAGCTGGTCCCTCCGAGAAACTAGTAAGTGCGAACCATCCGGGAACCAGTCGTCCACGCGGACAGAGAAGTTTGGCGGCAAGGGTACGGGGTGGGTTTCACCCGTTCGAAGCTGCTTTAGATAGATACCTTTAGTGTCCGAGTAGGCAAGGAACTTGCCGTCGGGAGAGATGCCTGCGCTGATTACGCCATTTTCCGATGAATTCGAGGTTAGCTTACGTTCTATGATGCCCGTGCGCCGCACCGGAAGCCGACACACTGCCCAGACCAGAGCGCCTATCGCGATCAATGAGAGCGAGGCCACGCCAATCCGCAGGAAAGGCGACTTGCTTCGCACAGGGGAACCAACGATTGCGATTTCGCTTGTTCCGGAGGAACCATTGACCGGAGCGATGAACCGGTAGCCACGCCGAGCGAGAGTCTCAATGAACACCGGTGCGTCCGCCGATTCGCCCAGCGCATCGCGCAACCTCTTGATGGCAGCATTCAGGCTGTGATCGAAATCGACGAAGGTATCCTCAGGCCAGAGTTTGCTCCGCAGTTCCTCTCGAGTAACGATTTTCCCAGGATCTTCCAGCAGAGCGGCCAACACCTGAAACGGCTGTTCCTGGAGTTTTACTTTCTGCCCGGCGTGCCGGAGTTCGCCGGTTTGTAGTTCAAGCTCGAACGTGCCGAACCGGATGATTGAGGATGAGGAATTGACTGACATGGGAAACTTCCAAGTAGCCGAAGTCTAACACTTTTCGGTGCGCAGTTCCGACGTGACATCGCTCCCTACCAGGTGTGAGAACTTATGTGCTCGTGACGCTCTCCGGAGTGACAGCTGACTGCCGCTGAGCTGGCAGTCTATCTACCAGTCGCCATCCAATCGAAGAATCCGAACTGCTGGCTAATTTCCCAAAGGCTTTTCGACGTGGTCGATTACCAGGACCTCTAACGGGACGCGCGTTTTGACAAGAGCGTGAAGTCCGGGCGAGGTGCTCTGCCTGCGTTCGATAGAGACGTTTGAAGGTGGGCGCTGGCGGTTGCACCGGACGCGGGGTAGTGGCTGGTCCGATCTAACGGTTATGGGAATTGAATCTTTTTTTCGTTTGCAGCCTATTGATTTTGCATGGGCTTAGGAAAATCAGAGAAAAGCGAAAATCGCAGTCAAAAGCTGTACCTTGCGGCATGACGTGCGGAGCATAGCACGCGAAGCGTCCGTCGCCGGGCGGCTTCGTTCAAACGGGGTTCGAGGAAAGAGAACAGAACTGGCCTTCGTTGATAGCTCGCCTCCTCGGGCGGGACTTCTGACCCGGAATACTTCCGATTAGCCAATCACCGGAAAGTTGATGGGAAGGTGGCAGTCAGATCACGACGGGACTCGGCTTGGCCCATCAAATCTCTATTTTTTCTCAAAGTGGTTCCCGAAGTACTAGACCCGGTGATGGGATCCTTTCAGATCGGCCGCATTACTTACCGCGGTCCGGTTCATGTCAGGAGAAGGCTTCGGCGGCGACGCGTTCGCGCGCGCGTTTGCGCTTCCATTCGTAGTCTTTGCGCAATAGCGCCTTGTGCTTTTTTAGCTGCGACTCGATTTCGTGGAAGGCTTTTTTGCAGCAAGCGCCAAGATGTTCGCAAGCCGCAGTGGCGTGGAGAGTGCCGGTGGGAAGAGTGAGATTGAGAGCGAGTGTGTGTTCCTCTTTGCGCGGCAGCTTCGAAAATACGGCGTGGAGTTGAACCAGATCTGGCTTGTAAGTTTTTAGCAGTACGTTGAGTTTTGCGACTGCGTGTTCCATCTCCTTCTCGACGGATTTATGGTTCTCGAGGTCCTTGAAACTGACTGAAAGTTTCATGTGCGCACCTATAGGTTGAGTTTGTTGGTGACGGTTCAGAAGAGGCCGAGGGGTGAGGCCTTCGGAGTTGCTGAGGGTAGACCCTCGGCTCACGATTAACCCTTGTATGTTGCTCAAGGTAAACAGATGAGACGCGGGTTGGTTGATGATGCCGCATCGGGTGCAGGGTAGCAAGCGGGGACGTTGGAAGCAATTCCGAATATGAGTAGGGCGTTTCGAATTTTTTGTTGACCGGGCGTCAGTGGGATGGTGTGTTTGCAATGTTGATTTGCCAACGTGGAGAAAAACAAGAAAAGTGCACCGGTCTGAAGACCGGCCACTA
>Ga0210406_10008619_pt1 | contig 10198 bp, 10 predicted proteins | sample IncBWC30MmetaG_FD_155454 | JGI IMG/M metagenome (GOLD analysis project Ga0210406, IMG submission 155454) | Forest soil microbial communities from Barre Woods Harvard Forest LTER site, Petersham, Massachusetts, United States - Inc-BW-C-30-M | ecosystem: Environmental > Terrestrial > Soil >... | reverse complement strand
CACCGGCTTCGCATCTTCTGTCGCTACGATCGCGCGACCATCGCGGACGGCGCCTCGATCGCCTGCAACGGCGTTTGCCTGACTGTGGTCGCCTCTGGGGTCGGACAAGGCAAGACCTGGTTCGATGTTGACGCCGCCGCTGAAACGCTCGGCATGACCACGGCAAAACACTGGGCCGTCGGCACCAAGCTCAATCTGGAGCGCGCGTTGAAGATCGGCGACGAGCTTGGCGGCCATATCGTCGCCGGACACGCGGATGGCATCGCTACCATCGTCAAGCGTGATGAATTGCCGGGCATGGCGCGGTTCGAACTGCGCACCACGCGGGAGCTCGCGCGTTTCGTCGCGCCCAAGGGTTCGGTGACGCTCGATGGCGTGTCGCTGACGGTGAATACCGTCGACGACGTCGCCTTTTCGGTGCTGATCATTCCGCACACGCTCAATGTGACGACGCTTGGCGGCTGGCGCGTGGGCAGCGAGGTCAATATCGAGGTCGACCTGCTGGCGCGCTACGCCACGCGCCTGTCGGAAATGAAGTAGAAGCGGCCCTTGGCTTTGGACGCTCACGCGCCTAAAACGCCGCCTGATCCTCGGAGTTTTGCCCATCCTTCGAGACGCGGCCAAGGGGCCGCTCCTCAGGATGAGGGCAACGATCGAAACGGAAAGACTTTATGGCAGACGCGCGGCGCGCACAACTAAAGGATCAGACCGACATTTCCGACGCGCGCGCGCTGATCGTCGAGGCGCGTTTCTATGACGATATCCAGGACGCGCTGCTGGAAGGTGCGGTCGCCGAACTGAAGGCCGCTGCTGTCACCCATGAGGTGATCACGGTGCCGGGGGCGCTGGAAATTCCGGCCGCGATCGCGATCGCGCTCGATGCGGCGGAGAAAAGCGGCAAGCCGTATGACGCGGTGATCGCGCTCGGCTGCGTCATCAGGGGTGACACCATCCATTTCGAAATCGTATCGACGGAGTCCTCACGCGCGTTGATGGACCTTGCGGTGGCAAGACAGATCCCGCTCGGCAACGGCATCATTACCGTCAACACCGACGCGCAGGCGTGGGCGCGGGCGCGCCCCAGCGAGTTCAACAAGGGCGGCGATGCCGCGCGTGCGGCGCTCGCCATGCTGCGGATCAAACGCCGGCTGATGCGGGCCTGATCATGACAGAAGGCAAGAAGAAGCAGGCAAAAGGCCCGGACAAGAAGGCCAACCGGCGCGGCGCGGCGCGACTGGCGGCCGTGCAGGCGCTCTATCAAATGGACATCGGCGGCGCCGGGATCAACGACATCTTTGCGGAGTTCGAAAGCCATTGGCTCGGCGGCGAGGTCGAGGGCGACAAATATCTGCCGGCTGAAGCGGCATTCTTCCGGGACGTCGTGTCTGGCGTGGTGCGCGATCAGGCAAAGCTCGATCCGCTGATCGACGACGCGCTATCGAGGGGCTGGCCGCTGAAGAGGATCGACGCCATTTTGCGTGCGGTACTTCGCGCGGGCAGCTACGAACTCGAGCACCGCAAGGACGTGCCTGGCCGCGTCGTGGTGTCGGAATATGTCGATGTCGCACACGCCTTTGTCGAGGCTGAGGAGACGGGCATGGTGAATGCGGTGCTCGACCAGATCGCCCGCCAGTTTCGCGCCGACGAGTTTGTGCGGGCGGGCGGTTGAGATGATTGCCCCCGGTGCAAGTCCATCCGGAGAGGATTCCCTGATCGCGCGGTACTTTCGGCCTCTTGCGACTGATCCCGGCGCGTTCGACCTCGGCGACGACGCGGCGATCCTGAAGGCATTGGGCGGGGATATCGTCGTGACGACGGATGCCATCGTCGAAGGCGTCCATTTTCTGCCGAATGATCCTCCAGACACCATCGCGCAAAAGGCGTTGCGCGTGAACCTTTCCGATCTTGCGGCCAAAGCCGCGACGCCGGCGGGCTTTGTGATGACGCTGGCGCTGCGCGCCGCCGATGATGCGTGGCTCGCGCCATTCGCGCGGGGGCTTGGCGCGGACTTGGGCCGGTTCGACTGTCCGTTGTTGGGCGGCGATACCGTCTCAACGCCCGGTCCGGTGGTGATCTCGATCACGGCGTTCGGGCGGGTCGCCCCGGGCAGGATGGTTCGCCGCAGCGGCGCCAGGCCAGGCGACCGCATCGCGGTGACCGGCACCATCGGCGACGCCGCGCTTGGCCTCGACATTCTCAGAGGGGGCAGGGTGGCTGCCGCGCTTGCCGGTGATGCTGCGGCAAAAGAGATGCTGGTCGGGCGCTACCGGGTGCCGCAGCCGCGGAATGCGCTGGTGCAAGCGTTGCGCGATCATGCCCATGCGGCGATGGATGTGTCGGACGGCCTTGCGGGCGACCTCGCCAAGCTCTGCGCGGCGTCTGGCGTCTCGGCCGTCATCGATGCGCCGGCCGTCCCGTTGTCCTCAGCCGCTGCGGCAGCGCTTGCTGCTGGTGCCGTAGGCATGCAGGCCCTGGTTTCCGGAGGCGATGACTATGAGATCCTGTGCGCGATCCCTGAGGATGCCTTTGAAGCGTTCGCGCGAGCCGCCGATGCGGCCGGGGTAGCGGTGAGTTCGATCGGGACCGTGATTGGCGGGACATCACCCCCGAGATTTCTGGATGTGCAGGGCAAGGACATGCCGTTGCCGCGCCTCTCCTATAGCCATTTCTAGGATTTAGCCGAAAAGCCCCCGTCGGGTCGCAAATACCTGCCGAAATCGACGATTTTGGCGCGCCGCGGCGTTGCGCCGGAGATGTGATTTTGGCATGGTCCCGCCCGATTTGAGGCCACCCTATGGGGCAGGGAAAGGCCTTCTTTTTATGCGCCCGCCGCTCCCGCGGCGACAGGCGTGGGGTGAGCATCAGATAGATCCGAGGCAAATTCAATGACAGCATTATGGGTGATTGTGCTTTGCGGAGCGCTTTCCATCGTTTACGCCATCTGGGCGACGGCATCAGTTTTGAAATCCGACGCCGGCAATCCGCGCATGCAGGAAATCGCAGCCGCAGTGCGCGAAGGCGCCCAAGCCTATCTCAAGCGCCAGTACATGACGATCGGCGTGGTCGGCATCGTGATCTTCGCGCTACTGGCCTACTTCCTGGGCATGCTGGTTGCAGTCGGATTCGCGGTCGGCGCGGTGCTGTCGGGCGCCGCTGGCTTCATCGGCATGAACGTTTCGGTTCGGGCCAACGTGCGCACCGCGCAAGCCGCGACCATTTCGCTGGCCGGCGGACTTGAACTCGCCTTCAAGGCGGGCGCCATTACCGGCATGCTGGTCGCGGGTCTGGCGCTGCTCGGCGTCACCATCTATTTCGCCTTTCTCACGCATTACATGGGGCTAGCCGCTAACAGCCGCACCGTGGTCGATGCGCTGGTGGCGCTGGGCTTCGGCGCCTCGCTGATTTCGATCTTCGCGCGTCTCGGCGGCGGCATCTTCACCAAGGGCGCAGACGTCGGCGGCGATCTCGTCGGCAAGGTCGAGGCCGGCATTCCCGAAGACGATCCGCGCAACCCCGCGACCATTGCCGACAACGTCGGCGACAACGTGGGCGATTGCGCCGGCATGGCCGCCGACCTGTTCGAGACCTACGCCGTGACCGCGGTCGCCACCATGGTGCTCGCCGCGATCTTCTTCGCGACCTCGCCGCTACTCGTGAACATGATGACGCTGCCGCTCGCGATCGGCGGCATCTGCATCATCACCTCGATCATCGGCACCTTCTTCGTCAAGCTCGGCGCCAACCAGTCGATCATGGGCGCGCTCTACAAGGGCCTGATCGCAACCGGCATCCTGTCGCTGGCGGGCGTAGCCGGCGTGATCTACTGGCTGGTCGGCTTCGGTCCGCTGGCGGGCGTGAAGTTTACCGGCATGGCGCTGTTCGAATGCGGCATCGTCGGCCTTGTCGTCACCGGGCTGATCATCTGGATCACCGAATACTACACCGGTACCGAAAATCGCCCGGTGAAGTCGATTGCGGCATCCTCGGTGACCGGCCACGGCACCAACGTGATCCAGGGCCTGGCGATCTCGATGGAATCCACCGCCGGTCCGGCGCTGGTGATCATCGCCGGCATTCTCGTCACCTACAGTCTTGCCGGCCTGTTCGGCATTGCGATTGCAACCACCACGATGCTGGCACTGGCCGGCATGATCGTGGCGCTCGACGCGTTCGGTCCGGTCACCGACAACGCCGGAGGCATTGCCGAAATGGCCGGTCTACCCAAGGAAGTCCGAAAAGCCACCGACGCGCTCGACGCCGTCGGCAACACCACCAAGGCGGTCACCAAGGGCTACGCGATCGGCTCCGCCGGTCTCGGCGCGCTGGTGCTGTTCGCGGCCTACAATGAGGACCTCAAATACTTCATCGCCAACGCGGCGAAATTTCCCTACTTCCAGGGGGTGCTGCCCGACTTCTCGCTCAACAATCCCTACGTCGTCGTGGGTCTATTGTTCGGTGGCCTGCTGCCGTATCTGTTCGGCGCAATGGGCATGACGGCGGTCGGCCGCGCTGCCGGTGCGATCGTCGAGGAAGTGCGGCGTCAGTTCCGCGAAAAGCCCGGCATCATGCAGGGCACCGACAAGCCGGATTACGGCAAGGCGGTCGATCTTCTGACCAAGGCGGCGATCAAGGAAATGATCATTCCGTCGCTGCTGCCGGTGCTGTCCCCGATCTTCGTCTATTTCGTGATCTTCGGCATTGCCGGCGGTGGTGCGGCCGGCAAATCGGCGGCGTTCTCGTCCGTGGGAGCGATGCTGCTCGGCGTGATCGTGACTGGTCTGTTCGTCGCGATCTCCATGACCTCGGGCGGCGGTGCCTGGGATAATGCCAAGAAATACATCGAGGACGGTCATTACGGCGGCAAGGGCTCGGATGCCCACAAGGCGGCGGTGACGGGAGATACCGTCGGCGATCCCTACAAGGACACGGCGGGTCCCGCCGTGAACCCGATGATCAAGATCACCAACATCGTGGCGCTATTGCTGCTGGCGATCCTGGCGCACTGAACGGCGTCATCAAATCAAGAAAAACCCCGCGGTACGGGCCGCGGGGTTTTTCCTTCAGACAACAGCGGGAGCGCTCCTCGCCCGCGCGCCCCACAAGGGCAACGCATCAAGGCAGCTACCGTCTTACTGACCGACGTTGAGCGCCTTGAACAGCGGCGCCACGTAGTTGATCTCCTGGCCCGATGTTGGCGTGGTGCGGCTGATGAAGTCGAAGATCATGCCGTCCTTCAGCCCGTAATTGGCAAGCCGCCTGACCTGGCGGTTCTTGTCGAAATAGATTGCGATCACGCGCTGGTCGACGATCTTGTCATTCATGAAAGCCAGCGGACGATCGGCACGCTGCGAAATGTAATAGAAGACCTCGCCATTGAGCGTTGCGACCGTCGACGGCGTCCCCATCACGATCAGGACCTGATCCTGGCTCGCGCCAATGGGAATTTGCTCAAGCGCGCCGGGCGGCAGAATGTAGCCCTTCTGGAACTGCTCGCCGCAGCCGCCCAACACCGCGCATACCAACGCGATCGCGGCGGCCGCGCGCATGGTTTGCCAGCGCGCCGACAGAAAGCGCGGGGAGCTTTTTTGACTGGACTCAATCATTCCGAAACCGGTCCCATCCCCTTGCAACGCGTGAGGCGTTGACGTACCGGGCAGCACGTCGGATTGCAACAGGCGCGGGCCCCCAATAAGCAAACCTTGGGGCCCGCTTGCGGAACCCACAATGCTTTGGCCGTTCAATCACTTCAGGAAACCCCGGGCACTCGCGCGAGGCACCATCGAGGCCATCTATGGCATGATCGTGACGCAAGCGCGAGAACCGTCATTCTATCGAGATCTGGGCGTACCGGATACGATTAACGGTCGTTTTGATCTGCTGGTGCTGCATTTGTGGATGGTATTGCGACGATTTAAGTCCATCGAAGGCGATGCGAACCTCTCCCAGGCGCTTTTCGATCACTTCTGCGACGACATGGATGCCAATTTGCGAGAAATGGGGGTCGGCGATCTCACTGTCCCGAAGCGCATGCAGGCCTTCGGGGAGGCGTTCTACGGCCGGGCGGCCGCGTACGATCTGGCCTTGGTCGCCGGCGGCGGGGCGCTCGCGCAGGCGCTCTGCAAGAACATCCTGAATGGAGAGGGCATCGAAAAAGCACGGCGGCTCGCTATTTATGTTGAGACCGCACTCGAAGATCTGTCCGGTCTCGACGGAGCGGCGCTGCGGCGGGGCGCGTGGAAGTTCCCTTTGCTGGCCGCAGCCGAGGCGCCGTGCCCTAAGCAGAAACGATCACCATGATGAATACAGTGGATCCCTGGCGCGTACCGGTCACCGTGGCGCAGATCCCGGACACCGGCTTGCATCGCGATTTCGAAGCCGACCGAGCAGTACGCGAGGCCATCGCGGAGACCGGAGGGTTGCGGGAAGTCCTGTCGGCGAGTGCTTCGCTCGATGTCACGCCCAAAAGCGGGGGCCGCATCCATGTGACGGGCCATGTGCGGGCACGGATCGGACAGACCTGCGTGGTGACGCTGGATCCGATCGAGAACGAAATCGACGAGCCGATCGATCTGGTCTTCGCGCCACCGGAGCAAATTCCGGATCTGTCCGATCTGGTCGATGAGGCCGCCGAAAGCGAGACCGAGATTCCCGATCCCCCGGAGCCGATCATCAATGGCGTGATCGATCTTGGTCGGCTTGCGACCGATGCGTTGTTCCTGGCTGTGGATCCCTACCCACGCCGACCGGACGCGATTTTCGAACCGCCCCTGGAAACCGCCGATCCAAACGATCATCCGTTTGCCGCGCTCAAAGCGTTGATGCCCGACGTCAAACCGCCCGCTCCTAAAAAGAAACCTGGCAGGCCCAGAGGTGGCGAAGGTGGTTGAGGGAGGTTCGCAGAGCGCGCATTAGCAACAAACTCAATCCGATGGTGGGCCCTCCAATTTATTTCAGGGCATTGAATTTGTTGAAGTTATTGACATACTCCGAATCTGCCTCGGCACGGCAAGGCGACCAAAAGGAGGCGGTCAAGAGGTTGTGTCGGGATGGGGAAACGCTATTGTCGCGGCCCGGCCGGGGCGCAGCGTCGTGCTTTGCCGATCGCCGCTAACCGTGGCGATTTCCGCGGCCCAGCTTCAGTCCGCAAGAGATCAGGTTTCCGGGACGTTCATGCCTCAAAAGGTTCGAATCGCGCTTGACGCCATGGGTGGCGATGTCGGCGCATCGGTGGTCATTCCCGGCGCCGCGATTTCGTTGACCCGACATCCCGACACTGAATTCCTGTTGTTCGGCGATCGGGCGCTGATCGAGCCGCAGTTGGCCAATCATCCGGCGCTCAAGACGGTCTCCCGCGTCATTCACACCGACGTCGCTGTCAGCATGCACGACAAGCCCAGCCAGGCCGTGCGCCGCGGCCGCAAGAACTCCTCGATGTGGCTGGCCATTGATGCCGTCAAGAAGGGCGAGGCCCACGTTGCGGTGTCCGCCGGCAATACCGGTGCGCTGGCGGCGATGGCGCGGTTTTGCCTGCGCATGCTGCCCGGGATCGACCGGCCGGCACTGGCCGCGATATGGCCAACGGCGCGCGGCGATTCGGTGGTGCTCGACCTCGGCGCCACCATCGGCGGAGATGCGCATCATCTGGTGGCGCTGGCGGTGATGGGCAGCGCCATGGCGAGCGTCTTGTTTAATCTCGAACGGCCGACGGTCGGCCTGCTCAATATCGGCGTCGAGGAGATCAAGGGCCGCGAGGAAATTCGCGAGGCAGCGGAGTTGCTGCGCGCGATGAACCTTCCTCAGCTCGAATATATCGGCTTCGTCGAGGGCGACGGAATCGGCAAGGGGGCCGCCGACGTTATTGTCGCCGAAGGCTTCAGCGGCAACATTGCGCTGAAGGCCGCGGAAGGCACGGCGCGCCAGATCACCGAATTCTTGCGTGCGGCGATGTCACAGACCTGGCGTTCGAAGATAGGTTATTTGTTCGCCAAAAATGCCTTCAAGGCGCTGCGCGACAAGCTCGACCCCTCGAAATCCAATGGCAGTGTGGTGCTCGGACTGAACGGAATCGTCGTCAAAAGCCATGGCGGAACCGACGCCGAAGGCTTTGCCTATGCGGTCGATGTTGGCTATGAGATGGTCCGCTACGATCTCCTCACCAAGATCAACCAAATGCTCAATCGCGACGGCAGCGCGCTCCCTCCAGCGCCGACCGCGCCGGAGGTCGTCTCGTGACCGCAATTCGTTCAGTGGTGCTGGGCTGCGGTGCCTATCTGCCACAGCAGATTCTGACCAACGCCGACCTGGCGACGCGATTAGACACCTCCGACGAGTGGATCGTGCAGCGTACCGGTATCCGGCAGCGTCATATCGCTGCCGAGGGCGAATTCACCTCGCACCTGGCGATCCATGCTGCGCGGTCGGCGCTCGCTAACGCCGGAATTGACGCGCAGGCCATCGACCTGATCGTGCTGGCGACCTCGACGCCCGACAACACCTTCCCGGCGACGGCCGTTGCAGTCCAGGACGGACTTGGCATCCACCACGGGGCGGCCTTCGATCTGCAGGCGGTGTGTTCGGGGTTCGTCTTTGCGCTCGCCACCGCGGATAACTTCCTGCGCACCGGCGCATTCAAGCGTGCGCTGGTGATCGGTTCCGAGACATTTTCGCGAATTCTTGACTGGAACGACCGCGGCACCTGCGTGCTGTTCGGTGATGGTGCCGGCGCCATCGTGTTGGAGGCCCAGCCGCAGTCCGGCAAGTTCTCCGATCGCGGCGTACTGACCACCCATTTGCGTTCCGACGGGCGGCATAAATCCAAACTATATGTCGATGGTGGCCCATCCTCGACCCGTACCGTGGGCTATCTCCGGATGGAGGGCCGCGAAGTATTCAAGCATGCGGTTGGCATGATCACCGACGTAATCGTCGATGCCTTCAAGGCGACCGGCACCAGCGCGGAGGCCATCGACTGGTTCGTTCCCCATCAGGCCAACAAGCGAATCATCGATGCTTCGGCGCACAAGCTTCATATTGCGCCGCAGAAAGTGGTGCTTACGGTCGACCAGCACGGCAACACGTCGGCCGCCTCAATTCCGCTGGCGTTGGCGGTTGCGGTCGCCGATGGGCGCGTGAAGAAGGGCGACCTGGTACTGCTGGAAGCCATGGGCGGCGGCTTCACCTGGGGTTCGGCGCTGGTTCGCTGGTAAGCGGTGCGTTAAAAAATCTTGGTACTTTGCTGCCTTCTTTCATGCTATTGCATTGATGAGCGCTGTTGACCGTCGCTAGTTAAGCTCCTAATTTCAGATACGAATTGAACTTGTTCGCCGTGAGTTGGGGCAGGCGATGACCGGAACCGGAAAAACCGTCACACGCGTCGATCTGTGCGAAGCCGTCTACCAGAAGGTGGGGTTGTCGCGCACGGAATCATCGGCGTTTGTCGAACTCGTCTTGAAGGAGATTACCGATTGCCTTGAAAAGGGCGAGACGGTGAAACTGTCTTCGTTCGGCTCCTTCATGGTGCGCAAGAAGGGCCAGCGCATCGGCCGAAATCCCAAGACCGGCACTGAGGTGCCGATTTCGCCGCGTCGCGTGATGGTGTTCAAGCCGTCGGCCATTCTGAAGCAGCGCATCAACGGTCACAGCGTCGCCAACGGTGACGGCACGGCCGACTAGATCAATCTTTCAACTGAGGCGACGACAGAGGGAGCGAGCATTTGGACAAGGCGCCGGATGCGTTCCGAACCATCAGCGAGGTCGCCGACGATCTCGACATCCCCCAGCACGTCCTGAGGTTCTGGGAGACGCGCTTCACCCAGATCAGGCCGATGAAGCGGAGCGGAGGCCGCCGCTACTATCGTCCGGACGACGTCGATCTGCTGCGGGGCATCCGCCGCTTGCTGTACGGCGAGGGCTACACCATTCGCGGGGTGCAGCGAATTTTAAAGGAGCACGGCATCGGGTCGGTCCAGCGGCTGGCGGACGCTTCTGCGATAGCCTCATTCGGCGCGATCGAAGAGGTGATCGGGCAAAGCATCCTGGAGCAGGATGACGACGCGGCCGCCAGCCTAGACCTCGATGACGATGATTATGATGGCGCGGAGGAGAGCCGGCTTTCTCGCCTGGCGGGACGCGGCAGCAGCAGAGACCCCGAGGAGTTCGACGAAGACCCAATTCCCGGTGTGGCTGATTTGGCGCCGGC
>Ga0210406_10008618_pt1 | contig 10199 bp, 13 predicted proteins | sample IncBWC30MmetaG_FD_155454 | JGI IMG/M metagenome (GOLD analysis project Ga0210406, IMG submission 155454) | Forest soil microbial communities from Barre Woods Harvard Forest LTER site, Petersham, Massachusetts, United States - Inc-BW-C-30-M | ecosystem: Environmental > Terrestrial > Soil >... | reverse complement strand
CGAATCGGTCTCACGGACGTTCTCACGCCTCGGCAACTTGTTTAGCAGGAAAGAATCCAAGTCACGCGGAAAGATGTGATTGTTCATGAATGAGCGAATGAGTAGCGACCGCAACGAGCAGTTCCGGACGATGCGCCCGCAGGAGTTCGAGGCAATCGAGGTCGCGGACTGACGCTAACGATCAACGATCTCACTACTTCGGACATCTCTTCTCACCAACAAGGAATCCGCTCGTCCCAACCCGCAAGTGACACGGGCACACCTACATTCTCTGGCACCGCCGTTTCCGCGCCCGAGCCCGGCGCAGCCGACCTCCTGCTGCTCGGGACCGGGTTAGTGTTGGTGATCGGAATCGTATAGGTTAGAGCCCTCCCCAGGGAAATTGAAACGCAAGATCGCAGCGGGTCGATCATCTCACGCACGCGTACCTCGTGGAGAGCTGCGTAATCAAGTGGCGTCCCTGGAGGAGTCCTGCGTATTGGTGGCTCGGGCTCAAACAACCCTTTCCCGAGTTTTGGAACTCTCCAGGTTGACCTGATAGATCATTCCGACGCCAACTCCTATTCCAGCGGCTGTCTCCAACCGCGGCCAGTATCCCGGTGTCTATCGGCCCGTCTGTGCCGCCTGCATCGCCGCGATCCGCTCCTCCATCTGCCGCGTGAGGTGCGGCGTGATGCCGAGCATTCGCTCAACCACCATCAACTGCCCGCGGTGATGCATTTCGTGTTCCTTGGGCGCGATCAGCATTTCGAACCGCGATTTCACCCGGGGCTCCATCCCTTCCGGGTACTCGACCTGCTCACCCAAAAAGGACTCCGAGGCGCCTTCCAGAACCTTGGCATACCTCTCGCCCTCGGTGCGCAACAGTCCCAGTATCTGCGCCTTTGTGCGCGGCCCCTTCACCTCTGCTTGCAGCTTGTCCCTGAACCCGAAGAAATCGAACCCTACCAGCGTGCTGCGGTGGTCGACCGCATGGATCTGCTCGGGCACGCGCGTCATCACCGCAATGTGCACCAGCGTCTCCGCTATCGAGCGGCATCCCTCCGCCGGGCGAAAACCGTACTTCTCTTCGGGGATCTCCTCGGCAATTTTGATGGTATTGTCGCGGACCGTGCGGAACGATCGCGCGAGCTCTTGTGCTCCGTAATAAGTCATGACTGGCTTTTCCCCCCCGAGTGATTTCGAGACTAGCTTATCGCGTCGTCTGGCTCCTATAAAGCCCGATGCGTCTCTTCACCGGTCTCGATCTGCCGCCAGCGGTCTTTCACAACGTGGAACAACTCCTCGCCTTCGCCTCAGAGATTCTTCCTCGCGATCTTCGGAAGAGCGAAAAGAGGGAGCTTCAACTCGCGCGGCGGACAGCGAGGCAGCCATGTTACTCATCACCGGGGGACGGGTTTGTACAGCAGGGCGATGGTAACGCCAACGAGAATTCACTGAACGAGCCAACTGGCAGAGGTTTCGAGGCCGAGGCGATTGTCGATATTCATGGTGACGAGTTGGAGATGGGGTGAATGCAGGCGGCGAAGATACCGAACAGGAGGCCAAAGAAGACTCCTGAAGTTGCGCCCGAAACTGCGTCAGGAGCGGCGGAGACCTTTGCGTAGATCACGGCCATCATGAAGATGGCCAACAGGCTGGAGAGGAGGCCAAGCGGCATATATTTTTGCATCGCGCTAATGTTGCGATAGACGACCTGGGAGGGAACGAAGTGATCGCGAATCAACCAGCCCTCAATGAGGTATCCCCAGGCAAAGTAGACGATGGTGCCGACGACAGCTGCGATGGCGAGACGCGGGTAGTTCATAGACCCTCCTTGTGCGTGAGCTGATCTAGAGTCTGATCAACGGACGGACTCGTGAACCAGCGATGTGCGAATCTCCTGAGAATTCTCGATTCGATTTTATCGACTGGCGCGAACAGCCAAGAGCAGGTCGAGCGCGTCAAACGCGGAGTGCCACTGCGAGGCGTAGCGGGCCATCCACTTGCGCGCCTGGGCGAGCCCTGCGGCTCGGGTACGAATCACGTGCAGCCGTCATTGAGCCGATACTCGCCGAGGAGATCAGCGAGGATCCATACTGCCCCGGCAATCTGGAAGGTCTCGGCGTTTTCGCTCCAATTCGTATGATTGCGAGGATTCGAAACAACCAACGGTACCCACACGAGTAGCCCAAAGCTCCCGACCATCATTGTCAGTAGGCGACTCGCCAGAAGTGCCATACGATTCGTAAGAAGAGCCACAGCCGCGAGTGCGAACAAAACAGTCGTTGTTACCGCCCAAAACATCTGAGTTGGCGGAACCCACTTCGGAACAAGGTTGGCGGTAGCGTCAAGATAAATCGCCTGTTCGAGAGTAAAGGAAGCGGCACAGATGCCCAAAAGAATGCGGCCGATCCGAATAAGCGTGTCCGGCGACCATGCGGATGACAAGCGCGCGCAAGCGATCGCCGCTCCGGTGCAGAGAGAGAACTGCTCGAAGAAGTTGCCCCAGCTATTGTAGACCTGCGGTGCGGCGACGATTCCCGGCACGCACAGTAAGGCGAAGACAAGATAAGTCGCACCAAGGACACCTGCGCCCGCTTTCGCGGTCCGACGGAACTGAATCGCAGCGCCGCCGAAGATCAGGGTGGCGGCCGCGGCGTAGACAATGTAACGCAGTAGATGCCCGTCGTTGTAGTCATGCCAGACCAGAGTGATGAGGCCAAAAGCCAATGCCGCCACTCCAAACACGTGACTGCCGAAGTTCGAATTAGGCGTTGCTACGGTCATTTGTTTTCAACCCCGTTCACGCGAGTGTCACGATGCGGGAGAGCCGATCATCGGTAACGTCGTGAAGCGTCGTTCTACATTGTTCATGTAGCCCCCTAATCAGCCTCGACACTTTAGTACAGGAGGAGTGAGGGAGTTTTATATCACAGCCGATAGGCCGTGAAGGCGGATGTGCTCGCGGCCTGTGACCCAGGCGGGAGTCGCTCCAAGTCCGTTACCGTCCATGGATTTCAAGTTTCCGATTACCGGGACATAGGGCACGCATTGAGATAAACTGCCGCTCGGATAGGTAATACAGCAGGGACTGATGATGTCTGTTCGAAGCGTATTCCTGTTACTCGTGCTCGCCTGGCCCGGTTTTCTGAAGGCCCAAGAAATTAAGTATATCGACCTCTTTTCTGTTCCTCCGCGCACGGAACTCCGGTATCCTCCAGCACCGCCAGCGGATTGCAAGGAGAGCAAGCCTTGCGGCGGCGGTATGTACGGCGGTGGCAGCATAGGAGATGGTGCTCCCGACCAGCGCGATCCGCACGCTCTGGGAATCTACTTATTGCGTGTTACTCCGACGGACATTAATCCGGCCGAGCCGTTCCAAGTCGAGTTCAGAATTCTTAATACGGGATCTGCGCCAATTGAGATTCCCGTCTCTCCCCATTTGTCCGACCTCCAACCGAACGACGAATCACTGGCTTTTAGTTATTTCAGCATCGCCCTTGTGGTGAGGGGAGAGGGAGAGACGCAAACGCGGTACGTTGATTGCTTTGGTTTTGTTGAGCTTTACGGTTCACCAGACCACCCGGAAAGCATGATGCTTCTGCGACCTGGAGAGTGGATTCGCGTCACAGCAAATGTGCTTCTCCGCAAGTGTCCGGAGGGATGCATTTCAACGCGGTTTCGCGGAGATTTTTGGCCAAGAAGGAATGCCTTCCGACCGCATCCTGGCGGCCAGCCAATGGACGCGCAGAACCTGAACCCCAACACCACGCAGACGCCGTATGTGCCAGTCCGTTTCCTTCCTCTGTCGGGCTCCGAAAAGCCAAAACAATAGAGATGTGCGTCTGTCGTGAGATTTCAGCAGTGCGGCCAACGCGAGGGCCTCAACACAGCTTGCCCGTATGAATCTCATTGGCATCTTGACCACCCGAGCCAACGCATTTATCGGTGACTAGGTAGGCCACGTCGCCGCGACCCTCCAATTTTCTTTTGTCATGCGGGCAATCCACAACCTTCACTAGCAACGGTAATTGCAGGCACTGGTGCCGCAGTAGATCGACGCGCTCGTGTCGGGCCGGTCCGCGCGGGTGGAATAACAAGGGAAAGAAAGAGATGATCCTACGCGCTGGCGGTTGCGGCTCGTGCGGCAGCTTCCACGGTGTAGACCACGACTGCCTTTTTGCCGCCCTTCGCCGCAGTGGCGTGGACGGAATTCAGATTGACGCCTTTCCCTGCGAGCTTCTCGAGGCATTGCGCCAGCGCACCCGGCTTGTTGGACAGTTCGTACTGTTCCGCGGGAGTTTCCGTGTGGGCGATCCGGGCCGCGTCGAGGGCTTTCTTGGCGCGCCGGGCATCGTCGACGACGAGTTGAACCGTTCCGGCCGTGCCCTGGGCAGTTCCCAAGAGAGAGAGAATATTCACCTTGGCATCCCCTAGTGTTTTCGCGATTGCTGCGACTGCGCCAGGTTGATTGTCAACTGAGATTGTAAATTGTTTGGTTTTAGCCATGTCGGCACCTCCTGGGTGCTGGTGAGGGATTATACGCCTACCGGATCTCCGCCAAACCGGTCTTGGGTTCGATTCGACGAGGCGCTTGTCGTTGAAGCCGAGCAATGTTCAAGAGAGTGAAGTCGACCTTGATCGTGCTGTGTCACTGGGCGCCACAAACTCGCGCTGCCTACTACGAGCGCAGCAAGTTAAATCTGTTGTTAGGTATTACCAGCAAGCTCGTCCGGACGCCGAGCGGGCGCTAAATCTTCAGGACCCTTCTGGTTTCGTAGTGGACCTGCACGTTTACTATTCGTATCTGAGTGAACATGAGTTTGCTCGTAAGGACGCGGAACTTAGCAAGACCACCACGGTCCCCAATTCAGAATCGAGCAAGGAATTAGGCTTTTTACGACCAGTGGGCGCTGTGGGTGGCAACAGGAGCTCCACGCGTGGCACCAAAGGCCCGGCAGAACGAATATCTTGGGGGATCACGTGTGAGTCTGATTCTTAGCATCTGTTCGGAGTTCCACCACCGCTATGCATTGCTCGCTTTCCCCGAATGCCGGTGAGGGGCTCTTGATGTCCGAGTATGTCGCTACATAGCCAAGTGAAGATAGGCGGAGAACCACCGCACCCGAAGGCGGGACTTTGAGAAACTTTGGGCGGTTACTTTCATAGGAAAGCTTGTTACCGAATCATTTAACCGCTGCCGAGAGAGCAGTCGATTCGACCGGAGTCAGCCAGCAGGTCTCTCGCATAGCACCAGCGATTAGTTCTTCGCCAAGAGCGGATGGTGTAATCACCAGGCCATCAGATCTCCACCATCTTCTCGCTTCGCCCTCTGGTAAGCGAGATTGGCTGCGACCATATCCTCCATGGCGACGCCCATCGCCTTATACACCGTAATCTCGACATCGCTAAGGCGGCCCGGCTTGCGGCCAAGAGCCACTGCCCCAAGAGTTGTTCCCGTGGAGGCGTCCAGGCCCGCTAGTTCGCCACAACCCACCGGAGTCGGCTGAAAAGCGTCCAGCGTCTCGACAAAGAGATGATGCTTTCTTGCTAGGTCCTTAGGGAGTTCGCCGTTTGGGGGGAAATAGCCGACCGAAGACACATGGGCACCGAGCTTTATCCAGGCAGGCTTGATGACGGGCGTCGGCGAGTGAGCTGCCAAACACACGATGTCGGATTCACGCACAGCTGCTTCCACGTCGGTGGTCGCACGCGCGATTTCGCTCCGAGTGGCCAGTTTCTGGGCGTCTTCGAAGCGTAGAGAGCAAATATGGATGCGTTCGAAATCCCGAATCAATGGGAGCAGTCGCAGGTGCTCACGCCCTTGGACACCCGCACCGATCACCGTAGCAATCCGAGACCCGCTCCGGCTCAGCATTCGAGCTGAAAGAACCGCGGACGCGGCGGTCCGGATACCCGTAATATAGGTACCATCCATCACGCAGGACGGAACCCCGGTTTCGGGATCGAACAAGTTGATCAGAGCTAGGTGGTTGGGTAGATCAATCTCGAGATTGCCGTCGAAGACATTCACGATTTTGACTGTGATCTGCATTCCAGGACGCCAGGCGGGCATCGTCAGAGAGAAACCCTTGCCGGGAACTGACAATTTAGGCCGAGGCGGAGACTGAATTTCTCCCAGCTCAAGGCCGCGAAAGCCGTCTTCTAGTCCGTCTAGAAGCTCGTGCAAGTCGAGATGCTTTTCTACTTCCGATTCACTGAGAGTCATCACCTGCCGAGAGCCCTTCTTGATTTCAAAGGCGGCTCTTATTGGGTGCTGTTCGGCGGCACTCATTGAACATTCCTTAGGCGCCCGCCCCGGTGCCTAGCCTACAGAGATTCTCGCAGCGACTGATAACACACATCGTGGGGCGAAGGCCTTCTTCAAATTCTATTCGCCGTTGCGCAGAAAGCCAATACATCGACGGCTTCGCACGCGACCGCAGCTCGCAGCCACTCGGCCTAGTCGACCCCTCCTTGAAATGAAAACGGCGCAGGCTCCAAGCGGTGTTATCTGAAGATTGAACGGCCCAGCCCGTCATTTGGACTCACACCGCCCTAACCGTGTGCGCCGTGAAGAGGCGCTGGTCCATACCGGGGTATACGCGCCAGCGAACTGGTTCGCTCCACCGGTAGCAACCACGGCAGGAGTGGAGACAACGAGACTGCTGAAGCCTCTGGTGCAGAGGTTGGCTAGGTGACTTGGCGAGCATGCTGTCCGTAGCGCGAGTGAACGCTAAGCCAGGCACAACAACCGAACCGAGACTGTTAGAATATCGCTCGTCGAGGAATCTATAGTGACAAACTCGGAAGAAACGCCATGACGAGAGACGAGGCTTGGAAACTAGCCGAGCATTGGATTGCCGCCTGGAACGCCCATGATCTGGACTTGATCATGACGCACTATGAAGATGCCGTCGAGTTGACATCGCCGGTTGTCGCACAACTGCTGGGAACGCCTGCTGGGAAGGTGATCGGAAAGGCGAATTTGAAAGCCTACTTTCAACGAGGGCTGGAAGCCTATCCGGAACTGCATTTTCGCCTTGAGGACGTATTGTTGGGTGTCAGCAGCGTGGTGCTCTTCTACACAAATCAAAACGGGGGACGCACAGCAGAATTCATGGAACTATCGGCGATTGGCAAGGTGGCACGAGTTGTGGCGAACTACGGTGCTCAGCAGGCGTGATCCCGCGCATACTAGAGAAGAGTCTCATCTGATTTACGCGCTTACCGGCAAGTCTCGTCAAGGTACTTGGCGGCGCCAAGAATGCAGGCGTCGTTTGTCTATTCTAGCGGTGTTTGAAACAATATGGCTGGCGGCCGGGAGCAGACATTGGTAAGACCGTTTTAATTGCTGGAAGATCTTCCGGAATCGAGAGAATGTCCGCCGAGTTGTTCGAGTGAGAGAGGACGGACGTTTGTGGCGACCTCGCGACCCGGACGCAGAATCTTCAAAAACAAGCAAATCTACAGCGTTTCTTATTCTGGGGAAAGAATGCTCGCAATACTCTCAGCCCTGGGTGACACTCGATGAAAACCTTGCGGCGAACTTTTGTTCGAGCGGGTCTTGGAGCGGGTGTCGGGGCTGCGGTCGGTTTCCCATCGCTCCTTGAAACGCCTCCCGCGGCCAGCGGCACCTCGCAGGTTTCCGACGCAGGTCCTTCCAAAGACTCCTCGTTTGATCCATGGGTGGAAATTCACCGACAAAACGTCCGTCACAACGTTCAAGAGATTTCTCGGCGCGTTGGCTCGCGGCCGATCCTCGCCGTGATCAAGAACAACGGCTACGGCATGGGAGCTACCAACGTCGCCCGACTCCTCGATCCGCAACCCGAAATCTTCGGTTTTGCGGTCGTGAAATTGCACGAAGCGATATCCCTGCGCGACGCCGGGATTGGCAAGCCGATTCTCCTCCTCGGGCCTTTCGACGAACACAATCTGGAAGACGCCGTCGCTCGCGACATCATGCCGATGGTTTACACGCCAGTCGGCCCGGCGCTCGACAAGGTCGCAGCAAAAACGCAGAAGCGAGTGCGGCTCCACATCTGCGTGGATACCGGCATTGGCCGGGTGGGCGTCCCCTACTACCAAGCTCCGCCGTTGATCCGCGACCTCGCTAGCCGCAAGTCGGTCCAAATCCAGGGCACGATGATGACGTTTACCGAGGACCCCGACTTTGATAAGGAACAGATCCGGCGTTTTGCAGAAACCTGCACATCACTCGAACAGGAAGGGATCGCGCTGGGGAGGAAACACGCCGCTTCTAGCTTCGCCCTTTTTCAGCGTCCGGACGCCTTTTTCGATATGGTGCGCCCCGGGATGGCCATTTACGGCGTCTATTCGGAAAACGAATTTCGCAGGACTGGAGTGATGGATCTGCGTCCCGCTATTAGCTTGAAATCGCGGGTGGTTTATGTGAAGAGGCTGCGCAAGGGGGACAGCGCGGGCTACAACCGAGCGTATATGGCCCGCGAAGACGTGTGGGTCGCGACGCTGCCCACTGGACATGCCGACGGCTGGCCACGCACGGCCGCAAACGGAGCGAAAATCCGCATCAATGGATCTCTATATCCCGTCATTGCTACCGTTTCTGCAAGCCATTGCATCGTCGAAATCGGCAGGGAAGAACGCGTTAAGATCGGCGACACGGCCACCTTCTTTGATTGGGAGCCGGGCGCGCGACCCGAGGACGTCGCCGAGGCCTGCGGCGCGTCGGTCTACGATCTCACCATGCACCTGAATCCCCTGTTGCCTCGTCGCATACTCTGAGGGTCCGCTCGACCTCACTATTTGTGGGAATTTCAACCTACCGGGTAGCAGCGCATCAAGTCGTTTTCCATCCAGCAGTTCCAGGAAGGCACCATGCGCCGGCCGTGGCTTCACACAGTCTCCGCGCACGAACGGAACGCCAGAACCCCGCTCCTGCAGTCCCAATTGGATCACATCCAGGTGCGTGACGAAATGACAGAGGCGATGGGAGTACGCGAAACGCTTCCCAAGTTTCGCAGGTCTGTTCGATTCCATCGCCCGGTCCATAAACCTCATTGATGCGGTGGCCCTGCGCCGCTAAGCGAGAAAAATAGGTCCAGGGTTCTGGTCCCAAGTTGGTCCCAAATTGAGAACCAGCAAAAGCCCCCCGAGGAGAAGAACTGAGGACTGCCAGATTCCCTGCGCCATTGCTGCGGTAAAGAGGCAAGGAATCCTGTGGATGCCTACGTCGGTTCGTAGGATATGTCCGACGGAACACGCTGTGTGTTGTAAGACACGAAGCGAAACAGATTCGGGTTCCTGGAAATCCCTAACTTTCCCGCGGAAATACCGTGGCCGCCCGTGTGCTATATGTATTTGAGGTCAAAGTTAGAACACACATTAGGGCTCAAGTGTCTTGAGGGAACCAATGCGGCAGTCGCGGAAATTGTTGGTGCGTGTGATTGTGGTTGGGAGCGCGCTCCTCATTGGCTGCATTGGACTGATAGTTTGTTTTGTCGACTGGCGTGCTACACAGGCGCTGCGACTCTCGACAGCGGAAGTTCATTCGGAACGAGATATTCACCTCGAGATACATCCATTTGCTGCGGCTGCGGGTGCCAGCTTTGAGGCAGTCAGCGCCCCCGCAGTCTTTTTACAGGCCGCGCGTTTTCAGGATCATTTCTACATAGGAGGACCGGGTGGCCTTCTGGAATTCGATCTTAAGGGTGCTCCCTCCCGGCAATTCACCCCCGGCCGGGAGTTGCCGCCGTCTCAGCTCGTAGCTCTTGTTCCGGCCCTGCTCGCGGACAGCCAGGAACCAGAGCTAGTGGTAGCCACGGCGCAGGATGGTCTGCTGGCCTTTAATGGTCATGGTTTCCGTCAGATTCGAGCGCAGGATTCCGAAGCTCGCGCAATCACCTCGATACTCCCAACGACCGCTGGACATGTCCTAATCGGAACAAAGAAGCTGGGCGTTCTGATTTACGACGGCAAGCACCTGGCGCCCTTGCATCCCTCGTTGAATAGTCTGTTTGTCACGGCGCTCGCCGGCACGGAATCCGATTTGTGGATCGGCACGCTCAACCAAGGCGTGTTCCACTGGCATGCCGGCGCCGTCGATTCTTTTGGTGAGGAGCAAGGCTTGCCAGACCGGCAGGTACAGTGCCTCGCGACCTCCGGCGAAAAAACCTATGTGGGCACAGTGCTAGGCGTGGCCGTTTTCGATGATGGGCGTTTTTCACACGTTC
>Ga0210406_10008615_pt1 | contig 10200 bp, 8 predicted proteins | sample IncBWC30MmetaG_FD_155454 | JGI IMG/M metagenome (GOLD analysis project Ga0210406, IMG submission 155454) | Forest soil microbial communities from Barre Woods Harvard Forest LTER site, Petersham, Massachusetts, United States - Inc-BW-C-30-M | ecosystem: Environmental > Terrestrial > Soil >... | reverse complement strand
GAGGAATTTGTCGGTGCTGCTCAGGAAAATGATCATCTTGTCGCCGCGCTGCGCACCCATGGCCTGCAGGTGGTACAGGATGCCGAGCGCGCGCGAGTGAAGGTCGCCGTAGGGCACGCGCCGTTCGGAGTTTTCGCCATCGACATAGGTGACGGCGCGATCGACGCCGCGGTTGTTCTCCAGGATGTCGACCAAGGTCGCGTAAGGCATGATCTCGCTAACGTCATTCATCGTGCTTGTACCGTCATCATGAGGTTGGATCGCGGACGCAAATTGATTTGCGCCTCGAGTTCAATCGGATCGTCGCCGGCGCGAGTCAGGCGAAAGCGGCGCGACATGGCTTGGACGTGGACCAGCATTTCGAACATCGCGATATTCTCGCCGATGCAGTGCCGCGGTCCCACCGCGAAGGGTATGTAGGCGAACCGATGGCGTTCTTCGGCATCGGGGCCGGCGAAGCGCTCGGGCCTGAATTCCTCCGGCTCGCTCCAGAAGGCCGGATGCCGGTGCAGCATGTAGGGACTGATGAATACATCGGTGCGAGGCGCAATGGGATAGCCGCCGAGCTCGTCCGCCTCGAGCGTTCGGCGCGTGATCAGCCAACCCGGCGGATAGAGCCGCAGCGCCTCCTGCAGCACTTGGTGAGTGAACTCGAGCGCCTCCGCGGCGTCCAGTCCGAGCGTCTGATCGGGACTGGTGCCGTCGGCTTCTGCCTGCAGCCGCGCCTGGGTCTCGGGATGCTGACTGATGAGATACCAGGTCCAGGTGAGCGCCGCCGCGGTGGTCTCGTGCCCCGCAACGATCAGCGTCAATACCTCATCGATGAGTTCCTTGTCGCTCATGGCTTCGTCGGTCTCGCGGTCGCGGCTTGCCATGAGCATGCTCAGGAAATCGAAATGCTCCTCCGGCAGGCGGCGCCGGCGCTCGATGAGCTCGGCCACCAGCTTGGTCAGGGATCGGAACCGGAACGCGAATTTCAGATCGCGGTTCTGCTCCTTGGCGACGACCTCGAAAGGATTTGCGCCGAACTGCGCCTCCAGGCGGGCAAGATCGGTGCCGAATATCGAGCGCAGCACGATCTCCAGGGTCAATTCGCTGGCATCGTCGCTCAAATTGACGGCTTCGGCGCGCGCCGCCTTTTCCGCCCAGCGCGCCGCGAATTTGTCGTTGACTTCGCGGATCAACGCCCCGAATTGATCGATGACGCGGCGATGAAACGAGGGCTGCATCATGCGCCGCTGCTTACGCCAGAAATCGCCCTCGCTGGTCATGATGCCGTTGCCGAGCAGGATCTTGACGCGATCCATGCCTTCGCCCTTGGTGTAATTGCGATGGTTCGACAACAGCACCCGCTTGATGTCGTCGGGGTGGTTGATGACGTAGTTATAAACGCCTCGGCCGGGCGCAAAGACTCGATAGACGTCGCCGAACTCCGCGAAATAGCGGTTCAAGCGGGCGAGCGATTCATCGTTGCCGCCGAGATCGAAGCCTTCGGCGGGGCCGGGAGGCAGTGTCAGGGTTTGCATCGTCATATTGTAACGTAGGAGGGGGCACGGACACCCGGCGCGGGCATCGCGGGCCCGAACGTGAGCCGGCGCGCACCGGCTTGCGGAGCGCGGCGCTGTTCTCGACAATGCCCATCGTGGAAGAAAAACCCGGTGGCGGCCTTCGCAATACCATTTACGAACAGCAGACCCGCTCCGGCAGGCGGCTGACCCGCGGCCGCCTGTTTTTGTACAAGATTCTCGTGCCCGTGGGCGTGTCCCTGCTGCGATTGGTGTGGCGCTGGTCGCGCATCGTACGAGTCACGGGTGCGGAGCACATTGCCGCGGCGCTCGAGCGCGCACCCTCGTTCATACCGGTCTACTGGCACCAACACACGCTTTTCTGCGTGAAACACCTGCTGCGCGAGCGCCGCGCCGGATTGAAATTGGGCTTTCTGATCTCGCCGTCGGTCGACGGTGAGATCGGCGCGATGATCGTGCGGAACCTGGGCGGCGAGGTGATTCGCGGCTCGTCCTCGCATACCGGCGCCCGGGCGCTGCGCGACTACTATCAGGCGCTGGCGCACGAGGGCGTGTCACCCGCGATCACGCCGGACGGTCCAAAGGGTCCGCCGTGGAAGTTCAAACCCGGGGCCGTGCTGCTCGCGCAACTGTCGGGGCGGCCCATGATCCCCTTGAGCTACGCTGCGTCGCATGCCTGGAAGATCAAGTGGGATCGCTTCGTGATTCCATGGCCGCTCTCGAGAATCGTGATCGCCGTCGGCGAACCGGTGTATGTTGCCAAGGGGTTAAATGCCGATGGCCTTGCACAGCTGCAGTCGGAGATGGAACATCGCCTGCGGAGGCTTTTTGAAGAGGCGGAAAGTGCTCTGGGGTGAGGTTTGTCGGCAAGCCTCAACAATACAACTGCTTAGCTTGTATTCCTTACAACTTATGCGAGAATCCGGGTGCATGTGCAACAAGCGAAATCAAAGGAACTGTGTGGCGCATTCGATTTTTCGCTTGAATCCAGTGGCAAACTGTTGATTCTTAACCGCAACACTTCATCTGGGACCTCCGAAGGCGCATGGCAATAGCACCCCTCGATCCCCGCCACCCAGACTTGACCGCCTCGGACATATTGTCCCCCCAGACATGGCCGAAGCGCGGTATTCGTCCGGCCACGGGGCTCGATGTCATCTGCACCAAGATCGCCGTTGATTTCCAATCGATGACAGCGGTAACTGCGCTCGAGGTCATCGCCGCCAATTTGGAGCTGCTGCGCGAGGCGACGCGCACGGACGCCGCCTTTCATATCCCCCTCGACGCGGAGTCGGGACTCTTCAATGAGATTCAGGTGGCGCGTGGCATGCTCAGCACCGGCAACCCGGAACAGTTGCGCGGCCAGTCCCTGGAATCCTTCCCGTGGCTGCAATCGCGTCTGGCGCCGCTGCGGGTGTCGGAGATGCGCGATACCGCCAAGCCGCGCGGCGATCAGACCGATGACGCCGCCGTCTGGAGTCAGCTCGGGTTGGGATCGGTACTGGTCATCGGTTATTTCATCGAAGGCCGGGCGGCCGGCCTCTTGGGGATCGCCGGTGCGCAGCCGCGCGAGAACTGGGAGGTTCAGCTCCATCTCCTGATGAAGCTGGTCGGCAGCAGCATCGCCACCGGCCTCGAACGTATCGAGATCCAGCGCCACTTGCGCGACCTGGAGGAGCGCAATGAGCTCGCTCTGTACAGCGCGAACGACGGGCTTTGGGACTTCGACACCCTCAACAATCGCGTCTATCTCTCGCCGCGCTGGAAAGCGATGCTGGGGTACGACGAAGCCGACGTGGGGCAGGCGCCGGACTGGCGAACCCTGGTGCACTCGGACGACATGTCGCGCGTGCAAGCCGCCATTCGCGATCACGTGGCCGGAAAGACGCCGATTTTCGAGAGCCTGCACCGCATGCGCCACGCCACCGGCGAGTGGCGGTGGGTGATCAGCCGCGCCAAGGCCAAGGTCGACGACAAGGGCCGCTTGCTGCGCCTGGTCGGAGTCGAACTCGACATCACCGAGCGCAAACTGTACGAGGAAGCGCTGTTTCGAGAGAAGGAGAGCGCGCAGATCACTCTACAAAGCATCGGTGACGGGGTCATCACCACCGATGCCAAAGGGGTGATCGATTATGTGAATCCGGTGGCGGAGGCGCTCACGGGGTGGCGTCTCGAGGACAGCCAGGGCCGTGCCATCGAAGAGATTTTCCGCGCCTTCCACGAAGAGACCTGCGAGCCGCTGGAGAATCCGCTGGCGGTGGCGATTCGGCGCACGCGGTCGATCAAATCGGTGCGGCCGATGCTGTTGATTCGGCGCGACGGCAACGAAATCTACGTCGAGAGCACGGCATCGCCGATACGCGACGGCAGCGGCGCGGTCTCGGGCGGTGTGCTGGTGTTCCACGACGTGAGCGAGGCGCGCGAGCTCAACCGGCGCCTGAGCTATCACGCCAGCCACGACGTCCTGACCGGGCTGGTGAACCGCCGCGAGTTCGAAAACCGCATGGAGCGGGCGCTGAAGAGCGCCAAGGCGCGCGAGACTTCGTACGCGCTGTGCGTCCTCGATCTGGACCAGTTCAAGATCGTCAACGATACCTGCGGCCACAGCGCCGGCGACGCCCTGCTCGGGCAGGTCGGAGCGCTGCTGAAATCCAAAGTCCGCTGGCGCGATACGCTCGCGCGCCTGGGCGGCGATGAGTTCGGGATTCTGCTGGAAAGCTGCTCTCTGGATGAGGCCATGCGCACCGCGGAAGCGCTGCGCGAGGCGGTGCGCAACTTCAAGTTCACCTGGGAGGAGCGCACCTTCCGCCTGGGCGCGAGCATCGGCGTGGTGCCGATCTCGGCGGACAATGCCGACGTGGCGTCGGTCCTGAGCGCCGCGGACAGTGCGTGTCAGGCGGCCAAGGAGGCGGGCCGCAATCGCGTCCACAGCTTCGAAGAGAACGACATCGACCTGATGCGCCGGCGCCGTGAAATGCAATGGGCGGCGCGCATCAACAATGCCTTGGAGGAGGGCCGCTTCGAGCTCTTCCGGCAGACGATTCTGCCGCTGCAGACGACGGAATCCGGCGCCCACTACGAACTGCTGCTGCGCATGCGCGATGAAGCCGGCAAAATCGTCGCGCCGGACCAGTTCATGACCGCGGCCGAACGCTACGGCATCACGCCGAGCATCGATCGCTGGGTCATCGAGAACGCGTTCCGGTGGCTGGTCTCCGAGGCCGACGAGCGCGAGAAATTGACCATGTGCTCGATCAACCTCTCGGGGCAGAGCCTGGGCGACGATAAGTTCCTGCCCTATGTGATCGATCAATTCCACCGCAGCGGCCTGGATGCCACCAAGATCTGCTTCGAAATCACGGAGACGGCGGCGATCGCGAGCTTCTCGCAGGCGAATCGCTTCATTCAGGCGCTGAAGGAATTGGGCTGCAAGTTCGCTCTCGATGATTTCGGCACCGGGCTGTCGTCGTTCGGCTATCTCAAGCACTTTCCGGTCGATTACTTGAAGATCGACGGCAGCTTCGTCAAAGAGATACTGCACGATCCGATCGACCGGGAGATGGTGCGTTCCATCAATGAAATCGGACATCTGACCGGCAAGCAGACCATTGCCGAGTTCGCGGAGAACCAAGAGATCATCAACATGCTGCAGAGCCTCGGCGTCGATTACGCGCAGGGATACGGGGTATCGCAGCCGCAGCGTGTACTTAGGGCGGCCAACAGCGCCTGAGTGCCGGCGGCTGCCGGTAGCAGTCGCGTGGCGGGGTCGGGGAGGCCTGCTGGCAACGAAGAACGCAGTTGCCGGCAGGCCTCCCCGACCCCACCGCGCGAATACTCGAACCGGCCGACACTCGGTGCCGAAGTTACCCGTGGGCCCTGGACACTTGGTCTTCTGGTACAGTGATATTGAGCGGCCCAGCGCGAAAGGTCTGGGGGGAGAGGGAGCCCGAAGGCAACTGCTCCCCCCGTTGCCTTCGGGCTCCCTCTCCCCCCAGACCATGCGAGCCCCTCAATATCCCCGTGCCGAGATCCTATGTCTTCCACTCGAAGCGCATCGAGAGGTCGACGGCCCGTACGTGCTTGGTGATGCTGCCGACGGAGATGAAGTCGACGCCGGTTTCGGCGATTTCGCGAATGGTGGCGGTGGTAATTCCGCCGGAGGCTTCGAGCTTGAGGGGCTTTGCGGCGTTGGCGTTCGTGGCTACGGCTTCGCGCATTGCCTCCAGCGAGAAATCGTCGAGCATGGCGATATCGGCGCCGGCGGCGATGGCTTGCTGCAATTCGGGCAGATTTTCGACTTCGACCTCGATCGGGACTCGAGCGGAGCCGCGCTTGGCGGCGGCTACCGCGGCGGCGATCGAACCCGCGGCCATGATGTGATTTTCCTTGATCAGGATCCCATCGAACAGGCCCATGCGGTGGTTGTGACCGCCGCCGACGCGCACCGCGTACTTTTGCGCGGAGCGTAGGCCAGGAATGGTCTTGCGGGTGTCCAGTAGGCGGCAATTCGTGCCCTCGAGGAGCGCGGCATAGGTGTGCGCGGCGGTGGCGGTGCCGGAAAGCAGTTGCAGGAAATTGAGCGCCGTGCGCTCCCCGGTCAACAGTGCGCGTGCCGGGCCCTCGAGATTGACCAGGGGCTGATTGGCGGCGACCGAGTCGCCTTCGGCCACCCGCCACTCCAGCCGCACCCGCCCATCGACGCCGTGGAAGCTGGCTTCGACGTAGGGTATGCCGCAGACGATGGCCTGCTCCCGCGTGATCACGGTGGCCCGGCCCATGCGATCCGCGGGTATCAGCGCAGCGGTCAAATCACCGCTGCCGATGTCCTCGACCAGAGCGCGGGCAACCTGCTGCGGCAGGTCGGCGGGAACCGGCAACGATTTAGAACGGGAGTCCGTGCGAGGGTCCGATCATGCACATCAGCATGGGAATGGACAGCAAGAAATTGGTGCGCGAGGCGTACAGGGCGACCTTGCGCGCCGCCGCCTTTTGCTCGTCGGTTGCGGGCACTATGCCTAAGATCTTCTTCTGGTTGGGCCAAATGAGCGCCCAGACGTTGAACAACATGATGGTGCCGAGCCAGGCGCCGATCCCCATGATGATATTGGAGTCCTGGACCGGGTTCTGCAGCAGGCCGAAGGTGAAGGTGTCGACGAAGCGGCCATGGGTCAGGGACAGGAGCCACGCGCCCATCAGCCAAGTGGCGAGCGCCGACCAGCGAAACCACAGCAGGGCGCGGGGTGCGACGTATTTGTTGATGCCGGCGCCGCCCGGGCCGCCCTTATCCGCCGCGGCGGCCGCCATAGCCGGGGTCTGCACCGCGTTGAAATAGTACAAGAGGCCGATCCAGAAAATTCCCGACACGATGTGCAGCCAGCGCGCGAAGCTCGTTTCGTTGAAGGCGAAGCCCCCGATCAGGCTGGCAATGATCACGGCAACCGCGAAGCCGATAATGAGCGGCCATTTCACTGTGGTTAATGGGTTCATGCGCTTCCCCTTCTATTTGAACATCCGTCGGACCCCGGATCGCCTAAACCGTGGGTTTAGCCGCCGCGCGGATCTTGCACTGCGGCGGCCTGGAAGAATAGGGGACTGACCCCAATAATTCAACGATGTCCGGCGCCGCCCTCATGTCCTCCCCCGTCAATATCGCATTTTGGGGGCATACGGGCGCCGCCCGGGCTGCTATCGTAGGCTCAAGGAACATGATCAATCTGGAGACTGTCGAGTATGAACGCTATCGAACGGATCAAGAACCAGCTATCGGCTTCGCCCGTAGTGCTCTACATGAAGGGCACGCCCGATTTTCCGCAATGCGGTTTTTCGGCACAGACGGTGGCTGCGCTCAAAGCCTGTAAGGCGAATTTTGCGCATGTGAACATATTCGAGGACCCGGAAGTGCGCGAGGCGCTGAAGACCTACTCGAATTGGCCGACCTTTCCGCAGCTCTATGTCAACGGTGAGCTGGTGGGCGGCTGCGACATTACGATCGAGATGTACAAGAACGGCGAGCTCAAACAACTGCTGGCAGAAGCCGGTGCCGTACCGGCGTAAGGCCTGAGGCTCGAGGGGGTCCGCGCATGGGCCGCGGTTCAGGGTTCGCGGTCCATGGGCTCGTCCGGAGCAAAGGGCTCGCCGGGAGTTGAGGGCTCGACCTCGAGCGGTCCCATCGCGGCCAAGCGCCGGCGGCTGGCGTCGAACACCCCCTGGAACTGATTGCACACCATGCAGAAGAGATCGGCCGTGCGTTCGGCGTCATAGGCCGCGGAGTGCGCTGAGGCGGTGTCCCATTCGAGGCCTGCGGCAAGCGTCGCGCGCATCAACACGGTTTGCCCAAAGGCAACGCCGCCCAAGGTCGCGGTATCGAAGCTCGTGAAGGGATGGAATGGGTTGCGCTTGACCTGAGCGCGCGCCACGGCCGCGTTCAGGAAATTCAGATCGAAGAACGCGTTGTGTCCGACCAGCACCGCGCGCGTGCAGTCCGCGGCGCGTATGGCGTTGCGGACTTCGCGGAAAATGCGTTGCAGCGCCTCCTCTTCGGGGATTGCGGGCCGCAGCGGATGGTGGGGATCGATTCCGTTCACCGCCAGCGACGCGGCTTCCATATTGGCCCCGGGAAACGGCACCACGTGATAGCGGGTCGTCTCGCCGCGGGTCAGAGTCCCATCGCTGCGCATTTCGACGAATACCGCGGCGATTTCGAGCAGCGCGTCGGTTTGCGAATTGAAACCTCCCGTTTCAACGTCGATCACCACCGGCAGGAAGCCGCGAAAGCGCGTCGCGAATGTGATCGGGGCGATCTGGGTCATGCGGGACGAGTCCCGGCGAGACGCCACGCGATCGGCTCGCCGCCGCGATACGGCACCAGTGCGCCATCGCCGAAATCATAGACTTGAGGGGGCACCCAGGACTCCTTGATCAAAGTGATGGTGTCTTCGTGGCGCGGCAGACCGTAAAAGTCGGCGCCGAAATGACTGGCGAACGGCTCCAAGCGGTCGAGGCGACCGGCCGCCTCGAACGTCTCGGCATACAGCTCGATGGCGGCATGAGCGGTGAACATGCCGGCACAGCCGCAGGCATTTTCTTTGGTCGCCCGCTCGTGGGGCGCGCTGTCGGTTCCCAGAAAAAAACGCGGATTGCCGCCGGTGGCGGCGCCGAGCAGCGCCTGCCGGTCGCGCTCGCGCTTCAAAATCGGCAGGCAGTAGTAGTGGGGTCTGATGCCGCCGGAAAAAATCGCGTTGCGGTTGTGCAGCAGATGCTGAGGCGTGATGGTCGCGCCGACTCCCGGCCGGGCGTTGACCACGAATTCAACCGCGCGCGCCGTCGTGATGTGCTCGAATACCACGCGCAAGCCGGGGAACCGTTCGAGCAGCGGCTGCAGCACCGTATCGATGAAGTGAGTTTCTCGATCGAACACATCCACTTCGGGCTGCGGCGACTCGCCGTGCACCAGCAAGGGCATGCCGATCTCTTCCATGCGCGCGAGAACCCGGTACACCTTGGCAATGTCGGTTACGCCGGCATCGGAGTGGGTCGTCGCGCCGGCGGGATACAGCTTGACGCCGTGGACGATTCCCGTTGCGCGCGCACGATCGATCTCCTCCGGCGCGGTGGCATCCGTCAAGTACAGCGTCAGCAGCGGTTCGAAGCTCGTGCCCGGCGGCAGCGCCGCCAGGATTCGTTCGCGATACGCGCGCGCCGCGGCCGCGGTGGCGATCGCCGGCTTCAGATTGGGCATCACGATGGCCCGCCCGAATCGCTCCGCGGTGAATTTCACCACGGCGGCGAGCGCCGCGCCGTCGCGAAGATGCACGTGCCAGTCGTCGGGTCGCCGCAGCTTCAGAGTGTTCATTTGCGTGAGGCCGCCGCCGGGCGCGCCGCGCCGGGCGAGGGGGCCGGCGGCCAGCCACGCCGCACCAAATCGAGAGTGTAGCGCACGCCGAAGCCGGTGATTTCCGTGGCAATGTGGGCAAGACCGCCGTGGCGCGAACCGGCCGCGAGATCGAGATGCAGCCACGCGATTTCCTTGGGCACGAATCGGCTCAAAAAGCGCGCGGCCAAGATGTGATCGCCCTTGCCCTCGGCCGCACACTGCAGTACATCGGCGACGCTGCTCTCGATGTCGGTGTCGTAGTCGGCGTCCATGGGAAAGCACCAGACGCGCTCGCCGCTGCTGGTTCCGGCGGATTCGATCAAATCGCGCGCCTCGGGCCGGTTGGTGAACGCGCCGCTGTAGCGTTCGGTGAGGGCATACACGCATGCGCCGGTGAGCGTCGCGTAATCGATGATGGCGCGCGGCCGTTTCGCAGCTGCGAGACTGAGCGCGTCCGCCAGAACCATGCGGCCCTCGGCGTCGGTGTGGATCACTTGAATGGTCGTACCGTTGTGGGCGCGCACCACGTCTTGGGGCTTGTAGGCGAGCGGACCGATGCGGTTTTCCGTGATCGCCAGCCAGCAATCCACCGCCAGCGGCGAGCGCAGGGCGTGCAGCGCATAGAGGCTTCCCACCGCGACCGCGCTGCCTTCCATGTCGATGTGCATGTCGAGCATGCTCTTATGAGGCTTCAGGTTGGTCCCGCCGGTATCGAAACATATACCCTTGCCGACCAGGCTCAATGCGGGCGCCGCTGCGCCGCGCGGCCGGTAAGACAGATGTGCAATGCCGGCGTCGCGC